>Ga0163217_1027226_pt1 | contig 12040 bp, 11 predicted proteins | sample SynspAceP_FD_185933 | JGI IMG/M metagenome (GOLD analysis project Ga0163217, IMG submission 185933) | Saline lake microbial communities from Ace Lake in Antarctica - Synechococcus sp. Ace-P (PacBio error correction) | ecosystem: Environmental > Aquatic > Non-marine Saline and Alkaline > Saline ... | reverse complement strand
TAATATCAAATGGCAATTACCATGACCGGTGATGAAAACATAAAAGCCAGGAAATAACCAATTTAAGCTGTTGGGAATTCAAAAAATGAAAGAACATCGCCGCTAGAGGGAGGCGCTTGCGCTAAAAAATAAAAATTTTAGTTTAGCCAGCCTCGAAGATTAAATACAAGTCTTAAATATCAAAAGGGCAGCGTAGGCAGAGCAAAGTTATACCCACTTAGTTGATAGATAAGAAGTGGGGGCCAATCGAGTGGCCAGGGTTACTTTTCAGGACTTTCAGTTGACCCAACGAATACTGACTGGAAATTGCTCAGGTAGTGCTGCTATATCGAATTGGCATATTGATTCTGAACTGAAGTTATTCGCAGTGGGGACGATTCGCATTAGAGTTCTTTCATGAGGATATGACCACAGCGTAAGTCAAACTTAGCTACTCGATGTACAAACAATGGGATTGATTGAGCTCGCAAGTTTAACTAAGGGTATTTGCAGTGTTTAAGCAGCACGGCTAACTCGCTAGCATAGTTGGCCTGATATCTACCTTGCTCAAGCATCAAAACGATTGGGTCCAAGCCATCGAATAATGAGCTGAAAAAATTCATTATATTTAAACAACGAATGTTTTATTAACAATGTATTGACATTCTTACTTTTTTGCCACAGTAGAATTGCCACCGGTGGCAACTCGAACAAACCTGCTCTTTTTAAGTGTGTCACCGGTGGCAAGTTAATTAATAGCTTCACCAATTAATTTTTTGATGAAAATCTTTAGGAGAAAATCCGAAATGAAAAGTTTTCAACTGAAGGCTTTAAGGCGATTCAATGTCAATGGCTATCCCCGCTTATGCTCAGCAAGCCAAGCGTAGTCCAGAACCCAATGAACTTCCACCTAATGCAAAACTCAACGAGCGATGTATCTGGCAATCAAAAATGGACAACAGTGGAATTTGAAGTTCATTGAAGATAAACAGGGGTGCCGACAAGCAGATATTAAGCAAGGGATTTAGAGCGCTTAAATAAAAGTTTAGTTTATTATTGCTACCGATGATTAGGGAATTTTGTAATTCAAAACGTTGCCGAGTCATTAAGACGCCCTAACCTGGCGTCCAACATTGCAGCGCTTCAGAGGGCGAAGGTAAATTTGTCAGTTGTAAGAGGCTTAGTCCTGGATTTGTTTCTGTTCAATATAACGGCTCAGCCCATGTTTGGGGTAGGTGACGATTAGAAAAAGTCGGACTTGGACGCTATTTCCGGGCGATATTCTTTGGTTCAATCGAAGTATTAAAAACTTTAACCCCTGATCAAGACTTAAAAACTCTATCTGCGGACGGTCAACGTTATGCTATTTCAGTTATGATCGGGGAAAATCAAACACTCAAAGCAAAGGTGCAAAGATTCCTACAGTACCTTACGGAAGAAACAATTCTTCCTAAGTTTAGTATCGATGGCACGGCAATTTTTCTTAGATAAAAAAGATCGGGACGGGTTTTTGCATTTTTATCACAAGAAGAGCGTAAATCGCAGGTTAACGAACCCGTCATCATAGCACCACTGAGATGCGCTACTATCAAGCTGACAAGGATCAGTGATATGAAGATGCTGGATGGCAATGTTATTTTCAAACGGCAGCACAACAAATGTGCTGCAGGGCCAGAAATATTGGGACGGTTGCAACTAGAAAACGGCAGTGGAAATTGCTGGCCTACGCCGCAAACTGCATCTTTAAATGTTTGAATTTAAGCCGACCCGAAATCCATTACTATTATATCCGCCGCAATGTTACTCAGTTTTACGACTCTGATGTTTTGGCCTTGCGTTTGAATTTTTGATGTTTCAAGATGCGGGTAGTGATGAAGTTCTGTATGTCAATAATACCACCAAAGAGGTTTGTCATCAGTGATGTGGATATTTTTCTCCAATTAACTTTATCCAAGGCGGGGATTACACCACAAATTCATTGTAGTCTCGGGGGTGAAAATCGCATTGCTGAAAGCTGGACCTTAGATTACGAATTAGCTTCATCTAGTTCATTATTGAGAATTCAAACAATGGACAGACGGGTGCAATTTCGTGAACGTGGACAACATTGTTTATGGCCGTGGGGCAGCAAAGATAACATAGAGGGTAGAGCTTAAGTCAAGAAGAGCCGCTCGCGCTAAGGTTTAGATATCAGTACCTTTGGTACCTCGAGTTCAGGTGATGCCAGTAATTTAGCTTAATTGGGAATTTGACACTATTCTTAGAAGGATGCACCGCCGATGATAATATAAAAAAGTGGCCAGCTCAATTTTAACAAGATTTTTATTATTTGAGCATTTAAGTTATGTAAAAGTCGGTGCAGCTGTTACCCCAAAACTGTGGAATATGTGCGCGACAAAACCGCGCAAGTACGACCCAGTGCTGCAGATTGTTGGTGGTGATGAAACTTGTATAAGCGTGGTCAACTCAGTGCATTCTGGACTACCCCAGTTCATCCCCAAAAGACAGTAACTTTTCTACCCTTTTGTTGATCAGACGAAAATAGATTATATCGTTTGAACGCTCAGCGATGACTCGTGATGCTGCAAACAAAGGCGAATTATCCACTGACAGCACTTAAGAGATTACAACCTTAACAGAGATACTTAAAGCGGCATATATCATGCAGAAATGCCCATTTACGGATTGATTTAGTGATGCTCAGGCGGCGTACGTTATGTGGAAACTGAAATTTTCATCTACCGCGTTTCCTATCATTAGAAAATGAGACTTTTCAATTTAATGGCGCTTGGTTTGGGTAGTTTTTTGATATTGCGCGTACCATTGCCTGAAAGCCTCAATAAAATACAGTGAATATTTCCCCAGTGTACATTTCCGTTATGAGCCCATGAAGACTTTTAGTGCGTTGGGGCTATCTGGATAGTTTTACCCCGCCCTTCGTTTAACAAGTAACGGGCATTTGCCAAATTTGATAGTGATATTTGACTCTGTTCCACCACAAGTAACAACTGTGATGATTTCGCAGGTGGTTGACCAAATGTGCAGGGCAACTGGCAAGATTATGTATTGGGCTCTAACAGATACCTGGATGTAGGCAACCCCAATTTATTAGCGATGACATCAATTAACTATGGATGCGTCAACGGTTGTATACCGAGGCAAAGATTTGTTTATTGGAAGCCTCAATCTTTTATAAAAACATTCGATAATTTTATCGTTGATGTTAACGGCATAAGCCATGGCATTTGCCTGATTACCCTTCTTATCCTTACCGGTTAATCAGATAAGCGAATTTGTTATACGCAAATCTTGTGTTGAACCGACGTCAAAATTTACCTTAAATGGCGGAAAAAAGCCACTGTATTTGGCATGGGGAAGCTGAGCTACAAACCAGTATTTTGAAAGCGGCTTTTTTATCCAAAGTAATATGACACTGTTGTTTAAGTGAGGCTCAGCTTGATAGGTCTATTCGTGCTGAAAAAAAGTCCCTTGCCAGATTCAGGCTGGACACTACATTTAACCTCACCAGGTGGGAAAATGACGGATTATTTCAGTAGTATAATGGCAATCACAGGGCAAAAATATTAAGGAAGAAGGGGTTCTTTCCAGCGAATTCAACACCTGTAAAGTGGGCTGACCGTTATCAAGACGCATCAAAAGTATCGATTTTTAAAGCTCAATACAACATCAATAAACAAAATCTGTGTACTTTTGACGCCATTAATTTAAACGATGAAAGTCGACCCCCCCCCCCCCCCATTCGTTATTTTGCGCGGTACGTCGAAAGTGGCGGCCCCTATTCTTTATCAAAAAGAAGAAATATGGCAGGGGACGTTCCAGTTTGGTCTCAATTTACAAATTTTATTGAATTTAACCAGTAATTCAGAAATTCTTGGGTATTTGTGTTCTTTCCCTTAAGGGGGAAAAGCAGAACAAGAGTAATTTCGCATCCTTGGGAGGGTGACAATGATTTTAAAAAATAAATTAGCGATCAGTATGTTAAAGCGCCTATGCGTGCTGGGCTGGATGCGGGTGCTGAAAAGCACCATTAACGTCAAAAGAGCGCCCGATCCCGCGTTTTAAACCGGGCGCTTTAGATAGCCCTGTTAAGTGGTTTGTGCTATCGCTCTGAATCAGTAGCGGGAAATGGGGGGGCACGACCAATGCTAATGGTGAATACAATTATTTCGCGGTGAGATAATCCACGTTTCCATATTGGTATTTTGAATTCCCGGTGTGGCCGCATCAAGTATATTAACCCCCTTAAGATGTTTTGAGGCCGAATATCCCTTTAATTCGAATCAGTGGCCAATACTCTTAGATTATTTACAAGGCCTTAGACGTCGATGGTGACCCTTTCCAACGGTAATAGAATCAGTGCTTAGGCAGCGAGTTTCTGCCAGCGCATTGTTGGAGACGGAAACAAAAACTGTTGCGCAATTTTTTGATCGACCAGCTGCTGAGGTTTTGCCGCAGATGTCGAACCTGGTTGCGGCAGGCTGCGGTTGGCAATAAGCACACTTGCACCTTTTTGATAGTGCTTTAAGCCATTTTGTTAACTACCTTGAAAGTGAATTTGGTACCTAATTGGCAGTACTTTTGATATTAGCCAGTTTAACGCCACCATTACCAATCCATTGTTTAAGCGGCAAAAACCGCAACTCTTAGAAAACTTAACGTTTACCCCCACTGATGCAAACGGTAAAAGTGGTACTTTGAAAGCGGGAGTGGGGGATAAGCGAACACTGGTAATTATGAATTTGCCTTTTGGTCGTGCGGGCCTTGACCCTTTAAGCTACATTATGCCTTCAACAACCATTCATCGTTAAGTCTTACAACACGGTAGATAAAGTTGTATAGCTTCATGCGCAGTGTTAGTGGGGGCCCAAGGTGTCGCTCATCTGCTGTTGCCTCTTGTGATGCCAGTGCGGATAGCAAAACTAATTTATTGGTATTGTCTGAAGAGCAGGCAACTGAGGAATGAAACCAAGCGAGTAGAGGCAACGCGAATACGATTTGCTGCCCGCGCTGGACGAAGACGTTCAATACCACCAACAGATAATTTTTTAGTAGTAACTATAACCATATCGGATTACGATCGCCAATGTCGTATGTATGCGAAAACCGGCGGCAGCACAGCGATTGATGATCTTACAGGGCACCTAATATTAGCGGTACGCGTTTTAGTATTGGTAATACCACCCCTGCGGTACAAAAACCACTTGCTAAACGATGTCGCTGGGTCAGGTATTTTTTAATTTAGTGAAGGTTTTACATCAGTTTTGATGTTATTGAACATAATAGATGGAGCAGTTTAAACCTCTATGTTGGACAATAATACCACCCAGGGCAAAAATAACTCGGTACAAGGTGGGCGCATCAAAGTTTTATGGCTTGGCCAATCAGTGAAGAAACACACCGCGGCCAACGTTTTACGTATACTTATTTACCTGGCGTGATGGTAACGGCGTTTGATTCCAAACTGATTCCCAATGCGCGCATCTCAACCCGCGATCAAAAACGCCTTTTTTTCAATTCCGTACAGATTAGTGCGGGAATCACTATTGATAATCTGAAGATAGAAAACTGTGGGCTGATAGTGTTCTATTGAAGCACCCCAGGAGCCAGAAGAGCCTGAAACTCCTTCCGCTTATTTCCAGTTGCGTTAAGTTTACCGTTTTAACGCTGGTTTTGTCGGTGTGACTGACGATATATTCAGTGCAAGCTATTCTGCTATTTAAAAAGATTCTGCAGATATGGGATGTTGCTACTTACCACTAAAACGGGCGGTTCTGTTACGTAGTAGAAAATGGCTAAGAGTTAGATGGCGGGCGTTTTACTATTGTAATGCTGTACCGGCCACAAACTCACATTCAGCGATTTACCGCTAGTACTGGGGTATTGATTTAAGTCGCCCCTTATAAACTATGTTATGGATATTGTTTGCGTTTAAGCTTCACTGATGCCCACTAAAGAAGCTTCAGGTATATGTAGATAACAACACCAGTGGAGTGCCTAATTCTATACCACGGTGGTTGCTTCACGTATCTTACAATGAGAAGTGGGTTTAACTTGAGTGTCGGTACCTTCAGCATTCCTGCACAGTAGCAAGCGCAATCCTTTATTTCAAAAACCGCACAGAAAGTGGTGGCTGTCGGTGGTGGTGGATAATATTCGTATGAATATTTCTCTACGGCTTTAGCGTAATCAGAGCCCTAAATGTTGTTGAACTACTTGACGTTTTTCTCAGGGGCATAACAGATAAGTATAATTTTGTTTGCACAGGATACTAATACCACAGCACCAATCGGCCCTTTGATACTTATTTGGACAGTGGTTGAACCGTATTACGTTACAATGCAGGTGGTGCCGCGTGGTGAACTTTGTGTTTGTGAAGCACTGCTATGGCCAATGTACCTTGAAAAACGCTAACTACTTTGTTGAAGCGCTGTTATTCGCCCCAGACACAAAATAGTACTACTGCTAACAAACAGATCTTTTTGCTCGGCCGTTATGACAGTGCTGGCAATTGGTATGGTGTGTTTGAAACGTACAAAATTCATCAAGGCAGCAACAAGTTGAAAGTAGCGGTAGTACTAATGCTCGGATCTCTCCGTCCAGTGCAAAATTAATTCCATATTACTCGGCGAAAAGACGGTGAGGGTGATGGCGTTTTGGTATAGCGTGCTGTTTTTGAAAATTGATAGACAACAAGCTAGTGTTTAATTTAGACCGGTGAATGATGGGTTAGTACCACTGATGCAACGTTTGCACTAAGGCTTGATTGGTTCTGTTCCACCAACATGTTCGTTTTGAACTTGACCGATTTAAAAGTAGGTGATCCCAGTATAAAACCTGTGCAACTTTTATTGACTACAAAAACCCATTATTGGGAAACCTCTACCCACTCTGAATGCCTTTGATTATTATATTACCGCAGTTTTAAAACTGATTGTGTTACTGCTGATACTTATTACCGTAGTGTCCCTTTTTTTTTTCTGATCCTGCAGTCATTAAAGCAGAAACTTGTTTGATAATGTATTAACCTTAGTACCGGTTAACGGCTGGGGGTAGCAGCGAAATTACTATTGTTATCGGGTTCTGATAGGCAATATTTGTGCGCAAGTATCAATGCGACGGTAGCGGCCGGTTTTGTTATGCCCCACTGCCAGTATGGTGATGACAGGCAAAGTTGGCACCAGCAATTCGGGCTACATCACAATATCGTTCGATGACAGTTTGCATATTACTTTTGACAGCGCGCCTACCTCGCGGGCATATTGGTGAAGTTGGATCTTGAGCGAGCATGATGTTTGGTGGATTACCATTAATGTCAGTGCGAAAGTAGATGCATTGGTTATTGCGGCCAGATCGCGTGCGCCGAGTTTACAACTGATTGCCATGGTCATTGAAGGCAATACTTTAACCACTCAAACCGCACAACAGTTATGCTTGATTACAACACGACTTATTATGTTGTTATAGTAATGGGGTAGTAAGCGCAGTGCAGTTAAATGCTTGTCGACTTTGTTGCGTCTAGGTGAAAACAGTAATTGGTATTTTACGACTAAAAAACCAGTGCGCCAGCAGAAACGATGTAACCGTTATGATGTGGCCTTGCAGATTTAAGAACAGTAAACAAGGTGCATTAAATTACACCATGCAACATGTGGCTAAAGATTCACCTGCCACTATTACGGTGAAAGACGGTGTTCTACTCTGAATTACTGTATTTACGTTGATAAAAAACAATCTGACGATTGCCGGTGAAAGCCGCGACTAATTACTATTATTCAATTCGATAATTATGAGTTAAAAAATAGTGGGTTCTGGCACAGTGACCCAGGAACGGCACCGCCTGAGCGGCCGCAGTGTATTTTTTAGTCGAAGGGGCGGATTTATTAACACTGACTAACTAAACTGCTTAAAAATTACCCATATGCGTGCGACCGCAGGCTCAGCACAAGCTGAAAACGATTTTACTTTAACAGTAATTATCGTTAGTCGCCAAAGATGCAACTTTATCAGTGAGCAAGATACCTTGTTATTAAAAGGGTTATAGCTTGGGTTCTACAATACTTTGGTAGCCGGCAATGTTGACTTTATCTGGGTACCAGTTACAGCCTTGTTTGAAGAAAGTTGAAATCAGAACCATTGGTGGACTCTAAAAATGGTGATCCTAATTACGGATTACACATTCCGGTGGTTACATACCTGCAAGCTCGTGTACCAGTAGCAAGTGATCCCGGGGTTTTATTTTTCCTAAACAGCGAATTTACTCATGGTCCAGGCCCAATAGGTAATGATGTGTTAGATAATGTTACCTACATTGCTCGTAGTGGCGGTTAGTGCAAGCTATTTGATAATGTCACACTAATAATACAAGTTTGATACTCATATAGCTTACTCTGCGTTGGGCGGTATTAGGAGTTAATAGCCAACCTGCACGAAATCCCTGCCACAGCAACCGCCGCAGTGGTTGGCGTGAATATGCAGCATGGATATGCAAGGGCAATGCCTTAGATTTATCCAGCCGAGTTGGCGGCTTTGTTGCAGGCAGGTGATGTGGACTAATCTGACCATTCGAGTCGCCATATTCTCTAGTTACAATAGCAATGCGGTTGGATCAATGGGTCAGATTTATTCTTACTGTTGTCGGTTGATATTTTAATGGATTACCGGCTTTGCTGGTTCGATAACTTGATTTAACTGGTGGAGCGGTATGGCGGAACAAGTGGTCAGCGTGGATAATTGTGTTTCGTTGATCAACGGCTTTGCAAGAGGCTAAAAATACTAATATGCCCATTATTCATTTATGTTGACGGGTACGATCAACCGATGCCAACAGTGGCCGGTTAATGGCAAGTTCTTTGATATTAAAGATATGGACAATGTCCTATTATCGGTTGTTGCCGACCGTGGTGAACTAGAGGTATGTATTCAAATTCCGGCGCGCCAACAATATTATTATTTCAAAATCTAAAAATCCATCATGTGCTACCGGTGGCAAAGATGCGATTTCTATTGAGGTATCCAGACGGTTTCTACACTTGAAAATAATCTGGATAGACCATAACGAGCTTACAGACGATTGAGTGTGGGACAAAACTACTACGATGTTTAATTGATACCAAAAGTGGCGCCAAAAATATTACGAATTTCGTTATAACTACTGCATGATCATTGGAAGGCTTCGTTACATGGTCATTACTGAACCTGATTACAGGCAACAGCAATTTACCGAGCGCAATATACCTTTGCACCAACACCGTTTTTTGAAATATTGAATCGCGCTTACCGCTGTTTTAGATATGGTCCATGGCCACCTTTATTAATAACTACTACAACGAAATTCACTCTACCGGCATAAACTCTCGCGTGGGGCTGAGTTTATGATAGAAAACACGTATTTTGAAAACACCCAAAATCCGATTGTTTCTTTCTATACAGAAGTTAATAGGTTATTGGAATTTTCAGGCAATGTTTCGGGCTGGGGCCCGTAAACAGTGGACAACACCAGCTAGTGGCGAAATAAAATGCGCAAGATGCGTTTCAACACAGTAGTACGAAGTAGCCTTATGATTATCAGATTAGAAGCCGCTGATGTGGTTGAAAAACGAATGTGATTAACCTTTCTGGCGTGGAAAAAACTGGATCAAAGTAAGCTCGATATTCCTGCATTGATAATGGTTGCGTCAAAACGCGACGGATTACCAGATGTAAGCCTGGCCTTTTTAGCGAAAACTTTAGTGCAAGTGATGCAGCGACCTTTTTTAGGGTGCTGGACTACAAAATATCCAAATGGGGACGACTTGCCCCTCTATATAAGATAAACTGGCGGTGGCAGTGGTATTACCTTAACTGATGGTCAAGTAGCCTAGAGAGTGCCCGTTTTACTCTTGGTCATGCAACTCCTGGGTTAGAAACGGTCAGCGATGATACGGCGGAGGCCGGTGTGTTTTGTCTCAGTAAGCCTTATAGGATAGTGATGGATATCATTAGTGTAGGTGGGCGATACCAGTAAGACTTTCCAAGTTTATGTGGATAAAATACCTCCGTAGCAGTAAGTCTATGCATGGCGGCGCGTCTAAGTTCTATGCAGTTAGATGCGAGCACCAAGCATTGGCACCTAGAAATCGGGACGGTTTTCGTGGCTACTGCTAAACTTCATCTGCAGATTCGTACCGAAAACTGGCTTAGGCAACGGTAATTATTGGATATTTACGTATCGAATACTACCGCCAGCCGCTTTGTATTAGAAAGACTTTAGTGGCCGCTGATTTGCTGCGACCTCTTTATGGCTGACTAAAAAGTTTGCCTGATGATGCCAGCAACTGCTATGTACGCAATACGGGCGGTGGAAGTGGTATCACTATTACCGCTGGACAGCTTAGTTTAGAAAGTGCACGTTTTACTCTAGGTCATACAAACACCAGGGGTTGAAAACAAGGGTCGATGGATACCTAGGGTTAGGGGTGTTTGACCAAGTAAACCATTACAAGGTATCATGGGATATCATCAGTTAGGTGGGGCAGATACCACTAAAAGACTTTCAAGTCTATGTGAGATTAACAACACCTCTAGCAGCCAGTAAGTCTATTACACGGTGTTCGTCTAAATTTTATGCTGTGGATGCCAGTAACTCTAACGGTTGGGACTTTAGAAATAAGACGTTTTATTTGCTACCTCACAATCGTTTTTACAGTCAGAACGGAAACAGTGCACAGTGGTATTTGATTAATTTGCGCATTCAAACACCGAATAGGCGCAATTTCGATTAATGTCACCTAAAAAGGGGTAGCCTCGCGTTACCCTTTTATTGGAGCAAATAGTTTGCTAGTACTTATTTAAATGTTCATGGGCTTTTTGTCATCACGATGGATTTGCTAGCCCACCGGCAGTGCAGAGGACTTACAAAGTAAGCAAAACTTATGCCAATGACCAAGCGTTATACCATGGCGGGTAGTTTACTTAAAAATATTCGCCAAACGTATTTCCTGACATTACTTTAGGTAAGGTTGGGTGAAGAACACAGCTTTGAATATAATGCTCGATCAGGTTACGGTTAGAGCATTTCAGGTAGATAGAGACTTTGCATTATTGATATATATAGGCCATTAAATAGGCTTAATCATCAAGCAATTTGTTTGATTCCACGGGCGGTGGGTGGAGTTCGGGTAATTAAAAGTCATATGCAATCCCTTGCCCAAGCTCTTGGCTTAAAAGGCTACTAACGGCAACACTTGAATATCGTTTATCCCCCTGAAGCGCTTTATCCTGCGCAATTAAATCGATATATATCAAGCCCAATTAGCTTGGCTTAAAAAGCAAAGGCGCATCATTAATTTTGACAGCAATAAACTCAGATATTTTAGGTTGGTTTTATCTGGCGGCCATTTTGGGCGGCGACTAGTTTGGGATTCAGTGCTATTCCAATGTCTATTTGCCTGAATCTATAAGCTACAAGTTAAGGCTGTGATTGTGATTATGGACGGGCATACTAGAAGTGGCATCTGTGGCGAAGGGCTAATAAAGCAGAGGGATAAAACGGTTATGTCAGATTCGGCCTTAGCCCGCTGGTTAGGTGGAAACTTGCGCCAATATGACTGCACGTTGGCAAGGAGGCGTCAGTGCCACAATATATCAATGCGATCGCCGCCCTTCTGTTATTAGAGTGGCCAACGTCGCTTTTAAGGGCCAGGTTTTGGCATTAGCTCCAAGTGAAGCTATCCATTCTTTTGGAATTTAAAAAGTTGAATTAATTGCAATTTAGATAATACGGCCCATCCCTTTTTTGGTTATTTGAACCGTACAGGTTGAGTCAGATATTATTGCGAGCCCATTGATCAGGTTTTTTACAAAAAAAAATTTGACTAATCGCCGCGTTTGGGAATATTTCTTTTGCTTGTTCCTTTTTACGAATTTAGGAAAACTTTGCTAGCATTTTCAATTTTTAAACTTTAAAAAAAAAACGGGAAAATTTTCCGCGTTTTTTTTTTTTTTTTTACAAAAAAAAAAAAACCGATATCTTTTCCTTTTCCCCTTTTTTGGTGTGTGCTTT
>Ga0163217_1013385_pt1 | contig 12040 bp, 14 predicted proteins | sample SynspAceP_FD_185933 | JGI IMG/M metagenome (GOLD analysis project Ga0163217, IMG submission 185933) | Saline lake microbial communities from Ace Lake in Antarctica - Synechococcus sp. Ace-P (PacBio error correction) | ecosystem: Environmental > Aquatic > Non-marine Saline and Alkaline > Saline ... | reverse complement strand
CCTAACAAACCCGCTCACGTACGTGGCGTTAAACACGTGTCCGTTCGACGAAAACGCCCATCTCATTGAAGCATCCACGATGGCACGGAGGGCTGTTAGGTGCAGGCTTTTGGAAAACCCAGGAACCTCGCTACCGGATATTCTTTCCCTTCCCTGATGTCCGCATTTCGGGCCACTCGAAAAGGCACTGATGTGGCTGGCCATTAGGCGGCCAAACAGCCTTTGCGGCCAAAGGCCGCGTGGACACAAAAGAAATTAGTCGTTTCAGCTGGTTCGCTTGCTGCGTCAGGTTGTAGCGAATACGGGTTTGGGCTTCGCGCCGCCAATCTATATGGCGATGCTATTTGGCATTCGAGTACATTCATCGCAAATGCGTTAGGTATGCGATCGGGCTTGCGGGCGTTTTCTCATCAATCGCACCTGGACGTTCAGAGGAAAAACCGGCGCGCACATAAGATATGCTATACCATTCCGTGCTGCTCGCTTTAGCGGCTTACGCAGTTCAATTGAGCGGCGTGGTTTCGCTCGTCGAACTTACCGGAACACCATCGGTCATGTCAGGCTCCGTTGGCGTTGTTGTGTACGCGATCTGCAGTTTTCTCCGTATTGAAGTATCTCGTCTTCCATCCGATAGACGTGTCCGGACAGTGACCCACCTCAACGCATTACGCACCTCGCCTCTGCGTTGTCGTTGCCATGCTTACAACGAACAAGAAGTTCTTTCGACATCGCAAAGCGCCTGACCGCTGTCTTGGAAGCATCGTGAAGCGGTCTTGTCCACGATAAAAGTCACGCTTTATTCGTCTCGACGATGGGTGCGCGCGACGCACCATGGCTCACGTGGATCGAACAGGACAAACGCGCGAACGCGAAGAGCACAAGCGGCCTGAAAGCTCTCCAGAAACCCAGTTGAGGAGTCCATCAAAATGCGGTGTTCTTCGTCGGATATTGAACTGGAAGGTGAAGGCGACATATTCATCTCGATTGACGCCGATCTCCGGTAGCCCCACTCGTTACCTCTGTTACATCCTGAGCGCGCAGACAACGATTCGCACTGGCTCGTCGGACCTAAATGCTACATCAGCGAGCAAATGTACCGACATTGTTTACGGTTGCGCGCTGATCGCCTCTTCAGATCCCCGCGTTCAAGAGGCTCACGGCCGAAAGGGTATTACCGAAAATACTCTCACTGATGGGCGTGAGGCTGTGTTCAATCAGCGCAGACTTTCGCCTGATGAGCGCCATGGGCTGTCCGGTGTCGCTCGGATCCTTACCGGAGGTGCACCTTTATTCTCAGAGGGCTTGTCCGCTCGATCGGATTTCAAGGACGCGACGATGAATGCGTGAGTATAACATGTGTTCGGATCGCTTTGCAGGAGAACCAAAATACCCACTTCCGCAGATGTTGTGTGGCTTGGGAAGGGATCCGTCATTCCGCACGACCGCTGCGAATGATATTCGTTGCCGGCGCGCAGTTTCGTGTTCTTCCTTCATCGCGGCAGCGTTCGCTGGTCCGTTGCAAGTCTGACCGGGAACAAACTATGCCGGGTGGGCGTCACTTATGGTGATGGTCGCGTTTCTTGGAGGGAATCCAGCTTATATCGATTGCGCTTATCGGCGAGCGTATATTGCAAAAATTTATATCGAGATAAAAGACAGGCCTCGATAACTTCGTTGATATCAAGGGACAGGTGGGAGGAAGTTTAATGATCGACCAGTAAGCGTATACTGGATCGTGACAGGCGCGTTGCCCTGTCCTGGGCCGTCGGCCTCTCTGTCTTCTCTTATTTCCTGTTTCTTCTCTCAGCATTATTTCTGAGTATCCACGCACTCCGTCTGCCCTGGCTCATAAATCTGAAACAAGTGGCAATGGCCGATGGCTCGGCCCACTGGTAGGCCATCTGCTTTACGGACGAGGACGTCCCGGTTTATGCCCGCATTCGGAATTGCCTTGGGCGCAATTGCGATTACTCATCGCTGGCTGAATTGGGCCAACTAAACTCGCAGCAAGTCAGAGAAACATTACTGTATTCGCCATTACATTTGATTTTCCCATTGAATTTGGCGTTTTTCTATTATTCATTCAGTGACGCCGCTGTTCTTATATCGCGAATTTGTTCGCCGTACTTGCGATATTCTTTTTGAGCAAAGGCAGTATATTGGCGGCTATTGGTCGGATCGCTATGTGTTCCTTCTTGATGCGCCAGCTATCAAGCAGCTGTATCCATTTTGTTGTACTGACTTTCGCATGGGCCGTATCCGATTTAAGCGGAACGCGTGACAAGCCCGCTCGGGGATGAGCTGCGACAATCAGCAAGCATTGTGGTGGATTGCGTGTTGCAGGCGCCGGTTTGGCGGTGTTAGCATACGTCTACTCCCTAAAAATTCAAAGTACCCCAGACGCGGCAAATCGCTCGAATTTCATTAGTATCGCTGACGTGATCGCTCGGGTTCGGCTGTGTAGTATTCTCGGCTTTTAATTCACTTTGGTAACGACTCAGCCTGACAGCTGCCGCCGCAAAACTGACATTGCTTGCGGTCCCTTTGGCGGCGATAATCGGCTCTTTGATCTACCTCGTCGGACACCCCGTCCAGGCGGCCATCGTGTGCTTCCGTATGGTGCTGATGATCGCATCCACAAAGCGATATTCCTGATTTCCGATCCCAACCGGCCGATCTACGAATACCGCTACAATGCGGGCTTGGATTTCTTCACGCATTCTCATTGCCGTGGCTTTTCTTTTGTGCAGGACAGTGGCGTTGTTCGTTTGGAAGGGCCTTGTGTTTGAACGGAGTGTCGAAGTTTTGTCTTGCTGGACGATGATTCAGGGCGAAATCTCGTTTCGGGCAAGACGTTTGATGCGCGGACAGGCTCCACGATCTCGCTTTGCAAATCGCATTCTCCGCGGATCGAGCAACTGTGACTTCGATCCTGCGAAAACATACGGACCTTAATACCGCATTGGCCGGTATTTCAACATTCGATACATTCTCTACAGAGCGGGTCACTGGGAGATAGATCGGGCCGCGACGCCCACATGGGACTAGGTGAGCTGACGGGACAGATGGTTTGACGAGGATGTTTTCCGGCCTGCTGGGGGTGCTCGCATTCATTTCCAGCAGACATCCACAGATCCGAGGTTTGCGCAGAAGAACGCAGGCGGTCGCTGAGAGCGGCGTGCTGGATGGTCACGAAGCCTTGGCGGCGCATCCTCTGTGTTCGTGTCTGACAACCGCATCATCGTGTAATGGGAACGGCCAAAGTCAGCAATCCGGGAACTTTCCCAACAAGGTTGTAATCAGACAGCGGTGAACTCTAGCTTGCAAAGTTTTGACGCAATCAGTGGCGTTCCGGTCACCGGGGCAGCGGCCAATTTGCAAATCCGCAGGGTTCCTTAATCGCCTTCTCTCTGCCGGGCAAAGAGCGGCCGTCAGTCGACCCGCCGCTGGTGGCGCATAAAAGGGAACAGGTTTCGGCTGGTGTTTGGCGGCGAGATTCTTGGACAAGGGGAAGCAACGGCTCCCCCTCTCGTTTGCTGCTGGCCCGGTCTTTCTTGACTCAAAAGGCGAGGCGTGGGCGGTGGAGCAGCGTAGTCGGGCCGTGAAGCCGTTGAGCCTTTGCGTGCAGAGACGGGCTCCTGTCATTACCAGTCGCGAAGTCATAGCCCCCGCTCCAGCCAGTGCTTCATATTGCCTTTCCATGGGCCCCTATTCACCGACTGGTGAGCAAGCGATGCAGAATTGCTATTGCCAGTCCCATTTAGAGCGTCTGGATGGCCCGGTAAAATAACCTAGACCACCCCCAGTGTACACCGACACGACACGCGGCCACGTTCGCGTTTGAGCGTTTTCGGGGTCAACTGAAGAGCTTAGCGAGAACCTTCTGGGTGTCTAGATAGGCCTCGGCGAAGGCGGCGCTCGGTTTCGAATGCGAAGTCAACACAGGGCCGCGGCACGCTTCTTCGTGAATGGCCGTACAGATTGAGGAGCCGCTGATGAGCAAATTCCGTGAATGCGATGCTCGGCGCGGCATATAGAGTGGCACGCTGAGCACGCAAAGGCAGTCGAACACCTTCTCCGTGACGTAATACAGGAGTGATGTGTGTTCTTCTAGACCGGAAAAACGGATAAGGGCGCGTCGGTCAAGCGGCGGAAAGCTTGTCAAGATTGCCAGTCTGCAAGCTTGACGACGCGCAGCGTCCGGTTATTCCACCCCTGGGCCCCACACAAGATCGCGCCGCCGAACGGCTTCGGCGATGCGCGTGTCCTCCAGGCAACAGAGGCCTCGCACCCCAGTTCGGGAAGAAGAGGTTGAAAATCGCTCTCAAGCGAGTTCGGCGTGAGGAAGGCGCGCGGATAGCGCTGCGCGCCAGACCGCCAGACAATTCGTCAACACTCATCGCCGCATTGCGCTGGAACAGGCGAGGCATAGCGGCTGGAGAACTTATCATCGGTCGTGACGAAGTAAGGCAGCTGGTCGAATGCGAAGACGTTCGAATTGACGTATTCCCGACCATATAGGGGATGGTGCTGTGGATCTCTGCCTGCAACGCGCGAGCCTTCGGTTTGAGGACAGCGGCTCCAGACCGTATCCCAGAGCGTTCCTCGGACACACAAAGAAATTGCATTTCGGGACGAACGGCTTGTCTTCTTGGCAAAGGTCGGCCGCTGCAGGACTGGAAGTCGAGTTCGAAACCCGGTCACGACCATGCTGCTTTCCATATATCGTCGACATTAACTCGGACATTTGACGCTCAAAACAGTGCGGTCGATTAGGGTTTCGTAGTTACATCGGTGCGGTTTAAGTGGCGCCGAATAGAGGTGCACACGCGGACGACGCCAAGGACCGTTTGGCGCGCTTTGCGGCATTTCCTCATCCGGCAACTCGAGACGAGCCTCAGTCATGCGGCGCTGACCCTGTCGACAAGGCTGCCGTCCTGGCTGTGGCGAGAGGGCGTATTCCAGGCAGTGCGCAGGCGCGATCCTTTTTCACGTTCGCTCTAAAGCCTGCCTTATCGAGGGAACAGCCGTCCTGCAGAGCTTGGAGGGAGGGTCCTCTAGGCCGCCACCGCCGAAAGCTCAACCGAATTAATACGCTGCGCGGATCGAGTGGAGCGGCGACCAGATCGCGCGCAAGCGTGCCGCTCGCCTGCGACATCATTATAGAAGCGGTGAATGTCAGTTGATGAATGTTTCGGCCCGTAAAGCATCCAGAGCTGTTCGAGATGCTTTCGCTTACTGGCGGAGCAGTCGGGTCGGCGCAATCGCCTCAAGGCGTGCCGGCAGCGCGGCGATATCCTCGTGTGTTCAGAACAAGAACACGACTGCATTGTTTCACAGTCTTCGGTATTGCCGGCACCTGTAAGTATCGCAGAATGACCGACTGGCCCCTGCCTTGTTTCCGGGATGGGACTCCCAGAGGCGGATTTGAATTAGCCCCGACCCGGATGGGCAGAGCGAGGAAGATGCTGTCCTGGAGCAGTTCGCGGAAGCCTCGAACTCGCTTCATCATCAACAAGATCGTGAGTCGTTGGCCTTTTTATGTTATCTGTTAGATCATAGACATTTCTGGTAGTGCCAGTTGTCTCGCCCGGCGAACCAAGCCACGTGGATGACCGGGACAGCTCGTCGAGAATCCATTCCGTGATGAGTCAGATACCATTAGATTGCTTTTCCGTCCCCGCGAAGGAGAACAGGTGGGCGGCCGCTCGCCTGTTTTTGATTTTGCGCGATCGATTCGATCGCCTGCACGGGATAGAGCGGGAAAGGATGAATTGCGCAGGTTCGGCCGTCGGCTGCGGACGATCTCGTTCTTGACCCTGATTGCGTGCGGTCCAGAAACTCAGTAAACACCCGCGCCCGTGAGCAGTGTCCGCATACTGATTCATCTGGATATGCTGGCAGACGGGTCACGACCCAGGCTCATAGCCACGATCAGGGCACCGACAAAGGCCACGGAGCGTTTTCGACAACGTGACTGACCTCTGTCAATTTTTGCGTTCACCTGATCGATCAGGCGTCGCCACGGAAAGCAAGATAGCAGACACCCGAAACGTGAGGCAGTAATTCCCGAAGGCCTTTGTATAAGCATGAAGCTCGAGTGAATGGCCGGAAACTGCCACTCGTCATTGATAGGCAAATGATGTCTGCCGGGCCCCAGGGGCACCGCCCCCGGGATCGACCGTATCATCGACAATGTAGGATGCCAGGCGCGCTCGTGAATCGGGCGTTGGTGCCTTCGCCTCCAGCGCCTTGCCTCCTCTTCTCCAAAGCGCAGGTTTCAGCACATGCCTGAGATGCATCGAGAGGTGCGCTCAGTAATGCTGAAGGCCCGCGTCCAAAAACCGACTGGACAATCTTTTTCTTGGTAACGGATGCCCGACGAGCGAGATGAGCGCGCGCGTGCGCTCTTCGCCGGAATGACCGAACTAATCTCCTCACATGAGCGCGGTCCCCGATGTAACTGGCGCAAGCTGACTTCGCGCAATGAAAAGAGACGCAGGGCATGCGCCGCCTGGTAGAAGCTCAGCGCCTCTTCCGCAAATCGCCGCCAAGAGATTTTCCAGTCGCCGCCAAGCGAAAACGCGAAAAAATCCGCATCACGATTCCAATAGATCGCCAGAGCGCGGCCGGAAGAAAAGTGCCTTCCCTGCTGGCACGAAACTCCCAGGCTGGCCGTCACAAAGACCTTGCCGCATCACTATCAGCGCCATCCGGCGGGTCACCTGGCTTATGAATGCGCACCCCTGACTCACAATGGTTGCGAGGTTCCAGCCACCGCGAATTTATCGCGTCCTGTTGATCGTCCGCATCGATCATCGCCATCAGCGCGCAGCACAGAAGCCAGATATCGTCCGCGTTGATCCGGTGAGCCAGTCTTCATCATCGGGGTTGAATGAGGGCAAAGCCGCCGCGCGATCGCGTCATACATGCCTTGGTCCGGCGGCGCTGTCGTACGTGAAGCGGACCGCCTTCGCACACAGTCGGTACAAGTCATCCGCGAGGCGTCAGCCCAGCGTTCCAATCGCAAACTCGTGTCCGTCAGTGAGCCGCCGTCTTGCACATGATAAATGTATTCGGAATGGGCCGGCCTGGCTCAGGACGCTGGGCGGATGGCTGGTTCGATTGTCGGCCGGCGTTGAAGCAGGGCGTGACGAATGAAATACGGGTTACTGTCATGATCATCGGCTCCGACGTATCTTCGTCCTCGGCTCTGCCAGTCGAAGAAAATGAACGAGCGGTGTTGACGCCTCTCTGGCAACGTCGGATGGTTCGTCGAGATAGCGGCCGAGGAAAAAAGTCGGCCCAGGGGCGCGCCTCCCTGCCCGCACGTAACGAGCACAAAATGGTTTCGCCGGGTTGAACGCCGAGCGCCTGAATATCGGCATTGCCGTTCGCATACCAGACCGCATCGAAAGAAATCCCGGACCGGACAACAAGGTCCATAGCGTCCGACGGGTCCGCAGCCCAGCGGCCGTGGGTACAGGGCAAAGATTGCTCATGACGGAACGCTGCTGCATGCGCGGCCAATTGCGCGCTGGCGCACGGGCCTCTTCGGTGCGCCGCGACGCCTCAGGCGGCGATCCCGGCGCTGACGTTGCGGCGCAGTTCGGCCTGGAGTTCACTAGCCTGCGGTGGTCGTCCTACCAACGCCACGCGCCAGCGCTGCAGCATTCTGAGACGTGCGCTTTCGGGCGATCGCCTGAATGTCTGCCAAAACGTTGCAAGCAAGTGCGCCTTCTCTGCCTCGATTTGCGCAATGTGCTCTGCGCAGATCCCCATCAAGGGCGACGTCCAATTTCATTGGACGGGTGCACCAGTGTGGATACTCCTTTTCCTTGTCTGCGAAGCTGAAGGCGCCAGCGCCTTGAGGCCGCGTCTCGGCGAGCCGGCGTTGGCGATGCGCAGGGCATCGGGCCTCGGCAGCCACTCCGTGAATGTCGCGCTGGTTATGCAACAGACTGCGGATTACTGACGATAAAGCGATCGAGATCGCCGAGATATTCGTCGTGTCGATGGCTTCCAGCGAAAAAGCGCTTGGCTGGAAAGCTGTGGCATCGACCGCGCTTGAGTGCGGGCATCTTGCTGACGGTGGACTCGGCAACAAGTCCGGTACAGGGTTGCCGGAAAACGAAGACGCAGCCGAACGTCACCGTTTTACAGTCCGACCAGAATCGAACAGGAACCGGTCAGCGCATGTCTCGAGTAATATTCCGTGTGCGCTAAGGGCCTCGTCCGCCCGGACAAGCGTTCACATTTGCCGGCTGTTCGCACGCCACGAATTTCGTCAGACTTCTCGCTCCGCTGACGCAGATTGCGGCCGCATTCGAAAATGTTGCACCGCCCTCAAGCTTCCGGGCAATGCCTAGGGTCGCTGGCTCATAGAAAACTAGTGCCCGGCGTTGGTTTGTTTCGGGCGAAGCAGGGCGGCGAAAACACCCAAGGCGACGTGTGGTGGTAGGAAGACAGCAGGATCCGACTGCCCTCCAGTGCCTCCCCGGAACGCCCCCCATTGATTTATGGACCTGTCACGGGAAGTGGAGCTCCAATCGCATGGTGACTGGAACGATGCGCTCCCCCAACGCTGACAGAAGCGGGCAAGGCGCGTTCGCTATAAAAAAAAAAAAAAAAATAAAAAAAAAAAAAAAAAAAAAAAAAAAAAAATAAAAAAAAAAAAAAAAAAAAATGCTTCTCCGGAAATGCGACCAGTAACATGCATTCTTCAACGATCCACACTGTCACCTTGGCGCCAATAGGCTTTCCGAAAGTCGCCAACATCATTACAGCGCATTTGCTTTACAAATCGCATACCAGCGGTGAGAAGGTATAAAGGACAAGATAATCAAAATCCAAGAGGACACAGGGTCTGATTTTCCCGGAAAGCAACGTGAATGGAAAACGCCATCCGATTGAAGGGCGCATTCGTGCAAGATTATCTCAAAGGAAATGGGTGTTGCCGGTTGGTACAGTATCATGTGGGTATCCTGACATCGACTTACGGAAACTGATCCAAGCGTATGGTGACACACCTCAAACTTCCTCATTGACTATCGTCGAATTCGAGGAAAAACTATTCGAGCCGGATTTATGACAAGGCCAAAGTAAACTACGAGCTGATCAAGGCGCAGCCTCGGACCGTATCGGTGAAGCTTCGATGCGACAATTCTGTGCGCGAAGTGTGACAAACACGATGCTCGCATTGACCGACGCACCGATGCTCCCGGTGAAGTATCGCACGGTGCCGATGCGCACGCTGACTCCCTTGTTGCTGACGGAGTTGGCCAACCCTATTTGCTCAAGCATCGACGTGGGACGGCCGCGCTGGAGTTGGAGATTCTCAAAGGAGCAGATCAATACTCCCGGACATGCGTGTTCGTATGTATTGAGACCAGGATCAGGAATATTTTTCGAAACGTTGCAAGCTATCCTCCGCCACGGTTCCAGTTTATTCTATCTCGGGATATCTTGCTATACAACGATAGACTGGTCCAGATGGATGGCGGATTCTTCCTGAACACATAGATTTCAGGAGAGAGGGCCTTCAGTTTACAAGAAGGCTTCGACATTGCCAAGTGCGAAAAACTACGTCCCCAATAGGGGCACCGCTAATACCCGTATAGTTTCGTATTCAGGCGCGGAACGCCAAATTTTCGGTCGATCTCGACCAGGCCGGACTTTACGCGCTGGACGTTGGGAACGCAAAGACATAGCGCAGGGGCGGAGAGTCCCGCCACGTGCTTAGGCGCGGAGCGAGTACTGAGCGAGTTCACCAGCTGCTGGCGTACTGCTCACTTTCTCCGCAAAACTGTGCGCAGGCGATTCTCGTTCTTTCGCAACTTGGTCCGTCCGCATCACGTTTTCAAGGCGAACGCTTTTTCAAAAGCGCCTTCTGTGAGGGCCGGTTCTTCCTGTAGCCCGGCTACACGGTCACCGCAGGCGTCATTCAGCTGGCGAAGGCCTGCAGGTCTCTCAGTTTAAACATTGAGCTCGATAATTGCGGCAGATCACGCTTGTCGATCTGACGCCTTGAGCGTGTAATTTCCTCTTTTTTTTCTTTGAACTAGCGGCTTAGCGCCGCGACTTGGCCCGGAAAGCCGCGCAAATCGCGTCTTAAGCTTTGCGATTTGTAACTTACGAACTGACCTTTGCCGCACCTGTTCACGGGGCAAGCCGGACGTGCAGAAATGTCGAAGGATAACGCAACCTGAGATTCTCCCGCACTTCTGCCGCTTCAATGGTCCTTGGTGGCGCCTTCACCGCGATCATCTTTGGACCCGCAGTCGGGGCCAGCCCCGGGAATCGATCGGGGCGCGGTGAATTTGCCCGTCCTTCTCCGCCACGCCGCGTACTTTTTCGAGCAGCCTCGCTTTCGTGGCCGGGATGTCTGGCAGGGGCTTCGCATTTGCCCAAGAAGACGCTGGGTCATTGAAATAGGCGTGACGTGCGAGATCAGCGCGTCCTGGTCCACAGACACGCAGGCTGGGCTGGGCCGGATAAGAACCTATCGTTTCTGGTCAGCCGCGATTCGTCGATCAGATCGGATCTCCCCCAAATTCCACGATTTCAGCCATGACCACCAGTAGATCAGCCGTCAGGTTTTCATAGGCACGGATTCTTCAAGCGCTCTGGAAAACTCTTCAGCGGATCTGAAGGCTGCTTCATTCATAAGCCGCCACCATTCGAATTGAAACCGGCCCGGCTTCATTAGTTCTTAAAAGTTGAAACGGTTGCAGATCCCCAAAAACGGGCTGCTGCCCTCTTCATTAAAAACGCGGGCCATTCCGAAGAGTGGAATTCGTTCCCCAAAGAAGGAAAAGTAGAGAAGCGCGGAATTGCACCCACATCAAGGGGTGCGGAATGAGGTGCGATTAATTTTCAGATCTGGGTCCCGCGCAAAAAGCGCTGAGACGGCCTGCCCGCGAATGAGCTGCACAACAACGAGTGGATCGCCCGGCAGTGTCTCTGTCGATGGAAACTATCCAGAACGGATGCGTCGCATTTCCAGGGAAAAGCGGCGATTGCGATGGGCAAAATGCCGTGCGCGTTGAAACGCTCAGGTGTTGCAGGGTGGCCAGGCCAAATCGTTCTTGGCAGCTTGTCCCCAAAGTAAGGCATGCCCCAAAGGAAAGGTTCATAACGACCCAGCGGACCCGCGGGTCCTGCGCCGTGCGCGGCAGCAGCACGCCGTAAGCCATTGTGGTGCTTGAAAGCGACCAAACGCCCGAAAATCATTCCCATGAATTCCAGCCACTCCACACGTCCTTCAGATTACTCGGAATGCAGGGCAATCTTTGCCGGATATTCCAGTAGATTTTCCACCGCCTGAAGCGATATCGTCTATTCCACACAATGCGTGTCAAAACGTGAGATAAGAATTTTGCAAAGCGAACCTTCGATGGTTACGCCATGGCCGCTCGGGCGCCGCTGCTTAGCCTACGATGGGAACGCATTCGGCCCCTCGGGGCGAGGATTGGGCATTGGCAGACATGGAGTGGCCCCCGAGGTGAAGATTTCTATCATCACGCCAGTCCTTTGAATGGCGCCTATTTCTGGGCCGGAACTGATTCACATTGCCTTGAAGCCCAGACGGTATTTAGCGAAATGGGAGCACAAGTTCATTCGTCGATTGGCGGATCGACTGATGGCAGCCTTGCAAATTGGCCCGGGGACTGGTCAGCGCGGAAGCCCGCCGGCCCCGCGTGGGTCGAGCGGGGCGCGTGCGTGCGGCCGTTTACCCCTCCCATTATTTCGAGGAGTTTGACCTATCTGGCGGTAAATTTCCTGGCATGGGGGCTGCAAGTCCTGATGACCTCTTTACCCAACCACGCCTGGGGGCGCTCCGCCTGCGTGGGTTCGGAGCATGCCCGAAACGCAAACCGGCGGGCGGCCGGGTGGGGATTAACGGTTTTTTCCGGGGGCCGGCATTGGGACCCCGGAAAATTTTCCGGGGGGCCGGGCTTTTTGGGGGCGGCTTTTTTACGGGGTTCAGGGCCCTTTTTACGGGGGCGCTTACCCTCGGGACGTGGATCATCTCTCTCTT
>Ga0163217_1101803_pt1 | contig 12042 bp, 12 predicted proteins | sample SynspAceP_FD_185933 | JGI IMG/M metagenome (GOLD analysis project Ga0163217, IMG submission 185933) | Saline lake microbial communities from Ace Lake in Antarctica - Synechococcus sp. Ace-P (PacBio error correction) | ecosystem: Environmental > Aquatic > Non-marine Saline and Alkaline > Saline ... | reverse complement strand
GCTCGATGGTGGACAGGCACTGCGCGATGATTGAAGTTGTAGATAAACGGCAGTTCGCATTCTGACGATACGCTGGCATCCGGCAAGCGGGTTTTTCCGAAATCCCAACGCGGCGCTCCAAAGGACGGACATTGCTCGATATTACCGTGACGTGCAGGATATTTTTGTCGTATAATACCGGGAAGCGGGACGTATTTCCGATGACGACTGCCCTGTTCCGCCTACGCATGCCAAGGTTGAACAAGTCAGAGTGCGCAACTCGTATCGATATTGCTCGCTGCAGTAGACAGTCGGCGTGTGTGTCCTCTCGGAAGTGCTAGGCCATTTCAGCTGCATGCAGATTATCATGCTATTCTGCGAGTGCGAACTGGTGTTTCGGTTGTGGCTCTGTAATCCAGAGGGTCCCTGCATTCGCATAATATGCACGCTCCGCCGCACTCAGCCCGTAAACGCTCGGTTCAGATGCAGATTGCTAGATGTTTTTAGCTATGTGCTCATCTGATTGCATTACATTATAAGTTGCAAGTTCAAGTGGTTCAAATCAATTACTTTGTGACCAGCCACTCTCTCACAGGCTGTTAACATTGAGTTTCGATCACTGAGCAGGCATAGCGGTCGCACTGTGCTCTCAACTGCCGTCTAGAAGCGGGCGTTTAAGGATTGGGCAGTCCGTCGAACGCCAAAACTGTTGATGTGTTTGTGGAAGTGATGGCACGATTGATTAACGGTAAAAAAAAATCATTGCCCTGACGGTTTCGTGCTCATTCGCTTATGGACGTTCAAGGAAACCCGGATAAACGGTCGGGCCCGCCGCCGATTAATATCTCTCCTCGCGAATGGCCCTCGCGGGCGCCCTGGCGGACTGTTTCGACCCACCTTTGATTACATTTCATTGGGTACACGCTTGATTGAACCATCGGCGCTGGAAATTACGTCGAACTTCCCATTGATGAAAAATATTCGTTCAGCATCGCGCCCATAGACATACATGGAGTTTCGAACGTGACCACCAAAAGCTCATCCCGACATTTCTATACACAGAAAATTGAAATTCGCGGTCAATCGCATAAGCGTCATTTGCCGCCCGTTTGTTTATATTGCGGTATACTTACAGCGGGATTTAGAATTCTTTGAAGGTTCGCGATGTCTTCGGCGGTTCGCATTGTGCGCGGCCTTCTTCGGCGGCCAGTCCTTCAAGCTCCAGCCGCATTCAGGGCACTTCCATGTAACGACTCCAGCGTCATGGGTGCACGGTTGGCGAAACGACCGGAGGCCGAGTTTTCAGGCCGCCTTCGCTTACCAAAGCCATGCAGGCTCGCGCCACCGGCGTACAGAGAGTTGCCAAGCTGCAGCAAGTCTTGCATGATCAGACCGTTTGGCCCGGTTTTGAAAATAGCCGTTGATCAAACCTCGCGAGCGTTTTCATAGACCCGTTTTGCGACAAGATTGCTTGATGGCAACAGGAACCAGTTCATCTAAGGGCTGCTTTTTGTATCATTGCTCGATCAAACCATCCTGTTCGACGCCCCGTATTCGCAAAGTTCGTAGCCTTACATTCTTCAACAATCATTTTCGATTTTATGCGGTTGAATGCATTCCCGCTCTTACAGTTTCAAGGAGAGGTCCGGTCCAGCGTTTGCACAAAACTCACAGCGTTGTGCAGCTAAAACAAAGTCGGCGGCTGCGAATTTTTCAAAACAGTTACCCAAATCGCCCGCAGAACCGGCAAGTACGCCGTTTCGCGCAGGAGGTGAGCAAAACTGACGGATGCCTCGGACATGGTTCTTTTGTTTCGCGTCTTTGAACCAGGCTCCACAGCGGCATAAAGCCCGAACCTCTGGAACATCGCACAATTATGGGCTTGGCTTTGACAGCCTGATCGTCAAGCAATTCTTTCAGCTGATTTCCACCCGCAAGGCATTCCCATAAGGTTCTTGTCGACAATCACATTCACAACCGCTTTGCCCCACGGCCGCAGGGAAACCGGATTTCCCGCGAAGGTAATTTGAATACGCGTTAGAATTTCGAATGTTCAAGGCAATTCCCGCGCTTGGAACAGCGCGGGCGATCGGATTAGCCCGCTCCAATCGGCTTGCCGAGGGTACAACATGTCAGGACACATTATGGCGCTCGAATGCCAACATTTGCTGTGCCGGTCGGGCAGTCCGGGATTGATTCATCCGCGATAACAGGGCCGCTGCGCGTTTGAACGGCGGCCACGGCGCTTGGCAAAGACCGGGCGGAATTCCACATATTCCGTCATGCAACACAGTATCAAAGATAAAGCGCCGCAACCACCCCCGACCCGCATTCTTCGGGTTCCGTTCATTGCCGCCTTGACCCCTTCCACCAGCATCTGCGGCGCCTTCAGTTGCCCAGACGATAGGTTGTCGGGGCATGCAACGACCCGTACATCTGGCCAAAATCGAGTTGGCAGACCCTGAGACGAGGGGGACATTTCGGGCAAACAGAGGTGACGCCGTGATAGGCCATTTTCAGTAAACGAATAACGCCAGGTCGATCCGGTAACCCCCGAACGCGCCACGCGCATTGCAGATTCATTTTCGCTTTCGCTGCCCGTGCAGAGTGGAACATGACTGTGATAGCGCCTGAGGAAATAGAACCCATAACTGCTCTGCAAAGTCGACACTTGTTTCGTGCAAATTGCGGGGGTAATGGGTGTTCAGCGTCGCGGCTTGTTTTTGAAGTGCTTCGAACAACTTGGAAGATGACAATGCCCGAACAGTAGGCACGTTGTTGTAGGGCGTCCAGATATTCTTTGCCGTCAAACGATTCAGACCCCGCGCCTAGCCCCGGCACAAGATGCAGCGGGTTGTCATTAAAAAAAGACGGTAGCAGGCCAAGTGCTGCGTGCCGCTTCTCAAGGAGCGACTGGATTTCAATTTTTCATTCAAACTCTCCGATTTGGCAGTTTTCGGACCAAGAAGTCGGATAATTCCGCAGGGGAAAAACGCGTCAAGTTTTCCAAAGCGCATGCTGATTTTAATTACTTACGGCAAGATATACAACGGTTTTCGGGGAAACCAATTTGCGCCCAGCCACCCGGGGAGGCAGGATTGCGCTGTTGCAGTCGCGCGCACAGCCCGGCAAAAGCGCGATTGCTTCAGCTGCGCACAAAAAGCCGCGCAGCTCGGGCGATCCCTTTTATGATCGTCGGCCATTGCACAATACGGGATCCTGCACTGCCCATTAAAGTAACTGGCGGCAAGCGCGAATTCATGGAATGAGGAGCATTGAACGACATCGCAAAATCAATGTCCAGGTGGATGATGCTGTGGTCAATCGGAGTATTACCAGGAATATTCGGGAAGGTGCTTAAGGTTCATTGTGTATCGTCTGCGTTGCGCCAGCCCGGGCCGTCAAAGGAGAATTGTTTGTGCTTGAAAAACGGTTTCAACCAAATGGGCTCAATGCTTCTTGGCGGGACGGTTTTTTCAACGAGTGAACACAGCGGCCGATAACTCTGCGACCAAACTCATTATCCCAAGGATCGTGCCGCTTTGCCTCTGCAGGTTGGATAACCTTTTCAATGCCTGTAAAGCTGTTCCCACTTGTGCGCCCGAGTGTGCGGCGCAATGCATGGCCCGCACTCGGGGGGGCGCGGGCGACAACGGGCAAGAGTTCAGCAGGATCGCGGCCAGCGTGACGCCGTTTTACATCAGCATTTACTTTCCTTGATGGGCCTCAGCGACGTTATGATTTTCTTGGCACGGGCATTCGTTTATACAGGTTGTTACGTGGCCTTCAAAACGCCGTTTGTAAGGCGCGATATGGCGTATCTGCCGAGTTGTAGGAATTCAAAATGGCCGGACCAGCCGATTAGAACCGTCGCCAGAAAAATAACGATCCCGCTCGCTGACAGGTTCGAATTGCGCGTCACAACCGTAGTGAACTTCAGAATTGCATTGCATAGGCGTCACCAAACCACGGGGGGCGCCGTCTCAACATCCGCTCTGAATCTGCTAAATGCGCGCCAAGCTCGAGCTAAGGAAGCCTCCGTGAAGACTTGTATATATTCTGAATCCAAACCGCGCCGATTTCAATTTATAAATTATAAAGTTGAAGAAGTTAACTGTTTTTTTTTCTTTTTTTTTTCTGTCAATTTAGAGCGGTTTCGGTGTGTCAGGCTTGCAGAGCAAAATCGGCACTTGATGACGGCTTAGGGGCGGAATCCTCAAGTAGCAAGACGCACTTGTGCTTTGACCGCCGGGTCAACATTATGGGTTAAGATTTTTAGGAGAGCACGTTTACTCTGCTGAAACGATTAGCTTTCACCTCCATCGGCATTTTGTTGATGGCGTGGATGCCCCCACTACGGCATTCGTAATGTTGCCACTGTGAATGTTTCCAGAAAAGCATCACTCAAGGGAGGAGAGCATTCCTGTCAGAGAAGTTAGCCGCAATATTCATGAAGCTGTTTTGGCGCGTGGGCGTGTTTGAGGGCCTTTGCTTTTGGATGCCCATAGGTGTCGGGCCGAATTTGGCCTTCGGGCGTTTTCAACGATCTGGGTTTTTGGTGGTTGGGTGTTGTAATAGGGTTGAGGCGGGTGTTTGTGTCGTTCAGCGTAGGGGCTTGCGGCGGATAGCACGTGCAAAAGCAGCTAATCAGTATGCTGGGTGGACATGAGGCGGCAGGTCATGGACGATCCGGGTATTATTCTTCGACGTGGTTGCAGCAAGTTTGACAAAGATGAGGGCGCAGGTATTCGAAATGGGGATGTCGCCACCGGGGAGCGCTTTGGGCAGGCTGCCCGGGGGTCCAAATCCCAATAGGCGCAGCCATGCAAGCATGAGCGCCGCATGCTGATTGGCCAGCTTGGTGCAGGAGGTGCGATCCTCGGCGAGATGCGTCTCTTCCAGGCCTTTGAATTATGGACTTCTCGGCTGCCCGGAGCGGGAATAGACCTTGTTCGTAGAGGATGCTTGCCGCGCCCGGCCGTCAGGTTTTGTTCACGATGTAGCGAGGTATCAGCGCCCCGCGAACTGACCTCGTATGGCGCGCGGACAACGCGTCGGATTTTGACCAGGATTCCGGCGGGAATAGGCAAAGCTTGACGTGTACTTCTGGCGTTCTTTTCCGCGAGGTACGCGCCGCTGTTGACGCCTCCAAGGCCTGGATATGCTCCTGAAGACGAGAATTTGCGCGCCAGGACAAAGATATAGCGCAGGCCCGTTTTTGGGTCACCGATCCAGCACTTCGGGGTGTGCAATAATGACTGTCAGCGCGCAAGGCAGAATATCAGTTGGGGCCAATGGCTTGCGGGATTTCCCGGATCAGTCTGCGCAGATGGGCGGCACTCTTCGCGTTTCCTTGGGGCGCCGAAGACGGGCGCAGTATTGGCCCGACGCAGCCGGCCATCTCCGTCACAGACCACGATGGGTTTGGAAGCCGTATTCATCATGTAAGAGTTAACAGGAGAATGTTAGGTGCCGTGGGACCGCATCGAAGGTGTCGTACGATATCCAGAACGATCTGTTCCTGAGGTGCCGTACAAAGGATTGGCAGTAAAAATCGGACCATTTCCCGGGCCATCGGATCAGGGTCACGCGTCTTGGGAGGGTTCTCTCCGCGAGATAGTGGGTTGTGAACACAGCACGCGCCGTCTCGGATGGCGTTCGAGGCGCGATTCTTGAAGGATGGTATATGTTCGCAGATCTGTTCGCGTCATTGCCATCCTCATAGGCCCGCGGCGATCATCATCATTCCGGACGAGATGATCTCGCAAGCTGTGCTGCACCTGCAAGGATTCGCGGCGGTCCACAAGCAAGACGCCAGCACGTCGGCAATCCTGTTCGGCGCTTCCACCTCCCGAAGAAGCGTCAGGCCAGATCAACTCATGTCAGCCGTCAAAAACTTCAGAAAGGTTTTGCCGTTTCACAGGTTGGACAAGGAGGGCGGGAGGGTGTAGACATATCCGATGGTGAGGCGGGGCTCCTGAATCATGCTTTTTTTGGCTTCGACACCATAAATTACAGCTTCAGAACGTTACGCCACCCTCACAAACTCATGCATTAATTCGGGAAGTTAGCATATCGGCACAAGCTTGCAAAGCGCGTGTTTCAACTTCACGGGGTTGCGCACGGAGCAGTTGATTTCGCAATAAAACTGACGCGGTGTTCAGCTTCTTTCATTTATGAGCGAAACAGCCCATGCACTTGTTGCATGGAGAGGCCTGTGCTACGTTCATTGCTGGGGAGCCGAGATCGAGAGTGGGGCACACCCCCGGTGCGATGATTGCGCCAAATTATGTTTTGAAAGGCGTTTGTAAAGACAAGAATGATGTTGCCGGACGTGAATGAAGCATCGTGAGGTAGCCTCGCGAGCAAAACATACGGTTTGTTGCGTTGAAGTCCGAGCACAGCAGGCGCGTGCCATGTTGTTTAGGACAACGACAGATGTTCATCTGCAGCGCACTCGACGATCAACGCCACTGCGTGGCCTTCTTGCGAGCACGGGTCGTTGCGCCAAAGGGAGCATCCACGGTTCGAAACGTTGGCCGACGCTTGTTTCACTATGCCCGAAGAGGGATTAGGATGTTCAAGGGCCCTGTGGAGCACGATTCGCTTTGCTTCAAGCTGTCTTGTGACGACCAATTTTCGGGCCTTTATAATTGGTTAGGGGCCCAAACTGTTGAGTATTCAGCTACCGCTGGATTTCAACAGTGAATCCTTTCAACCTGTTTGGTGCAACATATGGTACGCCCCTAAGCAGAGGTATTTTCAGAGATTGATTTTGGGCGCGCCGTGGGTGCTGAATATGTCGGAGCCTTTGATGCGACCTCAAGATGTCGCGGGGCCCGTATGGTGTCGGAGATTCAGGTTCCAGTCAGCCGCGTTGCTCAAGGCACTTCTTGTTGGCACACTGGTTTCCCAATCCGTCTCACGAACCTTGCGCCATACAAATCCTGCCCTCCTTCCGCTCCGACGTCCTCGCGGTGTCAGTCGGGCTACGCCCAGCTGCACGCCGGAGCTCTGTAAACTTTCGCCCCTTCACCACAGCGCCCAAAGAAATCACCGCGCCATCTTGTTTCCCAGCGCAAACGCGCACAGGATTGGCGGGCTTTGCGCAAACAGATTTCTCTCAGCAAGTTGCCGGCTGTGCCATCGGATGACTTGATGCTTTATGATTGACGCTGTTGGCAGCCAATGTTCAGCAATCGCCTGAGAGTTCGCCCCCATTTTCTTGTCGTTCGTCGAGCCGTGTTGCGCTGTCGAGTGTTGTCCGCGGGCACAAGACGAGCCAAGCCGCGAAATTCGCGCCCTATGCGGAAGGTTCTAGCGGGGTCGGGCGCGAGAGGACCAAAGCCGTAGGATCAACGGCCGATTGCGGGATTCCGTCATAGCCTGCGCGCACCTCTTCTCTTTGGCACGCCCGGCTGATTCAGCGTTGAGTTTGGCAATCTGGTGTCGAGGCGGATCTTGTTCTCGATCAGGACCCAGCAAGCGTTGGCCCGGGCTTCCTCGGGAGCAAGAAAGCGCTTGCCGGGGTCACTTTGATTGCATCAGGCGCGTGCGTCGCTGCGCCCTTGGAACACCTCTCGAACTTCCGTCAGCTGGCGCGAAGGCGCATTTGATCGTTGAGTGCGCTGGCGGAATCAGCAGCTCCCGAACCGAATACCCAGCCGCGCTGCATCTTTTCGCTCTTCACAGGAACGAAAACGCATCGACGGGCGCACTGCGGCTTCACAAATAGCTCGGCATCGCAGCATCCGTTATTCTGGGTTTAAACGAAAGGGCTTGACGTTAAGCGGGTGGAATTCAATCGGATTGTGGCCCAACTTGCCATTTCACGGCCCCAGAAATTGGGCCCGCCGCACGCTTCCAATCGCAAGACCATGCATTCGACGGAAGTTGGCTGAAGACGGCAAACCTGCGTTCGTTACGTAACTTTTTTGCGCGAACGCTCGGCTGCGCGTCAGCTCCAGCGATTGGAACAATTTATTCGCAATCGAGGCCGACTGTGATATATCGACGATGACCGCTCTCCTTTTTGTGGATTCATTTTGCAGACCCACCTGGCACATCGATGCCGTGGGGGGCGGTTAATCATCAAAGCATTTTTGGCTCTTCCTAAGGTCTTGGATAATTTTGTTTGATTCTTGCTTTTCGTTGCAGCCGACCGCCCCGATTCAGGTCACCGCGACCGGAAAGAGCCGCGCGCGGGTTGGGGCAAAACTAAGGTGGCAACTGTCTCATTTGGACTTGTCAAGCGCGTTAGGCTGGCAGGTCGGGCCGTTGGACGCTGTTTACCGTTTTCGGTGACGGAACGTCACCGTGCATTGGGCGCCGTTTGTAAATCATCTCCGGATTGCGTTTTGGCATGTATCCCGCAAGGACCGCCTTGTTTCAGCAAAATACGGCTCTGCGCACCGGAAAACTTGTGGCCGTGTCGCCGTGGCGCAGTCGCCGGCTCGTTGGTTGCACGGGGATGCGGTTGCCGCCGTCTAATTCGTATTAGCAAGTCGTTTTCAGTCGCATGCCTTGCCAGACAACATGGTTGTGTCGCCAGAAGCCGCGTACAAACGCGCTTTCCGGCGCATCGATACAAGCCACAGGATCGATATTGCTGGATCTTGCCCTGATTCATTAAAACAGCAATCGGTCGGACATGGTGAGTTTCTTCGTCATTTTTTTTTTTTTTTCTGAATCATGGGCACAAATACAAGGTGATCGCCAAGGTCTTCGTGCAGGTGCTTCAGCTCGATCTGCATTTTCTGCGCAAATTTTTATCAGCAGCGCCCAATGGTTCATCATCAGAAACAATCGACGGGTTGCAAAAAACAAGCGCCCGCGCAATTGCGAACCCGCGTGTTTGACACCTTGACATTGCGACGGGCGGGCGATCCGCAAAATGGGCCAGATTTGCACCATGTTCGAGCGCCGCGCAGTGCTTTTTCTCGGCGAGCCTCGGCTTGGAACACGCGGCTGCATGTGAGGGGAATGCGACGTTTTCCAGGAATGTTCTATTTTGCGGAACAGCGATAGTTCTGAAACACAATTCCAAGTTTCGCTTGTGCGCGCGGAATTGGCTCCAAGGCGCCTTTGCTCAACAGAATTTCACCCGCCGTTGGTTGCTCAAAACAGCGTCTTGAAATCAGCACTGCGTCTATCGGCTTTGGCGCCCGGCCCGGGACTTGCTTCCGATCGGCTGCGCCAGACCGCTCAAGAGCGGGGCGGAAACTCTTCCACTGGAAAAACGACGGCGTCAATCTCAAGCAGCGGGTTCTTTTCTTTGGCGTCCAAGGCTCCATAAACGGTCTGAAAGATCGAAAAAAAAAACCCATCTTGCGTTACATCAGCACATTCCTTGCCGGTTTACGTACCATCAATAATAGCAGGACCAAGGGTGGGGCAATTTTTAGAAGTCCCGTTTAGAGCGTTTCGCTTGAACGTGAATCGCAGGATCCCTTGGATGTTGATTTGTGATTTTCCCATTTTTTTTCCCCCCCTTGGTGGATGTTCTTATGTGCCAAGCAGCATTTGCGTCAGCCTTCGGACGCGGTTTCAAAGAATGTATTGTAGGAGGGCTTGAGCGGTCGTGCAGCAGCAGAGCCGCTGGAAAGTTGTCTGGCCGCATGGATGTGAGATGGCAACGCGAGGGTGCGGGAAACTAGGTTTCGACCGAGCCGCAGCCAAGGCCGCCGCCTGGCCACGGAAAGTTTGTCTGCGCATCAGCATTGCTGGAGGAAACGGTGGCGCAGGATGGCGAATATCACCCTCCGGACTTGCTTGGAGCATGGAAGTGCCACGGTGTTGTTGCCACATTTTCGGCCTCGATCGGGCGGTTTCTGCGCAAGCTTGGGGTACAATATAAAAAAAAAAAGTCGCTGGTCGCCAACCGAGCGGTTGCGCCACCCATGTGAAGGGGGGAACGGCCGCGAAAACTGGTTCAGGAACCATCTTCCGCCATGCAAGGCGCATCCCTTGATCGTTGTCTTCATTGATGAAACATTCCGTCAAGACCGAACCTGAACGCTCAGTTACGGAAGTAGGCCTGCTGCGGAAGCCGCCTGGAATGGATGCTCCGTTTCGGGCGTGGGGGACGCAGCGGAAGCGTTGCAGCGCTCACAGACTTATCTTTATCTGTTATACTCGCGTCGCTCAAGGGTGTCGTAATTGGCGCTTTTAACTTGGGTTTCCTAGCTCTATTGCATTGGTGGATTTTCCAGGACAGCAGTCGGGAGCGCTGCATGTCGAGGCGGCCTGCGGTGGTTGCGGGTCGACTCTGTTCAGTTCGGAATCTATGACGCGAGCGCGATAGGTTATTATGAGGGTATTCCACTGGCCGTGCGGCAGTAGAGTGGATAGCCGTAACGCCGTCCTCGAAGTGGACCTGTCGGGCGGTATCAACCGATACCTGCGTGATGATGTTCGTTCGTTGTACATGCAAAGAAACTGCGCAGAAGTCGCGGGTCCTGCTCGACTAGTTTTCAAAATTCTTGGAATTCGGTGATATTTCAGCTTCTTTGAAGTGGGCTTTGAGAACGGGTATCGTTTGATTGTGTGGGGACGGACTGTGGGATTGATAGGCACACCAAGATCGACAGCATCAAGGCGTTGGTCTGCATTCATAGGTCCACCACGGTCAGATGCATGTCAGCTTTTGATCGCGTGGCACAGCATGCTTTTCCATTAGCAGTCGATAAATATTCCGTGAACTGGCTGGCGCTTTTCGGGAGTGCTCAATGCGCAGCCACAACACGGCGGCTAAAGATGTCGAGCGCGATTGCATAGAGATAGACAGTATGTTAGGACACTCACCGGTCCCATCGCTTAGGTTGAGTGTCCAAGACCAGACTGGATTGGGCGCCTCGGCCAGCAATTCGGGTTTGATAGACGGATGGCGACGCTGGCGACGGCGCTCGGATAACCTTCCCCGCTGAGCGGGCAGGATGGCGATACATCGTCCCGGATGAGCAAGGTAGGTTGCCTTCGGTCGAGATGTAGGCAATAGACTTTGAGGGCGTTCTTTTGATCAGCGAAAACGCCGGGGTTCGCAGTTGAGCAAGACTGATCACTGTTCGTTTTTCCTTAGGAAGGGCACGCGCTGAAGGAGGCGCGGTTGACGCGCGGGCGGGGCGGTCAGTGTGGAGCGGTGGCGTCGCGAGATATTTGAAACGTCTTTGCCCGCGGACAGAGAGGCAGAGCAAACGGCTGAGCGTCAGGCGCTTGCCTGAGGGCAAGAGGCACTTCGGGGCAGCATCATTGATTTGCCGATGCGCTTCTGGCGTTGCTTCCATTCTCGTTCCAGCATAATGGCACGTGATACCACATTTTTTTTTGGATTTGCAATGAATGGCTTCCGCCCTGGTCCGACGCCCGCCCCGCTCGAGAGCGCTTGAAACTTTCACGGTTAAGCCTGCCAGTTCAAAGCCTGTAACGGGTTGGGCTGGTGGTTTTTGACGGGCCACGGTTGCCGCGCTTGCAAGCTCCCCAAATGAGCGACAGGCGCTGCGCCGACGCCATCTTTAGCGCAGAGAGAATAAGAGGCCTTCGCGCCGTAAAATTGGCTGTAACACCACCCGTGTCTTTTGCTGCTTTGGTCAGCCTCATTCAAGAATGCGCAGTTTGTATTTTGGCTGTGAATTTCCGATTCGCTTTTTGGGAAGGCTGTCAGTCGGATGTGGGTTGAATGGCGCTGTTCACCGATGCGGGTTTGGCGTAGCGTGAGTTGCTGTATTCGTCAGGACCACAATATCGTCAGAAGCGGTGTCTTTCGGAAGCATAAACCTCGCATGGTAGAGTACGTTCTCCCTTAAACCTCAAGTGTTTAAACTTCAGGCCTACTTTCCATTTGTTCTCACCTCTTAGTTGCACGGAGGGGCAGAGTATTATTTCGCTCGGGTTTGACCACGGGGAACCAAATCTGGATCGCGCCGTGGGTCATTTCCAAAGGGGCGATGGGATTGGTTTTTTGAGGCTTTTTTTTGAGGGGGCTTATTTGTTCGCGGGAAAACGTTTTCTTGCACCCGGTTAAAAATAATGTCCGGGGAAAGTTAATCGGCAAAAAAAATACTTCTC
>Ga0163217_1030253_pt1 | contig 12042 bp, 9 predicted proteins | sample SynspAceP_FD_185933 | JGI IMG/M metagenome (GOLD analysis project Ga0163217, IMG submission 185933) | Saline lake microbial communities from Ace Lake in Antarctica - Synechococcus sp. Ace-P (PacBio error correction) | ecosystem: Environmental > Aquatic > Non-marine Saline and Alkaline > Saline ... | reverse complement strand
AATTCAACTCCTTACGACGCGCTTCTGACGTACCGTGGGACCGCCAACAACATTTTGCTGACACCATGTTGTTTAACCATTATTTTGGGAATATCACTTAATTTGCCGACGGGTAAACCAGAGTGGTTTTACCCTGGAACTTGCCCTTGTCGTCGATTAAAAGCTACTGGGTGTAACTCATTACCTGCTTTAAGTGATTGGGCAATAATTCGGACCTTCAGAGCCAGCGCCAAATTTAAACATTTCTCCCTTAACTTATAGTTCTGCGTTGGGCTGAACCTTAGGATAAAAAAGCGTGGTGAAATAATTTAAAAATGGCACTTAACAACCGTAAATAAAATGGCACTGTGGTTGGAATTTTTGTATATTCAGTGGAAACGGTACGGCAAATAAATACAGGGTTGTAATACTAAGCACCCAGCATCACTATATAGATGGCCCTTGCACTTAATATAACGAATAATTTGTCGGTAATGCCCTAAAAAAGCTAATAATGCGGAGGGTGAACACAATATTCGGCACCGACGGCTATCCACTCTGCAGGGTTTCCAAATGCCAAGGGCGCCAAAACCCTAATCGAAGCCAATAAGCAAAAAAATGTGGCGGTAATCAGGGCAAGAGATCCCACATTTAATCTCTAAGCCAGTTTTGCTTTCCTGTGGTGAGCCCAAATTAACGCTTAATCTGCATTAATAAAAAACTCGCCTCAGACATTCACCTTGCCAATACAGGAACGCACTTGTCTATTTCTTTCCGCTAGCAAGGTAGGATGCACTAAAAAAATCAATGATGTTGACCTAACTCAATTGGCGTTAATAGGGCCTGCCTTAGGTCCGGTTAAGAGTATCATCAAAGGCTTTTTCCAAATTAAACTTCAAGAACATGAGCAGAAAAGTCAGGGCACTTGATGCTGATGAGGCAGTCAATATTCTATCTCTGTCCCAGCCGACTTTTGTTGGGGCGCTCAACCAAAGACATAACATATAGGCAGGCATGTTCCATATAAGCAGGCACACTTGGCAACACGTAAAGCACTAAATTGCTTAGCAGTCGCCCAAATTTTCTCACTGTAAGCTTGACGTTTTTAGTCCATTCGGGCATTTTTTCAAGCTGCTTCAGCCCACCGCCAGCTTGGATTTCTAACATGCGGCCAGTTAGTTGCCGAAAAGACTCATGCTAACCAACGAAAGCCGCGCGTGGGTGCTGCTGTTCGTTAAAATGGCATTCCAAGATTTACCATGAATCTTTAAACGACCCAAACTTTCTCCCACAAATCTTTGCGCATTGGTGGTCACCATTCCGCCTGCCCCCCCAACCCCCCCCCCCCCGGCTCAGTGGTCATAATTTTATTCCTGGGCAAAATGACCACGCGGCAATATCACCGATACTGCGTAGAAACGCCCTTATACAAGGCACCATGGAGATTGGGCGCCAATTCCTTCTACCACATACAAGTTTATGATGTTTAGCCAAGGCCATTAATGTCATCCATTTCACCAGGCCAACCGGCTAAATGAAAACGCATAATTATGGCAAGCGGTTTTTGCACACTAAAGGTGAGGGGCAATAGTCGCGGCACTGATATTTTGACTATAACACGTTCTATGTCGGGCAAACAAAACAGGTACTAAGCCGGCTAATACAATCGAAGATATGGAAGCGGATGAAGGTGCGAAGATCGTCACCGATAACTTCAGCACCTTTGGGAGTTGGCAAGTGCCTGCCCAAGCCAGAATCTAAAGCTACGGTGCATTAGCGACGGGGGGGGGGGGCCAAAACGGCAATTTAATCGACTCAAAATTATTCAGCAAATTTCTTTTCAAATTCGCGACATTGCTGACCAGTCCAGTAGTTTAACCTTGTTTTGAATCAAGTTACGGCTAACACGGGCTTCTTTTTTTTCAGCCGCCACAAAACACGGCCAAGGTGAAAACTGGACCATTGAGCAGATATAAACCTTCTTCAGTAAACTTATTATTTTGTTTTATTACTTTAGCGGGACTGCCCACTGCAAACCGAATAATCGCCAAATCATGTTAACAATGTACTGGCCAGCACCTAAAATGCAGTGTTTGCCCAATGCTTTTACCGAATAATAACACTTCCAATTACCCAATAAAACAGCTTCACCGATTTAGAAACCGAGCTGCTCAAAGCGGGCGCAGGCGCAATGTGTGCCACAAAACAGCCAAGATATTGTCATGATCGACACTAGCCCCGGATTCACGATACAACCTCGCGCATCTAGTATCAATGCTTCACCACTGCAGAGGCACAGATTAATGTGCCCGCCCCCTATTCGCTATAGGGACTAATCACCGCAGAGGCATGTATTCAAGGTTTGCCATTGGCATTTGCTGTTCGAGCAAATTGAGTTGTTTTACCTTTTTGGCGGGTAATGTTATAAACCTATTGGCCACAAAATAAGATCCGTCTTTACGTAATCTAAACCCGAAAACTCTTCGCCTGTGCCAACCACAAGGCCAATGACTCACCTGGGTCAATTGAGGATACAAAAACCGTCCCAAAAAACATATACTGGTAAAAAGCCCCATTAATTCTGCGCCACTCAAGCAGCCAAACCTTTACCGTGCCCACCTGCGCCGATAAGATGAGATTTATCCAGTTTTAGTGAAGCTCATTTTCGATTTTACCTTTAAATTTAGTCATGGGCGCCTCACCCGCTTGATTTAATTATCAGCCTTTTTACTACTTTAACCACCGCATTGCGAGAATTTTGCATCTAGTAGCAAACTTTGATGCTCACATACCACACATCGTAATGAAACTTTTGTTGCCAACTTAGGCATTGCGGACGTTAACTTGAGCCCAACCGGTTATTACCCGGGCGAACTTGATGACGTCTTTTTGCTGCCTCAGCCATTATTACCAAAAAGGTAAATATTCAACCAGTAATGGCCGCGGGCCACTAAACTTTCATATTCCCTATTGACCACATTCCATTAGACCGGTAATTCACCAAACTAGCAAGCGCGTAACCACAGTCCAAAAGGCCGTCAATCGTTGCTCATCAGGCAATAATTGCCCTTGTGCATCCAAGTTGTGAGGTCATGGTACGAAAAACTTTAACATCTTTAAATATTTCAGGCGTCTTTACCGGGCCGTTAATTGCAGAACAAGATAGGACTGCCCAATTTAAAACCGGATGATGACAGGCGAGTATTAGTAAAATAGGGCGACAACAGCCAATAATGCACAAGCCGCGAGAAAATGTCGAATAGGCCGTTTAATCATTGCTCTTGTGCCCTTCTTGCCTAACATTATGCTGCCGAATTAAAAATCAAATACCTGACAGGCATTGTGTTTGCACGTTCATCACTTGAGACACTTTTATGGCGCAGCGTTGGCGATAGTCGTTGGCGTTCTTTCTGGTTCGTTGATGGCTTGGTCGTATTTTATTTGCCAGTTGCACCGGTGATTTAGACTCGCCATGTGAGCCAGTGTTCACCATCGACCACTAAGTCAGGGAAAACCGCCCACATCTGTGGTTTAAGGTAGCGACTTGTGCATTACATCGACTCTACTGCCCCCCAAACATTTTCTGAATGAGCAGGAGATGAACGGCTAAATCAAACTGCGGATAAATAAAAGGGCTACGTCATGACCGCAGACCAAGAAAAAACACAAGTCCCAAGGGGCCTTATGTTCTGCATTACTGCCTTTTTTACCTTTTTTTCTGGGGGGGAAAAAAAATAAGGAATCTGCATTAAGCCCAAGGTCCGCAACAAAAAATACCATTTAACATTGGCATGGCTTTGCTTAACGATCCGCGATGCGCAATGAGGTCTTCAAATTAGCCCTTTAATCCGCGTGTTTGACCGAGATAACGGTTATAGGTGCAATTAAAAATAAGCCACCATGCCCACGACAAAACTGTCTTCAGCAGATTTAATTGTTGTTTTATATTAACGGTTAGGAGGACTGTTGAATAAAAAGTCCTTCCTCATTAACCCCATAATAAGCTAAACCAATGCGGGGTAGAGGGCCATGCCTGAATCTGATAAACGGCCTGTGTCGAGTCCACAGACAAGAGGCTTTAACCAATAATCTTGCTGCTGCAGCTAAGACTAATTCAAACACTACGGAACAGCAAGATGTTCCAAATGCAAGGGGGTCAGGCACATGAAAAATTCTAGGGAAGCTTATACTGCGCAACGCAAGGCGCATTAATATGTGGTCGCTACAAAATGGACTATGGAGGATATCGGGGCCTTATGTCATCGACCAAGGCTCTCAATTTGTGATTTTCTTGCTTGATCAACCCACGGTTTTGCGCAACTCAATCGAAGGGTCAAAGATGTGCACTTTAACCCGTGCTTGTTTGATATTTTGGCCACATGCGACCATCAGTAAGGCCAAATGGAACTTCAACGCCCAGTTTGACCAACTCGCTGGTTTTGACGCAAAGCCCAACTGGCGCCCAAACCAGCGGTTTTTAAGCGCAGATGGTAGAACTTTCATTAAATTTTTCTTGTAGGGGTTTAAATATGACTGAATAAAACGTCTTACGCCGTTTTGATTTAAAAAATCGTTGATTTCATATCACGTGCTTTACTTAAATGGCTCTGACCGCTTCACTAAGTAAAGTGAATCGATTGGCTCAAATTAAGTATGTTGTACTGGCCAGTTGAAGCTGCATTATGTCCTTTTCTACTTAAATTGCTGCTCACTGAGTAATTCAGGAATGCCCCCGACGTTAGACGCTATACAAGGCCAAAAACCTTTTGCCATTGCTTCAAGCAATGCTCTAGGAAGCCTTTCTGTTCTTGGAAGCATAACAAAAATATTTCCACTTCTGTTCAAAATGGATAAACCGCTACTTGTGTATGAGCGAACCGGTCAGCAAAATTCACCATATCAGCACAATCTAATTTTGCTGCTGAGCTCTTGCATGGCATTTAAAAAATGCCCCCCTCCCAACATAGTGGACGTCAAAACTTATAGGCCTTGTTGTTTGAGTAAAGATATTGGCCTGGAAATAAGCGGTATCTGGCCTTTGGCTACAGTTGCTCAAATGAACCAAACAAAAAACCAGTTTAGTGGCTATTTTTTGAATGACTTTTGGAGCTTGGGCAAAATGCTTCTGCTTTAATTTCAATATCTGAAACAAACCGACAGACACAAAAACCTTTGCGCACAGCGATAGCGTTCTTTGCAGAACGTTGGGTAACATAACAAGGCGGACAAGGCATTTTTGGCCATTTGCTTTTTAAGGCCCAAATAACTCAAAAAATCCTAGAGACCCGGCAAGGCCATTATTAGTAATTCCCGAACTAAATTTAACATTCGTAAGGATTCGCCAACCAGCTCCAGCGCATAAAAACCAATCTTGGTGCCACTCCCAAATAGGGCGAGCATTTGCAGATTGTGCATGGCACACGTAGAATTAAAGCCGCGACTTTTGAATAATTCAGCTCTTATTGTTTTCGAATCCTGAGGCGCATTAACAAGAGGCCTGAAAAACCCGATGTAATAGGGTTAAGGCGACAAATTTGACCTATGCCACTAGCATTGTTGCCTAAAGCAGTCATCTACTGAACTGGACATCCTGGATTCTAGCAATGACCAATAAAACTTGGTCAAAAAACCTTCCAAGATCTCAACCAGAAAGGGATACATAAAACACCACTGGTTTGTTCCAAATTTTTTGCCGTCCGAACTTCTAAAAAAGGCGGAACTCACAAGTAACAACTTACATCCACATATAATGGCCCTTCTTCTTTTTAGCTAAAAACATAAACGTAAGCGCCACAAATTGACCAAGTAATTAATTTTGCACTGGCACATGGGCAAAACTATTTCGGATCATTAATGATAATTACTGCGGACTAAACTGACACCCAGTAATTATGTCGTAACGAGTTTTTGAAGTTTGGTTATCTAAAATAAGCCAAGAGACTACCCAACAACAAAAAAACTGCGAATACACCTGACTCACCAAAGTTAATGTAGGCTTCGCGACAGGGGAAAAACCTATAGGTCCGGCACGCTTAATAACGGTTACATTAACAAACGTTCATCATCTGCTGGAGGGTATCTCTCCATTTGAGGTAATATAAGGCAATGTCGCTTCAAATGGGGGCCAACAATAACTTGCACCTAACATTGACTCTCACCATTTACTCTCCACGAGACAACTCTTGCACGTGCGCGCAAACTTGAACCCATTTCAGCAACGGCATTCATAGGATTTAAAACGATGCGCCAGCCAGAATAATCACCAGAGATTTCGCGCATTTTTTACAATGCCAGCAAAAAAATAAGAAAACACCACACACCGCAATTTAGTTAATAACAGTCCGAATTGCTTACCTTTTCTACCTAACATGCAAGCGGCGACATGCACTAGGAAACATAACCTTTCGCCTCTTTAAACGGTTAAAGCAAACATCGACCAAGTGCAAATAGTAACAAAAATTAACTATAACCAAAAACCCCTTTTGTAAGTAACCGCAATTAAAGACGATGACCAAGCCAATAACATTTATAAATATAGGGGTAAATATAATACCGACAATAGGGATGACTATCGACTACGCCTAAATAGGCGCCGTAAGAATAAAATTGCACCCCGGTACTTGCTCCTACTAAAAAAAATACCCAAGGTGATAAAAAAACTAAAAAAGGGACCCCACCCAAAAATGAAATAATTCTTACCGATCATAATCAATAATTCATAAGGAATGCGTTTATCAAAACCTTCCCAATGGTTTAGAAAAAAATATAGCCCCTAAGCCGAAAACCTAAAAAATGCCAGTTAATGAGGATGTATGCATTACTGGTTTCTTCTTTATTAAACCAAAAAACTAATTGATAGAGAATATCCTCATCGCTTATACCACCGACAGAATTGCCAGTATAAGCCCCCGTGAAAGATTTCCAAAGTGAAAACATAAAAAATATAACAAATCGCACCATTGTACTTTAGGGCAGTGTATTTGACAGCAATACGGCAATTAATAAACCAATTGAGAGTGGTTAGAACTCAAGTTTCAGCCCTTGGTGACTCATACAATTCTAAATACGCAGCAAAACACAATTGATACTGTGTAGAAGTTAGGATCCAAATTTCCTAGCTAATTTCTTCGTTTGACTGGAAATTAAGTGAAAGAACATATAAGTTGCCTTTACGTTAAATTCTTAACTGGTGAAAACGGCTTTGTCTAAATTTCCAGCTTGGCTTTTTCTCTTTCAGGCGGATTGCTCAAAATGAAGTTCAACATGGGAAGCCATTCAGTATTATCTCGATTTAAGACAAATGTTTAACAATAGGTAGTGCTCAGCTATTCTAATACACCAGGAATATCTGAGGCTAAAACTGCGCGTCCCGATACATTGCCGATTCTTAAAACGGCCCCAGGTAAGCCTTCCCATTTAGAGGGAAATAACATCACATTTGCATTGCGCCATAAAAGGGCCCAAAACATTACTCTGCTCACCTAGATAAAAGAATCTGGACTATGGCATTTGAACAGTTTACTTTAACTAAAGTAAATGAGCCTTAATTTCAGGGTCTTCTTTACCCACCAAGAATAAACACTGCATCTTGATTTCTGTTCGCAGTTAACTACAAAAATATTCGATGAGTCTTGGATGATTTTTTTGTTCATGCATTCTTTGGATTACATTTAAGAATAATTTTTTTAGAGTCTTAAGTTTGAATATATGTTGCCAAAAGTTTTTGTGTAACTCGACATCTTGTTGAAACAAATCCATTATAAAATCCACTTAAATCTGGGATCGACTCCAGTCAAAATGCCAGAATGCATGCTTAAGGCAGCTTTTGCAAACACCCGCCTATATGATGAGCCAAAATGAGGATAAGCTTACGCAGGGAAACTTGTTCTCTCAGTCGACGAAACAACATTGGGGTTTTCCACATCATTAGTACTGCGAAAAGTGCGGCGATACGTATCTTGACTTGACATAGCCAGGCAATAAATAACATAAGTCCTGACCCAGGGGACACATTGAGAATGTATAAACGATCATACTTACTCGGCGTAGGCGAGACTAGCAAATCTAAATAGAAAGTAAGGCCTAGTGCACAATAGTGAACTTTCTGCCAAGTTCGTTTAATTTGTTGAGTCTAAGACGGCCTTTGCCCACTAAGTACGACAAACTCATAAATTTCTACGCCCTTGCTACGCATGCTTTGTATGTAGATAAAGTCCGTAATTCAGCCCCTCCCCTTATTCCATTATGCAATACGTGTAAAAACTTTTTTTAGTCCATTACTCAACTGCCTTCTGTGCAGTTTTTTCCAAAAGAAATAAGCAAACAAGATGCCTTCGACGAAGGTCGGTAGCTATAACCATAGCCTAGCCGCTCCTAAAAGATGGCCTTGATTTGGCACCAACAGTCAACATGAAAATTAAATACGCTAAGTGACCCACAGTATAAAATATAGTTTGTAATGTGGAAACTGTTTGAGGGGGCATTTCATTGCTGTACCGATAAAAATGTAAACATAAAATCGAATTGCAGCGCAAATTCAAGACCCAAATTAATTCTTCGACACTGCCTGCTGATTTCAGGATTATAAAAAAAGCCCCGGGAGAAAAAAACTCGCCCAAAAGAGGATTGCTACAACAATCCCTGACAAGCCTATTAACGCGCCAATTAGACTCACTTTTGTAGTAAGAGAAGGAAAGACTGCCCATCGGCCTGTTTTGGCGTAGGCTGGCTAAGGCGCGGTGAAACTTCTTGCCGATTACACTATGGGATTAAAATTCCCACCTGGCAATTAAAAAATAAACTGAAGCCGCCAAATGCCCCAGCTGCTGAAATGCCAATGTATTTCAATTACCAAAATTAGAGAATATAAACAAACATAGCGCCGACGACTAAAGCTAAGCCTAATGTTTGTAAAGTACCTTTTTTTTTTTTTTTTGTTTGGGGGCCCAAAAAAAATAAGTAGTGGGGATTATACAATAGAAGGGTTGAATAATATTTCAGCCAAAAAACGCGTTGCGGTGAAGTCTAATTGAAAGCGAATTTTTGCTAAAAAATAAGCCATCTATAATACTAAACAGACCACTAATTAAAACCCAAGCCAAAAAATCATCCATAATGCGGCAGTAGTCTGAGACAAAAATGATAATCACTAGATGCTTAACAGGCCGAGCGTGAGCATGAGAAATGAGTGGCGGTCTTAAAAGCGACCAGAACGACATGGTAATAGCCGTTAAAATAATTCAGGACCAACCAGTCAAACCACTTTATATAAACGATGAGTAAAATAGAACCAGTGGAATATTTTGGGTAAAAACAGCAGACCAATTTATTAAAGCTAATAACAAGCCTATGGCTATTGGGAAATAAAAACGCGTTCCTAAAGTATTGCTCACTTGTTATATTCGCCATCCAGATCAACGACGAGTTAAAGTTACGTAGCTCTTAGAACTTAAAAAGTAGAAAAGATATTTTTTTTTTTTTTTTTTTTTTTTTTGGAGAGAAAAACTGATAAACGCTAAAACAAACGACCTAAAAATACAGCGTCGTACCCTAGCTATTACGACCAATAGCGAGCCAAATTAGTTAGGGCCAAAAGAAAGATTAGCCGAAAAAGCGTTAAAACGGCGTTTTTGTCAAAACTGGATGACATAGGGACAACTTTTAATATTGGTCTTATTATTGTCGTGCAATTGATGCTCGAATTACGCTGTTCAAATCAAAATGAACTCATCGATTTTGAGGATCTTTAGGGCGCTTAAATAGCCATGCTGGACTTTGGCTGTGATGAATTGAGAGTCTTGCGCAATGTCATCCACGTCTTTTGTGTGGTGGAATTAGCGCAAGGTGAGTCGAACTGCTCCGCGGACGTGTCGTCCCCTAGCCAGTCTTTTCCTGTTGCTCTTGCTCGCAGCTCGTTGCCGTCGCTCGCCACTTTCCTGGCCTAGAACGAAAAAGCCGACTCATCGGTCGGGCTTGCTTCTTTATGGGAGGCCTGGCCGGTGTTGCTACTCTCACATGGGGAGACCCCACACTACCATTGCCGCTAAATGCGTTTCACTTCTGAGTTCGGAAATGGGATCAGGCTGCGTACCGCATCGCTAGGCGCCAGCGCATAAAACTGTGTGCTAATTAACCCAGTCTTCTGTTGGGTTAGCTAGCGCAGGTGAGTGCAAACTGTCCTAGGACATATTGCTTCATTTGCTAAAATAACTTAACTATTTTGGATACTGATAAAATTTCGTCGACGCTACAGAACCCTTTAGTCTTACGCGTCTGTTGGTACTTGTCTACACACTGTACGATCACTCGCCCTTGCGGCTAAGTTACATTGGGCGTTGTATGGTTTAAGCCTCACGGGCCAATTAGTACAGGTTAGCTTAATACATTGCTGCACTTTCCAACACCCTGCCTATCTACGTCGTAGTCTTCACAACCTTTAGGACAATTAAATTGTCAGGGATGACTCATCTTGGGGCTCGCTTCCCGCTTAGCATGCTTTCAGCGGTTATCGATTCCGACGCTAGCTTACCGGCAATGCCATTGGCATGACAACCCGAAACACCAGCGGTTCGTCCACTCCGGTCCTCTCGTTTACTAGGAGCAGCTCCCCTCAATCATCCAACGCCCACACCAGATAGGACCGAACTGTCTCACGACGCTGCTAAACCCAAGCTCGCGTACACTTTAAATGGCGAACAGCCATACCCTTGGGACCGAACTTCAGCCCCAAGGATGTGATGAGCGACATCGAGGTGCCAAACACCGCCGTCGATATGAACTCTTTGGGCGGTATCAGCCTTTATCCCCGGAGTACCTTTTACCGTGGAGCGATGCGCCCTTCCATACCAGAAACCACCGGATTTCACTATGACCTACTTTCGTACCTGCTCGACGTGTCTGTCTCGCGCAGTAAGCTGGCTTATGCCAATTGCACTAACCTCCTTGATGTCCGACCAGGATTAGCCAACCTTCGTGCTCCTCCGTTTACTCTTTGGGAAGGAGACCGCCCAGTCAAAACTTACCCACCAGACACTGTCCACAATCCGATTAGGGGACCAATGTTAGAAACATCAAACCACAAGGGTGCGTATTTCAAAGGACGACTTCCACCACACTCTGGCGAGTATGCCTTCAAAAGTCTCCCACCTATCCTACACATGAGGCGTCAATGGTTCAGTGCCAAGCTATAGTAAAGGTCACGGCGGTCTTTCCGTCAGGTGCGGGTCACAGCATCTTCAATGCCGATTTCCAATTTGCACTGAGGTCTCGGGTGGAGACAGCGTGGCCATTGGATTACGCCATTCGTGCAGGTCGGGAACTTAACCCCGACAAGGAATTTCGCTACCTAGGGACCCGCGTTTATAGTTACGGCCGCCGTTTTACCGGCTCGATCAAAGAGCTTCGCTTGCGCTAACCCCATCAATTTAACCTTCCGGGGCACGGGCAGGCGTCACCCACCGTATACGTTTTCATCTTTCGATTTAGCACAGTGCTGTGTTTTTAATAAAACAGTTCCAGCCACCTGGTTCACTGCGGGCCGGCGCATTCGCATTAGAGCGTTAAAGCTCATCACAAACAGCGGCGTACCTTTCTCCGAAGTTACGGGTTACGATTTTGCCAGTTCCGTTCACCCGAGTCTCTCAAGCGCCTGTTAGTATTTTCTCTACCTGACCTACCTGTGGTCGGTTTGGGGGGTACGGTTATATATATTCATAAGTTTAGAGGCCTTTTCCTGGAAGCATTAGTATTTGCAACTGGGTCAACTCCGTAGAGTCTCGTTCTCGTGTCTCAAGCATAATAGAATCCCGGATTTACTAAGATTTCACCCTACACACTTTTCAACCTGGGGGACTAACCAAACCCAGGGCTTGCATAATTTCTCCGTCCCCCCATCACTTGAAATATATAGTACGGGAAATAGTAATCCGTTTCCCATCGACTTACGGCATTTTCTGCCTCGCCTTAGGGGCCCGGACTTACCCTGCCCTGATATGTAAGCATTGGCGTGACAGGAAAACCTTGGCTTTTCGGACGTTGGGAGTTTTTTCACTCCCCATTATCCGT
>Ga0163217_1026487_pt1 | contig 12042 bp, 8 predicted proteins | sample SynspAceP_FD_185933 | JGI IMG/M metagenome (GOLD analysis project Ga0163217, IMG submission 185933) | Saline lake microbial communities from Ace Lake in Antarctica - Synechococcus sp. Ace-P (PacBio error correction) | ecosystem: Environmental > Aquatic > Non-marine Saline and Alkaline > Saline ... | reverse complement strand
ACTTTAGTTTTCACAAGAGTCGACGACCATAAAGGTCATAGAAGCTGAGGTTTATCATAAGTTTTAGCATTTGTTTGTAAAACGCTTTACCTCGGCTGCAAAAGGATAAAGGCTGGTTTGGGGTTGTGCAATATTAAAGTTGGTTTAGGATTTTGACGGCAGTATCCTAATATTTTCGGCGACTTTTCGCCTTAGGCAGTTATCCTTTAAAATCCATTAGCTAGTTTAGTTTTTACTGTGGCTCATTTTTTTTAATATTCTTGTAGTGCCTGTGCAGCTGTTAAATCCACCATTTAGAAGCTATATATCCAACAGTATAGTCGGGGTATTAAGGCATAGGTACTGGCATATCTTTTTCGCAAGATAGGTAAGAAATTTCCAGAATAGTTAACCCCGTCCGTCCTTAAATTACCTGCTAAGATTTCGGAACTCATTCCCCAACAGTTGAAGCTAAGGATGCTATGTCCGTTCTCCTTTGGAAAGATTATCAATTAATAATCTTGAACTTGATGCACAGTGGATTGATATGGTTTCTATAATCGAGGTAAATACTTTGCTGTCTGTGTTTTCCACTCCTACGGTGATAAACAACAAGGGCCTCTTGCCACTTTTATGCGTAAATAGAGGCCCCTTTTTAAAGCTTCAAGGAATGGCCAAGCAAGATCGATTCCTGCCACTGTATGCCGGCACTTGTATTACAAACATATATACCTCTTAATATATAATATATCGGCCTACAACCTTGGCCTGTGGAAGGAAATTGGAGATTGCAGCTCATATTCTTCGCCAATGTGTAGTACATCGACTTTTAATACAACACCGCCATACCCTAAGCAAAAGCTCCGATTACAAAGAAACACACCATTACCCCTTGTCTCAGACACAATCTTGAGCCCATATTGAAAAATTCTCTTTTTTACAGCCTTAAAAGCAATATGACTACGTTAATCAAAATGCCATACCTGGAAACAAATACAAATCCTCCTTCAATTTTAATTTGGCTTACCATAGTTCTTAATTTTTTTCAAACCTAATCCTGCCGTGCGTACTATACAGTTTATCCTGAAATGATAAAAATTCAATATCCATTTGAAAGGCCATAAAAATTTAAGCCTCGTAAAAACCGTACCGGACTGCCAAAGTCAAGTAATTCAACGGTAGGTGAATAATAAAGGCGACCTTTTGCATATTTTCGGGTTTTAATCTATTAATAAAGGTAAGCCAAGTCTAAATTTAATATCAGACATAGGCGTTCAATTACAGACGGACCTATTCAGTTACCCTGGAATTTTATAATCCAAAGGATATTCCCATATCTAAATAGACAAAAAAAAGCCGTCCACTAATGAACGCCTTTAAAATCTTTAAACCAAGCGTATCCTAAATGCAATCTGCACAAGTACATGTTGAACCGCATTGCAAATTAACACATTTACAATTTTGGATTTCCACATTTTACATTGTCTGTTTTTTGAGCACTCTTGTCACTGTTTGTTGATTTCATAAATTTTTTATTGTTTTTAATGAAGTAAAAGTTAGCCTATGCAAGGATGTAGTTGTTATACTTCTTTGGGAATTGATTGTTACAGTTTTGGGTTAGGTTCTAGTCATAGGGAAACGGCGGAAGTCTCTTTCACTATTGATTGTGAGAAGTAAAGTTGCCGCGAAATTCATAGAAAAGAAAAAAAACTTCAGGCAAGTGACATTTTTAATGAATAAATCTTATCTGTTTTGAAAATATAATTTAAAGCCATTAATAATATTTGGATTTTCTTGGAACCATATGATCCAGGTTTTTTTTCAAGATTTTTGTTAGTTTAATTTGGATATAGTTTGTCCATAATGTGAATGAGTTGAAAGCTTCGAAGGGATCTACATTCTGTCTCTTTCTTCCTGTTCGCCTCATACCCATGAACACCAGTTGCCTTCTGTTTTTTATTTTCGCTCTGTTATCCTTTCCATGCAGAGAACATAGTCATGAAAACCAAAAAGATGGACTTAATAGAATATAGTTTCCGAATAAATTTATTGTTTGTGCAAAAAGCGTAACCTCCAAATAGACCCCATTATGAATGGCCAAGTACTTACCCACTTTTCCTGCGGTATTTCAGCAATTGTAATTCGTGTTTCCATTTGGGAATTAACTGAGTTTCAATTGAAATTCAAAAATTGCGGAGCCCCCACCAGTAACGAGCTAACTTTTGTGAGTTATAATTCAATTGCTACGGTCCTTACCATATCCAATGCTTACGACAAAACATTTTTAAATCCAAAAATTATCCGAAATCTCGTACATCGGTTAGCACGAAACCAAATATTCTTCACATCTAATACATATATTGTTTCATTATTTTTTTCAACTGACGGATTGTAATTATAGGCAATCCACCTTAATATTATAAGGATGCTCCATTGGTAACGGATTGTTAATGTAAATTCATTGTCTTACATAAGTTCATTCTTCCTTTGTTACAAGAGCCGAACAAAACACAAGAAATATTATAATTGTAGTTGAATTTAGTTTTTTTAATTAAAACGTTTGTTGTCATCATTTTATTTTAATTGTTAAAGTGGGAATACAAAGCATACCGGCTTTTAGACTTTAAAAAACAACTTTGTGTCAAAAACGGACGAGTAAAAACATGAACTTCTAAAAAGTGTTATTCCCACAGTTAGTGTTTGATTGCAGAAACCCAATTTGACTATAACCAAAGGATATCCATAATCTATTAGACAAAAAAAGCCGTCCACTAGGAACGGCCTTTATTAAAAGTTATCAAGAGTTGTCTAAATGCCAATTTGCAGATGTACATGTTGAACCCAATTGCAATTAACACATTTAACAATTGGATTCCCGCATTTTAATGTCTGTTTTTGAAGAGCTATTGCTCACTATTGTTGATTTCATAATCTATGTTTTTATTGGTTTTATTAATGAAGTAAAAGTTAGCCTTTGCAAGGATGATATTTGTTATACTTCTTTTGGAATTGATGTCTATAGTTTTGGGTAAATCTTTTCAATTAGGGAAACGTGGGCAATTACCATTCCCTTAAAAAAAGTGGAGTTAACCAGTAATATTTTTAAAACTGTTTTGATAGATGGGGCTGCTCCACAATAATTTAGTTCAATAGCAATAGTTGAGATAATTCATTTGGTCATAGGTTCAGCAACTCTTTCGCATTTTTCCAATGCGCTGTTCAATAAAATAAATTCTCATTGTTCTTCTTCAAACAATGAGAAATAAACTACTCAAGTATGTAACCCCTCATGATGACGTTCTCGGAGAGTAATGGACAAATTTAATTTTTATGGGCTTTTTCAGTTCCAACTTCATTACGCAGCCCTTTTAATTACGAGGTTTTTAATTTCTCAAAATAAGCCGCCCCGGTATTATATCAATAAGTTCGAGCCTAAGTGCTTTGAGTTCTTCATTTCAGTGGCTCTATTTTCCTGTTGAAGGCGCTATCATTTTACCTTATTTCCCCAATACTGACTTTTTGAAAGGATATATTATTTTTTTAAAATATTCTCGACAGCAAGTATACAGCGGGTCAGACCTATTTTAATAAAGTTAGTGTGGCGAATCATAAAATACCTATTATGGTTAAATCTTTTTATTGTAAACTGGTTGTTGGAAGGCTAAAATAAAGCACTAACAGGTAAAATCAAGTGATGAGCAAACAATTCTAGTTTGGGAGGAATCGAATCCTGGGTATCTGAAAAAAGGATTATAGGCAACATGCCCAACGAGTCCATTGTGGAAAATAAAAACCCATAGCAAGTTATATGAACACCCTTTTTAAATGCCAAATAGGCCAAAAACAGGAACCAAAACTGCTTGGAAGGCATTTACCACCAAAAGCCTGTATATCTTCCAGCACAAAACTACATAGAGGAAAATCCAATTCCGGATAGGATAAGCCCATAGACTATTTTTATTGTCAAATGCTTTACGTATTGCTAAACAGTAAATAATGAGAGTCCAGAGGAAATTCCAATAGTGATTGTATCATAGTGTTTGTTTTTAAATAGATTTAATTAAGAATTTAGCTGATTTTCCAGATTGATTCTAGCACTTTCTGTCTTATAAGAAACTATTGTGGTTCCCTTATTACATTCTTCGAGACATTGATGTAGAACAGAAAATAGAGTCGTTTTTCACTTTTGATGAGGATTGCATATTGGGGTTGACGATCAACATACGCAAATGGGTCGATCGAAAAGAGTGGTCATTGTTTTTTCGATACGTACTTCAATAGTATTTCTTTTTTGGCCATTAAATATTTTTAAAATAGATGATGCCTTCGTATAAATGCGAACAAATAGATTTATTCGTTAAATGAATTTTACAAAGTCATCAGGAACAGCCCAAAAAGGTAGCCTGCCAGGGCTTTAGCGGCAATCTGACGCCAGCATAACAGTTATCCAAAAATAAAACTATCCGTCCGCGTTCAAAACTTTACCAAAATGTAACCCCCATGATTAAAGAAAATTTTATTCATTTGTTTTGTGTTGGCTCTAAATTAAGAAGCAGGGCAAGTAAAAAGTCAGGATAGTCGGGAGACGGAACATATATTTCTCCCCTTGCGTTGGTGCATTTGCTATCGCCAACTAGGCAATTTTCTGCGATACGTATATATTGTTCAATTAAATCAGCCAAGCAGAGGGGCAACCATGGGTTTCCGTAAGCGGAATATTCCCGATAAAATCTGCCATTAGAATAGCTATGTTTTTTCCATTGTTAATGTTTTTATAATACAAATGTATCCTAGAATTAGGCTGGCAACGGGACAACAAGATAAAAAACGGACAACCCCAGGTTGTTAAATTTAAAACAGAAGCAAATATTGAAAATTAGAAAATCATCTGAGTCAAAGGGAAAATAAAAAACCAAGCACTCTCGACGCCTAGTGAAGTATTTCGCATGCCTGTCAGGTTTACAAAACTTCAAGCAATAACGGAATTCTAAAATCATGAAAATCTTAGATTAATTACGGCTAAGGTCTTAATAAAGGGAGGTATCAACCATTGTGCTGTTATAATCCAATGCACTTAGATATTGGTCAAACCAATAAGCACTATTTTCTGATGAATATTAAATGGAGATAAACCATCCGGATTAGATTTAATAAAAAGCAAGATGCTTTTAATAATATGTCATCAGCACCTTTTCATTTTGCCTTGATGAATGTTTCCTAAAAAATTTGCCCGTATCCGACAGTTTCAGAATTGTATTTTTCAGGTATTTGGCTCCTTTGTATTGGCGAAACAACCTTTATTTGGTCCAAAGGGATCCGATATTGGGTTAACAAAAACGGAGATTAATGTGTTAGAGCTATTCTAGGTTTTAACGGCTATGGTTTGTTTTTCTGTTCCTTAAAACACCTTACAGTTGGGTACAGCTGTTTCCGCTACGTTATGCTGGCCCCTATTTTTGCAGCATTTTTGCCGATTTTTGTTGTTAAGGAAAATTAAAAAAATTTCAATGGCTTATAATTGTCTAACTGCTTTCAGGGGTACTGGTTTAAAAAGGAATTTGATGGCAATATCAATTCGTACAGGACTAACTATTACTCTTAACTGCCCCGTTTTTTAGATGGAACTGGATATAAGTAAGTTAATGTTAAGAAAGAAATAGGGAGTGGCAGACACCTGCGGTCCGTTGTAAAATATATTTTATGTCAACGGTAGGATACTGATTCATGGGAACTATATTGGCCGATAACCGATGGGTATCAGCCCACAGGATCAATGAATGAGCATTATTTACTACTATTCATAGCGTGTATTTGGTTTTATGGGGCAATTATATAAGACCAAGGCATTTTCAAATAGCAAAAACAATCTATGTAGCATCCTTTAAAGTACATTGAGGTGATATTCACTATTAATCGGTGTGTTTGTTCAATGAGCTACTCTATCATAGCATTTATGAATATAATTTAATGATATCTCAGCCTTGGTAATTAAATACATTGTGAAAAAAGGATTAAGACCCTATAAGTAAACCTTAATATACTGGCACTTAGCCATATCAACTTCATACAAAGCTGTATTTTAATAGTTGGATTTCTTCTATAAAGCGGTTTAAAATTAATGACTCTAATAATGAATATCAACATCACAAATTAGGTTAATAGTTTGTTAAATTGAAATGGAAGGTGCTTGGCAAATGGGCGAGAAGCTAGAGATGATTAATACCCCAAGGGATTATTAACTCGAAACCGGACCGATAACCCCGGCATATCGTAGAGGATAAATTCGAGGAAAGCAATTACTAAGCTAATCGAACTATCTTCATACTTCCAGTTCATTAACTAAGTATGGGAATCGATGAGGAGAATTGTTTACGCATACTTACCTTGTTGCAAAACCGTAGAGGAACTGTTTTAGGACGATAACACAGATTCTGTTAGGCACGAATACAATATCCATAATTATGTAATTTGGGATTGCCATCAATTCACTAATCGGTATCGGGGTACTTTATCAGTCAAAAACTAGTATGGAGATATTATAACATCACACCTTTAATTATCTGGTTATGGAAGGATCTATGGTTGTATTTCATGAGAAATTCGGTATAACAAAAAGAAGAAACACCAATTTCTATAATGCGAACACCTCGGAAACGAATTACGCATTGGAGTGTAGTGCTTTGTTCGCACTTATGTGCTACTGCGCTGGTATTTTATTACCACATAATACAGATGTTCCCGTCTGGATGCAGCACGTAAGCGCCTTTTGGCATGGGCCGGGATGAGGCTCATGACCAAAAAGAAAATGAAAATTGATCTACCTAAATAATTAGCCAATGTCATATGCCATCCACTCTCTTCTACCAAAGAGCCTTTATATATATTGGCGGAACCTATACCATATCTTGTTATAGATAGGGGAACCTCAGGAATTATAAATGGAAGAAAAATAATTCATGCTGATAACAAATAGACAAACAGGCAAGAAGCTTAGAGACTTTGTTCAGGTAGTTAGAAATTTTCTCTAAGGAATTTGAATTGGATAGCAAAGAAAACTAATATGAGAAGTATATGAAGGCCCTAAACTATGGGGAGATTGGAAGTGTCACCTTGCCTACGGACTTTCATAATGCTGAAGAATTTGGCTAGAAATCGATTGCAGCACTTGGAAAACTGGACGGTTACACGTTGCAGTGTGCCAACTATTTTATTGAACTTTGAGAAATATAGAGATGAATATTATAAATATAAATTTCCAAAGTTCCTGTTTGTTTTGGGAGAAGTGGAGTGCTGTTTCTGGAACTGCTGTAATTATGTGATGATTATATAGCGATATCCGTAAATTGGGCTAGCTACCGAGCTCCTTATCTAACATTTTGACTCTAAATGCCGAAATTATAGGAAACGGATAAATTATTAAATGATGATGGTTCACAAAAGTGAGTCATTTGTTATTCCGAAAGATGAGTCCAGATTTTAAGGATTGGAATACAATGGGGAGTTAAAGCGTCAAGCTACCATTCTTTTTGAAGTGAAGGATCGATTGGTCATAAATTCTTGTAGCTTTCTGATATAGCGAGAAATTATTTACCTCATTCTATTTTTAAGATTCATTGGGTCTATTGGCGATGTAAACTTATGGATCAACTATATTGGAATGGCCGAACAATTTTTTGGAAGAAGCTTCCTAAGTGTGTCAGATTGTGAAAGAACGATTGAGTTGAAGGGGTTATTGGAGACTGCCAAATCCACAATATTTTTACTTACGCTGGCGGAGATTGCAGAAACTATTGATGACGAATGGTTTTTAAAAAACGGAGGTACATGAAAACTGAACACAATTAGCCGCAATTCCGTGAAAAGTATTCAGGAGTATCATAGAATTTTCCTCATTTTAGGAGTAATAGCAAGTAGGAATAACCATCAGTTGAACCAAATTTTTCGTGATATTTTACAGCGACGCAGACATCACATTTTACAAAAAATAAGTAAAAATGAACTGGGAGCAAACTATGAAGCCATCTTTAGCTGGTGAATTTGGATAAAACTGCATTACACCTAGCGCAATTCCTTTTCGTAATGGGTAAGATTATTTTTTCGCCCTTTTGCAGGGCATTTGGGATTGTTATAGATTGAACCAGTAGGTAAGTTTAAAAACCAAAGCCCTATTCTTGCTCGCAAAAATTGGCAGGAAAAATAATTTTCCGTAATAGAACTTATATTAGAAATCCGAAGCTTGTTTATATCGCCATTGAAACCTAGCGCATTCAAGTTCAATAATGTCGTTAATTGATTATACTGATAATAACCGTAAAAAAAGAGTTTATCGGTAAAAGTTAAATCCAACTTTGAGCCTTAAAAGTATTAAAACTCTTGCCCTTCCATAGTTCTTCGTTCCAGTTTTACATTATTATAATCAAAACGCAAATAGCAATATTTACATAGGGCTGAAAAGCGCATATCGAGTTGTCCAGCTATATTTTAGATTGGTGCCATTGTTAAGAATCCCACCAATACGCTTAGAATTCACAAAGAATTTCATTTCCTGTAGTATTGCTTTGAAAAGTGGTAGAAATAGTACTTCCACCTATATTTCCTCTCCATTCAAAAAAGTTTTCGGGCCTCCGCAATCGTTCACTGGATTGAAATAAAAAAGTTAGTGTGAAAAAAACATGTCCGAAATCCAAGCTTAGGTTAGATGAGTTTTTAAACTCCAAATGCATATCCTATAGAATATCCGTTCCACCATGGTGCGTCAGGTAATAGGTTGCATTTATTCCAGCTTGGGGCCCTGAATATAAACCCAAACATTGTCTCTGGGTATAATTTATAAGTCAAGCTCGGAATAATAACCATTGTCCTGGACTATACGCATTTACTCCCGGTACATAGCAATTCGCATTAAAGTTTTCTATTAACAAAAAGGTCCCCAAATTAGCTAAGAGGATACGACGGTGAATATGAAAAAAATGCCTTTGACCTGACATGGTCTGTTGCCTTATTTCTATCATAAAGGATTGAGCTAAGAAAGGAACGTGGGTACCATCTATTATCTTTACTTATAGAGATATATATAATAAAAATAGTATAGATAGATATTGGCCTATACATTAAATAGGACAGTCTCCCAAAAATAACTCGGATGGTTTCTAAGGAATCATTTGGTAACCCTAAACTGTTGCTTGTTAACAGAGGGCATAGAAAAACTGGATGTCTCATGAACATTCTTTGTACTGTTGCCACAAGTGTAGTTTGGGCGGTAGGTCCCATTCCAACATTTTCTTTGTCATGCACATATTCATGACCCTAAGCGCCATTTCATTTATTTACCACTGAGCTCTGGCCCCGTTTACATATGGGTACTTTTTGGGAAAATCCCAGAGGTAATCCTGTATTGTGCCTATGCGTCTGGAGAAAAATGGTTTGGACAGAATCAAAACCAGCATTGTCCAAAAAAGATCCGCTATTTTCCAAGAGAATTGTCTTCGTTCGCGGGAACCGAAATTCAAACCTGGAGAGCATTAAGTATTTGTCATCAACTTCTATCTGCGAGAAATCTGGGTATACGGTGAGTTAAATAATAGAGAGGGTGTAATGCCAATCTTGGCAATCGAACGGTCTTGTAGTTCTGAAGAGGATTCAATGAGTGATCCAGCATCCTAGTCTTGGAATTGCCCACCTGATTATATTGGCGTAGATAGAAATGTTTGGTACTGGCCTTGGGAATGGATCTTCCCATACTAGCTGACCGGCATAGGCAAAGGTTGCACCGATATTAGAACTGTTGGGATGACGGCCCAGGCCGACTTAATATTTCGTTTTTTATCCAGCCTGTCAAAGGTGACGTTCCACTCCTCTAACATGCGGCTCTTATACTTAAAAACTTTTAAATGGGATGCCAATTCGCAATTCCCACCTTATCCTGTAACGAACTTACCTTGAATTACCACTTGTTGGTCCAGTAATATATTGAAGATTTTCACCATTTTTCCTCCACTGGAAACAGCCTTCCTTGTGCCCCAATGGCGTAACGTTAAAAAATAACCCGTTAAGTCTGTCGTTGTAAGGCCCAAAATAAAGGGATACATTGTCGGTTTATGAATACTTGAAATCCTTCGAAGTGGTACTTAAACATCTGGCGTGTCATCATCATAACAGAACCAATGATACATATAGAAATTTCATCGTATAGGTCATGCGCCCTTCCGTTTGAAAAGGAGATGGTAAAAACTATCAACAGGAAAGTTTTGATACAATTGTCGGCTACGTCGGCCTCCTTCCAAGCAGTTTCGTCAAGACGCATCCAACACCAAGTTCGCCATGGAATTTTTTAATCTTAGTTTTTGTTCTGGATGGTGGTTTTGGGTATGATCCTACTAGAATGAAAAAAAAGTAATGGCAAAGTAAAAGAACACTTCATCTATTCCGAATTAATTATGTAATATCAGACAGTCAGTGTAAAGATAGGGTATTTTTGGGATATTTTTTAGTGCATTCATTTCCCATTTCTTGCGGGAATAAAAACTTTAATATTGGAAAATCGTTATGAGTAATTTTGGTTTGTTAAAATAAACTTTAAGGCATGGAATATATAAAAAGGAAAAACAACAGTTAGGGTTAAGTTCAAACTGCACTAATTTATATCTACTTTTGAGGGAGTGGCCAATAATTTGGACTCGAGACAGTATGTCTTAGATCTTGAAAGTTTACAATTCCACGTCCATTTCAAAGATTTGCCCGAGATAGAAAGTGGCTTGTCGATAATTGAAATATTCCGCCATCCTGCAACTTTCCTTAGGGTCTAGGAATTTCTTTAATGGATGACGTCTTTTTGCTTTTCGATGCATGCTTATCATTGCGCAGAAGCATTTGAGGCCAAATTGGGGTATCTGTTAAACTTGTTGGAGGCAATGGCATTTATGCGTCATTGTTTGGTGCAAATTCTGCACCAGGGATTACAAAAACCTCAACCACCAGATTTGGCCGTGGCGATCTGGCGTGGTTAAGGCATGCTAATTTAGAAGCACGCGTACTAAAGAGTAATTACCGAGGGCATTTCGCTTTTTTTTAAACACGTACCCAATACTTTTGGAAGTTAACCTTACAGCCCAATAACTTTATTTCAAAGTCATCCCTTAAACGTCTTTAAACTTAATCGTGCAATAGGTTTTAAATTGATATTCCAGGACCAATATACCAAGGCATTCCATTAAAGCTGTAATGCTGGCCAACTTCGTCCTGGGACATCACAATTAAAATGAGATTAATTAGCGTTGGATTTGTCTGGCGATGGACCTACTAATATTGATATTTTATGGAATCAATCAAAGTTCTAACAATTGGCGATACCTATTCCTTTGCTACTCAATAATGACTATTGTTGTTCATTTTTGTGCTATTTTTTCACTATATGTGGTGTAAACCAGGGTTTTGCCCTTTTAAACCTTTTTCTTACTTTTCGTTTAATGACGTTAAAGCGTTTCATATATTCCATAATATTATTGTCCTTGGTCAGCCTAGTTAATTTCATTTAAAGCGGAGGATCAAGGATTTTGCTTCTCTAGGAAATTTCCACATTCTGTCGCTAGTTGAAAAGCATTTTTAGTTTCTTTGTTCAAAATTCTAATAGCTTGGATGTAATAATTTCCCATGTTAATTAGCCTGTTTTGGATTTATTGTTATAGGCATTTAATCCGGGATTGCCCCGTAATTGTTAGCTCTTGAAAAACCGCATGCTACATTAGCTGCCTAATTTACTTGTGCTTGTGCGTTTCGGGGGGACTTTACGGTATTACTACTTGTAAAATAATTATAGTGCCCAAAGGGGCTTTGTTTTTCCTTTTCATTTTAAAGGTTTCAGTGTGGCGCTGTACAACTTTTTTAAGTGCAGGGGGCCGTGGCTGTATTCAACTGAGGCAAGAATTGAAATGTGTAAAGATTTCCCACAGGGCTTAATTAAAAAGATTTAATTTCTAATATGTAATTTCTTCTGTAATATGGTTTCATATTTTGATTTGTAACCATTTTTAAAAAAAAAATTCTCTCATCCTTTTTTTTTGGTTT
>Ga0163217_1072215_pt1 | contig 12043 bp, 3 predicted proteins | sample SynspAceP_FD_185933 | JGI IMG/M metagenome (GOLD analysis project Ga0163217, IMG submission 185933) | Saline lake microbial communities from Ace Lake in Antarctica - Synechococcus sp. Ace-P (PacBio error correction) | ecosystem: Environmental > Aquatic > Non-marine Saline and Alkaline > Saline ... | reverse complement strand
CCACTGATACCGGTAAAATTATGCCATGTGTGTTACTGATGTTGGAAGCCCAATATCAACACGCCCGCAAGCTATATTGTTCTCCGACCATTGCGACTTTTCGGATCTAAACCAGTGTGTCAGGATAATTGGGTCTCATTGGTAATTAATTCTCCTTTGGGCGATCCTAAGTACCCAGTTTTAAGAGTTTTCAGTCTTCACACATGGTATTTAAAGCGGAATTGACATCTTAGGTGTAACCAAGGACTATATTCCCTCTAATAAAAACGACCTCCCTCATTAATGGAAGATTGACTTTTATCGATCACTATAAGTTGCGGTATTTGTTGCATTTAAAGAGGGAGAATAGTTGTAGATCTCGGTTGGGATGCCTGTTATATATTGTCCATGGTGTCTCTCTCATTCGAAGCTATTGTTTTTTGTTCTCCATGTGGACATTTTGTACCCCCCTATCGTTCTTAATTTGATATCTCGAGCAGTGCCCTTATCCGGCTAGTGTTTTTTCCTGAAAACATGCTATTACCGGAAAGACGTGCCCCTTGTAAAAGAATTAAAGTTAACGTAGGGTCGCCAAACCTTTCTGCCTTATATGAAGACATAGGACATATATTTCAGTTATTGATTGAACCCAAAACGTAAAATCTGAATTTGCATCCCCATATATATCACTTTGGCGTTGATAGCTCGAATCAAAGCGCAAATAAAACGGGCTAGTATCACCTTCCACTTACCACTCGGCTGAATTTACATGCTCTTCATAAATGACCCACTTAAGATTTTCATCTAGTGGCTCTTACATGCACAATTGAAGGTCGCCAGAATTGAACCACCAACATGTTAAGCTGGAAAGTACCCTCAGTTTCATTCACCAATTAAGCTTATTACTTTGTTCTTATTACTGATAAATTGAGCCTTAAATCCAAGAAAAAGCCTTTATTTTGGGACTGTTTTCGACGTACAGAAGGTTAATATCAATCCCTTATTCGCTTCTAACATATCGGTGCTATTTACAACTTTAGGCTTTCTTACCTCTGTGAAAGTCGTTTTTATAGTGGGTATCTAGTCCTCTGTAAGAGTAACATCCTCTCCGTCTTTTTAGTTTAATGTTATTCTTAGTGTGTTACGTTAATCTATCTGATTTGACATAGAACACAGTTCCAAAGAGCACTTTTGTCGTTTATGTGGACTATTGATCAAGGATTTTAAGCATTCGCGGGAGCTTGCGTCTCGAAACCTTTCTTTCATTCAAAAATTTTGTTTCCATGTAAGATCGATTAGCAAGTCTACTGATGTACAGCTACGAGAAATAGCTCGTTTTCTTCTCGACAGTGCACACCATTAGGGACTCAAGATTATTTTCGCAATAATTAATGTGCATCCATTGGTTCCCCCCCCCCATTAAGTTCTTAACTGTTCTCCCATCCACCACGAGTCTTCATGTACTTACGGTTTTTCAGATTAAAAAATTCATTATTTTATGTTCCAATCCAAGGCAATCATGAGCTCTAAACACACCACCCCATGATCTTTTATAAAAACACTTGACTCTGTCATATCTAATAGAGCATGTACAAGATATCTTAGAGTCGTATTATGGTTTGGCCTGACCAATAGCAGATCTTAATGTGCGTTTCTTGAAGTTCCGCAGTGGACTCAGGGGGGTTCTAAGATTTGATTGCCTTGACTTCGTCCCCGCAGACTGTGTATTGCGTTAGACTATATTGGTCAAAACCCTTGTACTGCCGTGTGTTTAGTAACATCTTGATACCTTTCTGCATTAAATCCTTAGAGCACGGTTTTTCCTTTCCTTCAAATGCTAGTTGCACTTATATTTATTCTTTTCATTAAAGTAAAAAATTATTAATCTAATTAGATAAGTTCTAAATCGGTATTGTATGTCTTATTGCTTGTTTTAAATTGCTCTGTGTTGGCGTGTATCTAGTAATTTTTGATTAGCAGCACAGCGATCATTATTGGTCCGTGGATTTAAAATAAAGCAACGGAATTATTGGTCACGTAAATCCCATACCCTTTACATCTTTACATTTAAAAGTTCTGTTTTCTCAGTAGATTGTGTTTAATGAAACATTGGCCTGAACTCTATTTACGGAACTTGTTTCCATTTACTTTCCATAGCAGTAAATATTGAGATTGTAAGAAAGACTCTGAAACACACTATTAAAAAAAGGTTTGTTCTCCTATATATATTACATTTGAATCATAAATTGGTGTTTTTATCAAACCAACAGCACCTAAGCTAAGCAGCTCCAACCTGTCGGCTCGTTTATTAATTCCTCTCTCTGATACTGAATTATAATTAGGCAAGTACTACATAGTCATTAGATATCCGTTAATCAGCATTTAATATTGATCTTAAGATATCTTTTTAATAATTAGTTGTTAATTAGTGCCAAGACCTTCCTGATCTTATGGTACATACTCTCTTCAGTTCTAGATCTACTAATAACGTCAATTTTTATCATCATGTCTTATTATATCTCCCAGAGCGTATCCCTTCTTCTCACATCATATACCTTACGTAAATCTTAGATAAGTGCTTCGTTGTGAGCACTCTAATTGTCCCAGTTCTATATATCCTGCTTGGTAATCGAGATTACCCAACGAATTTGCTATAAAGTCATTCTATTCTTTTAGCTGGGAATCAAATAAAGGAATTAGGGTTACCTGTTTGCTCCAATATTTTTGTGTTGGCGAAATCTGAGAAATTCTGCTGCGCACGTCAACAGAATCATTGAATCGAGTATCTCGAAAAACTTATGTGAAATCAAATTCGGGATGATACTCTTTCCATATTAGCTACCCTTTTTCGTTCTGTCGATATATTGACATTAGACCATTGGTCAGCATCGGTTTTACCATAAGATCGTCTATCGTAAATGATACTTATGCGTCACTTTTTAAAACTACTCTAATACGAGGACACCGAAGCGGCTCGGTTGACTCTAGGTTTCCTCTAAAGCCTTGCATTATTCCTAGGTTGTTTCACCGACCTGCTAATTACATTCTTTATACATCTCGTAAAGTCTCCATTTCATCAACACATAAAAGCGGTGAGTTACTACCGGTTAATGAGTTGCTACCCCCTCACTCGAATTTTCCAGATCGCGGCTACCCTCGATGCTGCACGCGGATTTTAGTAGTAAGTTGAGGTGAACCCTGATTGCCCTTCCTTGAAGGCGCCCTTGATCCACCGATTATCATATTTGACTTTTCTCCCCAGGTTCGTTACTCTCCAACTACAGAACTTAGGTCCGGACTGTAAATCTTTCCTTTTCTTTAACGAGTCTTTACATAACCCTACAAAACTACCTCTAGATCCAACAACTTAGATCTAGCAGGCATTTCCGCTTGTAATAGCACATCATCTGGTTGCGTGTGTCCAGATTACCTTAATTTCTTGAGTAGATATTCCTATGTAGCGTATGCTTACGAACTCTAAACATCGCCGTTATTAACCGGGCCATTGTGATTCATAAATACAAATATTAACGGTCAGTACCTGTTTGTAGTGCTTTTATTACAATTGTTAGCACCAGGAATGTCCGATACATCGGGTTACGACCCCTTGGCTGTTTGAAATAAATAACATCTCCAAGGCATAAGAAATACCGGAAAATAGTCAGTTTCTTAAGTAATTATTGTTTTTCATTAGATGTTGAATAAACTCTTGTATAAGAAGTTAAAGTTATAGAACACATAGTGATATTTCGCTTATCCTTACTTGGTACAATCATAGTGGTCTATTAAGTGTATTACCCTTCTTATAGATTAAAAAACGATAAAAAAATCAAGAGTATCAACTAGGCATTTCAACCCAAGACACTTTCTGATTGGCAACTGCTCTTTATTGTTATATATTCATTATTCAAATGTTATAAGTTATAATTCAACAATTAAATTATGCTATGCATAGTATCGTGCAACCTGAAGAATGTGCTTGATGCTATATCTTTCATTTTATCATTCCAGCATGCAACGATCAATTGCATACCGTGCTTGTGGTATTTAGTATTTAGTGTCAATGATCAATTTGAGAGAGGAAACTGTTATGATTTTAAAGGACTTCCTAAATGAACAACCTAATGTTTAAAATTATCTTGGCTTATTAAGAAGGTATGCAGATTCTCTCTTTTATTATAAAATATAGGTTTTGCGCTAAATGATTGTTAGTATTTTATAAAGAGTTTTGTCATCTTTTGAAATAAGAATTATAAAGTTTTATTTTTATATGCTATTTATCAAAATTAACTTGGTGCGATGGTTGCCATTTAAGTATCTTAAGCAGAAATAGAATGGCGCTCTAAGCACAACAACCCCGGCCGTCCGCTCTCAAACTATTTTGTAATAGGACAGACAAGCTTACACCTCCCAACTAATGAGTAGACATATGTATATCATCCATAATAGAAATACCAAGAGTAAGAGGAAATTTACAAGATTTTCTTTCACTTGAGCGATCACTGTCTGTAGGACGCCAGTAATGCCAAAATGTTCTTTAAGATTGTTTGTATAAAATTATAGGTGTTGTGAGAACCCAACTTTCCTTTGTAACAATACGTCAACTTCATTATATTGGTGTCGTTTTTGTCCCATTTCAATAATAATCTGTTTACCCTTTCTATTTCTAATATTGCGAAGAATTCATTGGCGTCTGATGGTCTCAATGCCGATTCTATTTTTCTATAAACTGTACTGAAACTCTCTGCTGGCCTTACAAATTATTTATATTGCTCCGATGTTCCCAAGCTGTCTCACACTTAAGTCTGTTATATCAATATTTTTTATTTATGTATTCATTTACTTATTTCAGATAAATCCTATCCAAGGAGGTAGTGTTATTCTTGTTAGCTGCACATCAATGATAACACTAATTTATTATATGTTGAAAATAAGATTGTCCCTTACTTGGTTTATTAGTTGCGGACAATACTACAGTGAACTCAGCTCCCTCAGTTCTAAGTCATAGAGAGTTGTCAAAACTTACATATATGCGTATCTGACGAAACCCATTTCTATCCTTCATTCCTCTATCATTATCTTTGCTTTTGCCCGTAAGCATCAATAACGTATATGACTTCCTATATCTCCTCGCTTGATGTTTTTTAAAATTCAAAAACCATCCATTTACTCGTGGCATCGAATACATCTCCCCCGCTAGGTTATCTATGATTTCGTCATGAGATGACTTGCCAATTACCTCAATCCTTCTCTTACATTTTTGGCCAATAATGATCCCCTGTATTGATTTTTGATAAGTTTCAATTCCTTAAAGTATAACCTTTCTAAGTTATCCCTCGTGTGCATTATCTCGACTATGTAACAATGTTTGAGTAGAGAAATGAGGTACCCTCTATCCTAAATTCCACTTCCCCATTTTTAATTTCTCTCCCCGTATGAAAGATAAATGGACTCATTGTTGGTATCCACCGCTCTTTAACATCCAACAATAATTTCATCTTTTGTATATGCGTATTTCCGTTGGGCAACTTATATCCCTAAGGAAGGTGCCACTACCTACTCGCTCTTAACTTCTATTTACCCCAAGCAGGTCCGCGGCACGAAACTTTGAATCTACTCTAGGCAAATACCTGGCTTCTCCAATTATAGTTTATTGTTCAAGTTTTTCACTGATGACCTTTTCCAAATATCCGCTTTGTTTCTTTGGTTTAAGACGGGCCGTATCCGAAATAATTATTTCAACTTCCAATTGCGTTGGCTTACTGTCGTCATAACTAGTGGCTCAATGTCACTTACATTCATCTTTGAGTAATATATTAAATTACAATATTGATGACCCCCCCTTCGGGCGCTCTGAACCTTAAAGGATTGGATTAAACTCATTGAAATAATATTCGTTATTTCCAAACATACTCTGCTGTTCTCGGTGGACCTCTTAATTCGTAGATGCATCTGTCCCGAATCCAGTAAGAATGTATGGTTTTTTTTCAAGGGCCTCCTCCTTAAAGGGGGACTTTCCAGCCCTTATAGGTCTCTCCCTTACAACTCTCACTTTCTCCACGTAGCGTCGTAGTGTTGCTCTCCTCAGGCATGCCCTCTTTCATATCTCTCTTCATGACTGCGTGGATATGAGTGAGATATCATACTTCGTCGAGCACTCTTCTTCTGTATTTAACCCTCATATTTGCTTGTATTCATCTATTCCATATTACTCAAGTGTGATCTCCAACTAACTCGTTCAGCCCTTAATAACATAGTGCGCGACCTCCGGTTTTTTTATAAATTGTAAAGGGGTCTCATGTTTGTTGTTTTTCTTAATTCTTGACGCGAAGATTTAAAATCTTTATACTTTTAAGATATCCCCCTAGTGTGGTATTAAGAATTTAAAAGTAAGTCCGGTTGCTTCTTAAACTCATGGGTATCTTTAGGTGAAAATTGAAACTTTTTTTTCATTCCAGTATTTTTTTCCTGCAACCTTTTTCTCTTTTCTGATGTATGGTTTGCCTTTTCTTCATTCTGGACTGGGTCATTTTGTTGAGAGATACTCCCAGAGATAAATCAAGGAATTAAGTATACGAACATATGGCCAATTTGTGTTATATCCACCAGGGCTCACTGGTAAAAACAAATAATCTGCGAAGTTTAACAGTGAGCATTCGTTCTCAAAACACGTTCATTCAATATTGGCCCTTTTTGTTAAAATTTATAAGTACTGATTTCCTCGCATTAGATTTGGTATATGAGTGATATCTATCTGTTACACATATAGTTGTTAATCTATACTATTCTTTTCATCTGCGCAGACTCGTGACTGAGAGTTGCGTCTTCTGGACGGGTCTCGACGGCTTCTCGCGTCTATATATAACGTTGTCTATCTTCAATGCTCGCTATATACGTCACGTTGAGTCTCTCTATATACTCTACACATTGACTTGTCTTCCTGTTCTCCTCCATCGAGTGTTGTATGTCTCTCTCGACTAATTAAGTGTTTTGCTACGTTCTTCATCGCGCTCGGTAACTATGCTCTCCATCTCGTCGTATCGTTATATGTCTAAAAATAGCCACGTGTATGATTGGTTTGATTGTATCCATTTATTGCTCGTATTATACTCTGATTACTTACTGATCTCCTCTGTGATCGCTTTTTGCAAAATATAGTAACTCTAGGATTAGTGTGGTGATTCAGTGTAAGTTGATTCTGATGTTATATGGTAGCACCTTTTTGCATTAAATAACCATAAACTTGACAAGATACTCAAAGAAGACTTTTTGGATTAGTAGCTAATTATCTGTGAAGATTAAATATAATTTACGCTCATCCTTTGTACCCTCCCGAAATTAAATTGCCTGCCCAAGATTTCATTCTTCTAAAGTTGATTGATATTAAAGTCGTTGGAGAAGCAGGCGCATTCTGTAGTAAAGATTAGATCAGATGTTTACCGTTGTGTAATATTCCAATTTTTATACAATATTAGCAGCGTGCAATTATCGCGCTCGCACTCTAAGTAGCATGTTCTTTGAGATTTTATGTGCCTTATCTGATACTCGTTCCGTCGTGTGGTGCCCGGTAAATTACTCTCAAGTACAGGCTCAATAACGGTCATCATATTGTTGATCATAGTAATGTAGCCTACTTATTTAGTCTATATTTACTAAGCGCATCCAGTGTTACTGTCTTTTATTGTAATCTCTCTGCGATCCACTGCTATCGGATATCATCTGAGCTTATGTACCAAATAAAATGTAATCGGTCATAGGACGTGAACTTACAATAGACGCGCCTTTGCGTCCTATCCACCGCGTTTGGCAGTACTGTTATTATTTGAAATAGGTATTTGTTACGGCAAGAATTATTTGAGTGACTTTGGGACAATTCTACATACGTACCACTCATGCAACCACGGCAAACTTTTGAGGCCTGGCCTGCTTCGTGATATTTCTTATAACTAATACAGCCCCGGTTTAGACCCAACACAAATTATTTCCTCAAAATCACCAATATAACTTTCGTAGTACCGTGCGAAGAAACAAATCTGGTTCTATTGCGCAAGTGTGTAAACGGTTTGCGAATATACATTTTATAAAGATGATTGAGATTTGGATCAAGACGAATGATAAACCGATTATGATAGGTGCCGATTCCATATAGTACCTTCTTTATCTCATCAAAACTCTAAATAATTTAACGCGTATTGGGACCTTAGCGTGCTATAGTTTTATTTTTACTGGTCAATTGTATGATATTAATTTGTGGGTTGTACCTTTTTTTAGAAGAATAGATCCATTGTACCCAACTTACCGACCCACATAGTATTTCCCTTGCTATCCAAAAAATAGATTGAATATAATCCATTAGTCAGCCACGGAATTTCTTTATTACTTAAAATATTAATGTGGAGTTAGTGCGCTAAATTTCTGACAGAGTCATGCACTGATTACTCGATCCCACCCGCCGTTTCTGATTCTCCAATCCACCATTGCTTTATCTCCAGAATTTGTTGAGCTAGAAGTAACAGACTATTTGCAGAAGAGAACTTCGGAATTGTTTATAAAAATTTTCTATGATCGGTGTTTTTAATACTCATCGTCATATAACTATCATAAACTTTGCCAGCCCCGTTTTATTGTAGTCATCAGCATATTTTTGTTGATCGTTATTCATGACATAACCGATGTCCAAAGTCGAATTAAACAATAGACCCCATCTTATGTATGACCTTCACGTATTGTGGAGCTTATTAATTGATTCAATAATTCGTCCCTCGGTAATATTTATATTATGAAATAGGCCATCATTTATCAAAGAAAGAACGTCCAACACATCATATGGCAGTACATCTGGAGGGCATTGGGGTTAGAAACTTCATGGCGTTATATGGGTGAATGTGAATATAGCATGTTCGCGTTACCTTTCCATTAACCGCTGGGTTCACCAACGGGTAGAGTTTTCCTAAATTCACCTTCGTAATATACAGGCATAGTCTGGGTTGATGAGGGTCCTAGGCGCAAATTTAATTTATTAGCCTACATCAATATAATATAAAGATGCCTACAGAACGTCAGTGCATTCTAGTGCCTCCATTTCTCCGAAAGGGTAAATGGGTTTAAGAAGTCCAGATGCCCGGTCTACGTGCAAAGAGCGAACTAAATTGTTCACAAGCATTAATAATTTTCACCGACTAATTGGGAATTCAGGCTTCTGTATAGCTCGCCACAACCAAGGGAGTCGGGTAACATAGTGTTTATGTAACCCTCACTCTTTTCCACTTCAAAATTTATTTCGAGCTAATTTTTTTGAAATCATACCCAACTGGTATGGGCCGTATAATATGTATTAGACCCTTGATTATCTTACTTTGTAAGACGTGCTCTACTTAGAATCTTTTTTCATAAGAGTATTAATTGTAGTATTCTACTAACCTTTAACGCACCCGTCTGAATTAATTGGTGAATAAATAATCATCCCCGAGTAGGAAGAGGTGAATCTCGGTATTTTGCTTGAATTTATCCTGTATTCGGTCATAAAGTGGCACTCAAACCCCGCGCTGCCGATGTTCTCGGTTAGGTAATAACTCCCCATAATCTATTTTTACTGTGTCCAAAATAGTGCTCAAACTGTGACTCTGGGTCAGTTTGCTTCCCCCCCGAATGGAGGTGGTAATCAAATCTCTCTATAATGATGCTTGTAGGAGTTATATATCGTATTTGCCATTCATACGATCTTGCTTATGGTACATAGGCCAGGATCCTGTTATGGTCACTTTTGAAAAATACCGTATTCCGATCAATTATAAAATCCTTGGTGTCCTGTAAATGGAATAAACCCCCCTCCCACTTATGGAACATTCCCCGTCTATATATACATTAACAAATTTATTTTGGGTTCAGAACTTTGAGTACCAAAGAATGTTGGAGATAAAAGTAGACATTAAGAACGAATATAAAAAAAATTACAGATTCTTCTAAAATGCGTCTATTGACCATTAGTGTCGTTTAATTTAATCTTGAGGTGCAATGATAATACGCCTATGCTTGAGAATGGAGGATAAAAACTCAAATCTCTAAATAAAAATTCAAATTAATCATTATACCAATTGAGGTTAGGCTATAGTTGCCTCAAAATGAAGCAAAGTACATACCCACCAAAGTTTCCCACCTCATAATCTAATATATAACGTACTGAGTAAATTTTACGATCTTAGGTACTAGCCCTTCAAACGCCACAATTTTCTTTGATTTAAGATATTAGCTGAGTTATTTATGCCAAAATTATGGCCTCCCATAGTGGAACATTCTAAAGACAAATCTCGCTTTGCTTATATATGGGAAGGATTATTAACCATACAAGGAGTGACCTTTAATTACTATGGGAGCGGCTGTTAGATGCGGGCAACATAACAATGCCCTTGGGGAAAATTCCCATTTAGACCCCCCTTAACAGGAATGCGTTTGATCGCCGGGTGCTACTTCGGAACCGGGAAGGACAAAAATGCGACCCATGACAGTTAATAATAGTGCCCGCCTGGATATGGAATTCATGTTACCAAAGGCGGATTTTGATCCCGTATTACCCTGTAGTATTTGTAGTGAATGCGAGTACTTAAACGAGGGGAGATACTAGGATGGATTTGGGCAACCCAGTCTGTCTGAGGCATAAAAGTGGTAGAAAATTTTAATGAGACAACCTTGTGGGCGTACCATCACTGCAAAGTCTGTATCACTGGGTATACCTCGATTGGCCGCTGTACGATGAGCTTGCTAAATTCCACTGGTTGGAAAGACTCAGAAAAGACTCATGTTCTTTGACCATTTTACGAACGGTGTGAGACAAGCTATTGGGCGGTACCACTTTAACGCTGCCAGCAATGGCCAGTTTGGTCGATATTAGATCGATGAGGGTCCGGTAATGTTGTTTCACTGCTGTGTTTCGCAAGGACTGATATCTGTTTGATATGGCCGTATTTTGGACCTATTCCGCGATCTAATTCTCGAAGAAGTGTGATTAGTATTGTTGGCTTGGGGTTTTGTTTCGGTAATGTCTATATATTTTGTACCTGAATTGACAACATAATACTTTCCGTATGCGCGTACGATGAGTGCGTGAAAATGACTTTAAAAAGGTACTAAGCAATACGCCACGTGAAGAGGGATCTGTGAAAAGTTAGAATTCTCGATGCGCATGACTGCTGTCACTCCGGAGTGCAGCCTCGTTCACCCAGTGCGTCCTTACGCGGACACGATCCTGAAATGGGATAATGAACGTGGAACAGGGCAAGGTGACAGGAGCCCTGTTGGCTTTAGGACGATGGCTGCGCTACAGAGAATTACAAGTTGATCGTTGACAGACCTCTCGGGCATAGGGCAAGCGCAAATGTGTTAGGCCTAATCTCAATGATTTCTTTCGGGCCTTAAGGCAATGTTTGTACTCGCGGAAGACAAGCCGGATTCGCCGTCAAATTGAGAGTGTGTGTGTGTTTAGTCGCTCGACCTCTTAATTGGCAGACACAGATTATACCTTACGTAGTCTCACTGATTCGCACACTTTGCGAGATAGCACAGAGAATTGTGTGTTGTGATTTTCTCTCGTTTGGTGACGCGTGATGGTGCCGTGTAAGGAGACTCTCTGTTCCGAAAGATTTGGTATTCTGTTTGATAGTTTATACAGCCTGTGTGATAGGCAAACATCTTCTACCTTGGTATAGATTCACTTGTGACAAGCACTCGCGAAGAGAGAAGACGATTTGTATTTTATAAAATGCAAGATAAGGATAGAGAGAGAGTCTTTTTTAGGGGGTGGAAAAATTACCAGAAAATCTGAGATAATCTACGCCATCAATAGGGGAACTATAGGGGTGCATTATCGAGTCACAGATTATTATTGAGTTTTTGAACCGTTAGTGTGTGATCATGATGTGGTGTTGTATTATTATAGGTCGCTACATTTCATATATGATGCTGTATTATATCTTCTAATATAAATCTCTCTTCAAAAACAACAAAAAAACTTTTGGAACACATATAAAAAAATAAAAAAAAAAAAAAAAAAAAAAAAAAAAATGTCAAA
>Ga0163217_1018944_pt1 | contig 12043 bp, 7 predicted proteins | sample SynspAceP_FD_185933 | JGI IMG/M metagenome (GOLD analysis project Ga0163217, IMG submission 185933) | Saline lake microbial communities from Ace Lake in Antarctica - Synechococcus sp. Ace-P (PacBio error correction) | ecosystem: Environmental > Aquatic > Non-marine Saline and Alkaline > Saline ... | reverse complement strand
GTAATGATTTGGCCAATAAAGGTGTGTGCGCGTATATGGATGGCAGGTTTAGAGTATGGACCGTTTTTACAAGGAAATCCTTGTTGGACCGGCATTGGCAGCCTTTGATTGTGCAATTTACATGACAAGTAATACTCGTGATACTAACGATATCAAATGTCTAGTTTGTTACCGGAAATCAGAGGAGATTTTAGCCCCAATTATAGTCTTTAGAGAAATCTTCCGCAGCTCAAATAAATTTGAGCGTGGCCTGATAGCTTTAGGAGAACCGAAGGCGTATGGTATGAGCCCATGTTAGTTCTAGAGCAGCCTTTTATAAAGGCGATGCTTAGGGAAAAGGTTAAAGATATTGAGGTAAACAAAGGCATAGAAACCAAGAGTGACAGATTTCAAAACACCATACTCTCATGGATTGTCAAAAGCACAGAGAACACTCGTACTCTAGAAATTAATCTAAACTCCTTCACCGCATTAAGTGGTAGTACCTTGTGTTACTATTCTCGAGTAATCCAGACGTCTAAATTTAGGAGGTGTCCGCTGCAACAAGACTCCTTGCCGTTGGATGAGCCATGTGCACTGTTGGAGGAAATTTTCTAAAAAAAATTAGAAGAAGATTGGCAAGACATGAAATTATTTCCAGCTCATTGCCTTATGGCCTGAAGGAAGGGCGTTACTCATCTGAGCGAAATTCCAGGTGTTATGCTGCCACTAGGTTTTTAGCAGTGCGTTACATTTCCGTTCAGCAAGCCGGTCGTTTTTTGCCATACGAATAGTGGACCGTGCTGCGTGTCAGACCACCCGCCCATGTATTCCCTAAGAATTTTAAGGGAAATTTACGTTAGACCAGACCCCAGATATAAATGGACCAGCAAAAGACATATCCAGTTCATTAAAATTTATACCAGGGTAACAGGTTAGGTTTTAACGAAAGCGAAATAGCAAAAAGTACTGAAATCCTAAAAAGGACACTGCGACCTGCTGCCTCAAAAAGTAGCTTTCCGAGGGGTGTCTCGCTCCGCATTTGGCTGCTCGTCTGAAGATGGTGAGAATGAAAGAAGAATTATACAGTAAACAAACTTGCGTCGGTTTACCAGGAAATAGGCATAGACAAAAGCGAAGTTGGAGAAAGGTCTCGCCTATAAACCCTTTTAAGCATTTAGCCAATACTTCAGGAATATTAAGATTTACCCGGAAGGGGCCATTTTCGATATTGGTACGAAGCTGGAATTGCGCTTGTACGGTTTTGGTAACGAGACCCAATATGATGTAAAAGGTCAACGTGTTCCGCCAAGCTAGCTTCTAAAACATCAGATATTTCGTTCAAATTTTCACGAGGAACGTTAAAAGCTCAACCAATTAAGTGTTGAGCCCGCGGTATAACAGAGCGTTTTTAAAAGCGAGTACAACGATCGACTAATGGTTACGCTGACCTATGGCGCAGTGCCGATGTATTGGTAGAATTTTTATGGAAACGGGAAAGGAAATTGTTAGTGTAACATGGCAAACTCTTGCGCCCCTATTATTCGGCAATACCTGTATGGATATGAGTCATGGAATTTGATTCATTTACAGGAGCATAGAGTTTGTTGCGAGGTGACATGAGGTTGTCCCATATTTGGACCAGAGGCTAAGGACCTAGATGGAGTTTTGCAGAAGAGAGCTCCTAAACGACCATTGTCGTATGATCATAATAGAACAGAGAATCATCACAAGAACAGTTGTTAAAAGAGAAATTATCACGACATAAGAATAAAATCCTAATAAAAAAATAAGAAGCGAGCGGTCTTTGCTTTTTTTGTTAAAACTTGCCCTCTCCGCAGTTTAGACCCCAGTTAACGCATAGCTAATCACACGCTCATTATGTTAAAGGAATTTAAAGAAGTTGTGCAATTAGCGGTTATCTAGTAGGACCGATCTGCCGTGTGCTTGTGGTGTCTATGGGTGCCTGGCTTTCAATAGGAGAGGCTAGTCGCGTCATTGTTGACTGCTCGTGTACGTTCCTCCGATAATTGGTTTGAATTTTCAAAATAGCATGGCCTTTTAAGAAAATTCCCAATTTATTTGCTTAGGAAGCTGGAACCTCAGTGAATGAGTTAGGCCATGGCGACAAAAGTGAGGCTCTGGAAGTAGGCGCCGTGAATTATATGGTGAATCGGTTTCCTTAACCAATATTATAGACTATTATTATCGTTGCTTTCGTAATTGTTGGTATTGCCGTTGATTAAAGCGCGGCGTATTACTCAAAAGTGAGAAAAGCAAAGAGAAGCCCCAGCAGCACCTGTAAAGGCCCTTCTCAGAGAGAACTATTACTCGCAAGATTTAGATTTGATTAAAAGTGAAATTAAAATTGCCGCTGTTCTCTACCTATAAGTAAAGGTATATAACCGCCGCAGCTGCCAGTATTCACTTCCTCGTGAAGCCGTCATTTTCACATTTCAGCTAAGTGGGTATTGGACGGTTTTTTCATGAGCCCGTCCATAATCACAAGATCACGAGCGAAATTAAGGAGTTAATTCAACTCATGGTGGCCCACAAGCAACGATGTGTGCTTTACTTTTTACGGCACAAGTTGCCCTACTCAATTCATTTTATACCCCTTTTGTCTAAAAGTAGTTTAGGAAAAGCTAGGGTTTGCCGCATTTAAAGCCAAATGAAACTCTTTCTTGAGAAAGAATCGTCTAGCTGTTGTGCATTGGCCACATCGTCAAGTATTTTTTGCCGCATTGAGTTGGGATAGCGTTTATCAAAGTCCTTGAAGTTAAAGGATGCCTTTTTTGCCTTTTCCGATCACTACTTACTTCGAGAAAACTTGAAAGAATAAATACTTATTAAACAAAAAGCCTCCGGCAATAAATACGCTTTTAACTGATTCTTAAGAGTAGAAACAAAATCCCACCATCAACTGATTTGGCAGGTGCACTAAATCTAGAACAATGGAGATGCTTTGTATTTGTTTTTCGCATACTTATATTCATTTTTTAAGGACTTCCCAAGCAGCTGTCCGTTGGCGTATCCGAAAGTTTGACAACTTCAAAGGAAACACTATTTTTTTTACGGCATATAAGCTCGCCAATGAGAAACCAAATCACATGCAAGTAACCTGTACAAACTTTAGGAATACATCGAGGCCATACTCTTAAGATGCCGCGGAAAAAACACATTAAATGGCTCATCTCATAGTAGTTAATGGTGTGTTACATTTAGTAACATTGTTATATTATAAATTATTCACAGGAAATATCTCTTGGTACTCCTAAGTTGGCATTGAAGTACATTTGCCTCTCAAAAATATGAGAAAAAAAGATGAACATAGCAGTTGTAGGAGCCAACGGAAATAGGTCGGGGAGGTTATGCTCAAGAGTCCTAGCAAGATTCAGCGTAAGCCTTCTCCTATTAAGAATTACTATTGTAGCTTCGTTGAAACGTTCCGTCCGGTACAAAAAATCTCTTATCAACAAAGTAAAGACTATACGGTTATGGTTTAGCCGAATGCTGACGCTGGCAAAAACCAGAAAAATACCGCTATCTTTGTTCCAGCAGGCGGAGATTAACCTCTATCAGCATGAGGGCTCCTAAATTGCAGAGGACTGAAGTAGCGGGTGATCGATAATTCCTAGCCTGGCGCATGGATCGGACAAAAACAAATTGATCGTACCAGAAATTAATGCTGTCCACAATTAACAATTAAGACGATTAGAGTGTATGGCGGTGGCAAAATCCTAATTGCTTTCTACAATACAACTGTTGTATTTGGTTTTTGGCGTGCCCCTGTTACTCATCAAATTAAATATGAGCAAATGAACCGCGTGGTGATTATCTACCTAGCGCCAACTCTGTCGTCCGGGAACCGGACTTAAAGCGGTGCAACAGCTAGAAAATGAAATGCGGGATTCAAGGAAGGGAAATGGCCTATAACTACCCTATCAGTAGGAAATTTGCAATTCCACATTGTGATGTTTTCTGAGAAAAACGGCTACACAGCAGAGAGAATGAAATCGAAAATTAGGTCGTCGATAACCCACAAGAAAACCTACGTTAACGATAAAACATTTTTCGGTCGAACGCCACAGCCGTACGGATTCCACAGCTGGTCGGGCCACTCTGAATCTGTAAATGTTGAATTTGAAAACGATCTTGTTGATTTAGCAGAAAGTCCGTTAATTTATTATCGCGAAGCTTCTGTGGGAGTTATTTGTACAAGATACGGGCTACATCGGGGCCATTTTTTCCATGTGGCGGCATAGGGCCTGCGTCTTCTGACCTCAACACCTATTCCATATTGACCTATTTATGCCATGACATTTAAAGATTTGATGTGTTTTGTAGCGTTTAGGGATTTTCGTAGAGATGGAAAACAAAGAAACTCACCTTAGAGATATGTTGGATTGCGTAGCTGATAACCTAAGAAAAGGTGCCAGGCAACTAACCGCCGTACAAATGCGAGAATATTTTAATCGCCAATGGATTAGTTTAAATTTAAAAACATCTACAGAATGTGCTTTAAAAACCCTTTGTATATGTAGAGTATTTAGCAAAGGCTTTTTTCCTTGTATTTTTAAGAACGACTAAAAAAAATACTTATAAAATTGAAAAACCTAATAATTATGTCACTTGCAATCTCTTACAGCTTGCAATGTTGTGATACACTCCTAAAAAGAAAAAATTATCGTGAGTTTATCCCAACTGCAAAAGTTGACCTGTTAGGAATACTTTTTGAATATCGTTGTCAACGACCCGTTTAGCATGGCTGAAGATGATAGAAGTACTGACACCTGAAGCGTGTGGGTAAAAGAGCAAAATAAGGTTACTTACGGCTATTTTAGACCAAATTCCATTTCGGTTCAGCTCTTAAAAAAGATTAGAGAAATTATGAATTATGGAAAAGCTAGGCTCCCCATTTAAAGAAGGAGCGTACAACTTAATTTTTCTAAAAACGGATGGCCTTCAAAATCAAGTGGCTGTGACTTTATACGAAACACAAAGGAGATGATGTGATGCAGAACGTTTCTTGCATTCCCAACACTTTTTTCTGAGGATGATGGTCGACCTACGTCCTTGCGGGCTGATAAAGTTTTTCAAAAGATGGCTCACTTGCCGCTTATTCTTCTTTCTGAAGTGGTCAGTTGATTGGCGAAAAAGTGAAAATTTGTCCTAATGAATGACCGCCATTGTCAAGCGAAATTATCGAAGACACGCGCGTTGATATAAAGAGTATTTCTGGTGTTTGCGTGCGAACAGCTAACGGATTCGCTGTCTATTATTCTCTAGTCTTCACACTGATAAGCCGAAAGGTAGCGAGGCTTTTCTGCTAAAACAGGGATCAACATGAAATGTGTACTACCATCAAACTAGTACTTCCTCACAAAGATCGATGAATAAGTTTACCTGGCGGTATTACGCCCCTTGCTGAAAACCACCGTATGTGAGTGGTACTGTTCGAAGATGGTGTCGTCTACTGTTGATTTATAGTAGTCTCCAGAAAATATGGCGCACTGATTTAACCATGGCGGTAAAGGCCTTTTGATGCGTGAATTTATCTGATCCAAAATAGAACTTTTTGTAACTATTTTATGCGACACTGCCTTCTGCGATAGTTATGTGGTTGAAAATGTAGGTCAATAATTGTTTATAATGACCAAACAAGACGCCCCCAACCAAAGAAGAGAGTCAGGTGATGCCTACACAACCCAACACCAAGAAAATTGGGTAGATTTTTATTCCGAAAACCCAAGGAATGTTCTTTCCATAGGAACAGGGGGTGGGTATTTTTTTTGCTGCAAAATGTGATATGGTTTGGATGCCATCTTCTAAAGTTTTTACAGTTATGATTTATGATGGAAAAACTATGTCGCGAAGAAAGTAAAAATACCAGGTGGTGAGGTACAGCTGCGTGGTTTGGTAGTCAAAAAAAGGAAGATAAGAACCTTTATATTTTTTCGATTTACCAATTACAGCACACCCTGGTTGCACTTATAAATTACAATGTTAAACTGGGCTGAATATGTTACAGGTATTGGGAAACCCTACTATTGATTATAAAACCCTTCGGATTCGCGAGTTCGAAACAAGTATGTTTACCTATACCTCGAAAGACGGACCAAGGTGCCCATGATTATACGACAGAACAGGACTTAAGCATCTTAGAATTTGTAGATACAACCAACAACGATACTCTACGGGTCATGGTGGATTTAATATCAGGCCTAACACGCATCATTTAGTATCACAAATGCCATTTTGGATGGTAGTCAAGTTGGGTCTTATGCCGGTTCCAAAATTGTACGCCCCAAGGAGGTAGGTGGCGAAATAGTCGGTTCGAGCAGAAGACAAGTGAAGACTTTGATCTGCAAGGTGCGTAAATACTATCAAGAGCAACTTTAGAGGACCCCATGCTTGCTCATCCAAAATGGGACATTTGTGATACTCGTTATCGACATATATGGAGCTGACTTAAAAAGCAAGCTTCGACCCCGGCATAATCACATGTCAAAAGAAAAATAATAAATCTCAACTCAACAGATTATTTAAGCCATCAAGGAGGCTCAAATGGTGGGTTATTAGTCGGTGTATGCAACCATGACACAACGTTCCAATTTAATAATGAAAATACATTACCTGCTGTGGGGTGTTTTGTTTATATCGTTTGCGCTACATACCTTACCGCAGGAGCTGGATGGGCTTATGATTACGGCACAGCCGAAGACAGTAAGAAATGTTTGAGTTTACATTAAAGCGGTATGTCGTCCTGTTCATATGTAATAAGACGGCCGTTGCATATCCTGCAACAATGGTCACTTACTGGCGAGTTTCATGGATGACCGTGTAGTACCAGCGGCAATAGTTTTAAATTTGCCGCGGGCACTTCAGGAAAAAAACAAACAGGAGGACAAACCCCACACCTTATAAGAATTGATTGAATGCTGGTCACGTGCCGGAAATCAACCGAAGCAATGATTAACGAACAAGTGATGTTATGGCATTTACCTTGTTGTGAAGCCACGTATGGGATCCAGACTGCATTGCCACTCGAACCAAGCTGTTTTATAGAAAGAATTTTATAAACAATGAGAAGTGTGGACTTTATAGCAGTGACAGTTTTGGAATTGAATTATATCTAAAATCCTCCGTGGCTCTTATTAACGAACAACGGACTTTTTGGCTGTACTATACTTATTTTTTTCAACAGAATTTAACTGAGGGCAACAATGTTACAGGTCTAACCGCGCGCTCTTTTCTTTTTTCGTTACGGTGCCACTGCGGTCACCTATTTCTATTTCAAAATAGTCAATTCTCGAAGTACTAAGAGGGTGCAGCGACTGTAGTGTTCTATTATTGGGAAAGTGGCATGTTTGGTAGAATAGGTACCTTACTCAATCGGGGTACTTGGAGAGCGGAAATTCCTTCACCAATGATCGGGGGTGACTAGTATTTTGGCTGCGAGCAAACACAAGATTTTAGGTCCAGATTTTAAACTAGTGCCTGGGCGAATGGCCCTGGGGGAAGATATTTCATGAAAATATTGCATAGTCGCAAGATTTTATTCATAATTTGCTTTTATTAAGGTAGAGGAAAATTAGTTTGAGTCAGTATTTTATCGGTGGACTTTTTACCCTGAGGAGCTCTCGAAAATACCGAACTTTACGAGGCTATTAGAAATGATAGGAAAATGACCGTGCTTTGCAAAAAACCAAGGTTAAGTATTTAAGTGCTGAGACAACAACAAAGTGTAGTGCGCTACGAATAGTTTCCTAGCCCAAAAACCCGAACTGCATGGTTATCTTTTAGACAGAATTACCTTTATAGCCACATCTTGATTTAATGCCCGGAAATAAATAATAAGAAGCGGAAAACTTTTTCGTACTGATTAAAAAAAGGAAGAACACTTGCGATTGCATACGTTGACTTCCCACGACATACGTAGATCACGAGTATAACTCTTCGTTTCGCAGATTGAAGTTATTAAGTTCCTTTAAGGATAACCACATTTATAGCCAAAGCATACGCCTGATAACATGATATGCCAGTGTTGTCCCGAAAAGAAGAAGTATATCGCCTCCTTTATTTGGCGATGTCAGACCGTGAAATTAGCTTTATCTGCGAACAGGACTAACAACCCTAGCTTACTATGATAAATCAGTATTGTTATACCTTCTGACTTAAGTATTTCAGATAAAACGGATCAAAGTAAGTGTAAACAAACATCCGTACTTTAAGGCCATTCTTATTTACCTCTCACTTAGACGGGGAAGGCTATTAGAATGCTCAGAAACTATTCTTCTTTAATTCTAGAAAAACCATATAAAATAACACGCCGTACGTGTTATTTAAATGCTCGCTTTAGAAATTATAAATAATAGGCTAAAACGTAACTAACCCGATGTAACAATGGACAGAACGTGTACTTCAAGAGTTACAAGTTAAAGCCCTTCGGCAGACAGTGGAAGCAGGCCGGTTCAGCATGTAAATACAGTTCGCACCAAAATAGCTCGTTTTTGATTCTAATTCTAAAAGTTAACGATAGCCAAAAAAGAAAAACTAGCTTTAAAAATTAAAAACAAACCCAAACTGACCAAAGGACAACACTTTAAAGGCTCTGCAATGATGGATGACAGCCGCAGGTTCAGTTTGCGAACTAGAAGAATATGGGCCATTAAGCTGTTTTTTTAAATTTATTAGAATTCTACTTTTAAGAACCTTTAAAAAGCGCAAGGCGGACAAAACCATGTTAACTGCTCGATAGAACAAGAAGGATGGTAAAATCCAAAACAAGAGGAAGTCCGCAAAGATTAAAAAAACTAATTCACGAAATAAATCTGAAGCTGATATTGCGGCGTCAGATAATATACTTTTATTGTACCCTAAGTAAAATTTTAGATTGTTTATTAGTCTTGTATATCAATTAAAATACCAGTGAAAAAATCCACCTTCCATACTTACTTTTAAGACGTGGACCTATTTATCTTGTAATTCTTGCGGAGAGAAGGATATTGAGAAGAAGGAAAGAATAAGACCCAAAAACCTCCATTGATTGGAAGCAACCAAGAGTCTTGCCAGCGCACAATAAGCTAGTCTTGACAGTTCTGATTTCTAATAGCAGGAAGCTCTTCATATTTATCTATTTATTTCTCAAAAATTTATTTAGTCTGGGAGAACAGAACATGTGAAACACAACGGGATTTAACGGCATGACCGGGGGTATTCCAGTTCTTAGTAAAATTACGTACGTCTAGAACAAGGACTACTATATTTAGGTTTTTACGAACAACAAGCTGATGTATTTTGATACTAAAGGACTATAATTTATGGGTCGTTATATTGATAAAACCATCTATCTTAAGACCTTTTAAGAAAACTACGTGGCAAATAGTCATTAACGGCGAGAATAAAGAGGTGGCACTGGGCTGCTAATTTATGCTTTGATTGGAAAGTAAAAAAACAATACACCAGAACCGCTTTTTTGGCGGTATCATAATTGGTCTACTCTCGGGTCACAGGGCTTATCAATTTCACTACACCAAGGCTCAAAAGGAACATTTTAGAATTAATACATTGGGTATTTTTAAATTAACTTTAAAAACAAAATTTTTTTGTTCAAAACCCCAAAACTAACTATAAATGTATTCCTATGAGAATATCGGTTTACACTTTTTGTTCTTGCCTTTTAGTGAGTTATAAGTTCTTGTAGTGAAGGACTCCAAAAGAAACCAAGAATTCATCAAGATTAATGACCGCGCAACACGAGGCTCGAAATACAAAGCCTATGTAAGTCTGCCGATAGATTATAATTTAATGGCTAACCAGAACAATAGTGGCTTATAATATATGAGTGTGAGAATTGACAATCCTGGCACAGGGGGCACAACCTGACTATCTCGAATTTCAAGAGTCACGGCATTTATAAATCCAGCATTACTATCTAGACGGGAAAGTGATTTATTTGATGATAGTGTAAACGGCTTTAGTGGACCGTAAACCTTTTTTGGTTTAAACCAAGTGATTTCCAGGTTGGACAGAAGGTATTTAACCTATTTTCAAGAAGGAAGGAGTAGCGGAAACCCTTCTTAGCCTTCCTTCCACAGGTAGGAGGCCCTATGCAGTTTTAATATTTTATAGAGGAATTCCAGGAGGCTCTGTTCTTAAGATTTTCGTATTACCTGAGTAGTGTTAAAACTTAGAATTACACTAAAAAAAATTACGGAGATGCTATAGCTTATAAGGATTTTCCGTAAGTGTTTTTATTTCGCTTTTCATTCGTAAACCTAACGGTTTGAGGCTCTCCTTACTTACCTTTCCGTTTGGGAGATAACAGTTGCCCAATGCGGTGTTTCCAGAAGATATGCAATTACAACAGATAAACCCGTCTGCCTTTAAATTCCCCTTGCCGAAATAGTAAAGAAATAAAATTCGCCTTTTGTTGTTTTTACACCAAATTACCCGAAGCCCACTAACACATCTGACTTTTGTTTTTACTAATATCACAATTCAAGCACTTTAGCCATTTTTGAGCTTCAGACAATTGTACGGTCCTGATTTTTTCAATGTCTAAGTTGTAGCATGGCACGACCTGTTTCTGTTTATGCTACCTGAGTTGCTTCTTAGTTGGTTCGATCATCAAGCAGCCTCGTTTAAACTGCAATAGCCCAGTTAAAAATAATCTAGCATATCTGCTGTCTGCGAAAAGGAACGTTACAGATTAGTAAACAATTGGCTTTTAAAAGATTTTGTTCATAATTATAAGTGATTATTGAAAGTTATAAAAATTTTAAAGGAAAAAGTTTGTTTCCTTTTTTTAGAAGTGCAAAGATAGATTTTCTTGCCAAATTCTTTACCAACAATTTACTGCCCAATTGCACATTTCCATGCCTCCTAATTCTAATTCCGCAGTAGGTATGCTTTGCCTGAGTTTGCCGAATATATGGGGACGTTTCTGCGACTCCCATCCCCATAATCCGCCTCCGTCGATTGTTCCATTTCAGAAAAGCAGGGGTTTTCTGTGTAGATATTTCTATCCCTAAGCATGGTTTCTAATTGGTTTTACTGAATTTTAGTGTGTGTTTCGCCCAAAAGAAAGTGCATCGCTTCTTCACCTTTGAAAATCTAAATTCTTACCGCCACGAATAGAATTTCTTATCGTCGTATATTTTTCTGACAATAATAATAGCCTTCGTCGACATGAAAAGTACCTTTAAACATGCAAATTTTTTTATGGCTTAGTAATTAAAACTTTGCGCTCTTTGCCGGTTATATATATCTTGGTTTAATAAGTAGATTTGCTAAAGCCATTTGTTCGCCAATGGGACCAACTTCTTAGTGGTATAACTCGAAGAGGTTAGTTTTTAAACAGAAAACATGCGTTTTCGCCTGTCAAGCAAAACTTTCCACGCTATAGCATTAGGATGCTTACTCCTTTATGTTGCCCACCTTTCTCTCTAAACAAGGTGATATTACATCATTTTTACCTGTATCTTTGCGATTCAAAATCACTGGTGATGTATTGGTCTTGAAAATCCCTTTTTTAAAAATGGATAGAAAACTATTTGTTGTGTTTTTTAATTGATGAATCGCCTTAAAACCACCGCGGTGTTAAAAGCGTATTTACAGGTTCTTCTAAATTCGCCCATTACAGTTTTACAAAAAGTACAGCTTCGTTTATCCTAAAAAAATCAACTTCATTGACCCCCATGATTTGGTGTAAAATCTTATTATTCTGTTTTATCCCCTAAAATTTTTACGCAATAAAACTGAACACTCATCCCATCTTTTGTAACCCAAGTTGTGACAACAATTCTTCTCGAGTGGGGTTGTAAATTCGCTAAGGGAACCTCAGAAATACTCCCGAAAAGCAAGCAAAACCAGCATTTTTAGTTTCTAGCCCCTTGTGGTTAACATCCCTTTTTCTAAATATTAAAATTTTAGAATTCGGATAGGCTTCTTGTTAAAAATTAAAGCCACAATTAAGACAAACAATACCAGAGGCCAACGATTGGTAAAAATTCTATAATTTGTGGAGCCGACGTGTTGTATTGCCAATAACTTACGGTTC
>Ga0163217_1022477_pt1 | contig 12044 bp, 6 predicted proteins | sample SynspAceP_FD_185933 | JGI IMG/M metagenome (GOLD analysis project Ga0163217, IMG submission 185933) | Saline lake microbial communities from Ace Lake in Antarctica - Synechococcus sp. Ace-P (PacBio error correction) | ecosystem: Environmental > Aquatic > Non-marine Saline and Alkaline > Saline ... | reverse complement strand
GCCCAGTAGAAAGACAGTGGTAGACGTAGTGATCCTATTCGTCAGTTTAGGAGCCCGCAATAGGCGTTTGTATGCATTTTGCCGCGATTGCGAGTGATGCAGTTGTGCCAAGTAGCTAACCGTTTTTCAATTGAGTCAGATGGGGTTGTTCCGGCTATCATGGTTATTGCGGAATTAGATTCGTAGATTTGGGACGACTGTGGCGAATCATTGAATAACTTTGGCCAATGTCAGCCAAATTACTCGATATGTTTTAATTTTTACCCCCGGTTTTAGGGATCGATAGTAAACATATGTTGCTAGAGTATTGCCGGAAAAGCATTGCAAATAGATTTTACTACGCTATTTTTTAGATAATTGAGGTTTCACCTTGTAATTCTCTATTTTGTTGCAAAGGTGTTAACAACTTCTTGTGATGCTTAAAACAAGAGCCTATGTTAAGGTATCGCTATGATTTGACAAGGTTATGCTCGGCTCAATATCATGTGGCGATTACAGTATAGTAAAAGGTACAACAAAAAATTTCACTTGTTTGGTATGCCTCTAAGTGTCTACTTTGTGATTCCTTTTTCTAGTGGTTCCATTTATCTGCCGAGGCTTAACCCAGCGCGCCAAGGCAGTTATATATGGTGTTTAACGAGTTATATTACGGCAAAACCAGAACACATATACCAGCCAATTAGATTTCGGTTGACTGCAAGTGATGATATCAGGGGTAGCCACATTGTTGTATAATGTATGGTTGGGTTAGGCGATTAAGGCCCGTTTTTTTTGCTTCAGACGCCTAAGCCCCTTTGTAGCAATTGGTCCGGCATCACAGTAATCGAGTTTGAGCGGGAGGCGATTGCTAACCCAGCTTTGTGAGTAGATATTTGTGTTGTGTTGGGTTATTACAGGGAATAAGCTGAGAATACCCAAAGGGTACAGTTATACATACGCCGCTGTTGATGCTTTAATTGGCGGTACCAGAGTACCAAATGCCAGCAATTACGTAGGAGGGTGATTTCTTGGCGGTTTTTATAGGCGAGGGTTACCTAAAACCATGCGCCGTTGTGGGTAAGACCTCTTCAGCCTTGTGGTTGATAATGCCCCGCCACACGATGGGCATGTTTTCCGGTAGCTCTAAATCAATTATCGTGGCGGTGGCGTGGCGCTCTATTCCGGCCGCAAACTTTCCTTGGATGGTAGAGTAGTAGGGTACTAAGTGGTGTGACAATTAGTTGCTAAATTGAGGGTCGTATGGCGGATTTGCTTGATATTTCGTTAGTGGTGTCGACATGTTAAGTCGGCCGGCGTATCACGTTATAGCGCCGCAGGGTAGTGGCCATCGTTGGCGGACGTAAGTCTTGCGTCGCAGCCGGTATTTACCGAATGGGTTGGGTTGGGTTTTGTAGGAAAATTTTGGGTTTACAAATTCGGGATTATGAGTTTTAATTTGTTGGAAATCATGCCAGCGGCAAAATTTGTGGCATAGTTGGGCCCGTAGGCATTTTTAATCTCGTTGGCGCGTACTTAGGTATTTGTGCCCCAGGTCCGGAGGCTGGATATCACTGTGGCACCGATTTGGTTGATGATGTTCTTGTGGCTTGGACGCTGTGACCCATTTGAGTGGCGCGAATATTAGGCATAGTTGGATTCATTGAGCAACAGTATAGATTGGTCCTATTCACTGTAAAAAGGGTTGAAATGTCTTCATTTGCTGGGTGGGGCGATCTAATGTTAAGAAACCATTAGGGCAGCCGAAATCTTGATTAAGCCCCCCCGGTTTATGGGTTGGGCGTTGGTTTCAATTTGCAGTCAATGGCTGGCCGAGGTGTTACTAGTAATAAAAACCAGCCAGCATGATTTTAATCTACAGGGCGTTTTTTGTGATTAAGTAGTTTGTTCCCAAGGTCAGAAAAATTGTTTTTTGGTTTTTATCGCCGGGGTTTGGCGGTTATGGCTAAGACAGCACAAAGATGGATGATCACCCGCGGAGTACGCAAAGTCACGATAATCTGCCTGCGGTGAGTGGGTAAAATGCGTAGCCAAAACTGCTGCATTAAGCGGTGGTGGCTAAACGAAAAACCTTTACGGGTTCCAATTACGGCGCAGCCTGATGCCTAAAATCCGGCGGGACGTTGAATATTTGGGATTACATATGGCAATTTCCCAATTAGGAGTGGTTAGAGGGCAAGGGGTAGATATTGATCGAGCAGGGGAAATGACGGCTTTCCATCTGAGAGGGATTTGAAAGCGGGTTACAATTGGTGTCGACGAGCATAATACACAAAGAGTGGCTTATCTAAATATGGTGACTTAAAGAGGTGAGATTTGATACGAACACGGGATAATCCGGCATATCGAAGTCTGAATCGTTAATCAGTAAGCGTTATCTAAGTAGCGAGGCAATATTTCCGAATTTCTTGGTTTGGAGGTGCTTGACGTGATTTTAAGCTTCCGGGTATAATTTAAGCGCATATTGCGGCCCATCGGGGCCAAGTAGACTTCTGGCAACATTCCAATGGAGTTCGCCCGTGTATGTATCTTTGGATTGGTTGCGCCCGTGACCGCGAGTGCCATCGGCCCCCTTACGATTAGTGATGATGAGTGGACCGAAAATACGGAGGCACATCAAAGGGGGGCTTGAGTATACATGACCTGGGACAGTTAGCCCGTAATGGTCGGGCAGGGGTGCATTAACGCCCATACACGTTGTCGGTCACCGTTTAACGAATTCCGGCACCCCCCTGGAGATATCTTAAATAGTGGAATCTTTGTCTCGCCTCCGTTGCTTTTAAGTCAGTTATGCTGGATAGTAAATGAAGGTTTGGTATTGTTGCTTATTCGAGGACTGCTCCGTTATGGTAATTCTCGTTTGAATGGCTTGGCCCCGATTCCCGGGGGTTCATTGCCGGCATATTAATTATTGCGGGACGAATTACAAATAAGGGATGTTTTTCTTTCGCTTTTGCGCGCGAGTAGTTTACCCCCTGATTGACCAGACTTCCCAGTCGACTTGTAATTTCCCTTATCGATTGTTTTGGTTGAGCCGGTATTAGACTTTTAGTCGGTGGCGGTTTCCGACATCGGGTAATCGGTTTACCTTGATAGCATTATCGCCCGGCAAGGCCGCGATATACCGCAATTTAATACGATTGATGGTCGGCGATGAAAAGGGGTAGATCCGTTTGGCTAGTGTTGGCTTATTTGGTTTCATGGTGTGACCCTAATTGCTTTGGTAGGGAGCTTGGTGGGCGGGGCTGGATCTTGCGTGATAAGCAATGGTTTCTGTTGCTTGCTTCATAAGATTGGCTGCTAAGCGGCCTTATCGCAATACGTTGGGCTTTTGTGTTCAACACCCCAGTAAGCCACCGGATCCACATTAGAGTACTTCGAGATGAAGGCAAAACGTTGGCCTTCGAGCGCAGTCAAGCCCGAATCATTTGCCCGGCGAACTTATCTTCTTTGTTGTTAATAGGCGCACTTTAAATGAGAGGCTGGCTAATCCCCGATAGGAATTCCAATTGGGCTTACGGGCGTCAACTGGGGTTTGACTCAACACGCGCAGGTTAAGATTGGTTTGCCGCTGAGATGGCGGTTTTTTGGTGCGACGGTAATGACAATAATGTCTGTGCCGTTATCCAGGTGTTATTGGTTTGGAAGGTATTCCCCGGTGGCCTAGTTCTACATCGGTAAAACGACAAGGGCGAGGGACGTAACGATCTTGTATTCCACTTCCGGTTCTTGCCCTGCTCTTACTTAAGTTGTATAGGGTGTGGATTCTTCTATTCATTTTTTGGGACGGCCTGAGGCTTGTGCTTTTTGAACGGTGTGACGTGCGTTTAGGTCTGCCAGATTGATTTGCCGGTTTAGGCAACTGCTGACGACGGTGTTCTAGCAATATATTGTTTTTTTCGACGCGGTCGCGAAGTTAAATCAGTTCTATTCCGGTCAGCAAGCGGGAAAGGCATCCAGTGATGGCTTCCGGCCAGTGCCACAGGATGAGCTTTCTTGTATGGTTTCAATTGAAGTGGGCTTCCCGTAACTTTTTGCGGTGCATTTTACCACCCTTGTTGAGTGAAACTTGAAAGGGCACTATCCCGTAAAAAAGTATTTAACGTTTGCTTGGTTTCCAGATCCTTTTGATCATTATGGCCTTGTTAAAGATTATGGCCTTGTTGGAACGCTTTAGATTGTGGTAGTTTATCACATGAAACGTTTTACTGCGTCTACCACTACGATTTGATAGACTTAGTTCGTCGATAGGACGGTAAGCATACTTCTGTTTGCTTGATTAGCTGCTGCGCGGTCAACAGTGGTTTTTTTTAGACAGGTTTGATTTATGTTGCTATTGCCAAGAGAGTGATTTCATTGATATTAATTTATGTGTTACATGATTTTTCTGTCGTTTTTTTTTTGCTGAGAGCCGATTGTTTCCGCCCGTTACCGATCTTCAGTCAAGGTGCTTTTCCCATTTTAATGTTTTTGCTTAGGCGGCGTTATGAGTGGGTTATAGCTAAGTTGACATTTTAGAGTTTATGGCTGTTTTTCCTTTTCGTAGGAGTGGCTTGAGGCTGCGAACCAATTAGAAGACCCCAAAATTATGCTTTATTTTGTTCTTCTCCCCTTATGTAGGAGCTGTTAGCTGCGAAAAATACAAGACCCCCCCATAATTCTTTATTGGTTGTTCTGCTCCTTTGTGGGAGCTTGCTTTAGCTGGACCCAAATTCTAGGCATCTAATAAATTCCGATCGAACTAATTTATTTATTCCTAGGCCCGTACACGATGACCGGTGCCGCTTTTCGATGTTATTTCGTTGTGCGCAATCATTCAGGTTATGCTTAGGTAGCCCCCAGTGTGAATAATGTGTGGCTGTTTTATGTTGGCCCTAACTATGAGGTTATCGGGACTTCCTAGGAGGGAGATTTTTGCTTTTTGTAGATTTTGCCCCCAAGGGTTGTTAGCTGCGAAAGGCCAGTCCGGTATGTTGAGCAAATCAGCCAATTGATGTGATTTAGACTGTTTTATCGACTAGTTACTGGTGACTGATTGTCTAAATCCCATATAAAATTGATGGCGTAAGATTAATCTTGCCTGCTTGTTCGTTAAGACCATGAATTGCGTAGGGTTTGATCCAAGGGTGGTATACCCGAGTTATATTGTCAGTCGGTTTTTTGGTAATGTTGAATCTGTGGTCTTGCACTAGGTAAGGGCTTAAAATTGTGTCTCATCCCCGTTGATGTCTTTTCAATAAGTTTAATCCCAACTTTGTGTAGAGATATCAATGATTCTTCGCTGGCGCAACTCAGTGGAACATTCTTAGGTCATTAATGGTATTGTTGTATGGCTAGATGCTTTAAGGTATCGCCAGGATAAATTCTAACTTTCATACGCAGTGCGCTTGGGTTGGTAAAACATAGATTGGTATAGCTTCCCTTGCAATAGTAGGCCAGTTGGTGCGACACTTGCCTGCCGAATTGGCTTGTTCGAGTAACGATCTGTACAAGGGTTCGGAACAACCATAAATTTGGCCTAGCAAGGAGCGATTAGATAAAGGCAGGCATTAAGCGATGTTTTGAAATCAATAAAGTTTATATTGCGCCCAGTGACGGTTTGATTTCCCAGCGATTGAAATGGCTTTGAAGAATGCCGGGTGTGCGTGGAGTTGAGAAGAATGCCCACTTGCCCGCGACTTTGAGGGTAATGTTAAAAAATTTTTTCCCGAAAAACCAATATGCAACAGGTTGGGTAGTGAGACTAATACCTTTGGTACGCACGCCTTCATTCTAGATAAATTAAACTGATTTGTGCCGCAATAGCCGGCCCAATGGTTTTTGCTCCCTTCCCCCCGCAGTCTTCGTGGGACCCAAAGCCCCATAGATATTTCCGCCTGGTCTTTGTTTTGTGCCTATTGCTCATCACCGATTCTCCCAGTTGCCATCACTTATTTATTGTTCTGTGCGCTCTTACCAATGACCATCCTTCACATGCACTAAGGCGGTTGTTGCCAGCGCTGTGTTGGGTATCTTTGTTATCGGATAACGTTATATGGTACTAGATGGTTTAAGCTGGGGTTTTTTGGCTTTAGGTGATAATAAACCTATTTTAGCGATTTTGCACTTCAGTTTTTTCATGGAGGGAAATGAGTCGCCTACTGGCTGAAATTTTTGAAGCAAAGGTCGGTCGATATTCGTTTATTTTATTTGAATGGTGGGTTTGTAGTGCTTAGTGAATCTTTCTACACCGATATTATCGAGAGTGTGGGGTTATGTAGTGGCTCCATTGCTGATATGATTTTCTCCAAAAACGTTGATTGGGCCGATTAAACACAGCGCAATTAACTACCCTTAAAGAATGCAAGCCATGCAATATTTTTTCATGGTTGGGTCCTTCTCTAACATGCACTTAAATTGTCTTTAATTATACGTTTCCACAGGCTTATAATATCTGTTGTATCTTTATTTTTGGCAAGGTGACCGATTCTTGGCAACATTTGCAGCACCTATTGTTGTTTTATGCCGTTGGGTTGCTTATGGCTTAAGGATGTTTGCCGAAGGTTCTTTTACTATGTTATTGCCCTTTTGGCTTAATACATCCGCCGATTTTTGCTTACCTCGAGCACAACTTTTACTTGGCTATGTATATTATATTTTGTTTTGGTCAGAAATTGCGTAGGATCGGCTGGAGTTGGCAGGCATGTCGCTTATCGGGCATTCGTGTATTGTAGGGGAGGAAAGGAAAGTCGGGCTCATTGGGCGGGTGCAGGTAATGCTGGGGCGGGCAAGCGAGGACAAGGCAGCAGAGAGGGACCGCTGTTGGTTTTCGTAACCCAATCGGTAAGGTTGAAGGGTGCGGTAGAGCGACCGCGCGTGGGCAAACGTGTGTGGGCAAGGTAATCACGGAGCAGGACCAAATTAGGATCTATTATGGGCGCGGGCGCCGTTGGGATTTTCGGGGTGTGTTGCTTGAGGCAGTGAGCGATTGCTGGCTTGTGAATTGTTGCTCGAAGAACCCGCTTATGGGCCAACTCGACTTATTGATTTTTAAGCATTTTTTATGTTTTAAGGGTTAGTGCTAAAATTGCTACAGTGAATACGGTGACTTATGAGGCTTGCTGTGCTATTTTTTTCATTCTATTGTCGTAGTTGATCATCATTTTAAGGTTTTTTTACACCAAGCCAGGTTTGTGTGGAGTTTTGGCTGGTCTGACTAGGTATTTATAGTTAGGTAACCAAATCATTCTGCTTGTTCAATGTGTATTTACGCGACCCATGTAATCCATAATATTGGTAGAGTGTTTAACCCAATTCACCCAATAGGATTGTTGTAAATTCTATTTTTTGCCCCTAAATCAACTTTTTTGTGATTGTTTTTTTGCTAAATTTGCCCTTTGGAGGTCTCCGTAGGGCTTAATTCTTGGTTTTGTAGGGTGTTTATCGACCGGAGTGTTAGTTGCACAATATGACTATTTATTGTAGTGGGTGATGCGGTTTAGATCCTTTTGTGTTATTGGTTGGGTAGTAGTGTGTCCGTCGATCCCGATTTATGGGTATTCATTTTACTGTCTTCCACTTACAAATGTCAATTCCGAATCAGGTGCTGGTCCCAGACATCAGTCCATTGTGTTTTGTACGATTCAAGGGTAGTAGAGCATGGCAACCAAGAATAAGCCAGGTGGTAACACGCTAAGCTGAAGTCCATACGATCTTGGATCGATTGTCTTACAGCAAAGGTGGTTTCGATTGTGCGGTGTTTTGGTGGCTTTTGCGGAGGTTGGCGGTTAGTGGCTTTTTTTTGGAATGCTGCTGATAAAACATGGAGTATGGCGTTTGTGCTAGGTGAAATTGGCGCTGTCTGAGCTTTTTCTGTGATCTTCTGAAGTTTATAGCGATGCCCGGTATTGAGTCAGTGGGTGTCTTAGGTGAGGAACTGTGGGGTTTTTTTATGGGGGGGTTATTCTCCCCGCAAAATGTTTTATCGTGGTTATGCAATTATTGACGGTGGTGCTAGAGGCCACCGTTTCCCATGATTTTTCTTTCGTCATTGGCCAAGATTTAGAGCAGGTATTTTGTATTGAGGACAAGGTGTATGTGTGGCATTGGCTTGCGAGATATTAGGAGGGGGTGGATGGTTTATGTCGGTAGACTCTGGATTTTGATGGTATGCCAAAAAAGTGCTATTGTGCGGATTGGTTAGACTTGTGGCTGCGCAGAGATATGGCGGGCCTCTGCTTATGCAGCATGTTTCGTCGGACGGTGATACGAGATCCCGGCTTCCGCGCAGGATAGGGTGTTAAAAAGTTTTCTTTTTGCGTACCAAGCGGTCATGTTTTTGTGATAAAAAGTCGTTTTAGGGGTTGAGGGCGATGGCGGTGCATATCATCAGCCTTGAAGGTATGTTAATTATTCAAGGCGCCAGAGCATTGTTGCGGCTGTTTCCTGATTTGTTGATAGGGTAAGGATTTTCGGGATCGAGGCTTTCCGTCCGAACTGGGCAAAGTGATCACCTTCAGGTTTATTTGAACATGAACTGGGCTGGTTGCTGGGTGTGGGTGTGTGGGCTGTTCTTAGGCCGAGAGCTATTTTTGCGATTTTGCTGCATGGAAAAGCCCTCGATGTGTGCCAAGATATTCCCAGTGGATAAAGTACGTGTTGCAGCGATTTAATCCTTAGCCGTTGAGCCGGGCTCGTCAGGGTTTTTCCGAAGTTAGCTAATTGCCGCATGTCGCTGAGCGATTTTTTAATTTTGATTGCTAAACCCACCTATCGTATTCAAAACGTACGCACACTATTATTTTATTTTCCGAACCAAGACGTTATATAAAGACCGCCCTTTCAAATTGATTTGAATCGTTGTCGTATGATGCTCTATGGGGGCGACTCCAAAGAAATGATGCCGTTGTTCATATGCTTGAATCCCATGGTTTTGTTTTTAGGAGTCTGACATTGTGGAATGGTTTGTTTTACGTGTTGGATCGCAAAAAAAAATTATATCAGGCGTGAAACCCTAGTTATTTGGCTAAAGTTTTGCGGACCTTGCTGGCCCCGCCGCCCATGCAGGGCTCAAGCAGAGTGGCAAAGCCATGCGATACCATATTCCGCCTGCCCAGAAATGGTGAAAAGCTTATGCAACAGGTGTTCCAAGCCACGGTGTTTTTAGTTTACCGTAGGGTGATTTCTTATTTACTGGTTGTGAGGGTATTAGAGCTTGTTACGGCGGGCTGACTGTAATATTTGGAAAGGCACGTGAGGTTTACAGCTGAATTGTGTGGCGGCACCCAACAGCCCGTTTTGCTAATGTAGCGTTGCCCGAGTTCAGGTTTGCGGGTTTTAAATAATGGTCACTTTGTAGGTGACTCAGTCCAGCCCAGTAGTTGGAGTCTGGCTACGAGTTGCCGCACTTTTGTTTATTGGTTTGTGCTTGAGATGGCATTTCAGCTGAACGTCCACCGGGACGTTGCCACACCAGCGGAGTTTGAGAGCATGACAATTAGCTAACTGGGAAGGGTCTTGCTGGTCAAGGTAGTTTTATTTCAAGTGCTAGCGGGACCAGGCAGGCGCTTACGAAGAGCTTAATCGGTAAGAAGAATACAGATCGATCAACGAGGAGTTTGCCAGTCGACATGAAGCTCGAATTCTAAAGAGGACTGGTCCCGGTAACGAGAACTGGCGGACGGACAACGTGAGTTACAACCAGCATTGGTCCTTTATATCTGAATAAGACATGAAACAATTGATGTTCCGGAAACGGTTTTGACATATTTGTCGACTTAAGCTAACATATGCGTTTTTTCCCTGGTTGACCAAATTATAGTTGCTTGGGTTGGATATTTGGCGCCCTTAAGCCTTACTTCAACGTCTGGCGTTTATAACCAATGGAACGACCTGAGTCCATGTTGCGTTAGCGTGATCTCCGAGAGGTCGAGTGCAAACATAGATGGCAGCTTTATGCTGCGCATCGCTTGCCTTATCGCATACTGATACCGGATTGAAGGGGCGTAAACACTTTATCAAATACGAACCAACCAGGGCGAGTTCACTCACCAAGGCACCGATCAGCTGGTTTAGCAACGTGGTAAGGACGGTGCCACGATGATTTACTGGTGATCTAGATGGCATATTATGGCGGAATGGTGGCTGAACCGATTGACGGTGAGTGAAAAACCAGAGCTTTGGCACTCAATATTTGCCTAACTGGTGCCGAATGGCTGCAAGAAAGAGTTAATCGAATTAGCAATTAGGTCAGAAGAAATTTGAACTACGGGGACCCAACGCATGAGAAGACGGTTCCCGGTCTCGCCGTGTGGTCACGCACCCGGGTCGATAAATGGATGGGCGGTTTATGGCCTGCCATTGCCCGACTACGAGCGACATACCAATAGTTCTGGACCCGGAAGTTAGATGAGCGACAGACCAATCAAACGATTCAATATCTTGCGCAACGTGCCGAACAATTTGTTGCGCAACGAAGATGCAGGATCGCACGGCTTAGCCTCAGAGGACGCGGTGTTGCTGGTTTGGGTGCACCGGTGAGTTGGAATTGCCAAACGAAGAATGCGTAGTGCCCCAGCACATTGGAGGTTTCGCGGGTCCCGGTATTTTGATCTTTATTGATTTTGGGCGGTGGGCTACTATCTTGATAGCGCGCTTAATCCCCAAGGAATGGTACTTGTTCCGCCGTCGTATGCTGGGGATGATGTATAAGTGGTTAACGCTGTCAGCAATATTGGTAAAAGAGACAGTTTTATTTTTATGACATGCTAAGGTTTGTGTTGAATCGAGGACATGCCCACAGATTTCGAAAATGCTTAAAGGCAAGTGGAAAGGGAGTTTTGGGGGCTTGTAACGTGGTTGCATGCCGTCGCGTGAATATGGTTAACCGGTGACCGATATTTGCGCAATAAGAGATAGAAGCTCCAGTTGCAGGAAGTATTAACAATTAGCAGTGTTTTTGAACAAGCGGCGTTTGGCGGTGGCCGCGTGGGGGCAGATGGAGCTGGTTTAAGGTAACAACAAACCTGTGCCGCTTTGTTGGGTACTCGCAGAAAGTTATTTGGGTAAACTTCAGGGTGACTCATCAGCCGATTTAGCCATGATCAATGCATAAGCAATGTTACCAAGAATCCAGACTATCAAGTGAACCGTTATTTTTGCAAGAGTGATATGTTGGGTCGAAGGTCATAAGGTTGGTCAGGACAGCCATATGGCCGACTATTTTATTGCTTGAGAGATTCCAAGCGAAACGAAGAAAGCAAGCAATAGCCCTCTGAACAACTCCCTCAGTCAGAAATGAGGGCCATGTGGTATCTAGCCCGGTGGTATCGCCACGCTTTAATCATATGTTGGGTTGTTATTCTTGGGCAGAGAACTGGCAGTGAACAGTTAGAGCAGCCACCCGCTGGTAAAATATAGAGGCAATTAACCTTAAGCCGCCATCATTACGCTAGCTTTCGGCACTTGCCTTTGCCGAGCAAAAAATCATTTGACCAAGTACTCATCTACAATGGTCCCCGGTATCAGCCTGATTAGACATGCCTGGAAACGTAATAGGCGGAGGGGATTCCATTGTCGTGGAGGCCCAAAGGAGCTTGGGTCAAAGTTGACCGATGTTGATTAGGTTCGGTTATTTTGTATCAATGCCGTTTGGATGCGATTTTTTCCGGGGCTTGGGAATTAATTTCCTTAGTGTGAGTAACTTGCGCTTCCGTGGAGTGACTTGTTATATTTTATTCCGTATTCGCCAGGGGGACCTATGTCAATCATCTGTGAGGCGTGTGGTTGCGGATGGATGGGCACTATTAGCCATTTTTTGAAAGTTTTAACCACTAAGGCACAGGTTTGGGGGTTGGTTAGGCTGTCTTTACGTTTGGAGCAGTCCAATGACGATGTCTTTAATAAGGTTGTTAGCCGGGGAGGGAACCAAGTTTATATTATTTTCACACGAGTGATGCGTGGGATTGACCCGGAAAGGAAAATTACGAGGCTACTTATCAGGCCACAGGGAAAAAAAACTTGTGGAGTGGGGTGAGGGTGTTATCCCCGAAAAATAAGACGATGCTGGA
>Ga0163217_1005593_pt1 | contig 12044 bp, 7 predicted proteins | sample SynspAceP_FD_185933 | JGI IMG/M metagenome (GOLD analysis project Ga0163217, IMG submission 185933) | Saline lake microbial communities from Ace Lake in Antarctica - Synechococcus sp. Ace-P (PacBio error correction) | ecosystem: Environmental > Aquatic > Non-marine Saline and Alkaline > Saline ... | reverse complement strand
ATAACGGTACTCAGTGCGGTTGAAGGCTTGCTGAAAAAGGCCACTTTCAGCCAATTCTTGCTAGGTTAGAAAAGCGTGTTGAAAGAAGAACGTTACACCAATAGATATAATTCTTAGAAGCTTGTAAATCAAGTCCTAGAAGCCCAACCCCAAGTATTGAATAATCTCAGAATGTTATTGATGGCAAGAAGAACACATTTCTTAGTATGTGGAAACTCAATTTAGATTTTAGACTAGGCAGAAGCTGGGTTAGCTGGATAGGAGTATTTATCCTGAACAAGCACTTTGACACAATGAAGTTTTCATTATCTATTAAAAATAAGCATAAGTATCTACTAGCCAAATTTATTGCCCCAAAGGCCTTTGTTATCCAACTTCAAATGTTTAAAAACTCGTTCCAGGCTTAAAACTCAGTCAATTCATATGGGCTGAAGTAAAACCACTGGGACTATTCTGAGCTGCCGATCACTGAACCACTGAGGAACCAAAGTCGCGATAAGCTCCAGGAGCAGGGCACTAGAGGAGATCGTTCAGCTTGAACTTGAGCAGTTACATATTCTGAGTAGCTTGAGGCAATTTGCAGCTTGAAATTACTTGCAGGATCCGAGTTCCAGCAGCAACAGCACCACCGTATTGCTGAATTAGTAGCCAGTGAATAAACAGGATTCCGTGTTAAAGTTGTACGATCTCTGAACAATGGGAGGGCCCACGATCAATCTGCCTGAGGCGTTTAATTAAAATCTATGTACTGATTCCTGTTGTAAGCTCGGGGATTCTAAAGCCTGGTCTGATAAGGAAAGCTCTGGGAAATTGTGGTTTCCTTGAGTAAATACGCCGGATACTCTAGGAGAAAACTGACCCGCAATCTCATTCTTATCGTAACCGTCCAGAAGCGCTTATTTTGAATGTATCATCTGAAAGCTTTTTTTGAAAGCTTGAACATTATCCACCAAATTCTGCGATAGAAAATTCAGCACCATTCTCATCTGTAGCAAAGAGTTTTCTCAGGAATTAAGCTGATAGGATTCTATTGTTTGCTCCAACAACAATTCAAGCAAATTGATTCCTCGGGCAAAATTGTAGAACTCCTCGAAGGTATACAAGTTTGTTTTATCGGACAAATTTAGCACCCACTCCTTCGGTCATTACCAGGAATTGGTCTGTGAAGGTGCTCAGCTAGAGGCCTTTGGTCAAACTGAGAGGTACCAGGTTGAAATCTACCTTGATCCGCAAATCCGTCTTTGCAAGTCCGTGAGCAGCGGCAGGATTAGCTGCCACCAAAGAAAACTGCTGAGCATAAGCCCCAAACATATTCTCCAAACCACTGTTGGCTGGTTTTCCAGCCTTCATTGACTTCCTTGAGCAGCAATTACCACCGCCAAAGGCGATCACCTGAACGCTCTTGGAGTAGTATAAGCTCTTACGTACCAGTATTGAACGCTAAAGCTCTTGCCTTAGATTGACCAAGCTTGAAGTTGCTATAGAAATAACGGTCAGACCAAGTTATAAACTGTTAGTACCAAAACCATAATTAAACCTGAATGAATTGCTTCAAACTCGGTTCATTTAATCTCCAATGAATGCCAGCATTCAATTTTCAAGACTTTCGTGCATAATTTCGCAAGATCGCGCTCAAAAATAAACCCTCCTAGATACAAATTGTAATTTGGAATCAAAGCAAAAAGCTGCGGCTGGGAAGTCTACCTGCTGGCTACTAGAGATTGCGCAACACTAGTCGATGTCTTACATTTCGTCTCATCTCAATTATGTAATTCACTCCATATATCCAGGATTTGTTATTCTCTAAGATCCACTTCAATTGAGTTTCCGTTTCACAAGAGATTGAATCTCTGAAGTCATTGGCTGCCAATCATTCCGCTTTTTAGATATTCCACCATTTACTTTGAAGGGCCAGGCATATCATTAATCGCTTTCTGCAATTCGAGCTGAAAAAATTATTAAAACCTGTTAGACAGAGATTACTAAAATCATACCACTCTCATTTATAACACCAAGTTCTAAACACTTGCAGGAAGTCCTTGACCTATTGAAATGATTTTTAGGAATTCATTACAATAGAATTACCGTTGATCGCATTTTGGTCCGTAAAGCTGCTGACGATGCTCCCGCACTAACTCCACACTTTTCCAATCAATCAGAAATACCACGATATTTCACAACCGCAAAAATTCAAACCTGAGCGCTTGGTTATCTATCATCATCATTTGCACTGTTTTGTATACCGTTTAGCTTAAAAGCCACGTGTTATTTGATAGACTTGAAAGTCAAAGATTGTGTACTCATTTCGACGCCTTTTAAGTTGTTATAGAGCATCGTACGAAAACTTGCTTGCTGGGCATCTCGAATTGCCAATAATATCCATCTTTCAATAGATACTGGAATTGAAGAATTCCTTCTTCCATTTCTGATGCAGATACGATCACTTCTTGTCCTAGATGGATTGATTTTCAGTGAGGGCCATATCTAGGTAGTCATCCCATTGGTGATTTTCCACTTCTTTGGTCACATAACCTACCATTGAAAACACCAAGTAATGCGGATCCTGATTTACATTAGGTTATAATGACCAGATAGATTCTGTGATTCTTCCGATAAAAAAACTTTACGTGTTAACCAAGATAATTTACCGCCGGACTATGTGTCTCTTTAGGTTTCGGCGTCAATTATATTCCCCTTAACAAACGTCTGGGCCCCCAAAAAGGGGGGGCCCGGAAAAGAAACAAGAAACTAGGAGGGTCATTATGAATACTGACACTCGGAGTTTTGAGGTAAAAATATGCTCATAGGGCGTTTACATTTTTAGGGTTTAAATGAAATTAAGGCGTGTACTTGCTCGGAAATTTAGACTAAAAGGCTACAAATAAAAAAACTTTTGTTTTGAAAAAATGAAGCGATTTTCAAAAAACCTATAACTAATAAAATTTAAGAAAACTCTCAGCCTTTTTAGAGATATTAAAAAATTCGAGGCAAAGAAATTAGTTAAAGCAAAATTAAATCTTTTGATTTGTTAGAGATAGACAAGAAATGATTTCTTTAAATCTATGTCAAAAAAAAAGACTGATTTAATTCAGTCCTTTTTTAAAATTATTTATGATTTCATTAAGCCTTTTTTAATTTTCCTCACTTTATATGCAATACTAATCGATCGCAGCAGTTTCTCTTAATTTCCCTCTGAACATATATTCATCAGCCGGACTTATTAAGAATAGTTTGAGCCACTTCCTGCCTAATTATATCGCATTGTTAAAAAAACGTTTTCATCTCCACCACGGACATTCTTTCAGTCAAAGGTCAATCGGAGAGTACTGTATTATAGATTGTCCCAAACATTGAGCTAAACTCTTGGTAGCCTCTAATCCTTTCTCCTTCTTATTTCAGATGCATCCCATGTTAATAGCTTTGGCAAACTTTCTCATCAAGTCCAACTCTGAACTTTTATTGTCAGGAATTTTTCATATAGCAATTGTTAATCTAACTTATTATCAGTTTCCTTTCAACGGCAACGGAGGTTTTCAAGTTCCACTTTTATTTAAAAATTTCAACTCGGGATTTCTCCTTCGACGATTAATTTACCAGCTGGTTTTTAGCTCTAATCTCTTTCAACGCTCACCCCAAGGGGCACGTCCTTTTAAGGATAAATCCACCTTCAGGGGAGATCCTCTAGCACAGCAAGTCAGGTCCACAATACTTTTTTACACATACGGATCCCAGTGGATGGGCAGCTTCACAGTTTGGAAGCAACTTCGATTCGCCACTTCTCGAGCAATGCTGCATGGCTACAATAATGTGTTTCAGCTTGAGCAACAAGGGTCCATCGCACCATCCCATTCCTTTCACCCATTTTTCCAGGATTTTCCAATTGGCAATGTCACCAATTTCTCGGAAACACTTCATAGCACCCAAAATGGTCAAATGAACATGCCCACCTTTCGGAGCATTCGCAAAGACTCCGCAGAATTGAAGAGTGCGGAGGGCCTATTGGCCAGTTGTAATCGTCGCTTTCCTGCATTAATCAAAGCCGGGTCTACCGGCTTCTTCACTTGGAAAAGGTCCAATTCCCAAACAGTCCATTTTCGATTGTAAAGACTACATCCAAATCACTTGCCGAATGTAATTTGCAACAAGCGTTGAATCCCAATTCCATAGATTTGATTGTATTGGCCGGTTTTTTACCTCTTTGGCTATTCTTTGAGCTACTTGTTCTTTAGCTCAACATCTCTATCTCATTGCTAATGGATTCGCTGTCGATTCGCTTTTCTCGTTATCTTTTTCCCTGAAAAATCCGCTGGTTGACGTAGATCCCCGGGCGTGATGATCTGATTTGGACTCTAAATTCACCTGCAGGCACCAGTTTTCAACTTCTGCAATACAAATTTTTTTCCATGCAGTGGCCATGATTGGGTTAAAGTTTCGGGCGTTCCTTTTAAAAATCAAATTTCCAGCGGTATCCCCTTTCCAGGCTTTTACAAGAGAGATCAGCATTGTAGCCCATACACTGCGCGAACAAATAAGTTTTTCTCCATCGAAAATTCGGCTGGTTTCTTTTTCCCTCCGCTACTTCTTGTTCCCACACCAGCAGGAAGTAAGTTAAGGCGGGCAATTCCCGCTCCACCAGGCGCGCAACTCGTCGGCCAAGTTGCCCTGTTGGCAAATTCCACTTCTAATTCTCCACTTAACAATTGTCTTTTCGAATTCAGCATTTCACCGACATAGCTGAGATCATTTTTTCTTGGACCAGTCGCTTTTTTTCCAAGATAGTCCAATTCCCGAAGTCAAATTTTTAATCCACACTGAAAAAATTATATGGAGACAGATTAGTCAATCCTTGATGTCAAGTTTCGAATAATGGCTGAAATGCAATTTCCGGAATTCCAGAAAGTCCAAAACCATCCCCATTCATCAACAATTGTTTTTTTTTTTTCATTTGCTGGGAATGTCGGCAACGGCTTATGTTGGCGTTTTTTACGGTTTTAGTGATCATACTTTTGGGTTTATAATAAAATTCTTTGCGTTTTGGCTGGTCTAGGTGTAAGCTGTGCCGTTTAATGCTGCAAGACCTTCAATTTATGCTCCTCTCGAAGAATGATTTGAAAAATAATCGTGACTTGCCCAGGTCATTAAGGTCTCCTTTGAAAACAAAACAAATGGTGCTTCTACAGTTCTTCTTGGTTCCGGCGTTTACCGTGGGGTTAGTTCCCGGTTATATTTTTTAACAATAGAGACTGTAATACGGACACCCCCATCGACTTCTGTGGAGAGTTACACTGCATATACGCCATTCTTTTGTGTCGAATGAGTTTATAGTGCACTTGGGGATGTGAGACTATTTTGCTCTTCGCATGTGGGCTGTGAAAAGCCTTTCGGCTTTTCGTAGGGACCGTTTTTCTCGATGGCTGGAACCGGTCAGGCCGAGACGGGTGTCGTTGAAGTCTCGTTTGACGATGCACGCGTGGCCGACTTGATTCAATTTCTAAATCCCAGTCTTCCCAGAGGGCAGTGACTGGTGCTGGGGCGTGTGTTCACAAGCCCTCAGAATCGGCGGTATAGTCTGCGCACGCGCAGAGTGAATTTCGGGATTTTTTGGGATAGCTCACTTGGAAGATTCCGACGTATCGTCAACATACTTTTAGAATGTCATTGCGATTTCTTGCGTAACGCACATGTCCACCCCGACAAATAAGTTTGCGCGTATATTAACTCGTGCCACTAGAAGACGAATCTCACAAACTTCCCTCGCGCCGCGGTGTGCGCTTTGTCCGCGGAAGATTGGCCCCGCATGATCGTATCCAATTACTGACGTTTCTTTACGAATGTGCAGAATACCCTTTTCCTCAAAGGCACAAGAATGGTAGATTGGATGTAGCTTCCTCTCAGAACTCAGCTCAGAAACTCCTTTGTAAATGGGCGCAGCGTGACCAAATGATCGTTGCCGAATTGGCGAGCAAATTTGCCTTTTTTTTCGACAAATATGTCCGGTAGCCGTGGCTAGCGTGCAATCTAAGGCTTTATGTCGGTTAGGAAATAAAACCAATCTAGGATTGTGGCCAAATGTAATTAGTACAGTTTCACCGTCGGATTGGCCTTTGCCACTTCTCATGTGGACTCAGCGCATCGAAGGGTCTTTTTGACCACGCGCCATGTCCAGATGGACCTCCATCCAAGAGTACCACTAGTGACTACCGCATCTTTGGAGATTTGGAAAATCGGCTAAGCCTTCATTAAATCTTCCTGGCTCCTTGATTGATTGTGTTCTATCAATTCACCCAATTCCAGCTTTTCTCTAAAAGATTATCCCCGATACGAGTTCGGCAAAGCGCATCATTAACGTGCCAACTCCTAGAATCTCCCCAAGATCTCTGCTAGCTTTCGGATATAGGCTTTCTTTGGAGCAAACTATTCGGAAAATCAATTTTCAGCATGCTCGAAATCTGGTAATTTCGAATATTACTCCACGGTGACTTTGGGATCCATTTTTAACACTGAAGTCCCTGTTTTCTAGCCGATTCATAAACTGTCGTGTGATACATACTCCCGTCCCGAGACTCGTGCTATAAGCACGACCTCGCTGCTTAGACAGAAAATTGTGCTCAATCTCGCTCTTCCGGGTGCTGCACGTGTGGCCTGCTGCCGCCGCACTAATCCAAACCATCTGATCCAAATAATGCCCGAAGTGATCGGCCGACGAATAATCGGCTGCTCTAAATCAAAACGAGTCAGTAGTAGCGCTCCCGATTAAATAAAGAACCTGGGTATCTATGTACTCTCCTTTTGGCCTGCCCCATAAAAAGTTATCGATTCTGCTTAGTCATTTTTTCCAGCGCAGGACGATAACGCAATCCTGTTCGCTAAAGGCGGTCTAAAGTATCTCATGGCATGACCTACATTCTTTAATTTTTAGGGATTTCCTTACTTTTCTTGACCACATCAAAAGGATGTCCATTGAATAGGGCTTGGTTTATTACAAAAGATTAAACTCTCCCGTACTAGGGTCTCTCGCTTCCGCGGATGATTTGATCGAGAGCCGTGAGTCCTAAACTCACTTCTCTCAGATTTCTGCTCTTTATGCTCTGCTACTTAGTGGATGTGCTGACTTTCTGCAAAATTGGCATCAAAACTCAAAATGTATTCCTGCAAGGTGGTACGCTCGCGGACCTCAATGGTTATCTAAAAAATTTGCCCGCCGCGATTACCATTGAGGGAGGCACCATCTAGCCGATTCCAAATGAGACCAAGGAATACATCACCGCAATAACCGGTTAACATGTGGCTATATTTTTTCTGGAAAAATGGAAATTGTCATTGATTTGCTCTATTATATAATAGAGTTCGTCCATAAAATGTGTTTAGTATATTTATCTTTGACAGCTCTCAAGGTTTACTTATGTATCGGACAGAATGTATCCACCGATCAGCAATTTATTGCTGCCCAAATAGGACCAACAATAACTCTTGGTTTTGGATGCATCTGCAAATCGGTCGACTGAAGAGTTGAGGTGTGTATTTGACGTGGGGGAACAAACAGAATGATGAAGCAAAACTACCGGCCATCATTCCAATATTAAATGCTCGAGCTAAATAAAAATGGCTTTCGAATAAAAACTTCTTGTGGCTCGACAAGCTGCATTGAATCGGATCAAAAACCGCTGGAAATAAAGACAAACGAATGGTTATTATTGATCTGAAAACATTGACCGAAAGGTAATAATCAGATAAGCGATTAAATCCCCAACACTAAGGCTGACCTTAAGAAGATTTTTTAATTGATCTAAATCCACCCAGATCTCGCAGTCATGTACATGAAGAGACCTCAAATCCCCGGAACTTTCTTCCAGTTCTTTGGACAATAGCCTCTTATACTTGCATCGCCTTGTTTGAAAATTCTCAGCGATAGAGATCAGCAAAACTATCCCGGAGGGGATTGTCCTCCAGGCAACTTGGTGTTGAAATCTTCTCCAGTGCCTCTTCATAAAAGTAGCTGCAGCCTCCTCATCAGGTCACCAAAGTTTTCAAACTTCAGGGTATTCCGATTTTTCTTAAAATAATAAAGGCGCGCTGAGCTAGATTCGTCTCCATAGCCGTTGATCTCGCCCTTCTTCAAGGACTTCTTATCAAAAAAACCCTGAACTCAATATTCTCTCGGAATTCAAACTGGTTAGCGTTTTTGCTTGGATTAGGATAACACCAAAGAGTCCAACAATAGAATAGGAGAGGAGGGTGCGTGAAGACTGAATAAGACACTTTCAAACTTGAAGTTGACCGAGTGTTTTTTTCTCCTGATTGGCTTGCCATATATTAATTTTTCTTCCCTTGTCCAAAGACTTAATCTTTTACCCATAGGACGATTCGCCAATCTTATCTTGTTAAAGATTTGAATGATTTTTTTGTTTTAAGTGACTCCGAAAAACTCTTGTCTTCCCAGTCTTCGGTTTGATTTATAAGCGCAAGCCGGCGTGAATTCACTCACGAAAGCGGGTAAGGTAAATTGATTTTGACCGAAGTGAAAAGCAAGGAATTCGGAATGATTAGTCTTTCCTTTTTCCAACTAGCCTAATTCCCGGATGGAATATGTCCACAGGAGATTCAAATTAGCCTTCTGGAATCAAATCTATCGAGTTTCTTGAGGAAAGCAACAACTTGCCAATTGTTATGGGGTTCAACATTGAATCTTAAAGGAGATTTTCTGATATGCGATCGGAGAGAGGATGTTTCATTGATTTCCTTTGATCAATGGAAGGTAGTCCTCCCCAAACTCGCTAGAAAATCACATTCAAATAGTCCCATTGTTCATTACCCAATCGCTGTGACAAAAGAGATTCCTCCTAGAAAATTAAAAAATTCAATTGGCTTTATATTTCAGCACTTAATATCGGATAGTCAACCCCAGATTCATGATCATGAATGCTGCTCTGGAAATCTCTGGGATTCGCTGATTTTCGAAAGTGGGCCCGATTTCCAAAATGAAGCGGCAGCAGTAAAAATGTAAAATTTCTCAGGGAATTCGGCAACCCAAATTGGCTTGTTCTCCGGAGAAGCAATTTCAAGTTGATGTGATCTCAAGAATATAAACTCGAAGTCATTAAATAGTATTCTTGCTCCTGATTTCCGTAACAAACTTCAAAGGTAAAAGATTAGGTATTCTACCAACTCAATTTGTTATGAAAACTCGTCCAAATTTGTTCCGTATTTATTTTCTTTTATGATGTTTTGGGATAATTCAATCTGCTCTAAAGCACATCCGAAGGTGCAATTTTCTGGGACATGGTTCAATGCTGAAAAATCCGCAAAAGATGAGATCTTGAAAAAGGGCCGAAATCACATTGTAAAATTAGTTTGGATTGTAAACTTAAAGGAAGAGATCCAAAGACGATATTGATAGCAAAAATTTAACCCATCTTCAAAAAAGACCATAATGGTTTACACTATTTTGGAAAAAATCTATCCTATAAAATGGAACTTGGAAGGTGTTAAACATCTACGATCCAGAATCGGGAAAAGACTTATTCCTGCGAAACTGAAACTCAAAAATAAAGAAATTTACTGAAGTAAAAGGGGCTACCTCGGATTCTTCTTGGGTTTGGCAAAAACCGTCGAATGGACTAAGCCAATTGAGTCCATCCCTGTTTTACTTTTTAGTTCTGCTTTATAAAAGGATTCCAAGAGTTTAAGCTCAATTGCTCGAATTTCATAGAATGGGCATCGTGAGACCGGGCAAGTTGAAGTTGATTCTTGATAGATTCCATTTTTTACATTTTTATGCAATAAACTGAGATTTCGTGATGCAAGAAAAAAGCAGGTCTTGAATTCACGCCCCACAAGTCCAATACTCTTGCTTTAGTTCTCCCAATTGCAGCAGGGAGACTTCTCTTCCTCTTGACAAATCATGACATCCATGCTCTTGCTTAAGTTCCAGTAGGAAGCGCATTTAAAAACGCTTTGCTAACTTTCTCTCCATCTGCGAGATCAACGTATATGGGGTCAGCTCGCTGTCGAAATATCCAGTTTGGTTTTCGAATCACTTTGCTTTTTCGTAAAGGGTCTTCCGGTATGCCATGTAACTTCAAGCATCGCAATTCGCTTAGCAGTTCTTCAATCCTTTTTATTCCCAGCATTTCTCATCTTTTTGGCCCACGTATACAATTCAGACCTGACGTTGCCATGGCCATTCGCGCTGTGTCTCACTTGAATTCAATCACCCAAGGGTAGATTTAGCTGTTGATAGGTAGAATTACTACATTGAAGCCAATCGGATTCTCAAGAATTATTAGCCACTCATCCACTTGCCGCCTGCGTACCTGCCAATCAAGGTGTCAATGCTGTTCCAATTGAAGATGAATACGAAGCCGCTCCAATGCAATCGGCCTATGATGCACGAGGTTGGTCAGAGAAGGGAAATGTAGTAGTAGGGTTGGCGAATTTTGGGATTTTAGAAAGGGGATTAGTAGAGCCATAGCATGACCAATCAAATTTGGCACCCAAATTGATAAAATAGGAGGACGGGATCAAAGAATTTTCCGTTCCCCAATGATTCCACTACCACCATCTGCAGCATTTGGAATCACCCGTTAAGGCATGGAATTACCCAAATTACATTGAGATTCGATCTGCACGTTCAAGAGTCCCGTTTGTGTGTAAGCCAAGTTGACTCGGGGAGAAATCCCCGGATTTCAAGTGGCAAAGGGAGGTGGGAATGAAACGACTCTTTTGGTCATAGGAAATAGACTCAAAATAGGAGGTTTTGGCTCAGATTTTTAGGATTTACAGGTTTTCGAAAGGCTTGGATCAAATCGGCTTTAATACTTCGATTTGGCCTGATTCCACAGGATATTCGAAGTAGTTCGGGCCCTCCCGAAGCGGCTTGGTTCTTCATCAGAAAGATTGTGATGCGTCGTTGCCGAAGGCTGGATAATCAAACGGTTTTTGCATCCCCCACATTAGCGAGATGAGAGATCAATTGAAGACTATTTGATCAGGTTTGAAGTAGCAGCTTTGGTATTAATACCGTGTAGTTCACTGTGTGAAGCTCATGAATAGTCACGCGCACAACAGACCGTTTTCTAGAAGCCATGGAATCGTGTCTCTGTGGCCAGTTATGGTAAAGGAGACTGATTCGATAAACCGGGGATAATTTACAACCCTTATATGTACTTTTCCTTTGATATGGATGGGCTTTCAAGCCTATTGTTTCTGCTAAGGCTAGCGCTTTTCTACTGTTCGGCTGGCACACGTGTAGTGATAACGTTATCTTGGGGAAGTGTCTAACGACACTGTGCAAAAGAAGGAAATGAATTTGAAGGGACTTATGCAGGTTCCGAAATCACGAAGACCTTCACACGCGCGTACGTAAAGGGCCAACACAGCTCGCTGTATTGAGGTTAATCCAAAGGGTTATTTTCTCCGCCCCTCCCAAAAGTTCAATCCGTTGATTAGCCTTTCTGACTGGCTCAGAAAATTGCTTATACTTCCATTTCCCCAATTTGATTGCCTCCGCATCAACGATAATTTCCACCACGATTTTGCCATACCACCTATCCCATTTGGTAGCAGAAGGCTGGTGTGCGAACTGTTTGCTCCATGTGCCAATGGCTTCTAAGTAGAATAACCCACCCCACGAGGTAATATACGAGGACAAGAGAATTCCATGCTTCTTGGCATCGACCGCAGGCTGATTCGCTGTCAAAATCACAGGAACTTAAACTCCAGGGATTATCCATATCGTTTCAATATAAATCGCTTTGGTACGATCATCAATCAAGGGCGCTTCGAAAGCATCAGCTTTCGTGAACCTTTTGCGAAAGCGCAGGGCTTCATTGCCGAGTCGCTTAAAAAGCTACTTTAAATTGGTTATAAGTTCCTCCATATAGGTAGGTCGTAGGAATCAGATTATCACCAGCTTCCTAAGATGTTATTTAAAGCTAAAATTTGAGCCGCTTGGAACACCTAGGCCAAAATGTGTGTAAGCACACCCGTCCACAGCGCAAGGCTCCCACTGCGCTACGCTTCCATTTTGCAGACGCAGTGGCCGC
>Ga0163217_1082494_pt1 | contig 12045 bp, 21 predicted proteins | sample SynspAceP_FD_185933 | JGI IMG/M metagenome (GOLD analysis project Ga0163217, IMG submission 185933) | Saline lake microbial communities from Ace Lake in Antarctica - Synechococcus sp. Ace-P (PacBio error correction) | ecosystem: Environmental > Aquatic > Non-marine Saline and Alkaline > Saline ... | reverse complement strand
AAATGCAAAACGGCGCGCAGGGAGGTGCTGCACGCCGTTGCGTATCACCAGAGCATGCGTAAATCTTAGCGGCTGACCCATTCCAGGCCACAGCCAGCATCAGATGCAGGCACAATTGAAGCCCTAACGATCCTAGTTAACCAAAGCTAAAGCAGCGCCGCGGCATAAGGCGACGCAGCGTGCCGAAGAAATTTTAAGTTGAATCAAGATTGCGTCCGACGATCCCAGAAGCGATGTGGCCAGCAGGGCCCCATGTTGGATTTTCATTGAATTGTTCGGCAAGCCACCCTGCGATATGCACGACGATTAATTGCTGCGAGCCAGCCCCATATTGATCTTCCTTATGCGTTTTGCCCCCTGTTGGGGCATCTGCGACAGAACGTCTTCAGCTTTGGAAATTGTTACCCGATAGCGTGAATTGTTCAGTGAAGATCGGCATTGGGGGCGGCGTGGTGTTTCTGCCACCGGACCGGGTCGCCCACATCGAGGACGTGATTCAGCACCAAGTTGCTAGCGGGGCAAAAAAAACAGTACGAAGAGGGTGATGATGCGGGCCAGATCGGCAGCGCCATCAGCGGGGCTGTAGCCAAGCCACGAGGGCACCGTCAGCAAGGCAAGAAGGATGGACAGTTTCCAGATGACGGCACCCAGCGCCAAGCCAGGCTAGGCCGCACCCCGAGCCGCGAGTAGTGCGGCGGGGCCAGGTGCGGCTTAGGATCATAGTCGGCGCCAGCAGCTCGTTGATGCCGGTCTTAGTAGCGGGTCCGCTCGTTCGACGCGCTTTACGATCACGGCGCAATATACAGGTGATGCCGTTCTTGATGGCATGCTGCCTGCCGACGACGACGCGGATAGGGGGCGGGACTTCGCCGTATAGTGACTTCGCTCTGTTTCCGCGGATCAACGATCTTGGTGGACTGGCCGATGTAGGTACGCCCATGCCAAGACGGAAACCTTCGCGATGATGCAGGCCTTCGACGACTTCAGAGGCGGGCCACCGATAAAGCAGTTTTGCTTCGATGATCGTGGGGCCAGCCTGCATGGGCTTCCAGCACGCCGCCGATGCCAACGCCGCCGGCGACAGGTGGACGTTGCTTACGATCTGGCGCAGCTGCCGACGGTGGCCATGCCTATGCAACCATCGTGGCCTTCGCCAACGTAGCGCCCAAGGTCACGAAGGACGGCATCAGAACCACGCCGGGGCGATATAGGCAGAGCGGCGCACGATGGCTGCAGGGAATCAAGCACGGAAGCCTTGCGGCGCGCCAGTTCAGCTTCACCCCCAACCGTCGAACTTTGGACGCGGACCTGTGTCCACCCATGTTGTGCCGCCGTTTGCCGCCGCTGATCGGCTCCATGTTCGTTTCAGGCGGAAGGACGAGCAGGGGACCGCCTTTTTCGCCCACTGGTTTGCACATGCCACGTACCCATCTTGGGTCCTGCTTTTCTGCGACGCGCGAGGTTGGCCGGAAGTCGAGGGCGTTCAAGGTGTCATTGATCGCGTCGCGGACCTCGCCTGTGGCGTCGCGGTAGTGATGGTATCAGGTGGCGTTCCCAGCGGATTCGGATGGCGGTGTTCCAGGGCGGCCGTTGGGACATGGGACCTCTTTGCTGGTTCTGACAGGTGCACGGGCTATAGACGCGGAGGGCTCTGCCGCGCAAATCTTTAAGGACGTTTCATGACGGAATGACCACGAAAACAAATTCCGCCTTCGACCGACGGACATGATTCGCGCGAGGGAAGGTGCCCGGACACGGCTCAGACCCGCGCCGCGTCCTATGCGCTGGCCTTTGCGGACGACGCTTTTTGTGCCGCGCGCGAAGATATGCGGCCCGTGCGCCTGCAGCGTAGAGCTGATAAGCCCAGAATGTTGGAATTGACGGAAGCCGGGGGCGTGAAAGTCCACCATCGTGCCTGTTCGGCGGGGCGCGGATTCTGATCCGTGAACAAGGCACGACAGCGCGGACGGAAACGCTGGCGGAGTTACGAAGTAATTACGACGAGGCCCGGTAAGTGTTTGCCCGGCTCATCACCGAACGGTCGCTGGCGAATGATTGCCTTGCGAGAATATCATCGCACAGGCGGTCGGGCCCCGGCGTGATGGAGGCGGGCAATCGCGGCGCGCAAGAGGCGGGCGGCCAAGTCGATTGGCCTGAACATTGTTCTGCCGTCGTACGAGCAGGCGCCGAAATGAATATTGACGCCGGAGCTCACTGCTTTAAACTTCCACCTTTACTTCGGCGGTCCGCCAAAATGCACTTCCCTGATGCGCGCCTCTGCGGCGGAAGAGTGTGCGTTGTCCCCGAGGCTTCGGCACGCTGGACGAGATGTCCGATTGGGGCGCGACCCTAATCCAGAACGGGGCCGCATGGCCGACGTGCTCCGTTCCTGCTGTTCGGGCGGGCGTTTCTGGGAGGCATCATCTAACTGGCAGGCGCTGGCCGTGCCGGGTACGATTGCGCAGACGATTCTGAAGCTGTTCCGCTGTTGTCGGAAACTGCCGGAGGAGCCAATTTGCCGCGCTGGGTATGACTGGGACGACAAAGGGCCAAAAAAGCGCCGCCGATTAATTCCGGGGCGGTGTACTAAGGCTATGCGGGGCAGTCATTGGTGCGTGGTGTCCGCAAGATATCGACTTACAAGGTGAACGAAACGGGCCAAAGCCCCTTTTCGTGCGCAGCCTGACAGAAATCAGCCGGCATACCAATGGTTCTAGCGACAACCCAACCAGCGCTTCTAGCTTGGCGCCTGTCTTGCATGTATTTTTGCGTCAGGGGCTGCGCGCGTCGCGTCGGGCAAGGCGCGGGACCGCTTTTCGGGCCTTCCAGATATTGGCGATCGGGTTCTGACCCGGTGGGTGAAAGAATTTCTTTCAAGGTGGACTGGATCGGACCGGGAGGGGTCAAGGTGACGATTGTGCCCGGGTCTGCCAGGCACCTGCGACAAAGGTCGATGTCGCATTTGACCCGGTCACTTAAAAAACGATTGGCCTGGCGGTTGAAGATTGAGATTGTCGCATATCCTGCCCCAAACCTCTTCCTGGATCGCATTGCTGCAGCGCACTCGGTATTCCAGAAAACAGCACCTGATCTGTTTGGAAAAAAAGGCCAGAAACCGTGCGATTGGCACAGGGGATAGGACATGTGGCGCATATAACCGTGCAGCGCTCCGAGCGGGTTTGCCGAATCTGTGCGGCTGGCTGTGCTCGAAGGGCGGCTTCGAGAAGCTGGCGGATGGGCTCGAGGAGGTCCGTCGGCGGCAGCATGGATGCAGGGGTATTTGCGGAGAACGCCCGTCGTACGGATTGCGCGGATGACGGATGATCCCGGGCATCAGGGCGCACGCGGTGGGCGATCGCATATGGCCGCAGCGGGAGGGATGGCTAAGAAGAAGGGCGAGGGCGTCCCCTTTTACGGGGCGGCGAACCTGGTTTAGCGGCGGCAGATAAGGACTTGCTGTAGCTTTTCGAGTCGGTCGTGGGATGGGCGCGCGCAGATAGGCGGTGCGGTATGGCCCGCTGTTGCCGTCTTGCGAGGACGCTTGTGTAAGGGCGAGAAGTATCCCGGGCTCTTTCACGATCAGGAGAAGACGTTTTCGTGCTGAAATCGCGAGCCGAGGTGCCAGACGGCCGTCGTGCCCAGCCGTTGGCCGGCAGCCCGACGAGAAAGGAAATCTGGAAAGCAGGCGGGGTTCATAGCGCTTCGATGACGAACAGAATAAACCGGACCGAGTCGGAGCCACATTCGCAGACGGATTTAGGTGTTTTAATGTGCATTCGGATTACGCGCGGGCGCCAATCGGAGATAGCCGCCGTCAGCGTATCGCGGTTCAGGATACTATTCGCAAATCTATTGCGGTTCGTCGCGGCCGAGCGCGTTATCTCGCGTTCGTTGCGCCAGTGATCCCAGGGCTTGTGGGCCCCCGCGCAACGGTCAGCTTAAGAGGCCTCTGCGTCAGCCTCGATCTGTTTTGCGGCTTTTGCAAGCGGCGCGCTCAGTCTCGGAGGGCGTTTCAAAACTGACCACACAGCGGCCATGATCCTCACCGCGCGGCTGCGGACGGGCGACGTCGTAGCCAGCCTTATAGATGTGTCGGCGAAGGCGTGGATCGGTTACCAGAGGAGCGTTTGTAAGGCGCGCCGGGCCATTCGTTGAAGGGATTCAAGTTGATCTTGTGCGGGGATGCCCTCGATTCAGTTTCACCAGACGGTGGCGTTCTTCGTCGCGTCGTTTACGCGGCGTCCAGGCATCACGTAGTTCATAAGTGATCCGTTCGGAGTTCAGAGACCTTCGGGATAGACGCGCAGGGCGTCGAGCAGGGGCTTCGATGTTTCCATTTCTTGTTGATCGGGACAGCGTGTCGCGCACCATCGTCCGTTGTTCGCGTATGACACTGAGCGCCAAGTTGGCAGCGATTTCCTGCGCGGTGCGGGCAATTTTCGGGGACGACGGCCGGATGTGGACAGCGTATACGGCGGCGGGAAGAGCTGGATGCCTTCGCCGTCCATCGCGATCTGGCGATCGGCGTCGCTGGACGTTTTCGCAAATATTTACAAGCGGCTCGCCCATGGGCCCATGCAGGACGATGTTCGGACAACTTATGCGCGGCCGGATTATTCACCTGTACCGCTGCCCCGCGGCTCTGGCCGATTCGCCAAGGTCGATCGCGGAGCACAAGTGAATTTGGCCGAGCGAATTCGCGGAGGGTCAGGTTGGGCGACCAGTGTTTTTGGGTGCCGTGGAGTGTGGCAGAAGAAGAGACAGGTCAACGTTGCGAGGTCCGACTTGGCGAGATGCACAGCGATGCCGCGATCGTAACGGGATATGAGACGACTTTAAACCTCTGGGCCGCCAGGCAACTGCGGACAAGGTATTTGCGCGGTGCGCAGTGCTGACTTGGCGGGTGACGACCTTTCTGGCAGTTCGATGACAAAAGGTATCGGCCAGACATTGGCCGCGGTAGTCTTTGGCAAGGTTCCAGGGCGTTCATCAGTGCGAAATCACGTCAGCGCCCCAGTGATAAAGCCACTGGCCACAGGCTGGTTCAACACGCATTTTGGCCTGCTTTCCGGCCGTTGCCCCTGCGGGCGAGTCAACGCATCGCGCATCTGATCGCGGGTCATCGCCGAATTCAGGTTTGCGGCCCGTCGGGCAGGCTGCGCGGGGATCGTGTGGACGTCTTGCGTGATGGGCGCAGTGGCGGTCATGGCAGTGGACCTTTCGGCAATGAAAGCGAGGCTGAATACGGCAAAAAGGCCCCGGTTTTCCAAGCTGAGAAAACCAGGGGCCCTTTTCGATTTTTCTGTGAAAAAAATCTTACCGCGCGCAGCGGTGGCGGGCCTTCTTCACCAGCCGGCGAGAGAGGCCGAGAGAGCAGAAGAAGGTGAGTGTCGGTCGGTTATGTTTAACCCCCGGCCAGAGCCGCGCGCGTAAGCACGGGCGGCAGAGTGCGCGGCTGTCATCGCGGGCGAGCGAACTTTTGGCGGCGTCATTCGCTCGGTTGTGGCGGGCACGCGATTAGTGTCACCTTCGGTTGAAGCAGGCGTCGGAAGGTGGTTGCCGCTGACGTCAAATTGACGGTTAGAGGCCGGGGGCAAAGGTGTTAGCCGCGGTGAACATTATCTGGCCTTTTCACGTTTTCCGAAGACGGTTTAGAACCCACCATCAGGGATAGATGTTCGCCGCGGCGCGCCATCAGTCGCAATTGCCCGCGCGTGTCGTGCAGCAGGCTTTGCTGTTTCGTGGCGGAAGTGCGAGTGCACTCGCGGCGGATTTTCCGCCTCGGAATGGTGTCCAGTCGCGTGTTGGGCGGCGCAAGCGACGGTGCGCTGTCGTTGCCGTGTGCGCCGCGCGGTGCGTGGTGCAAGGCAGGGTGGCTTGCTGTACGAGTGTAGGGGTGGCGGAGAATGGTGCGTCGTGATTCAGTTTTAAATAGGCCTCCAAGCTGGCCCTGCCTCTGTTTCCGTTCCCGCGGTGTGTTTAACTAAACCTTTCGTCTGGCGGGTCTGGTTTCCAACGCGATAGCCATGGTCCTAGCCAAAAAATCCGCCCCAAACTGGCAAAGCCCCCATAAACGCACAATTGCCTGGTGGGCGGCGCGATGAAAGGAAATTACCCCATGAGCGGTCCTGTGATCTGGTCGAAAGTCTGGCGCGGCGACATTTTTAGAGTCGGTCTCCACCAAGGGCACGCGTTGTCTGCGGCCCGGATGCGAGGTGATCGAGGCTTGGGGTGGACGCAGAGGCGGTGATTTTCCCGGCGCTCTGTCCTGCAAGATGATCCAAGCGCTCGCCGCTGATCGAATTAAGCGGTTGCGGCAGATCCCGCGCACGGGCTGGAGTCGCGGCAGGTTGGCGCTGTTCCTGTGCGTCGCATCAGGGCGCGCATTATTTCACACCGACGCGTGCAGGTCTGGCTGGATACGCTGGGCTGTCGTGATAGCGATTTTCGCTGCGGGCCGCAGTGAGCCCGGCGATATTCCGGCGCGTAACGAGATCATTCGCCGCCCATGCGCGCCCTGCCATGATCCACAACAACTGCTCTGGCAAGCACGCTGGCTTTTTTGACGTTGGAACCGTCATCTGGCGGGGCGGCGGATTATGAGCTGCTGGACCATGGCCGGGCAGCAAGCGGGCAAAGCCGCGTTCCGAGACGGACGGGCGAGACAAGCCCCGGCTACGGGCATCGATCGGCTGCTCTGCCCCGAGAACTTTGCCACATCGGTGCATGGTCTGGCCCGCGCGATGAGACTTTTTCGCACAGCGCATGATCGCAGCGATGCGCGGTCCAAAGCGGCGGTGCGGACTGCGCGATTGCGATGACGGGCGTTTCCAGAGCTGGTCGCCGGAAGAGACGCGCGCTGTGCACCCGACCTGAGCGGGCGATGGATGGGCGACGTGGCGATCCAAGACGGGGCGAGGCGGTGTTCGTCGCGATTCAGTCCCCGAAAAAAGCGGATGCGCGTTGCGCTCAAGATTCCACTGATGGCAGGCACCCGCCGCTGTTTCCAGAGGCGGCGATTGCGCCATTCATTGGTGAAACTGGGCGTGCTAGAGCAGATCATCACGACCCAAGCACCCGATGTGCCTGATAATTCGCAAACTGTCGCGCACATTGTGCGGCGGGGCGGCCACATCAGCCCGTCGCCTAGCACGCTGTAAGGATTCTGAGCATACGATTCACGCTTGCCACTGGGACATCAACTCTGTCCGACTGCGCGAAGGGCTGGTGGCCCAGCTGATGATCGGATGAGGCGCCGGACGTGCTGTGGTGCTGCAGGAGATGGCAAATTAAGCCGCTTGGGAACAGATTCCCCCGATCGCGACGTTTTCAGGCGCTTGGCTACACCCATATGATTGGGCGCGGCAAAAGGGCTACAACGGGGTCGCGATCTTTTCCAAAATGCCACGAGGAGGTCGGCGCTGCGGATTTATTGCGCAGCTAGGCCATGCGCGGCATATTGCAGGACGTACTGATAGCAATGGCGTGACAGATGCGACAACTTTTTTACGTCCCCCGCAGCGGCGATAAACCGGACGCGAAATCCAATGGACAAGCTTTCGGCCAGAAGCTGGCAATTACCTGACAGATATGCGCGACGCGTTCCATGCCGCCGCGGCCTCAAAAGGCGATGCCGGTGGGCGATCTTGAAATATCGCACCGCGGGAAGACGACGTTGGGCATCACAAGAAAGCTGTTGAAGATCGTCAGCCATTACGCCAATTGAGGTGAAAGCATTCTGGCCACAGGTAGCAGACTCGGCGCGCTTGGCGTGGACGTGACACGCAGGATATTTCGCAAGGGAAACCCTGATATAAGCTGGTTGGGTCTTACCGTGCTGCTGACTGACACGGCTGGATAAAGGCGGGCGTTGGAAACCACATCTGGGCTTACGTCCGACCATCGCAGTGCAGCGCATTGCCAGCCGCGTGTTGCGTCATTGTGCGCGGGTGGAGGCAAACCAGCGACCACGCGCGGTTGTTCTGCGACGTTTTGATCTGTAGCTCTTTCGAATTCTTCATTGAAAATGCGGATGCCTCCGGCGGGAGTATTTCAGGCAAGTGAATGAGAACGCAGTTTTCTGAGGCTTAAAGTTTGCGGTTAGGTCATCTGTGAAGTTGAAGGAGAGTTGCCATGTCGATCACCGCGTCCGATACCGAAGCCCGTTGTCCGTTTGCATGCTGGGACGGTTGGGGATTGCGTGACAGCGTGCGAGAGGCAAATGCGCCTGTGCTGGCCAACACGCCGAAACTGTTGAACAGAGCTCATGGCGACCTGCCCGCATGCGAAGCTCGGGTTTGTCTTTTGGCCTGATGTGGGATCTGCAAAGGGCGATGGGAAACTTGAGGTTGGGCCACACAATATCGGCGCGGGCCGTTGTTGGTGGCGATGGATCTTGGGCAGATTGGATCGAGCGATCGAGGATGCGCTCTTATTTCCCGAGCAGCAGGGCATCCAAGGCATTTTGCGGCACGGACTGAAGAGACACTGGCGGGCGGCGCACCTTATGGGCGTCTGTCCGATGGCGGTGTGCATGGGCATGTGCGCATCTTTGTGGAAAACGGCGCGGTTGCTGGCGGCGCAGGGGATTCCGGTTGTTATTCACCGCGATTTACGGATGGCGGCGCGCACGTTGGCACCGTCCTCTGGTTCCGGATTTTATGGCCGACTTGGTGGACAGCTGCCAAGCGGTGCGCAGGTTCGTGACAGTGACGGGGCCGGTACTATCGATGGACCGGGATAATCGGTGGGAGCGGGGCAGAACGGCCTTTAACGCTGATGGCTTTGGGCAAGGGTGCTGCCTTGGCGCAGACGCCGCAGGATGCTGATTGCGGCAAGGGCCATGCTTGACGGCAAGGACGGAATGTAGTTCAGTTCCTGCCACGGTGATTGGCAGATTACGATGGGATGAAACCTGCGGGACGGGCTGTTTTAGCCTCCAAACCTTCCATCGGGACGGGCGAGGAGAGATATTTGGAGGCGATCGGCGAATCGGGCTTCGACGGGCTTTGCGCGAGAAATCCCCGAGCTGGCCGTGCGGCTAGGGATGGTAGAGTATTCGGACCGTCCATGATGGACTGGTTCGACGCCTCGTGTTTCCCAAGCGCGCAATTCGCAACCACGCTGGCGAATGACATGGGTTTCCAAGCATGGGCAAGACGCAGTTCGGTTGGCCGAGACGGAAAAGTGATTCCGCATGTCTACGCTTTCTTCTGAACGCGGCCAAGGGAAGTGCCCGAGGAAGGCGAGGACCGCGAGATGCCGAAGTCGCTAAGGGCGACCTATTATTTGCAGCCAGAGAAAATGTCGTCATAGAGGTCACGGGATGATTCGTGGCCGCGATTGAAAAGCGGGCTATATCCTGAGTCGTCGACGAGAACTATTGGCGCAGACCGCGGATGGATGGGTGGGGCATACCGGGATCTGGACGCAGCATTGCAGGCTTGCGAAGGGCAGTGGACCGTGGCCTTGGGCCGTGTGCTGGACGCGCATAGAGAAGGGCAGGCTCGGGGCGACAATGGTGCGTTTGCCGCCGATACGGCAATGCGGAAACCGATGGTACGATCCGGTGACGGGCGGGGCCGCATTACCGGCGCATACGACGAACCTTGTGCGCGTGATCTCTGTATGGGCGGTCCTGCGGGGGGCGGACCATTCTGGGGACGGGGCGGCCTGGCGGACTTGCACCGACGTTGTGTGCGAGGCTGGATGGGGTCTGCCTGCGAGCCAGGAGAGAGAAATGGACTGGCCGGAGCCTGATTGATTTGATGAGGGCGGCTTGCGCGATCGCTGATGCACTGGCGCGGCCAGTAGCGGCGCAAAGAGCGCGGTAGCGAGCAGCCAGTGCGCAGCCGCGGCGGCGGCTGGCGGCTGCGCGGTGCAGCTGGAGTGCGGCGGGTGGATCGCGGGGAACCGCGTTCGCCGCGCGACCGAGACCGTGCGCGCCTATGAGGACGGCTTAATCGCGCTGCGTGACGGGAGCGGCGCGTGGCGATCCGGCGCGCGATTACGCTTGCAGAGCGGAGATGAGCGCGGCAGGCGAGGGATTGTCGCAACTGCTTGCGTGGTGGCTTCGAGTTGGGGAGGAGTGCACGCTGGCGCCGCGTGTGCTGGCGTCATGCCGGTTCGGGGCCGCGTGGGGGGCGACGCCGCTCGGGGCGATGTGTGGTCGCGGATGTGACCCTGCCCTGCGAGGGCAAGGTTGGCCGATTTGAAGGGCAGTTGCAGGACTTGGCGTTGTTGGCCAAGCGCTTCAGGGAAAGTGCTGGCCGATTACCGCTGGGGCGAGTTGGGCTTCCAGGTGCGCGCAAGAGGCGCGGGCGGCGCTATCCAAGCAGCGGTGTCGGAGTCGCACGGCATTTGCCGCAGCGGTACATACAGAGGACAGCGTTCAGACCCGCGCTTTACTGATGGGCGAAGCACGATTACGGCTTGCGGCCTTTGCCGATGCGGCTGGCAGATAGCGTCGATGTGGCCGCGCCAGAGGTTGATCCCGCAGGGCGATCTGGCATCTGCCTGTGCAGGGCACCGTTTGCGCGGCCTATAATACGGCGGGATGCGCGCGGGGATGCGGCGGCCGGCCGTGGGTCATTGGCGGCCCGGGTCCGCGAGCGGTAAGTCACGAGTCCGGGTTGCCGGCGACGCTGCTGTTTTCGCTGGCCGCTATTGGATTACGGGCAATGTTCATATTGCTAGAAGCGCTGGCGCAGGAGCGGTGTTGTTTGGTCATTCGGCGGGCTGGGCCAGAGGGTGTACGGCTGAGGCCGGCCAAGGTGCTGGCCGTGCGGGGACCAGCCGCGGGCTTTTGGGCGGAGATTTGCGGGATGGTTGAACGCGTTTTGACTGCTGAACCGCCCGGAAAGCGCGCCCACAGCGACAACAGACCCTTTATCTTGAGGTGTCAGAGGGACGGGCAAAGTCCGGTTCCAACCCAGGGGCACCTGGTTTGCACTGACTAGATAGGAAACGCGCGATGAAGAAAAGCTAATGATGGCCGCCGCCGCGGTGGCACTGTTGCTGGGGCCTTGTGGCCACCACGCAGTTTTGCACGGGCGCTGATCGCCCAAACCGCGACCCGCGGACGCAAATGTCTATTGAGCAGGCTTGACCCTGTTCGGCGATATCTTTGAGCGGATCCGCAAGGGCTATTGTCGAAAAGTTGTGGACCGATAAGGAAAGCTGATTCGGAGGCCGCAATTAAGCGGGAGTTGGAGCGTCGCTTGATCCCCACATGCTTCCTATCTGTCGGAAGACGACGCAAAGACAGTGCAGGTTTGCAGACCGCGCGGTGAATCGCGGCTGGGGTTTCTGGAAGTGACGCAGAAGAAGCTGGGTAAGGGTTGGTGTCGCCGATTTGGGGACGACACGCTGCGGCGGCCGCGGGCATGATGGCGGGGCGATTCATCCACCGGGGCTGGGTGGGACGGTGAAAAACGGTGCTGGTCTGACGCTGGACGAGGGCGCTGGAACTGCTGCGCGGAACCGGTTGCGGTCCGAGGTGATTATCACAGTCGTGCGCGTGAAGGATCGACAGAGCGCGTTCGACGTTGTCGATCAGTCGCGACGCACGATCAAGCGTGACGCGCCGTTTGCGCGCCGAACCGAAGGTAAGCCCGGCTGTGCTGCGGGTAAAAACGACGTTCAAAAACGGACGGCAGGGACCGTTGCGCCCTACAATCTGGAAGAAAGGGTTTGAAGACAGGAGTCCGGAAGAGGCCGGCGGGGTTCGAAAACCTTGGACGGATCGGTGCTGGATTGTTGCGGCAGAACGAATCCCGGGCGGTTTGCTGAAAACACAGGAGCTGTGTACGCGTGTTCCGGACGGCCTTCCTTAGAGGGGCGGCTGGGGAGATCGTGGTTCGACCCGTTGGCCCGCGGGCTGGCGGCTGATGGGCGACCGTTTACCAATGGCGACCGGCCGGGCGATCTAGCGGGGCGGGGGCTTTTGGGCCGATGGTCGTAGCTGATGGCAACGGGCGGCCTCTGCCTCCTGCCTCTGAAATCGTGGCGGGCTGCGTTGCAGATCACCGCCGATCTCTCTCTTTT
>Ga0163217_1080617_pt1 | contig 12045 bp, 9 predicted proteins | sample SynspAceP_FD_185933 | JGI IMG/M metagenome (GOLD analysis project Ga0163217, IMG submission 185933) | Saline lake microbial communities from Ace Lake in Antarctica - Synechococcus sp. Ace-P (PacBio error correction) | ecosystem: Environmental > Aquatic > Non-marine Saline and Alkaline > Saline ... | reverse complement strand
ACCATGGATTTTCGCCAATGGGTTGGACTAGCGCACCCTCAATTAATTAGGAGTGCGATTTTATGTGTGTCGAACAGCTCCTTGATGTTTTAGATGAGATGAGGAGAAAATGGGATCGAAGAGTCTTCATTATCCAATAATTTTGGATAGGTATGGGACGATTACAGTTTTGAGAAGGCTGCCTCGCATTTCAGAGGTACCGCGCAGGAAAGGAAAATCAATAGGCAGAAGACCTTTCACAATCGAGTATAATATGACGAAAACTGGAATCTAAAGGAAGAGGATTTTCAGGGATGACTCAACGGTGATTCAACATGATACGATCACTTTAGAGGGAAATCTTATTTGTGAGTACTCAAAAGGTTGAAAAAGCCGCTTCGGTACCCAGTCTAAACTTATAGATCATATCAGTAAGGTAAATCATCGAGAGGACTTACCGCATGATCTATCCCCTCCGGTTGAAGATGAAAAAATCCTCTGACTTGCACAATCGCTATTGGTTAGACTGATCTTATTGGAAGATAAAGTCGCAAATCTTTGCGATGCTGGGAAGAAAAAAATCTGGAAATAGAAGGGAGATTGACCTTACTAATCCTGCCTGAAATGCCCCAACGGATTTTCAAATGGATGCGCCGGGAGCTGCTGAGCCCATGAATCTATGTGACGAAATGGATGAAGCAAAAATGGCAACCCAGTTACAAATGCGTTGTCAAGGAAGTGTTTATCATCCGAAACAAAATATTAACAACGATTACTCTGGGTCTCTTTGCAGATGGAAGTGTTTTCCTGCTGTACTCGATAAGCGCAAATATAGTTCGAATGGGCGGAAGAGGATAAATTTTTCTGCAGTAGAAACCTCCCATTTTTGTTCTAAAAGGTTGGAAAATCTGCCTCAAATTACTGCTATGATTTTACGCTTCCGTTTGGGCAAGGAATCGTACCAATCAGGGGGGATTGGCCCTATGGAATTTGATTTTTACCATCGCTTATGGCCTGCGGCAAAGGTGGCCGCTTGGATGCTTTGCTTCCCGCTCGGACAATTGAAAACTTAGCTATCATTGGAGTAAAATCGCATAGGAGTAGATGCAACCAAGTAGCGTATAATGGAATTCTGCTGCCTATGGGACTTCAAAGGCATTAATTATAGATTTAAAAGACCGAGAAACAATGGATCAAGTAATAGCTTGAGGCTGATGGAACTTGAGCTTTACCGAAGTAAAAATTTCCGGCTGGGGATTTTCTGATTCTTTTCAGATTCGTTATAATTTTTTTTTATGATCCACAATTATCCTGCAATAATTCAGGATTTTGTACCTATAGTATTTTTCGATATTTTTAGCGGATTTTCTGCCTTTTCGATTTAAATTCTCAAGAGCTGTAAGTTCTTCAGCTTAAGAAGATGGAAAATCCATGATTAAGACTTACCCTTTTTAGATTTAATAAGAAACTATGAGTAACCAAACTTCAAAAATCCTTTTACACGTTAAACTGGACGAGGTCCGGCACTCGTACGTACTCTTTCTGCCAATAGTACAGGCATTTTACCAGTTTCTGCCGGTGTTCAGGTAATGAGACCAGAGAATATTTCTCTTTCAGGAAATAACGAATTTTAGCGAATTTTTTATCCCTATCTCAGCCGGGCAGCAGGCAAGTGGAAGGATTCCCTGTCAAGAACTTTGGAGAGGAAAATAGCGACAACACAGAGGCCAATATTATAAAGCTTTCAAATATCTCAGCATCTGTACCACAGTGAAAGCCGCAATCAAAGAATTACAAGTATTAGGTGCGATGCGAATTCCTTTGATTTATTGCGGAAAGAGCAAGAGATGAGAGGAAAAGCGTCCAAATGTGATCTATGATAAGATTTAAGGGCTCTGCGGTGAATCCTGTTTTGAGAGAAGGGGAATTCAGACAGGAGAGCCTTTAGCTGTTAAAGCCTATGCAAGGAAAGCATCCTCATCGATGGGGAAATGGTATGCTGATTCTTAAAACGAATGTAAAACAAGCATGACGGAGGAGATTTTATGGCAGCGAAAAAGTCATATGTCGCGCCAAAAGGCATGTCGGTAAAAAATCGAATTGGTAGGAGACATGGACGGCGGACTAGCTTAAAGTCAGGGTTTAAAATCTGGCAGGTAGATCATCGATTGCTCCACTTGGTCTTCTGCATTGAAAGATTTTTTAGAAAGCAAAAGACGATGCGATAGCCCAAGGCGTTCTATTTTCGTACACTTGAAAGCACCATTGATGAGGTTTCCGATCTATATTTTTGGGCATGTAGTTGAGGGTTTTTTCGAGCGGTTTTTTTACCAAGTATTGAGGACTTCTAAAACCAACTTGGTGTAAAGATGTGAGAAATGGATTTGGGCGATCTACTTTTGATCCATTGATCGATTGCCAGTGGATATTAAAAAGGGAATTTTAGCAGATATCGGAAGCTTGCTACGCTGAAGGCTGATTTAGCAGATGGTGATTCTGGGGATAAAAGGAATCACCATCTTCATGTGCCAAAGGTTGATGTGATTAATTGATGCAATTTAATGCATGCGATGATCCGAACTTCGGAAAAAATGTGGAATAAGGTGGCGAAGCTTCAAGATACACTAGCAGTTATTCTGATCGATCTTTATGCGGGGTTTATTCAGGCCCACGCTTGATTTCTGCAGAGCGCACGGAAGCTTTTGATACCCAACTACAATGGGGACTGTGCCCAATGTTGGGTTAATGGTCAGGAAAGCAGAAAGGATTATGGCTCACATGCAAGATTTTGAAATTACAAAAAATGGCTTCAAGTTGAAGAGTGGATTGAGGATGGTCGGTTGCAGATCAGGTCATCCAGTCCTGTGGGGAGATATTGGGAGGAATGTGCAACCAAAGATTGCGCGTCAAAGATTGCGGTGAAGGCTAGGCAGTGACACGTGCGAGACTTTCCGAAAATCCGGCTGTATTTGTTGGATCCTCAGTCGGTCTCATGATGCTGAGTCATCAAAAAGTAATACCTATTTATTAGATCAAACGATACCAAAGGGCTTGGAGATTCATATCATGTCGCTTTAGAAGACGACTAATTTTTTCACTAGCTAGAATCAAAGAAGGAAATGGATACCATCTCGGTGACAGGGAAATGTGCTGAGAGATTATTCTAAAACCGGACTTGTTCGATTTTAAGAATGGGCACTAGTGCAAAGATGCTCTCAATCGTTCCCTTAATGAACGGTGGAGGGTTGTTTGAAACAGGAGCTGGGGGTGTCTGCGCTTAAGCATGTGAAGCAAATTTGTAGAAGAAGTCACTTGAGTGGGATTCTTGGACAGTGAATTTTTTGGCATGGCAGTTTCTTGGAAGCATTTGGGGGCAAACTTTCCATAATGACAAAGCATTATTGCTTGCGAAACTTGGATGCCGCTACTGGAAAATGGCAGAAAATACAGGTCTCCTGCGTCGGAGTGTAAGGGAAGTTAGAATCGTGGAGGTCATTTCTACCTAGCTTTTATATTTGGGCGGAAGCACTTGCAGAAAATAGGACGGCTTGGATTGAAAGCTTAGCTTTACAAAATTAGCTAAAAAACTTTGCTGAAAATGAAACAAGATCGTAGGCGAATTGAATGGTTCACAAGGGAAAGCAGTAACATAGGAGGTACTAAAACCTGATGTGGAATTAAACCGCCATTGCGATCGACAAGTGCTACGCTTAAACTCGATATCGAAAGTTTTTAATTACAAAGCCCTGGAATGGATTTCAAGGCTTTTTTTTATCCCTCTGTTAAAATCCACATTACGATCTCATAAAACTCCTTGATCACGGGAGGACGGAATTACACTATCCCAAATGGATAAGGCATTAGTATTACTTTTTTGGCCTTGCAGAGCGATATCGCTTTCTCCTCGATATAAATCCAAAGATGTAACATGCTTTGGTTCGGCTTTTGCATGACCGCAGATTTTCCGCTTCGGCATCGAACAAAAGGCCCACCGCTTTGACCACGAAGTCCAGGAGTACTTTCAGTTTCCATTTTACCCAATAGATTCTTTCCCGAGTGTCACCCAAAAAACGGGTCAGCATTTCGTCAATGGGGAAACCTTGGAGATCTGGATTTACTGTCGCCGCACTGCCAGTACTTGTGGCTCACGTATGTTTAATTCGAAGTTAGTGAATCAGGAAATGGGGAACCTAATGGCTTTACAGGCATCGCTCCAGGTTGAAAATTTCGTTTTCAGCTGTTTTGAAAATGGGAGTTGAAGTTAAAAAGGGTTTTATCAAAGCCTTCAAAATTTTATTAGAGCGAAGGTCATTAAGTTAGGGTGGAGGTGGAATTTAAATTGCTGATCCGATCTACGCAATCACAAAGGTTATTGCATTTCAGAGGGTTTGGCTAGCATTTAGTCCAAGTTTTTTTTGCCAGATTCGAAATCTGGTTCCGCTTAATGTCCTTCGATAGCTTGTTGAAATTTTGAAACGCGGTTGAATCTGATCAGTTGGGTGATCCATTGGGCAACATGCTTTTACAGTGTAAGAGGCATAGCCTTCTGATTTACAAAGGGATAGTTGTGGCGGGCACCTTTTTGGGATTCTCGAGGATTATTCCAAAAGTTCCCTGATATAGGAAAGGATTGCTCGGGTAAACCTGCTACTTTTTTCCGATGCCTGTAAAACATGTTAGGGTGATTTTTTCGGGTTAATTTAAATAAAGAAATCTAGTTGAAAGGAAAGGGTAAACGCAGGGTTTTAAAAATAACTTTTCGAAATCGATTGATCGCCAAGAATCCGAGGAGTCCCTCTTGATCTGACTTGAGATAGTTTGGGCTAGCCAAAAAAAATTGTAATAAACTTAGCATTTCTCGGGATTTTAGCTTTTGTAGCAGCAAAACTTAGGGTAGTTTTTAGTATCAACCTATAACATTTTAATCAATTTAGAAATATTGAGCAAGATAAAAGTTGGAAGTCAAGCGGATTCGGGAAGAATTGTGACGATTAGCATTCAGAGTTACCTAGGGAAGCGAAGTGAGATTCAGGTTAGTTCGCAATCAATTGATTTTGATCGATGTGGATTAAATGGCATATATGTGGAAATATGGATTCAACGCACGGCATTTTTAAAGGCACTGTTTTCGGAAAGGATGGTTAATTCTGATCGTGAATGGAAATACAACCGTGTGACTTCTGAGAAAATCCAGCCAACCAAGTTGGGTGAAGGTAGGAGCAGATTATGTAATTGAGTCCTACTGGGATTTTCTTTGACCAAAGAGACCGCAACAAGGTCATATCGATGCAGCGCAAAGGGAAAGTGATCTGTCAGCTCCTTCTAAAGATGATTACACAACTGTTGTAATGGGTGTAAACGAAGGTTTCTTAACTTCCTGATTATGGTATTGTATCAAATGCTTCTTGATACTAAAACTGTTAGCACCAATTGCAAAAGTATTAAACGTATGGGGAATCGAGGAAGGTCTTGATGATTCTACTTTCACGTACTACGGCTACTCAGAAAACTGTCGATGGCCTCGCGAAGACTGGAGGAGGCGTAGAGTGCCAGCTCAGATATTCATCCCTTCTTCTACTGGCGCAGGCAAAAAGCTGTTGGGAAGGTTATCCAGAATTGAATGGAAAATTGACAGAGGAATGGGCATTTAGAGTGCCTACTCGAGTATCTGTTGTGGATTTGACGTTAGACATGAGAAGCTGCAACATACGCTGAGGTTTGTTGCAAAATGAAAAGAAGTTCAGAAACTACCATAGAAGGGAGTTTTGGGTAACTGGAAGATGATGGTGGTTTCCACAGTTTTCTTTAGGCGATTCTAGAAACATCAATTTTTTGATGCGAGTGCTGGGATTTCACTTTCGGATTAAGTTTTTTTGGAAAGTAGTGTCTGGTATTGACAATGATGGGGCTACTCCAACACGGTGGTAGATCTTATTAGCTACATTGCTAGGCAAATAAATTAAAGGCGATTTTTTATCGGCCTTTTTTATCAACCAAATCGGCATGGCATTGTTATACCTATAAATTGGACGAGGCATGTATATTCCCTTGTTTCATTGAAGCTGGTAGTTTTCTGATGAGGAACCTCAATCTGCATTATTTTCGAGCATCGGTATTCGAGCGCTTATAGCGGATATTGAAGACGGTTCCAAAGACCTTTGGGGTATGTACTTTCTGGATAAAATCACATGGGTTTGGACCTTGTCAGACTTGTCAGTCTCGAACGGTCGTGAGGATGGTTAGAATGGATATTAAAACGATTGGACTTCAGCCATTTAAATAATCTCATTGATAACCCAAGTCCCGGGAAGCTTTTATGCAGGGGGAGAAGTGGAGCTTACTCACAAAACGATCCAATATTGAGGCGATTTCATTCACCCAAGAGTATTCTTTTTATTTACGAGAGATGCTTATTTTATTTAAGTATGAGCCAGCTTTAATCTTGAGGAATCAACTCCTATCATTTTCACACAGCTAGGTCTCAGTTTAGGAAGGGAGTTGGAGTTATTAAAATTTGCCGTTGAAAATGAGCGAACTCAAATTTTTGATAAATACTTTTAAGCGGGATGATTCCTGCAATCAAAGCTGCTGAACTGGCACGCCAAAAAAATAAGTCAAAAATGGTATTTCAAGCATTGGATCCATTGACTTTTAATTAATTGTCAATTTTCCTGAAATTTTTTTCTGAACTCGCATAAGATCGTCGGTGCCTGTGTAGTATTTTATTTTTTAGAATTGGATTAAACATCCGGGTTCTCTTTAAGAACTTGGTTACTTGGTTTTGCAGCTTCTTTTGAAGTGTATTGCCCAAATAGTAGAAGATTCCATCTTTTTGGAAAGAAAATGTCACCAGTTTTCTGGATCTATCAACGAGAGCCAAAGAAAGTGGCGCCAGCTGTATGCTAGTTTCTTGGTGTAATGGGTGATGGAATGTTAATTCACAACAGCCAAAACCCCAAGGACCTTTTTCTCGGTTTGAAGCTTCCTTGAAAGATCAAATATCGGTTTCGATCTATTTTCATTTTGTGAAAGGGGCAGGCCCGCAAGAAATCGAATCGATTCAACTTAATCTGGATTCGTAAATTATCCTCTTTTTTCATCTAGAATTTTTTTCAGATAGGATGCCATAAAGGAGCCAGGTGCATTCTAAAATTCTGTGATGTTGTCAGGGTTTTAATTTTAAGTTTTTAATCGCTAGGTCTTGATGCCAAATTTTATTAATAGATTGATTTTTCCGATTTTCCGAAGTAAGCTTACTTCACTGAGAGAGAAAAAACATTACTTTTTTTGAATGTTTGCGGGTAAATCGGGATGAAGTAAGTTTTCCATAGTTTGATTCTTCAAATCAGATAGATCCTTGCTCTATTTTCTTTGGTAAGAAGTCCGAAAAGGATGCTGCCTGCCGAGGATAGGAGTTAATTAAGATATCATTTATTTTCAGAGTTAAATTCCTTCCCTAGAGCTTCTAAAGCTATGCTGAGGCACATTTCTAACAGTGTATTTTCGTTATTAAATTAATGAGCTTGTGAGCTCTATTACCTCCATTTTCGAGATTGATACGTTTCCATTGAATTTTATATCAATGAGGGAATTACGCCATATCCCAAACCATTGCTATTGTAAAGGGATGGCTTGACGGTTTTTCTAGGCCTATTGCCTTATCGATTGTTAGTTTTTCTTTTTCGATGGAAATAGAGGATATTTTTGATGGTCAGAATAAACTAAGTGATGTCAAATATTTGAGGCATATTTTTTCCCAGAGCCATCTTCTGCTTTTTGAGAGATTGAAAATTCAGTGATTACACATTTTGGTCATTAGGTAAGTTGTTTTCTTGAAAAATTGGGCGACTGGATTGATTGGACCCAAACTTCACTCCATTTTGTAAGTCTATAGGGCTCTCTGATCCAAAATTCCCAACTAGATCATTCCAATTTGCTCCATGGCAAACTTCTTTATATAGGTTTTTATTGCCTTTTTTGGAAAGCAGCTTCTCTTATGGCTTTATCTAAGCTGCCTCATCATGATAGGGAGCTTTATTGTAGATGATTACTGCCATAAAGTTGAACTGCGTCTTTTTAATGGGTAGCGTTGTCTTGATTGGGTTTGTGCCTGCTGTTCGTCTTCACATAGGCAGAGGGGTAGTTTTTGATCGTTAAAAAGGAGATCATGGTTGATTTCAGGATAATTGGGATTCACGATTTTATCAGCCATTTAAAACCGGCAAAAAACCTCTTCATCCAGTACGTCATTAAAACCATTCGTGGACACTAAATCTTCAAACACATATAGGGCTTGTTTTTATGTCCGATTTAATTTAGCTCTGCTCAAAAAGCTCTGAATTCTGTGCATTTGCTATCCAAAATAAAGCTGAATTCTCGGTACTGAATAGCTCCTATATGCTTCCATTCCTCCAATTGAAATAGGAAATTTTTAGCAAAGTCAATTTTTTGAAAAGGGAAGAATATTCCGGTATAATCCTATAAAAAGTAAAATGATTTACGATGTAAAATAAATAATTCAGGAATATTGCTTCGATTTTTTTCTGATTTGGTTCCCGATAAGATTTTTTGAGGGAAGTCCCCTTTTCGGTTAGCATTTAAATCTCCCAGCGTTACAAAAGAGAAAAGATAAAGAGTCAATCAGGTCAGATTCTTAAAACTCGATGTTTGGGTGAAAATTCCTCTTCAGTTTGTCTGATATCAGGGCTCCCTGCAGTATTCCAGCCTTTAGGAGCTGGTAATAGTAATGTGTAATTAGCCTTCAGATTTCAGTTGATCAAAGCAAAGAATAAAGGTGCTAGCACGGTCAGGAACCAATTAGCGTATACAGAAAGTCATCATTTCGATTTTAAGGATAAGTACGGGCGATTGAATTCGAATTTTCGGTTGATTAAGCTCCTGATTTTTAATCTTTCGCATCTTGATGATTGTAGTTCTTGTTTTGCATGGTTGATTTCAGTTGGATTCCATTAAATGTATGGATTTTATGTTTTCTGATTTTCATTGAAATTCCAAAATAATTGTGGTTCAAGATTGGAAACAGTTTAAAATCTACTTTTATATAAAGAATTTATTCTTTCGTTTTTTCTTTGGAATCGAAAAAGCCAGCGTATAATGGATGTCTGAGATTTTTTATGTTGTTTCTGAATTTGGTAGTTCAAAAAGAAAAATACCAGGGGTATAAAAAAATGAATCTCAGAAAAAGTGGTTAGTGCAGGAAAGATAGGAATGAGGATCAGAAATTAGAAAAGGAAGCGGATTTTTCATGCTTTCAACAATCCACATAAATCCATGAATAAGCAAGTGGAAATTCCGCCGAGCATATTTTCGGGGTCTTGAAGTTTGCTAAAAATAAGAAAAGCAGCCATTTGGGCTGCTTTTTGTGATCCCTCTGGGGCTTCGAACACAGGACCCATCATTTAAAGTGTATTGTACTTACCAGCTGAGCTAAGGAATTGAATACCTATATAAAAATTAAAAAGCGGACGTGGATTCGCTGATTAATAAAGTGTCCTGTCAGGACTCGGAACCTGAAACTTTACTGTCTTAGAAGGCCAGTTGCTCTATCCGGTGGAGCTACAGGACATGGATAGAAGATCGAGTTTTTAATAAAATTCGTTTCAATAGATTAAGTCGGGGGTGGGCAGGATTCGAACCTCGGACCTCCTTCGTCCCAAACGAGCGCGGATACGGGCTACGCTTACACCCGGAACTTACTTTTCAACTTCCTTACGAGTCAAGTTTAATTTTGATCCCTTCTGGGGGCTCCAAATAATGTTTTGCTTCGCTTCGACTTCATCGAAAGGCTTGCTTTATCCCATTGTTTCAATAATAGTGATCCCTTGGGGCTCGAACAGGACCCATAATTAAAAGTGTATTGCTTACAGCTGAGCTAGCGAATTCTTATAAATCTTGAAATTTTTCCAGAACTTTAACAACTTTTCAGAGGGAAAACCTTCAATTGGTCCTAGGCTTGCTTTTGCCAGATCATTACCGTTATTGGCTGCAAAAATAAGCGACTCAATTTAAATGCCAAACCTGAGTGAATCAAATTTCTCGCAAACTTTTGTATTTTTCACTCTCGGCATTACAAAGTTAATTGTCAGGCGTGAAACTTGGCTGCGCGTTGATGTATTCTTTAATTTATCAGCGAGTTATAGGAAAGCATGGAGATATATCACAAATTATCAAATAGGGATATATTCAAGTTTCAATGCTCTTGCAAGGATGGCCTTTATCGAAAAGAGGGTATAGGTGATAACGGAAACAGGCTACTATTTACCTCAGTAATCTATGATTGTCTCCTACATCTCAGGCGATTATCCAAAAGATTAAAAAGTCTGACAGGGCAGGAATGTATGGTAGGTTTTATGAGGGTTTCGGGAATTCTCCAGCGGCGATTTCTGATTTTCTTGGTTGGTTGTGTGGTAGTACAAAGAGTATCGTCGGACGTATTTGACATTGTTCTTTTAATGATCCTTGTCTATTTCAAAATTAGTGAGATGGGGATGGAGGAAAAATTCATATGAGAGAAGTCGTACTGGCCAAACCGGTATTGATTAATTTAGTTCATATTCGTTAGCTAATATTTTTGGAAGGTCCTCGAACCGGTTAAATCACCAGTAGCCAACTTTCAGTTGTATCAGACCAACGGCACGGTGGTGAGTTGGTGGAGCGAGATTCGAGTGGCTTTCAAGTAGATTGTCAAGCATTCGTGTGTTAGAATAAAAGTCAAGTTAAAGACACTGGTACGAAGATGCTGGAGGAGGAAGAGCTGCTATATATTCAAAAAAAGATATGTACAGATTATTAAAAAATAGTTCCGAAATGCTTGATCAAATATCGGTCTAGTGATCAATTCTGATATTGTAGATAAAAAAAAGGCTTCGAGAATGAGGCTTTTTTTTGCATTTAGAGTTCTATTGAAGCTCAATAATTTCGATAAAAGACTAAATTGCCCCATGATCCTTGAAGTGCGGATTTTTCCTTTCTGGAATTTGCCAAAAACCTCCCCGGGCATATCTTATTGCTTTCTGCGTTATAATGTCTCACTCGGGTGTCACTATGGCGTGGCTCACGTAGTTGTTGCCATTAAGGAGATAATATTCAAGTTTATCATTATTCAGCGGATTGATCTGGCCTGATTCTTTCATACGGCGTTCTGGTTTCTTCACTATGACGCATCAAGTCCTGTATTAAATACTGCTCTATGGCTGTATTTTAGCAGTGGTGACTTTTCTGTATCCAAAAACTTGCATTCTGGACCAGTTTTGCCAGAGATATTTGAATATTCTTGGACTCTGTTTTATAAAGAATGAACCACTGTTTTCCGTTTTTGGGCAATCTTCACTATATCAAGTGGAAGTTCTCAAATCTTCGTCGTAACAATATCTCTCTCACCGTCTGCCATCGTCTTTATTGATGCATCTAGGTAATGCCATCTTGGATTTTCCATGGATTTCGACTTTTTCGCCGTATTTATGCCATCCGTTTAATGATTGCCCCATCGAAAAACTACCATCAGATTCGTCCGGGTGTTTCATAGTTTTTGCTACTTAGCTTTTTTTTCACCTGAGCGAGAAATGAAGGGTTACTAGTGCGGTAATTATTAATTTGACTTTTCTTATTTTTTACTTTCTTTAAAGCATATTATTATTTACAAATCTTGGCATCTTCTTCACTAGGCCGATGTGCAGGCATGGCACTTTGCCCTGCACTCGCCCGCATTAATTACTTTTGAGCGAGCATATTGGATATTCTTTCCGTGCTTTTTCATAGTTTTTGGCGGCAACTTAAGCATGGATGGTCTACGATTCTGTCGCGCTTACAATATGACAAGCAAACAATCAGTGCTTTTACTTTCTCGAGTCTTTGATATTATACCGGATATTTTGGATTCTTTTTCTAGGGTCATTCTTCACAGGGAGCTGCGACTACTGCTCGGCTATTGTTTTCGTTTTTGTTTCTTCCCGCCGCGCGACGCAAAAGTCAATGCAGCTAATTGCGATCAATTAAAAATTTAAAGATTTGTTCATTTTATTTGTAGTCTATTTTTGGTTTTAAATG
>Ga0163217_1074037_pt1 | contig 12045 bp, 13 predicted proteins | sample SynspAceP_FD_185933 | JGI IMG/M metagenome (GOLD analysis project Ga0163217, IMG submission 185933) | Saline lake microbial communities from Ace Lake in Antarctica - Synechococcus sp. Ace-P (PacBio error correction) | ecosystem: Environmental > Aquatic > Non-marine Saline and Alkaline > Saline ... | reverse complement strand
CCGTACTTGCCGGCGCAGGAATGTTGTAGACTGCGAGTAAGGCGCGCAAGCGCATCCCACACGTCGACGCACGCGCGACCAACTGCACGCCGATCGAGTCGGACAGCGTCCTGATACCGACGACACGCCAAGACGGCAGACTTGCAAGGTTGGCATCAGCTGAACGGTCTTGCATCAGCTCGACCGATTCCGCCAAAACGCAGATACTCGGTTACTCGACAGTTCGCTCATAGCGACATCCCGGCAGCTTCAAAGATCTTCGCGTGCGTTGAGTTCGGTGCCGACTTGGCCAGCACCGACCGCACAGGCCTCTTGCCCTTCAGGTCAGCAAAATGGCAATTGCCCGAATCCTTTCGACGAACGATCTGGATGTAGTCGCGATAAACAGCTGCGATACGCGCAGCTTGTCGAGCGGTGCCTTGAACCGGCATCCGCATCACCTTCCCATGCAACGCGTTGCACCGAAATCGCCGAGTAGCCAGGCCAGTTCGCCCTTGCCCTGACGTGTGGTGGGGATGCCCAGCTAGGTTGCGGTTTTACAACCGACGCCTTGACGTCGACTAACCTGCCGCGGCGCACGCCATCGATCTTTTTCGGCCGTAGATCTTACGACAGGCCAACGCCGAGCGGATAATAAACGCCCGCAGGTGCCGCCAGGCTCAGAATGTGAACGAACTGGGCGCCTTGCGCTGAGCGCGCCAAGCGACAGGCCCATGGCAGTCGCCGCCATAAGGTTACAGAGCTTCTGCCGCATTGATACTGATTCATAGCGGCTTTCTCCATGTTATTATTAATGCGAAGCACGCGCTTCGCAGCATAATATACAATACGGGATTATTAGCTTCAAGGCGCGTCGCAAATCCCGCTGTACAGGAATTCGGCAGCACTTGGCAGAACCGCAAACATCGATAGCTGCAATTTATTGCCATAAGCAGACCCAAATGGGCAAAGACTTGCCATCCTTACCAATGATGAATAGATCTCAGTTGCCGCACTATAGCTCACCAGGCGGCGGCGACTTCCCCAGTTCTCCCGCAGGCTTATGACCAGACCCAGATTACCGGACTCGCCGCAGCTCTAAGGGCTGAGTGCAGCGCTAATGCCGGCCCCATGCCGTCCTGCTCGATAAACATACTGAATAGCTCCGACGCTTCGGCGCCTGCCGATCTAGCGCGCTCGCAACCGGGCCTTGGCACGTGTATGAGGCTAAAAACCTGCCGACGGGCGCGCAGCCGCATGTCCGCCATCGCGCATCCTGTGGCTGGTCTGCGCAATGCTCAGGCTCCGCGCACCGCCGCCGGGCGGCGAGCACGGTAACGGCCGCCCTGATCAAGAGCCTGCAACCGGAGCGGGCACCGGCCTGTCAGCCCGCGGCGCTGACCATCGCTGCCCAGCAATGCCGGAACTCATCTGTAAACCAGACTGTCAAACCCGCGGCGGCTTGCCAGAGGGCCGGTACCAGCCATAGGCATTCGTGCGACACATCGATCAGCCCCGCGCGCGCATAGTTGCACGGACTTCGCGGCTCCCAAGCCGAGAGCCTCGAGCGCCGTCCGGCGGTAGCATAGCACACCAGCACATCGCCGCCTCAGCCAACAGCCTTTCAAACACTCCAGTACCAGCATCGCTTCTTCAGATCAGCCGCCGCGCAGCGTTTGCCCACGCACTTCCGGTACGACGCAGTTCATCCAGTGACGCGGAATTTCAATCCCGCAGCACTTCGCGCCGTAATCAGCCAGAAAACCCCGCGTCGGCTACGCGCCCCGCCAGCACCCCGTCACATCAGCACTTGCATCCCTTTTTCAGCCGCGCCGAAGCATCGAATCCTTAAGTCAAACCCTGCCGCACGACTCCTGTTTCCATCCGCCATCAGCCGGCTCGGCCAAAACCGAGCGGCCTTGCGGTATGCTCTGCCCAGTTCCTGCTGGCCTGCGCAGTCACGAGCGCGCGCCACCCGCCCATGCCACAATTCGCCGCCTTCCAGCCTCGTCTCCGCCGCCAAGTCGCAACCACGCGGGCCACTGCCTCGCGCCTCGCCGCACGCGTTCCGCAGCACTTCAAGGCGCCGCCTTCAGGTGCGTGCGGCGCATTGGTTATGGAGGCCGCGATACCAGCCACCGGCCACACGGATAATCTCGGCGACCGCGATCCAGGCCGGCGGTAAGCCTCCGACGCGCCCCGGTCCATTCAGCCAGGCGCAATACCGGCCTGTCGCAACCGAAGCCGCAAAAATCACTCACCGCAATGATCGACGGCCAGCGAACCCTCCACACCGCGACATACACTTCGCCACAGTCCGGCCTTTCCGCCCAGGGACCGCTCCCAAAGCGCGCAATCATGTTGTGCGCAAGCTCATCTCGTCGCCTGTTTGCATGTACGTCATGGCCAAAGCTCCTTTCAAGTTCCGAGCTCACAACACCGCACATCCAGAGACGTAACATTGATTGATATTAATATCAACTATAAGTCTTTGGCAGCCATGGGCCGGATTACATCGACGCCAAACAGGCCGCCCAGCGCCTCGGCATTGTCCGCCCAGACGCTCTGACGGCCTATTGTCAGCGCGATGAATCAAAGCCGCTGCCAGTGATAGATGCCACGCCAAAAGCCGCCTAAATCTTAGGCCGCCCGCCAATCGAGCAATTGGCGCGAGACGAGAGACGTGGACGCAAACCCCGAGAAATGCGGCCAATGCTAACGCTTCGATCTTGGGCATGCAAGGTGCTCGGAATCCGCACTTGTTGACGCTGACGAAACGGACAATGCTACTTACGCCAGGCAAAATGCGGCGCCTGGAGCTTTCGCGACGGCGTGCGCGGAAGACACGCAGCGCTGCCCTCTAGGCCAGATGCACGGTGGATACAGGCTTTCCTCCCGCCGCGCCCCGATAGCATCAAGGCCTATGCCGAGCTTAGCCGCCCAGCGCTAGGCAAAGCCCGCATTCGAAACATTGTTAGCCATTGTTGCTGTAGCCGCACGCGCATGACGACCTCGGTCTGGGCCACAGATCTGCCAATGCTCTCGCGCCGCCAGCGGGTGATCTGGTGCGCATTCCTCACCGCACCTCGGCGCTCAGGCAGGCCCGCCACAGCAGCACGCATCACCAACAGCTTGCCCCGCAGCCTGCGCGGCGTGGCATGCGCGAGCGCACGCCGAATTGATCCGCCAAGCTTGGTTCTGTGCGCGACCATGCAACTCAAACGCCTCCAGTTTCACCGCGCGCTGCTGCTGACCTCCACCGGCGCAATCCTTGAAAGCTTTCCATTGTTGCGCGGCTTCGCGGCGTGAGCGGCGCAAACATGGCGCCATGACCACCGCATTCGCAGCGGCTGTGCGACGCGCCCTTGATCCACGAACGTCCGGCCAAAAGGCCTTTAGCAGCGCGGCTGGGCACGGGCAGAAGCATCCCGCTTCGGGCATACCGCCCTGATCGCCGACGCGCATTCGCCGCCAAGGGCCTTGCCTGTCAACTATTCCTGCCGGACAAACAAGACCGCGCGCCGCCTGTTTGTCGAAAGCAGGTCAAGCAGCTCTCCGGCGGTGCATCCATCTATCGAATCGCTTTGCCGTCGCCGCTGCGCGCGGGGAGTATCTGCGACTGCGCCCGCCAGGGCTCCGCCTTTTTAGTCTAGTTCGCCCCATCGGCCGCGTCCACCGGCTGGACGCACAATGCCCGACTTGAGCAGCGGACAACAGACCAGCTCATCCGCCCGCGCGCGCTTTTTATACCGGCGCCAGCCACCGATTTACGCCGCCCACGAAACCAGCGCTCAGAACTCACAAACTGACTGACACCAGTTCAGCGATGATTTCGCTTTGATCCCGTACGAGCCTTTCGCCGGTATGTTTTTCTGCTGGCACGACATTTCGGCCCCATTAGCGGACCTTCGTATCAGGGCCAGCCCAGCACGGCGGAGCGGAGAAAAAGCCATTTGCATAAGCCTACCTATGCGTTTCCCGCCACGCCTCGATATTTAGAATATATTTTGAAACACGCTCATGCCAATTGTACGTATGCGAGCCTCTCGGATGGCCGGACGGCAAACAGTTGCAACAAGACACCTTTAGACCGATCTATTCATGAGGCTTCGATTTTGTCGTGTTTGGATGCGGCCCTTCCATTGCGTGTGCTTTGGCTAGCCTATTTTTTGCGCCTTTTTTCACGACGCCGGTTATCGCGCGCTTTGGCGGCTTGAAGACGGGGCTCGATGTTCTGCCCGCACTGCCGCCGTGGGCTATTATCGCGAGCCAGCCTGATGTTCAAGTTGGCGGATGGGCGCGAACAAGGGCTGAATCGGACAGGCGGTAAGCGAAGCGACGCGGACGCGCGCTAGCGGTTTCCGATGACGCGGGCAGCAATCTGCAGAAAGCCGCAGACGCCAAAGGTCGCAAACTCCGCGGTGAGCGAGCGCCGCCTCTTTGGGAGATGCGCCCGTGCTGGATGCGCCACATGAGCGCAGAACGCGCGCGGTGTGAAGGCATCAGGCCGCATCGCTTGCGCCATGCCGAACGGCCACGAAGGTGCGCCGTCGCTGCGCATGGACCTATGTGCATCTGACAGCGTTTACGTGCGCTGGCGCCAGTGCGCAATAAAGAGCTATCGTAAGATGCCTGCTCGGGCGAGCCTTCGCCCAAGCGAGGTGACGCACGCTAGCGGATGTCCATGCGAGAAGTGCTTCCGGTCTCAATCGGGCGACGACGCGCGCTTTTGCATTCCAGCTCTTCGCCCCGTACGGGTTTCGGCATAGGTTCGCAGAACCACACGCTGCCTCCTCGCCGGTTTGACCGCGGCAGGCGTCGGAGACATTCACGGATTCTCGCACGAGCGCAGGGCTGGCCGTTGTGGCAAGTCGAAGAGGGTAGTCGACGCACTGCCGTCGCGTCGCCACCATTAGCAGACTTCGCGGCCGGACGCGTAATGGCCAGCGTGTGAGTGCGCGCACGCAGCGAGTGCATGTGGATGTTGTCGCGGCCATGGCGGCTTGAATATGGAGCACCAGACGCCGGATATGGCCAGCCACCTCCGCACACCTGTGCCCGGCAGTCTTCCTAGTCCGGCAGCAGATTGGCGACCAGGCCTGCCTGCTTAGCCGTGTCGTAGACGCTGGCAAGGCATGAAGCAGCGTTCGCCGATGATGACCATTAACCAGAATGAAATTGCATGCATAGCCAGCCGACGAAAAGACATCGCAGTGATCATCGATGTCCAGCGTCACGCCTTTGGGCCTGCTGGGATAGCTGCACAGTAGCATGTCGATCATGTCCGCATTCATGCGCCACCAGCTCGCGCAGTCGTCGGCGCCGTTTCCAGCGGCCTCATACGCTCGGCTTGGCTGGCAAAGGCCCACAACCAGCAGCCCCGGCAGCTTAGCCCAGCGCCAGCGGAACCCTGGATCGTCGCGCTCGCGCCCCCGGGGAATCAAGATCAAGCGGCCATCTCTCAAGCCGCACGCGATAGCCAAGCAATGCGCGCCCCCGCCCGCAGAATGCTCATCCAGGCCTGCGGGGACCACCCGTGAAGGCGATCGCGACATAGATCGGCAATAGCAGGTGGCCACTGTGCCACAAAGACCCAACTCGCGCTCGGCTTTTAGGCCGCAGAGAAGCACCCCGCCTCGATCTGGTCAGCGCCCGCCATCGAAGGCAGCTGCTGCACCTTCTTGCGTGCGACCGCTGGAAACCGAAAACCGGGCTCTGCCCGCTAATCGTTGCAACTTGGCGCATGTAGGCGTTTGGGCATTTTATAGTCTCGCCTGAAAGATCGATTAAGACACCCATATTGCTTACAGCAAAACAATGACTGTAGCGCAATACTCCGCCAGCCTACAAAGCTGGCCTGCCGTGAATAAAGTCGGACGTTAGATGCTTAGTGCAACCTTCTCGGAACAAGCGCCGTTCACACTGCTAGCTGTGGATTAAGTATATCAATTCTGATGCCTGAATGCACTTTAATCGAAATTTGAAAAAGGTAAATGATAGGCCATTCCTTAGACATTCAAGCATAAAGGTTTAAATTTTGAAATAAGCTGTATTGACATCAAAAATATTGTCGCCATATTGTGTCGAGGCGAACATAAAAAGTATTTCCTATGGCAGAATAAATATGAGGCTTCGGCACGTTTCTGGTAGATCAGCGGTTTCCTCTGCTGTATTTATGCAGGGTCCTTCTTTGCTACGCCAAGATTATTCCATACAATAAATAGGTCCACTTGAAAGTGCGCCGCGCAGATTATTGTTTTGCAAGGCGCTCAGGTCAGAATGCAGCTGCAAAGGTGGCGCCATCGTTCAAGGAGCTTTCTAGACTTCCCAAAACCCTAAAATTTGGTGTTTGGCTGCGATTGCGGGTAGGTACCTTGTTTGAGCCAAAATTGCCGCATCGCAAGGCTCCCGGCCGCGCCTATCAAGTTCAAGGCACAAAATCCGGCAAGGAAACAATTAGTGTATATGACGGACAGGGTAACTATTCGCGTGGACTGATATAAGGTCGTGTATGCAAGTTGCCTATTTTCCAACAAGGACCAGCACAAGGCCAGACGGCCAGATCAACCTCCGTAGTAGAGAATGCTTCAGTATTCAAAATTGATCATACCTACTTCGCAGTGCGGCTAAGTCCGCTTCCCGCCCCATTTTGCCGTCGATCCCAGACAAACGACGTTTTGCGTCCCTTGTCGACTCAGAGCGGCTTATCCATGTATTCATCAATTAATAGGCCTGACCCTAGCCTCTCAATCCGCCCCGGCACACACAGCCGCGCAATCCGCCAATCACCCAGCATCAGCGACGATAATCGCATAGCGTCCGGTCCAACCGGCCCGCCGGCTGTACCAGAGGTAAAACCAGTTGCAGCCATACGACACCGCACATGCCCGTCACCGGCCCGACCAGCCTCCGGACGGCCGTGTGAAAAACCGGTCAGCGCTCGATGGGCGCGCACCGCTCTCGGAATGCAGCGACCAGCCTGCGCTGCAGACGCCACGCAGATGCGATCTGCGTTTTCCTCAGGCCAACGAAGACAGCGCCATCGGAGTTGAACCTATGCCTGTTCGGCATCGGCCATACCGATAGTCGCGCATCAGCGCCCATCGCTCCGGATCAGGGCGCGCAGCGCTCCGAGGCTGATCTCCGGCTGCTTCACTTCCGCACTACCACAACATCCACAAGGCAGCTCAGAATGGCTGTTCGATGAATCAACAGCCAACGCATCCTTGATGATAAAGTGGATTAAATCAGCGCGGGGGTACTTGCGAGACACCGCAAGCCATACAGCCAGCTTGCCATCGGAGGCCGCCGTCAAAACCCTGTTTTCGCGAAGAAACACCGCAGCGTCTGCAAGATCGCCTCGCGTTTTGCTTCATGATCCTTGGCGATGGCTCGCGCGCATCATTCAGCTCCCGCCGCGCCGCGTTGATCGACAACGGCGCTTGCGCCTTTGCCCTCGGAGCGCGCCACATTACCGCGCTCCTGCACATTGCATGCCGCCGCGCCTGACACCCACAGTGCTCTTTGATCGATGTGTGACGCAATATCCATTTAGCCCGAAGCGGTGCGCGCCCGCAAATCGTCGGCCGAGCCAACGCCTCGTGCGATTGACATGCACTGTTCATTATCCATCCGCGCCAGACCGCGGCTGACATATCAATCTGGAAATGCGAGCAAGCCTACACATTTTCAGGCATTTGCTCTTCGATCTATGCTGTCGCGAAACACATTGAACCCGCGCAGGATGATGCATGTCGTTCCGAGCCCCCGTTGATCTTCCTGCCATTCGCACGCATCTGAGAACGCGCGGTGCCGGCAAGAGCCGCGTCAGGTCGCAAGGTGCGTGTAGCGCACCATCGGCAGCGCTTCCATTGGCTCAGCCGCTGCCGGCGTGAACACCAGTTCGCGATTTCTCCATCGGCAGAACTTCCTCGGGTATCGATCGATCACGCTTCGCGGCGTAGAAATGCGTCTTCCCAGATGTGCAGTCCAATCCTTACGGTCTCGACGCCATTCATGGCAACGCCCCGCGTCATGATTTCCGAGAGCGCCCGTAAATACTCGACCGCATGCATAGTCGAACGCCCTGCCTCGAGTCTCGCTGCGATCGCATTGTACCACGGCCCTTACCGCGCCGGAAAATGCGACTGTGCCAGCGAGCTTTCGCGCGGTGTCGATCCCCTTTAGGCTCTGAACTCGTCGAGAATCGACAGCATGTAGGACCGGCGTTACCCGTACCATGCATCAACGCGAGGCTTGAAATCGCGGTGATCAGCGACGACCTGCCGCTCCGGTCATTTCCGCCTTGAAACCGGACCACAGCTACAGCCCGAGCCTTTTCCCGCGCCGTAATTGCGGCCGAGCCGCCCGGCTAAACAAGCCATAGCCATAGGAAACGGTGAAACGCATATCGGCCCGGGCCGGCCGCCGAAAGCGCGGATCGAGCGCGCGCACCAGATCGGGACCATCTGTCGATGGTCACCCGCAGTATAGCCCACCACAGTCGGCCTATTGCCGGTCGCTGCCCGACGAACCATGCAAACGCGAATATATATTCTGCCCTTCAGCGGCGCAACAGCGGAACGATGCGCAACGGGTAATTGTCCCTCAGGGTCGATCTTTGTACCGTGAACGCGAAATTTATGCAGCATCCGCGCAAGCCGACTTGAGATTCATCCGGATTGCACGCCCTTTGCCGTCAAAGGCCGCCTTGGCTATGCGCGCACATTCTGTGCTAGGCATGCGCCAGCGACATTTCATTGCCCTGGCTGAGGCTGCAGCGCCGGAAATCTCGCGCGTCGATGCAATCCGATTAGGATCAAGCTTGCCCGGTCGCGGCGTCAAGATACAAGCCATTGGCATTCTCCTAGCCACTACGAGGCGCGCGCATCCAGTTGACCCGGCGCCGCCCTCTCCCAAACTGTGTAGTGCTGCCATCAGGCAGCCGCTCTTCCAAAATGCGTAGCCCGAGACAGGTCCGCCCGCACAGCCCGACGGAATTCGGCAGCATGGCCACGCCGTCGTCGCGCGGTCACTGCTCACATCGTAGATCCCGGACCTCCCGGGCAGCGTCACTTCGCGCGCCTGTCGCCAGTCAGCCTGTCGCCCCTCACGTACCCGGCGCCAGAAAAAGCCACCGAGCAATGCTGCGCCACTGTGATCTGTTGTGCTATGCTGTTGCAGGCAAAGCGCAAAGCGCTGTCGGCAAGCGGTAAGATTAGCCACCACCATAGGCCAACGCCGTGGCCATTGAGGATGATCCTTGCCCGCACCACCATACGACAGCGTATGCAAAGGCCAGGCGCCTCGACAGCGATTCAACCGTCGATGCCCATAGCGCCCTTGGCTGCGTTCTGATCGTCCTTGAGCCATCGCTCGACGAGCGCTCGGCAGCGCTGCTGATCCGAAAGATCCCGCTCATTCCGGTCCTCCAAACTTCGGGTATCGCCCGTTTTTTCAAGAAATGCCACTAACGCCCTTCTGCATAGTCGCCGGCAAAACCCGCTTCGCGCTCTAGGGTGTATCCAGCTTCCAGGGTCGCAGAGACTACGCCAGATGCGCGTCGAGCTCCTGCCCGCGCGCGCCTGAATCAGCGTTCTTCATCCGGCCCCAGCGCGGCCGTACGAATCCGCGGCAAGGCGCGGTGGCAAGCGCCGCGCCTACCTGTTCATCAACTCCGCATCATCAACCGCCCCTGCCAGATCATTCCCCAGTCGCAGCCTCTCTCGGCAAGAACCGCGTTGCGCGCAGTCATGGCAATCGCCCTTGGCCCGCTGGGGCCTCGCGATCAGCCGGGGCAGCATCCAACGAACCACCGGCATCGGGATCAACCGACCCGGGACCAAAGGACTGGTATGAATTTAATTGCGCTGCGCGCCGCACACTATGTCGCACGCCCAGGCCACATTGCGCCCACTGCGCCCGCGCGCAACGCCGTTGACAGCGCTAAACAATCGGTTTCGGCAAGCGAAGCGTATACGCCGACGATCAGTGGCCGCTTGCTAGACCGGCCGCTCAGTAGTATCGCCTAGATCTGGCGCCGCCGGACATACTTCGCCGGCGTCGCAGGCGCCTGAGATCCTGACCGGCGCAGAAGCCGCGCCCGGCGCCAGTCAAAGCACTGCCCGGCAGCGCCTTGTCGTTCAGCGCGCCATGTCATGCCACTCGGCCAGCGCACATGCAATTTACGTCGTTGAAAGAGTAGTCGCATCGCGGCTCGCGCTCAGCGGATTTCCAGCAGGCTGCCGTTCCGAGCCGAATGCTGACACCGCCGGTTCACTCATCGCATGGGTACCTTCCTGAAAATAAGCGGTTGCATAAGCCGACCGGTGATTCAATATAATAATTAGCGCATGTATTTGAAATCCCCTAAACACTTTCCGTGAAACACTGTATAGCGGAGCCGCATCGTGGAACACCCGTTCCGCCACACCAGAATCAGGCCCGCCGACGCAAAGCCCGTCGTTTGATGTCGTTATCGAAACGCGACACAGCGCTGGTCACCATCGATAATTCCGCCAGCTCAAATCGCCCTCTCGGTTCAGCGTCCGCAAGGCCTGATGGAGCTCGCTGAAGATGGCTCAACGAAGCCCCAGTGCCAAAACGGCACTATTGTCTGCCTGCCGCGACGCCACCTTCGTGGGCCGGTTAGGCGACATCTCGAATTCGCCGACAGCCCGCATAATGCCGCATCTTCCCGCCATGTGCTTGATGCCATTGAAGCCACAGCGCCACCCCGTTCATCGCCGTTATGCATGTCTTGGCACAGTGCTCTAGGCGGCCCGCGGCTGGAACTGGCACTACGCCTGCGCATGGCGAATTGCCACGCAGAAGACCGAAATTCGCCTGCCTGAAGCTCACTCTCGGCCTGATCCCCGGGCGCCGGCGGCCACCAGCGCCTGCCGCCGTGTCATCGGACTGGACGCGCCGCCCGCGATGGCCGCCAATGGCAACCCGCCCGGTGAACGCCAAGACATTTTAGAAGATTCGGCGCGACTGGATCTCGCCTTCAGCGGCGCACGCAATGGCTGCTTCTTGCCATCTCATTCAGCGGACGCCCTACCTGCCCGGACCAACGAGACACCTCTTAGCGCCACGCCGTGAGAACGCTGACCTTGCGCGGCACTCAAGCGCCCGGAAATCACCAAATCGGTAAGAAGGCCTCGAACGCCCCGCATGATCGCACTCGAAACCACTGCACTAGCGCCGCCACCCTGCCTTCGCGGAAGCAAGCCAAGCATCGAACGCCAAGACTCATCTCGACCTGCCGTGACCAGCCGCCCAGTCGCGGCGCGTGCGTCGGCTGGTATCTTCGCCAGCCTGGCTCGCCGTCACAAGGCCGCCACGACTGAAAGCCTACGAGCCTGCAAACGCATCACCATTAGTCGCCATCGTCGGCGGATGCCTGATGGGCGCAGGCATCGCAGCCGCCAGCCTCCGCCTCCGCTGCATCGAGCGCACCCTAGGCTCGCAACGCGACCACCGAAAGTGCGGACCGCCGCGACGTGACGCGTCGAAGCCATCATAGTCCAAGGATCTCGCCTCAAGGCCGCATCACGGAAGACAAGGCGCAGAGGCCCGACGCGACGGCGCCTTCTCCGCGCGGCGCCTGACTATGCGGCGGCCCAGTGCATGCCGACATCGCCATCGAGCCGTGTGACGAGCGATCCGAGCGTCAAACGCCGCCGTCTTCAAAACAGCTCGACCTGATGTCATGTCAGAGACAGCGTGGCATCGCACAACACCTCCTACCTGTTTGATCCCAACATGATCAGCCAAGCCATGCCCGCGGGACCGGGTCGCTTTCTCGCGCCTGCATAGTATCTTTAGCCCGCCAAACATCATGAAGCTGCCGTCGAGGTCGCGCCGCACACGGTCACCACCGATCAGACCATGTCGACCGCTTTTGCCTTCGCTCGTCGCGCCCTCGGTAAGATACCCGGGCTCGAAACCGGCGGCGTCTGCGACGCGTTTTAGTCGCGCCAACCGCATTCTCTCGAGCCTATACGCCGTCAGCGCCGATTACATGGTCGCGACGGCGCCTCGCCCCCTATGATGTCGATGCGG
>Ga0163217_1070504_pt1 | contig 12045 bp, 7 predicted proteins | sample SynspAceP_FD_185933 | JGI IMG/M metagenome (GOLD analysis project Ga0163217, IMG submission 185933) | Saline lake microbial communities from Ace Lake in Antarctica - Synechococcus sp. Ace-P (PacBio error correction) | ecosystem: Environmental > Aquatic > Non-marine Saline and Alkaline > Saline ... | reverse complement strand
TGCATCAAAATCGACTTAAAACAGAAACATTTCCTGAAAAATCAGGATCTGCGTTCTTGCAATAAATAATAAATTATCACGCGCACCAATCAACACCACTTTTAACCTGCAAACGGCAAATTTTGTGGCGACAGCGTTGTGGTGTTATTCGCCCATGTCGGCGTAAGGATGTTCGATTTTTATGGTCTTGCTTTTCAAAGCCCGCTTAAGCGCTTCCCACAAATTAATGATCTGTGAGCAGTTTTCCTCTGCATCCAATATCAAATAACGCCGTTTGCGGGCATTGCAAATACCAGAACGAATCAAACGATTAGCTAGTAAACGAGCGATACCTTGATCACTACTGTGCTCGGCTTGGACCAAATAAGGCTTTCGCTACGTTGGGAGAGACTCATTAAATACGGGCTGCCCACCATTTCCGCTTCATGCGTATCGCGATATTTTGGGCAAATACAAATCTTCATAAAATTGTCGACGGACCCAATTTCATCTCGATTCTTCAGACGCTTTCTCATCGCCCATTTGAATCTATTAAATAGTTTTATCAAGATCCTCTCTAGGCACTAAGATGAAGGCAGCCCAAATTAATCCGGCATCATCTTTGTATTTCTCAAACAAAGCCAGACATCAAGGGTCTAACGCTTTCTTTCACCGTGTCAAGTTCAACTGGCGAATTTGATCGTATGTCGTTCGCTTCCATTCGGCAAACCCTAATAATTTCTTCGTTCAATAAGCTTCTAATGTCGAAACGCCTTCTTTGAAACACAAATCGCGTTTCGATCATCGGTTAATGCAAGGCAAACTCATTTTCTTCTAACGGCTTTGCCCTTCTTTCATCGGAGCAAAACTAACAAAGAAGAAGCGTCGCGGAAACATTGCCACACCCAAATTTTTCCTGAAACACGCTCAACTTTGTTTAATTGCGGCTTCATATTGATCACTGAAAGCACGGGTTCAATTACACTCTTTTGCTGTTGTAAAGAAGGATTTTTCGAAGGCGGCAGGAAAAGTAGCCATTTAAGCCATCAATTAATGCACGAATTTCTTTCTTCGGAATTCAGACGCTCCTGGTGCAAATTCGATTGCTTTTGTCGATGACTTTTGCCGTAAAGTTATTAATATACGCCCATCGTTTGGCGCTGAACGGCGTTTAGCTTCGTTTTGAGATAACTCAGGACGTAAGAAGAAACGGCCTGTTCCCGAATCGCCCATAGGCAAAAATATGTAGCCTGGACCGCTGCATGGCCACGCCAAATTGAATGGCTTTCAACGGCACGCTCTTGACCTAAAATGCCACTCAGTGGCTTCAAATGTCATTTAACGTCTTAAAAGCTAGGTGATCATCAGGCACTTTAGCAGCAAGTGCTTGTTACGGTTTAGAGAGGCTAAACCATGTTTGGACTCAATGGATTTCCTTTTTGTCTACAAACTACTTAGAAAGTTGGTTTTGCGAAAGAAGAAAAACTCTCCTTTCAAATATGTTAAATAAATACAATTACGTTGAGGACTAACACTCGATTCACTTCGCCTATATTGAAGTAGAAATATCATCGCGATTATTGACTTCAAACCAGTATTGATGTCCCAATCACGACTAAGCAAACCTGGATACTCAAACCATTCTGTTACCAAAGCCTGAAAGCTGATGTTGTGGATTTGGCTTTGAAAATACACGATGAAGTTTTCGCGGCGGTTGACCTCTAACAGAGCCTTCGTAACGAATACCTTTTAAATCTTGCTACATTACTGAGCGATTTCTGATACGGGTATTTAGGCTCATTTTTCTTTACCTCATAAGGCACAGGAGCTAGGTATTGGCGAATCTGTTTCGACAATTAAAGGACTTAAAGGAAGCTTACGAACTGTCTCCTTAAGATCCCCCTCGGTTTTAAACGTTTACGATTCCAGAAATAGAATCAAATAGTTTTCATCCAATGCGCTTTGGGCCATTTCATAATCTTCAGTAAAAACAATGTGGGCAAAACGCCAGCGGTATCTCGATTACCGGTACTCTTTGATCAGTGACAATGTGTCTTCTTTTGCATTTCGAGTGTGAACAATGACCGGCAAACCAAGCGATTTCAGCCGTTAGGTGAGAATTGAAACTGGTCTTTTTTGGGCTTCATGGGCCAACCACTGATGCCTCGTAAAAATAATCCAACCTGTTTCACGATCGCAATCACTTTAGGCGTTCCACAGCGTATTGTCGCAGTAAAAGCTCAATCCTGAATTAAGCCTTCACTCTGCAACGGGTGAACGCCACAACTAGCATAAACCCATTTCGTTAGTGAATCCTAATATGTCGTATCCATTTTGTTCAGATTCAAAACACTGATGCCGCAACTGCCTGACGCCTTTTTGATACGCCGCATCAATAGCCAAGTTTATATCATCGTTATAGTGCCAGATCCAGCATATCGGATGCAATGGGTGTCAATTAACATAGTTAGCGTTTACCACTGATTCAATTCGTGTGTGAGTTGTATTATGGGTTAAGTTTGTTTTTTAAGATCTGATTTCAGTTTTTGCAACGCTTGATAAACGCAACATGGAGCGATGAATACTCAATCATTTGTTATCAAGGTCGAATAAATCGGATTGTAAGGCACCATCTTAATGGAGCGCCTGTTGAATGACAAATACACTGATTGCAGAATAGCCCGCCAGTCCGTTGCAATAATCTCCAATTATTATTACTGTCCAACCCTTTTAATACATCACTAACTGCCGCCGCACCTTAGCAACATTGTATTTCAGCTCCTCAGGCAAGCCAGCGTAAGTTTAGTCCTTACCTGTTGTTTTGAATCGGACAATTAAACGAATAGGGTTGTTATTGGTTAAACCAAAAAAGAGAATCAGCTCTTTGTGATCTGGAAAACTGCAGCAAACTACTGTTTTACGTCATTCAACAGTCGCGGGTAGGCACACTGACCAAAGACATCTACTTCTAATGGTTGGTAAAAGACTGGGGATTTGTGAACTTGTAAGCACAAAATAAGTACGCGGCGGGCAGGCTCTGTCTAGCGCTTTTAACACGGCATTTGCTGCATTTGATGTTCATCCGCTGAGCGTTGCGTAATTAAAGACAACTTTATTTTTTGGCTATTTGCGGTTTTTGATGTTATTGCTTTACTAACAAGCGCCCCACTTGATCGATCTTTAATCGTCGGACGCTTTCACCATCTAAAACACGGAAATCTTGGATGTGTATTGCTCGCATCAACTCACATGAATGCACTGTCCACAAGGCCGAAGCCTGAGCACCTTCGCCACTTCAAATTTCTTGACGATTTCACGAGCAAAGTTGCTCTTGCCTTCGCATCCGCCCCCGTTACTAACCCAAAGCATGAGACAGGGAACTATTTCGTTTGTTTCAGGACTTGAACTTGTCGCAACAAGGAATCAACCAATGGGCAATTCGTTGTCATCTATTCATCACCAGACCACGTTTTACTCAGCTGCATCAACTGTCTTCAATTTGTTTTTTTGCAACAGTCATCTAAAGATAGGCTCCATCAATCACCTTGATCTTTAGTGGATCTGCGGCTTGCAGCACTCAGAAAACCATCACGCAACTTTTTGATGAAAGACACAGATTCTTTATTCAAACGGTCTTGATGTTTGGACGCTGTACTACGCGTTCTTGCCCTAATTCAACAGGACATCTAAAACCAACGTAGCATCTGGGCCTTGTTGTCACAACGACCCCAACTGGCTAATTGATCTTAAAACCTTAGTTCACCACCGCGCGCCTTAACCTTGTAAACATAACTCGAATCCAAAAAGCGATCACATGATCACCCATGTGCCTTTGTCTTATGCGGGCTGTTATCTTTTCTGCCAAATTTGCTGGGCTCTTGCAGCAAATACAAGCAACAACTCGGTGACATTATCACGGTTCTTCTCTAGCGTTAATATCAACTGACGTAATCTCTTTCCGCAGGGGCGTGCCACCAGGGCTCTCGAGTCAGTATGTAAGAGATATTATGAGACTCCCAGCCACTGACGAATAAATGAATCCGCCGTTTGTTCTTACCCGTACCTTCTCACCCCAAGCGAAATGAATTTACCTCTCATACATCAACTTCTCTATTTCGCTATTTTCTGGAGTCGATCGATAATCTCTCGACGCTTAAACTGTATTGCCTTACGGCCTGGTTGTGCTCTATTAAGGTGTGGAAAAAGCATGTGTACCATCCCCTTTAGCGACAAAATATAAGGCTTTTGGTTTGCTCTGGGTTCAAAGCCCGCTTTATAATAGCCTCTCGCCCACATTCGCAATAGGTGTTGGTGGCCAAACATAAAATCGGTAAGTATTATAGGGTGACGAATCCTGTAAACCTTTGCGGGTCAAATTACCTTTAAACGAATCTCCTAGGCCGTAATTACCGTCGATCTGTCTGCAGCCGCATGCCTTTTTCTTAGTCACTAATTGAATACCTGAGCGATCAAAGGTCGCTCGTCCGGCACACCCGTTTTCTTTTCAATAATAGACGCCATAATCAAGGCTTCATAAGGGCTACCCTTGCTTACCTATCTTCATGGCGTCTTATTATATTGAAAAAGAAACGGGTGGTGTGCCGGACGAGCGACCTTGCATTCGCTCAGGTATTCATTAAGTCGACTAAAAATAGGCATGCGGCTGCAGACAGATCCGCGGTAATACGGCCTAGGAATTCTGTAAAATAGAAAGACGTGATAAATAACAACATGAATAGTAAGTGGTGTCACGTCCGCACGATGATTTAAGGTAAGTTGACGCTTTATCCTTCCATAAATTTGTCAACGTTTGAGTTCATTAGCTCATGAGCATGTTAAAAATACTAGCGTCAGTATCACCTTTCATTGATAACGATAGGTTATTCGCAAAAAAACTGCCCTTTCTGGATGCCCTATCTCAAGCCCTTAATTTTTCGGACTATTTCTTCATTCGAAGAGTCCAGCAGAGTCATTAGTGATATTCCCTGACTTTCATCGCTGACAAGAAGTCTTGAGTCGTTTTACCTTCCAGCAGGTAATAGAATAAAAAATGGACTGCCCAGAATCAAACAGCGCCAGATGTCTAATTAAGTTTCATTTTCAGGTTTGATTGCGTACTTATCCAACTTTAGGAACCCATTCAGGATTCAGTTTTGAAGCAACGCGAGCTAAGAAAAGGATAAAGTGATCAAACCCTTTCTTACCAAGCTCATCACCGTAAACTTATGAGAAACTATCCCCTGGACGGGACTTTCAAACGTTTCAACAGATGTTAATGCCACCGGAAGCCGTAATAGAATAATAAAGGTAGCCGGCCCAATATAGGGAACAGGTAATAAAACAAAAAACACAACATCGTAAAAAACACTAATGAACGCCATGCATATTCCTTACTTGCATTGAATTTGTAATTCCGAGTTATGAATACCGATCGGAAAAGATGTTTCCCCGCAATACGGAATGACAGGTACGATCCCCATCAAGCTATTGGCTTAATAAAAAAACTCATTCTGGCCGCCATCAGGACGGCAGTGGAATAATCTCCAATCTTGAACAGTATAGCTATCTTGGTTTTTTCTATTTATGGCCTTTCGATTAGGTACCTTGCACTCCGACTGGTGAAGGAAGGTTATAGAGATTCCTTTTTCAACCCAAAAAAGATTGCTTTGAATACACTCTACCATTCTTGACGTTTCATTTAGCATTAATGGCTTTCAAAATCAGGCCGCCTTCAAGAATCGTTTAGCATGACATTTTCTAACCTATTTTAGTGTTTTATGCCGGGATAGAAAGCGATTACTACTTATAGGAACAGGAGAAAGAGAGAGTGAGACGCCTTTGTCGCGGTGATCTTGATAATCTGGTTGCCGCTAAAATACGCCGATAATATTCGAGCATTGAATACAGTGCTCAGGCGCTTAAATAACCTCTTCCGCCTTCTCCGCGACTGACGATGATTTACGACCGATTCATTCATAAATCAAAGGCAGAATATGTTGCCATCTTAAGGAAATCCGATAAGAGCATTTTTATTATTGTCTAAATGAAAAAGCATCCAAGTCGCAGATAGCCCTCGATATAAACGAGAAAAGGTGATCACCTAATATTTGCAGGAATTCAGAGGATACACGCGAATGGTTCATTACACCATTCGCCGTCAAGCCAAACCACGATCGGCAACGGAAACAGATTCTCTTCTAATCTGTAATTAACGACCAAGTCATGGCCTAAAAACTCAAAAAAATAAGGTTAGCTTATGATAGCGCAAAAAAAAGATGGCGTCCCGTTAGGGGGTTTTGAACCCCTGTTACCGCCGTGAAAGGGCGGTGTCCTAGGCCAACTAGGACAGAACGGGGACACAACATTTTTATACATTAATTATTCATTTTCAGACCACTTATTGTGTAAAAAAGTGGCGTACCCGTAGGGGGTTTGAACCCTGTTACCGCCGTGATAAGGGCGGTGTCCTAGACCACTAGACGAACGGGGACACTGTTTAGTTTTGAGAAAACTATAAAACAAACCACCATCACGTTATCGCTAACATCGATGTTGAGGCGGGAAACGAGGCTCGAACTCTCGACCCCAACCTTGCCAAGGTTGTTGCTTCTACCACTGAGCTTATTCCGCATTTACTAACCGCTCTACTCTATTCAAGCGTATTTTACGATCTCTATTTATAAAAATAAATGCACCATAAAAATGGCGTCCCGTTAGGGGTTTAACCCCTGTTACCGCGTGAAAGGGCGGTGTCCTAAGACCACTAGACGAACGGGCCACTGTTTAGGTTTTGAGAAAACTATAAACAACCACATTCACGTTTATCGCTACATCGAGTTGAGCGGGAAACGAGGCTCGAACTCGCGACCCCCACCTTAGCAAGGTTGTGCTCTACACTGGAGCTATTCCCGCCCATTACTAACCGCTCTACTCTATTCAAAGCGATTACGATCTCTATTTATTAAAATAAAGCACCCATTAATAATGGCGTCCCGTAGGGGGTTTGAACCCCTTGTTACCGACCGTGAAAGGGCGGTGTCCATAGACCACTAGACGAACGGGACACCTGTTTAGTTTTTGAGAAAAAAACTATAAAACAAACCACATCACCGTTATCGCTAACATCGATGTTGGAGCGGGGAAAAACGAGGCTCGAACTTCGCGACCCCAACCTTGGCAAGGTTGTGCTCTACCACTGGAGCTATTTTCCCCAGTACTAACCGCTCTACTCTATTCAAGCGATTTAGATCTCTATTTTATAAAATTAAAGCACCATAAAATAATGGCGGCCGTAGTTGGGTTTGAACCTGTTACGCCGTGAAAGGGCGGTGTCTAGACCACTAGACGAACGGGACACTGTTTAGTTTGAAGAAAACTATAACAAACCACATCACGTTATCGCTACAGTCGATGTTGGAGCGGGAAACGAGGCTCGAACTTCGCGACCCAACCTTGCAAGGTTGTGCTCTACCACTGAGGCTATTTCCCGCATACTTAACCGCTCTACTCTATTCCAAGCGTATTTACGATTCTCTATTTATAAAAATAAAAGCACCATAAATAATGCGTCCCGTAGGGGGTTTGAACCCCCTGTTACCGCCGTGAAGGCTGGGTGTCCTAGACCCACTAGACGAACGGGACACTGCTTTTAAGTTTGAGAAAAACTATAAACAACCACATCACGTATCCGCTTAACAATCGATGTTGGAGTCGGGAAACGGAGGCTCGGAACTTCGCGAACCCCAACCTTGGCCAAGTTGTGCTCTACACTGAAGCTATTCCCGCAATAACTTCTTCATTCACAGAAATATAGGTTAAAACTATAACAACCCACCATGTATGATAAAGATGGCGTCCCGTAGGGGGTTTGAACCCCTGTTACCGCCGTGAAGGGCGGTGTCCTAGACCACCTAGACGGAAGGGACTGCGTTATATTCTTGCTGTGTGAGCGGGTGCGTATATTACTGTTACCAAACATTAAAATCAACAGTTTTTTTTATTAATTTAAGTTCACTTAAAAAAAAGTACCATATAAATCAATTTGCAATCGAGCTTCTTAGCTAAAAACAAAAAACCTATTAATTAACCCTGTCACTTTCAACGCTTTTATTAGGCGGCTGCTCTACAACACATTTATTATAAGCGTCACTCCGCAGGCTGATGTAAAAAAGGTAAAAAGCCTCCACCAACGAAAGGAGTTATCAATGTCACCACTAGCACTAAAACTGACTAATTCCATTGCTTTATTAAAACAAGCATTTAATGAGCGAGCTGACATTTTTTACAACAACACGTCAAAGAAAGTGTTAAGGATTAGTGTACTGGCAGGCTTGCGCGGAATTTAGCTTTCACTCCAGAACAAGGCGTTATTGCCAGCAGCAGACTACCAAATTGAAATAACAAGATGAGCTACACCACAACAGTTCGAAACATTAAAAAACCGTAGCCACCGTTTTTTTTAGAATTTGAACTAAAACCCGCTAGGCAGCAAAAAAAGGGACAACTACAAGCCAACATACGGCTCTGAGGAAAGTGAGAGAGTACGGGGCACCAATGCCCTACGAGCAATCCGCTTCAGGACGATATGAAAATAGCCTTAGCCAGCCAAACAGTCACCGCCTTTACTAAGCGATCCAAAACATTATTCATTTTACTAAATAACCCGATAATATAAACGACCTTCATGCCCACTGTATTAAGAGGTCGGTTTTTTTACTTCACCAACCTCTGCAACACAATCACAAATTACTCTCTTCTAATCAAGCCAGATCGCAGCGTAACAACCACTTTCACTGTTTTAAACGTAAGATTTTTTCTCACTGCATCTTGGATCCACCTCGACGTTAAAGTGTAAAGTTAGAATGTTTTTTACAATCCAGGCTTCCATAAGCGATTAAAGTGGTGCAAATTCGCAAATCAACAAACTTCGCCAATATATGCTATGAAATTCGACTGGCCCAGTACCTAAAGAAGCTGTCCGGATGGAAGAAGGAGGCGGCGCCAGGCGTTATTCTTAAGCTTTAATATAGGCAACCCGTGCCGCATTTGGCTTTGAGGCTCCCGATGAAAATACTCGTTGACGTCATTCGCAATCTACCCACTTCTCAAGGCTATGCGGAATTCCAAGGGCCTTTTACTCTTGTTTTTTTTTTTTTTTGGCCCTCCGCCAGGGGCCCCCGTTATTTGCAAAAATATCAAGCCAATGGGCAATCAAATTCTGCGGATGTAACCATGTTTTGGATGGGGAACGGGGTCAGTGAACTTATCGTCATGGCAATGCAAGGACTTTCTAAACGACGGTGATGAAATTCTCATAACCAGCCCCTGACTACGCCGTCTTTGGACCGCGCTTTGCCACCCTTTCAGGCGGCTATGTCGAAAATTACCTCTGCGACGAAGAACGCCGGGCTTGGCAACCAGACATTCAATTGAACATTCGCCACTCAAAAAATTCCAACAGAAACCCAAAGCCATCGTCATTATTAGAAGAACCGAACAACCCAAACGGGTGCGGTGTATGAAAAAAGGCATACTAGAGTCAATAATTATCTTGCTGAAGAACACAACCTTCTATTTTTCTTCGGATGAAATTACGACAAAATCCTCCCTATGACGGACGCCCAACATATTCCTACTGCTACCATTTGACAGAAGGCCGCGCACCTTTGCATTACGTTCGGTTGGACTCTCAAAAGTCTATCGTACCTCTGGCTTCCGCTCAGGCTGGGTATGGTCATTACGGGGGGATAGAGCCGGGTATCAGTGATTTATATAGAAGGGCTTAGCAATTTCTCAGCTCATGAGACTATGCGCCAACGTACCCGCTCAGCATGCCGTACAAACCGCATTAGGTGGATACCAAAGCATTAGATGACTAATCATCCCCGGGGCGGGTTTCGCTTTTATGAGCAACGCCAAAGTAGCTTGGGAAGCGCTTGACTTCATTCCCGGCGTTCACTGCCATAAACCTGAGGGGGCGTTGTATTTATTCCCTCGACTCGATCCCAAAAAATTATACAAAATTAAAAATGACATGGATCTTTGTTCTTGCAGTTCTTACGAGAAGAAAAAGTACTTATTGTTCCAAGGCACCGGATTTAAATGGCCAACACCAGAATCATGTTCGTTTTGTCTTTTTACCACACACCGAAGAACTAACACCCGCCATGGAAACGATTTTTTGCTGCGCTTTAGGGACGATTAAAGAAAGCGTTTAACACCACTCTTTGAAATAATCCAATAAAGCCCTACTATGCTCCTTAACAGTTTCTTAAGGAGCATTATCGATGGCGCATTATTTGTTATTTGCTTGGACAACCTCGCCGTCATTGGCTGGCAGGTATTGTCTTAAAGGTCTTTTGGGCGTTAATGGTTATTATGACCAGCAATGGCCTCGACTCACCTCTTTGCTGATCTTTTGCGGTGTCTTTGGCTTACGGGCAGCATCATTTTCACTCCTTATTTACTAAATTCATGGCGAAACGTGGCTCGGTGCCGTTGCTTATTGAGCAACCACGGCAACACAATAGAAAGCCTTGGCTACTTGATACAGTATAAGAACGTTTCGCAAAAGGGCGGGCATTTAAAATGCCAGAAGTTGCGATTTTTCCCGCTCACGATGCCAATGCGTTTCCCGCCACTTGGCTGGAACAAAAATGCGGCTGTATAGTTGCGGTTTAACAGCGGCAGTTAGGATCGCTTCTCGCCCGATGAAATTAAAGCAGTACTTTTGGCCATTGGAGATTTAGGCACGTAAGCAAACGGAGAACATTGATCACCCTGTCACTCATTTCAAGGTGTGGTTAACACCTTTGTATGTTCTTTGCACGTTATCGCCGCTTATGCCGTCGATCAGTTCTGCGTAAAAACGATAACGGAAGGCTCTGTGGGTTGGGGTTATATAGTGCGACATTTGTATTTGAAAATCATTCTTCGGCGTATTGGCCTTCAATGTATTGTGTATGTGGTTCTCTCGCTTTCTCCGAATTTAGAAGCGGATGAAGCCGGGGCTCGTTTGGCAGGAAAAAACGCCATGGATTGCAGCCACTTGTACGATTACCAGAAAGAGCATGAAGGAAAGCACATGCCGGCACTCGATGCTTGCTTTCGGCATTCTCGCCGCAGAAGAAAACCAACTATGGGCGAGTTGTTTTCTAGCCACCCCACCAATCAAGTCAGAATCAAAAGCCCTCGAAGCACTTAAACCCCAAGCTTCACCATAAAAAAAACGCCAGCTTATTTGCTGGGTTTTTTATCTTTAAAAAACTATTTTGGTTTTGTTGGTGCTGGGTTTCTAGATGGAAAGCATCAAAGGAATACCCGCTTCCTTCACGTTACATCCACAAAGCGCAATACCATAGACATAAAAATTTACCTCTACACCCATTTTCGGCTTAAAAAAAATCATTATTCTACTCAACTAGCGCTTTGACCTGCTCAAGCATTTTGAATTCTTGTGTCCTAATTTCAGCAATCTAGCTTAGGAATTATGGATTTATAAGGCCCTATTTTTACACTACATACAAACGCATTGTCTGGTTACCGAAACGAAAATCCTCTTTCGATATAAGCTTTGCGCCCGCCAAGAACTCAAATCAATAATAATAGAAGAAGAAGCCGCCAGCGATGGTTGTACGGCACGTTTGGTTCAACATCTCGATATTAAACGAGGTTTCAACTCGACCAGCTTGACGGAATCTTCAGACGTTTCACATAACTTTGGGGTAGGCGATGTGTAAGTGAGCAGCTGGGCTCCATATAGCTTTTTTTTGCCACTTACTTAGGAAAGGCGCAAACTTGCGTACTTAAACATTATCGAAACATTTACGAGCCTGTGACTGTCTCTTTACTAGAATGTTTTTCCTTTAAACTAAGGACTAGACAAAATCAGCGAACTTCTTGGAATTAATTACCCCAAGTACTTTCCACCATAATTATAACGGCCCTGGAGAGAAATAAGAATCCCAACTGAACATTTGTCCCTAGTGTGGCCACTTCGAAGATCTCACAGTTCGCGAGCCTGCATTGACTTCCAGCCATGCACTTACCTTAGTCTCTATTTATTAT
>Ga0163217_1039721_pt1 | contig 12045 bp, 13 predicted proteins | sample SynspAceP_FD_185933 | JGI IMG/M metagenome (GOLD analysis project Ga0163217, IMG submission 185933) | Saline lake microbial communities from Ace Lake in Antarctica - Synechococcus sp. Ace-P (PacBio error correction) | ecosystem: Environmental > Aquatic > Non-marine Saline and Alkaline > Saline ... | reverse complement strand
CCTATATCGCGACAGAGTCCGATCCCGACCGCTTCCTGCCGCCGTGGCGACGGCTTACCGTCGTGTTCTGTTCGGGGATGCCGTCGAACATGAAAACTCGTCGAGGCCGTCCGGCGGCAGCAATGCCCCGCGCCGGTCGTGCTCGGTTTTTCGCGCTACGAAATCTCCGCGAAGTGACCCCGACAATCACCCGCGCTTTCCCGACCTGGGTCCGCTTCGTGGGCGCGTCGACAACCGTCTCGACTGGAAACGCATCTTGACCTCGGTGTCCGCGCGCCACTTCGCCGTCGGCCAGCCCAAGGGCACGAATGGTCGGCGACATCCTGTGGACCCTCGCCATTAACCTGAACCCGTGACGTGCTGCAATGGATGGAGGAAGAGGCCGAACGCTTCAGCATCAGGCGATTGCCCAGCGGCCATGCATGCAGATGATGATGGACGACGATCCCCGACCTGATCGAAGGGTCGCCGCCTGACCTGGGGGGACTGCGAATTCCACTCCGGCGGGTTTATTAGGCAAGGCCTGCCTCAGTGAGAGCGAACATGCGCATAGGCGTTCCAACCGAAATCAAAGAAACAGGGAATCCCGTGTCGGACTGACACCGGAAAGCGTCGGCAACTCACCCGGCGCAGGCCATGACGTCAACGGTCCAGTCCGGTTGCGGGCTTCCGGATCTGGCTTTCCGGGACGACGCGTACACGCTTGTCGGTGCGAAAAATCTGCCGGACGCCGACGCCGTTTCGCCGCCAGCGAGCTGATCGTGAAAGTGGAAGGAGCCGCAACCCGAAGAGACGGCACGCCCTCACCCCCGCCCCACCACCTCTTCACCTACCTCCACCTTTGCCCGGACCCGGGTCCAGGCTGCCGGCCTGAATTGAAGTCCCGGCTGCCTCGCCATCGCCTATGAGACCGTCACGGATGATGGAAGGCGGCCTTGCCCGCTCCTGCGCCCGATGAGCCAGGTGGCCGGCCGCAGTCGATGCAGCGTTTGCGGCCTGGGCCCTGATGCGCACCACGCGCGGGGGCGCGGCATCCTGCTCGCGGCGTGGCCTGGGCGTTGCCCCCTCGGAAAGTCGTCATCATCGGCGGCGGTGTCTTTCCGGCACCACGCAGCCGAAATCGCGGGTGGCATGCGCGCCGATGTCACCATTTTTCGATCGCAACAAAACAATCGCCTTGCCGAACGGATGGAAAAACAGTTCGCGGCTCGGGTGAAGACATTGTATTCTACCGCCCACAGCCTCGCCGAGGCCTCCGCAAGGATGGCAAGGGACCTCGGATGCGGCGCCGTCCTGATCCCCGGCGCTTCTTGCGCCCAAGCTTCAATCTTCGCGCGCCCAGCTCTTCGACCGATTGAAACCGGCGCCGTGCTCGTCGACATCGCCATCGACCAGGGCGGCTGTTTTCGAAACCAAGCACGCACCACGCTACGAAGACCCCCGATCTATTGAATGCGATTGGCATCCTGCACTATTGCGTCGCCAACATTTTGCCCGGCGCTCGTGCCGCGCACCCTCCACCTACGCGCTGACCCAATGCCGACGCTGCCTTTCGTGTGCAGATCGCGAACCTTCGGTGGACCGCGCGCCATCAACGCCAACCCCCACCTCGCCCACGCGGCTAACCGTCGACGCCGGCCAAGATCGCCCAACGAGCCGTCGCCCGCGACCTCGCGCGAACCCTATGTCCGGCCCGACTGCTGACGGTTTAAGGCGCCCCCGCGCGTTCCCTGAGAATGGCGGAATTGGAAAACGAAACTGACTAGCGAAAGCCTTGCACAGGTTAAGTACGGGCTTTTGTTGTGCAGAATGGGAACCGTCTGGCTTCGGCTTTCAGGGGCTGTCACAACGAACAAGTTCGACCAGCAGCGCAATCGTCCAGAAGATGACATTCGGTTCCTGCCGCCACGGTCTCTCTTGGGCCATTTGAGGAGACAAAAGGAGATTTGGGTCGTGCCTCAAAATTTAAATACGACATCGGAACAGTGGCCCCAATTCATAAGGCTTGGCAGTATGCCGAACCCCTGTCTGATTCTTCCATTTTCTCGCCCGTTATCCTTGGCCGGCCGCTTGTTGATGATCGCGGATCGCAAGCTGTTTCCCGGTGGGCCCCACCGGGCAGACTGATTACTAGGCCGAATGTCGTCAGTGAGTCCTGCGTAGATGATGCGGCTGTTGATGGATTCGGCGCTTATGGCGGTTGAGGCCCGCACCCCCATATTGACGCGTTTGCGGCGCGTTGGCGCGATGTTTCCTGCAATACCGTACAATCGCCGCTCTGTCGCCGACGCGCGCCATGCTGCTGACTGCATGGACAATCATCGGACAGGCGTTTGCCACCATTCAGAAGGTGTTGGCCAGAGGAGGCATTGTCGGCCGGGCCTGGATTACACAATGGCGTTTGAGCCAGGGGTTTCCTTCACCCTTGCAGACCGACTTGGGGCAGCGGGGTTATTCGCTACGATTGATGAGTGGCGAAATGGGCATCTTGGGCGACAAATCAGAAGAAATGCCGAGCGCCATTGGCTTCCAGCGCTCGTTTTGCCTTGGCGGCGTCGGGGCGCAGACAATTGGGACGACAAAGTTCCACAGCCCTTTATGCCGACGGCGCCTTGGTTTGAGAATGGCGTGGAGGCAAGCCTGCCCAAAAGATTTCTATTCCTCTCACTTCATCGTCGACAAGATTGATCGATTATCTGGAAGATACTGATTAAGACCAAAACCCTTCTTTTGCTTACCTCCCCTTTCAGGCGATCCATAACCCGGTCCAGGCCCGCCGGAATTTCACGGCCCATTATACAAGGCCGGTATTCATTTGAGGGCTGGCATTTGTATGCGCGCCTGAGCGCCACCAGGCGTGCCCAAATGCTTGGGCTTGTCTCAAAGGGCCGCGCCGCTCGCTCGATGCCTGGAAACGGCGCGCCAATGGGATGCGCTGAGTGAAAAAGGAACGCGCAACCCTACCGCCGCAAGAATGGAAGTGAATGCTGGCATGCTCGAGGCGATGGGATCGGCCAAATCGGGGCGATTCATTGATCACCTGAAAAGCGAAAACAAATTCGAAGAACACGATCTTTTTGAATTACCTCAGACCAATGGTCCCGGAGTTCAACCGCGGAGATGATTGACCACGTTGGCGTTTCTGGATGTCTCTGAACGGCTTTATCCATTTGTCGGGGCTGGACGGCATGGAAGAGCGCGGGCGTTGGGGCTTTATAGGCCGGGAATGGGCAACGCTGCGGGCCTTCACCGGGCTCTCTTTTTTAAGTTCTACGCAACGGGGTGCATTCGCGCCACCCCTGATTGTTCGCCGGGCGGGGTTGTCCCGCAGCAGGTATATTCGCCGGCTATGGTGACGGACCTTGCGCCAACCCTGCTCGACCTGAATCAATAGCCCCTTCCCCGCCAGACGATGCACGCGCGATGAATGCCGCAGCCTGCTGCCAGGTTCTGAACGGAGAAGCCAATTTACGTTTACGCGCCAGATGATGGGTGCGCGCGATCGAGGTGTCGGGCAACGCCGCGCTGTTATAAGGGCGACTATTAAAATCACCCGCAGCATGCCGCCGCGGTGGCGACGGTGCGTGGCGGACTGTTCAAAATGCTCGATGATCCCGGCGAAACGTACATTCTGAAGCGGCCGCAGGCCTGAGATGATGGCAAACATGCTAACCGCCATATACAGGCTTACGCATCTGAAAATGGGCGTTGCTGGGAACATTGCCGGGCGGATTATTAATTCCTTGTTCAGATTGAAAGAAACACACAAGCGCGCTTGCTGAGGGCGCTATGGCTGGCACTTGCCGCGCTTGGGGCTGGTCTTACTCGCATTCCTCTACGGCATACTTATCGCCAGCGTTACGCGTAATCCTTCGGCGGGCGCGCACATGAGCATATACCGAGACAGCCTCCGGCATTATTGCAGGGTTCTATGGCCAGCAAGATTTCCTACTAACACGGGCAAATTTCGAAGCCTATCTGCGGTATTCGCGGGATTCCGATGAAATGGCTCACTATTGTTGCGACCGAAAAGAAGATGAAGGAAGGCGCAGGGGTTATTCAGATTTGCCTGTACGTTGCAGCTTCGCCGATGGCCGGTGGATGACGACAACGACGCCGATGATCGCTTGGATTGGGAGGCTTCAGCAAAACGGCGCCACGCATATACCCTGCAATGATTTCAGGATGCGTGAAACTTTTTTTGCTCTGCTAATTCGAGGATTACGCGGACGGAATGGCTTCTTGGCGCGCTGCGAATAGCATTATCGCTTGGACCGTATCGGCCAGAACGGCAGTATGCGGGCAGAGGTCGCTCTACAATGAACTCGTCTCAAGGAGTCCGACCAACTTCCGAGGGTACATTCGCTCTCAACGTTCTGAAAAAACGTCGCCAGTGGCGGGTTTCGTTCGCAGGTGATGCGTCAACAAAGGGAACGACGCGCTTTCATGCCGGGACCGTACCTACTTGACGGCCCGGACTGTCTGCAAGCCAATCTTCGAGCGCCGCCCCTTTCATTCTTGGACAAACGCCAAACACTTGCTTGATTTCGGAATGATGGCCACCGATGTTTCGTCACTTCAGCCAGGACCGACTCCGGCTGAGATAAATAGCGAAACGCGCGCCCCTGCGGTCTTTGAAGTGGGCGGCGCGCAAGTGGGAATTTGCGACCAGCGGCGAGCGAGCCGCAACTTGTCAACGAGGGCCGATGGATTGTCTGGAAGCCTTGTTGACGGGAAGCCTGCGAAACGAACCCTCGCCCAGGCATCCGGTCAGAACGCCGAGGCGTATGGGCGGGGACAGAGCATTTCGATTATGGTCATTCAGGATTGCCGAATACAGGAACGTGCCGACTCGCGCTACCCGGGTTATGGTGCCTTGAAAAAGCTTTACGCTGCGCTTGGGCTGCGGCTCGGGGGGATCCGGATGCGCAGAAACTAGTGCGTGCAACCACCTTCGGTCCCAATGGCTAACGTTTTGTGGGATGCAACCGAAATAGTTCCTTCAAATTATTTGACGGTTGAGACGGGCTCCTATTCAAACAGCGCCATCAATGTCTACGGCTCAGGGCGTATGCCACCACGCTTGAATTCCTTTGGCGTCCGCGCTGACGACGGGAGCCGACATTCAAACTCTCGCTTTTTCCGGTGTCTTGCCTTATTTGATCCGCTGGCGACGTTCGAGTGGCGGCGTAGCACTTGATCTTCTCCACCCCCTCCTCATCGGCGCTATAATGCGCACGTGCCCAGTTTCACCCACCTCACGCCCATGCCGGGCCCGCCCTCCCCGGTACCTGCAGGCCGCTATGGCCGCTTGGTCTTTCTGGCGCATTCCAGCGTTTTGAAGAAATGGTTCAGGGCCCGCCGGTGGCCCGGGCTCCAAATGCTCTTGAGGGCGTGATGCGGAATGGCCGTGTCGTTTGGTGCTGCCAATTGTCGGATGATCTCTCCGGGGCATCGTCCGTGCACTTTTCGTGCACCTGTGTGGGCAGGCTGCCGTTTGCACTGACAGACACGCTAACTCCGGGTGTTTGCCCGGCGCACGCCGGGCTCAGGCCCTTTCCTGGTCCGGGACGCGCCCTCACCAGATCCCGGCTCGCGCCGGGAATTCGGCTTATGTGGACGCCTGTTTCCGGACTCCTGAACCCGGCATCCGCCACACTCCAAAAACCCATCCTCCGAAACGCAAGCGCCCCCACCAGGCGTCAAACCCAGCAGGGGCGCTTCGAATATTGAAAGAAACAAGTCTGCCCTGGGAAATCAGGAACTCAGCGCGGCGATGGCTGTCGTCAATCCGTTGGCGCGCGGGCTTGTCGAGAATGGCGGCGATCTGCGCGGCGCCTGCCTCGATGGCCAGCAAAGGGCGAGCACTTCGACATCCACGACGCGCCATTTCGCCATTCACGCTCCATCACACGCCAGCGGAACCGTCGTCGGGTCTTCGCCCTTTTTGCGGTCACACCGCGTTTTCGACGAACCGAGTCTTTTCTCGTTTGCGGGTCAACCGGAGCGTATCACGTCGACCTGGCATTCTTTCAGCTTGTTCTTCTGATTTCTCGAACGTGCCGACGAGGAACCGGGTTCAAACCGCGGCTGTGAAGCGCGCCTGTTCATTCCTTCGGTCAGACGACGCGGAGTGCTTGGCCCAGCGTGAACCGGGCGATTGGCACTGGATGTCCCACGGCCTCCGTAAGCATTCCGCGCCGGGTCTGTGTGGCTGGAAATCTGGGTCGCGGTTCCGGCGATCAGGGCCTCTGCCTCGGGACTCCGCCTGTGCGGAAAGCGCCATGGTGGCGAACTGGTCAATACGATTAAAGCGTGGGCGAAACATTGTGTCTTGTCCTTCAAAGCCAGTTTTTTTTCTGATCTGGCCTGTAGTTTAGATTATGGGTTTTGGCCGCCCCCTTTTGTTCCCTCGGACTTCATATAGGTGCCATTTCACGGACTTTGCATGGAGGTCGCCCTTAGGATTTTGGAAAGCATCGGACGGAAATCCGAAAAGTGTGAGGCTTTTGCGCCTACATTTTTCGCCATCTTGGGTGGAGAAGGTGCGGGACGGCGGGCTTGAACGGCAAGGGGGCCTTGCGGCCGACAGTTTTAAGTTGCTGCGTTTACCAATTTCGCCACGCCCCGCACTGGCTAGCCCGGAGTATTCCCGCGGCCCGCCTGTCTTGGCAAAGCTGGCAGGCGTTCCGGTGCCACCGGGACCGCCCTGCCATAGAGCAAGCCTTATGCGCATAGAGCAGGGTCCCTGAGGGCAATTGGTGCCCTTACAATTTTATATTGCGCAATAACTTTAAATACAAAAGCCGCGGAATACTCCCATTGCGACCCCACAAAAGGAGACGACCATGACTGAAAACCGCCCAGATACTTACCAGCAGCATTCATGGCCACGGGCCTGAACGGAGCCCGCGCCGGACTTTGACGCCGTGACGGAACCCCATGGCCAGCGCACCGCTCTCTGGACTACAAGGGCCAAAAATGGCTGATTTCTCTTCTCGCACCCCGGCCGACTTCAGCCGGTCTGCACGACCGAATTCATTTGGCGTTCGCCAAAGGCGCATGACAAGTTTGGCCGCGCTTCAACACCGACTTGCTCCGGGCCTCTTCGAATCGACAGCAAATATGCCCACATTGCTGGGTCCGCTCGATCAAAGGAGGAGAATTTCGGCGTTGACGTAAAATCCGATCAATCGGAGGACTCTCGATTGAAAGTGGCTAAATGGCCTTTTATGGCATGGATTCATGCCCGGCGCCGCGATACGTCCGCCGTGCGCGCCACCTTCATCATCGACCCGGAAGGCATTCTGCGCGCCATGGTCTATTATCCGATGTTCGAATGTCCGCTCGATCGATGAGTTCTTGCGGACTGGTTGCAGGCGCTTGCAGACCTCGAACAAGAACAAGGTGGCGGACTGCCGGAGAACTGAAGCCCGGCGAGCCCTGTTATCGTTCCCGCCGCCGCCAAAACCACAGAAGCCGCCGATGCCCGCAAGGGCGAAGGCTTTGAATACACCGACGGTACTTCCAAAGAGTCCCTTAAACCGCCATGAATCCGGGGCTTCGGCCCCGGATTTGCCTCGGCTTGCCCTAGCTGACTCGCTCGAACACCGCCGCCAGGCCCTGGCCGCCACCGATACACATTGGTCTCAGGCCATAGGCGCGACTCCCGCCCGCTCCATTCTCGCGCAGCACGGGTCAGGATCCGCACGCCGGTCGCGCCGACCGGATGGCAAGCGAAAGCCCGAGCCATGAACGTCAAGCGGTCCATATCGTCCGCGAGGGCCCAGCGGACTTAGTACAGGCGAGCACCTGCGAGGGAACGCTTTCGTTGAGTTTCGATCAGGTCGAGGTCCTGATCGCCAGCCCGGCCTTTTCCAGCGCCTTCTGGCTCGATGGTACCGGCCCGATACCCATGACCGACGGTCCGACGCCGGCCACGACCAGGAGACCAGAACGCCCAGCGGCTTCAGGCCATTCTTGTCTGCCGCCTCGCGCGTGGCAGCGATTACAGGCTGCCGCGCCATCATTCTGGCCGGGACGGCATTGCTGCCGTTAACCGGTCGCTTCAGGATCGGTGCGGCCATGGATGGCGGCAGCGAGGACAGCCCCGTGGAGTCGGCGCGGATTTATTGCTCGTCCTCGGACACAAATCGTATCGTCCTTGCGCGGCCCTTTTCACGGTGAATCGGGACAATCTCATCGGCGAAACTTGCCTGCTTTTTCTGGGCCGGCAGCGGCTTTCCATGTGGGACTTGAACGCGAACTCATCTCTGCGCGGCGCGGCTGATCTGTAGTCGCGGCGAAGGTTTACTCGCGCACGTCTCCGATCATCCCTCGCCGGAAACCGGGTGGAACTGCCGCCCGCCGTGTAGCGGGAACCTCGTTGAGAGGGAGGCCATCATGCAGCATCAGCCTCGCCCTTGATACCCAGCGCAGCGAGAAAGAAGGTGCATTCGACATGCTTTTTTCGGCCCCGCCCGCGAGACAAGGTCTGCCCCCCCCATTCGCGCCGGTTGCCCCCCTGCATCACGCCATTGATCACCGCCTGCAGGCCGAGCGCAGCGCCGGTCGATCTGGTTAGCCGCCGGTCGATGTCGTCAGGCCGGCATCAAGCGCACCCACCGGCAAAGGGCCGGCGCCTTCCATGACGTTCGGATAGCATTGCGCGAAGATACAGTCCTCGACAGCCTCCGCGGCAACCTGGTGCGCGCCATCAATTCGCCGGATTGACATGGGCTTCGGCCATGTCGTGCGATGAACCGTTCTTGAATGCGCCGCCAAAAGGCCGCCAACTGCCGTGCCGGAAGCGGCTCACAGATTACAAAACATACTCTCATGGATCGTCCTCTTGAACAGTCAGGCCGCTGCCACGTTTCGGTTACTTGTTGCGTGCCGCTTCCACGCTCTGCTGCGGTGACATGTTGCTGCGAATGGGGCGGGCGGAAGCGGCGGGATCTCTTCCTTCAACGCCTCGCCGAACGCATTGGGCGAATCCGTCATCAATTTCATCTTCTTGTAGCCCGCGCAGCAGGGACCGGATCACAACTTGGTCATCTCATTGCGCCAGCTTGCAGGGCGGCGGGTTTAGCAGCTCGTCAGCCTTGTAGACACGATTGACGAGGCCCCAAGCGTTTCGGCAGTTTCCGCATCAAGGAAGTTGGCGGAGAGGAGAGTTCCTTGGCTGCGGTTGATTGCCGATAGGGCGGGACAGTTTCTGCTACAGGCCCCAGCCCACGGCATGATTGCCGAACGCGGGCATGCGTCATCTGCCGGAAATTTGGCGTTCTCAGACGCTCTCAGAAGCACAATCGCCACATCTAGGGCCAACTCGAATGCGGACCTGGTGATGGCCCAAACCCGGGTTTTGATCGCGGCCGGATGACCGGCCACGGATAAGGCGCCCAATCGCCTTTGGGCCAATATTCAAACTCGCCGCCGTCGGCCCGCCATGAGCAAAAGCCGGTCTCGCCGGCTTCCTTGAGGTCGACGCCCCGCGTTGAAGGCCCCCGGCCTGCGCCGTAAGCACCGACCGCGCGAATTGTCCTTGTCCGCCGCAGCGCCGTGAACGTGCGGCGAGATTTCGCACGCAGGGCCGGCTCAGCGCACTTCAGCGCGTCCGCCGTCGTTTCAGGGTGGACGATTAGCGACCGCTTTCGTCGCGTTCAACAGTTTGATGATATTTCGGCCATGCAGGCATTCCTTCCAGAGTTTCGTTTCGTTTGTGCACGGGTGCCCTGGTCAGGCCTTCCGTTTGCGGAAACAAATGTTTAACTGCAATGACCAGCGCGATTCTGAGGGCGATTGCCGCAGCCAAGGAAAAACAGGTCGAATTTCAACGGGTGAGCCAGGCCTTGGCGTCGAGCGGCATTCTGCAAGCGCCAGACCAATGCAAGCGCCTGTGACCTGCTATTCCGGTCAGGTCTCGACCAATCGCCGTCGCCAAGTGCAGGGCAGCGCCGCTATTCGGCCCGTACTGCAAGAGCGCAACGCCATCCCGGCAAAGAAACCCGCCATAAGCGATCGGGAAGGCCGTATCGAGAAATTATGGGTCACTCGGAAATGCGCCGAGCGTTGAATCGCTCAGGCCCCGCGCATCCAGGTTCGGCTGCGCTCCTCATTGGCAATCGTATCGGAGGAATTTGTGCCCCCAACCGGCTTTCAGCGAAGATGCTGAAACCCAACCAGATTCAGGATTGGCTGCGACGCAACAGCCCCAGATTTCACGGGTGTTTCGCTTCAGGAGCGTCGTCACTTCGTGTCCTCCACGATTTGCGTTCGGTTTGACGCCGGTGCGGCGTGATGGTCCTCAAGCCGCTGTGTAACATTCCGCGCATCAGTCTTCCCGGATCGTGCTGGCGACGAGTTGTGAACCGCCATTGCTCGCCGACAGACCGGAAACCAGGGATAGGAAGCGAAGGGCCACGTCGGGGAATTTTTCCTGAGCCAGAGCGCCGAGCGGCTCGAGCGATGTCACCTTCGCGTAGGGGCCAAGCCCCCGGAATTCGTGACCTTGTGCACGACCGCGCCGGTGCGCAGGCGCGGTCCGATATTCAGCTTCCAGCATGGCCCGCGGGCCACCTGCGAGGAACGCCGGCCAGGCGTGAACACCATTCCTCCAGCTTGGAAACCCGGGCGCGCTGGACCCACAGGAATTGGCCATCCAGGCTCGCAACCATTGCGAAACGCGCGCCATGCGTCGGCGCGCGGGCGTGAACTCGGTCTTTCATCTCGGCATAGCGCTCTTCCAGCATTGGCGATGGACCTCGGGATGCCTCACCGATGCCACGCGAAGGCCGCGCGATCGCGTCCGCACGTTAATGTCGTCATGCGTTGGGCCAATTTGCCGCAGTGGTAAGACATGTAGGTATAGGCCGCGCGCAGCCGTTCACGCCTTCCACGATTTTGCTGCCTGAACATCCGAGACCGTGCGGATTCATGCACCTGGATGCCCAGCGGCGCGAGGATTACTTCGCGATACTGCTGTCAGGTTTGATATCGCGGGTTGCGCCCGGAAGAGTTATCGCCGATCAACAGCACGGCGGGCCCAGCGGTGGGTGAAGGCAGGTCATTTTTTTTTCAAACTTTTTTTCTTTTTTTTTTTTTTTTTTTTCCCCCCCCAAATTTTCCCCCCCCGGCCCCCCCCGGGCCAGAGCGGCCTAATTTCGCAAGCGCGTCATAAAACAAAAAGCTGGCGCTGAATTCTCCCGCGGAAATCGACTTCCGGCCATTGGTGCCGATATCGCTGGATCATTGCCGATGAAGAAGAGGTCATTCACCGGATCAATCCAGAACCAACGTGGCCAGCGGCTCACCCCAGGGAAATTACCGTTGCCGGGCGCCCTGTGGCCTTGCCTGCTGCTTTTGGGGTCGATGATTTCAGTCCGAAAATCAAGCCGAAAATCCCAGCCCCATCGGTTTCGGCGTTTTGGCTGGGTTGCCATCGGAAAACAACTCGCGGCCGTCCGGCAGCATCATTGGTTGCGCAATTCCAATGCCCACGTCTCAGGTTTCAAGGATACGCACACCGTCCCAGTATCGGCCGCCGTTCAGCAGCATTGGGCAAAAAACGCGTATAATTCATTTCCATCGTTGGCAACAAGGACCTCCGCCGGCCGGATTCCATTCCGGACGGTCCTGCCTTGCGAAATTGCCACCCATGGCTCAATTGTATGGCAGAAGGCCCAGCTCCGGGTTTGCTTTGGCGAAAATTACGCATAGAGCCTCACTTTGAACAAAAACCGGGTCCAGGTTTCTCTTTGCCGGCACATAAAAAGCCGGGTTGTCAGTTCATTCCGAGAGGTGTGAAAGAGCCTCCGCCTGAAAGGGGAAAACTCGCCAAAAACCGCATCCGAAATTCTTCTTGGACCCCAATATAAGCCCTGGGAACATCGACCGGGACGCCACTTGTAAAAAAGGGGGACCAAGGGCCGTTGCCCCCGGCTGGGAAAAAAAAAAAAAAAAAAAAAAAACCCCCAAGGGCAAGCGGCCCACGGGGCCGGCGGACCTTGGTCGATTGAACACGTCGAAGAATCCTCTCTTTTT
>Ga0163217_1001352_pt1 | contig 12045 bp, 5 predicted proteins | sample SynspAceP_FD_185933 | JGI IMG/M metagenome (GOLD analysis project Ga0163217, IMG submission 185933) | Saline lake microbial communities from Ace Lake in Antarctica - Synechococcus sp. Ace-P (PacBio error correction) | ecosystem: Environmental > Aquatic > Non-marine Saline and Alkaline > Saline ... | reverse complement strand
ATTTTGTATGCGTATTCCAAGGGGGTCGCTTCGGAAGAGACTATTTTGATTTGTAGAAGAGTTATTCGGCAAAGCAGTTGGCGCATTCAGAAAAAGATTTGAACGATTTGCTCATTTAGCTTGGAACGTTCTCATTAACCCAAAAGGGTTTGGTGTTGTATATGTTGAAATGTGTAGGAGAGGAGAGTTTTGCATATCCATACTAATTGGAAAAGCACGCATACGGTACTGTTGATACGGAAGTTTGATTGCTTTCAGGAAATTTTGGGACTGTGTTGGATTGGTTTTGGGAACAAATGGGTGTTGAAAGGTGGCAGCCACCGATTAACCCCCCAAGTCAATTTATTGAAAGAAGAATTGGAAAATGAGTTATCGTTTGAAAGTAAAAAATCAAGAACGAATATGAAATTGTGGGTTATTTAGAATGCCGATTCCAATTGTTGAGTGACTTTTAGGACGGCTCGAGACCGTTTGTGAAAACAGAATGGATGAAAATGAAGCATTCGTTTCATTGGCAAAGAAGGAGGTAAGGCAGTGATATGTTTGTATTGATCGCCGAATAATGAAGATTTATAAGGCTGTTACTTTTAATAAGACTCAGGACATGGAAGCACAAGCAGCAAAGCACCAATGCCAGTTTGATTCGGTCCGAGGCATTGTTGCAATGTAAGAGGTTTTGTACTTCTTGAAATCGCCGCGATGTTTGAGAAGGAACCAGTCAACTTTGGATGTGAAATTGAGTTAGTTGATTTCACTCATGTGGATTTATCTACGAAAAGAGATTATAGAAATTTTTTCGGAATTGCTATGAAATCGGATGTAGATAATTCATAGAAACGGATTGTTGACCAATACGTTATTATCGATGAATCGTGAGAGCTTTGTATGTGTCATTCATGACTAGCGCTTCGAATGGAGTAAGTTGAGAAAGCCTGGATTTATTGTGTTTTACCGAACCAATGGTGTTTCCATAACATAGAAGTTAACGAGATAGAGTTGGAATAGAAGTTAAGGAATATTCGTATAAAGGGTGGAATGGAGCTATTTGACCCCCTTAAATGAAGACATTAGGTGAGGTTGGTGAGTTATTTGTCCACCTTATTATGAGTTCTTAAACGAACCAATTCGGCCTTCTGGCTTGGAGGCGAATGAACACCATCATGAGAAGGTATTTGGTATTGTATGGAGGGCTTTCCAGTTGCAAATTCGTTTGAGGGCCATTAATGGGAACGGTCAATATTTTTTCCCAGTCAGCGATGTATAAAACTAATGATTCGCCCAATGAGATTTTGAAAAGGATTGGACAGAAAAGGGAATTAATTTACGTTGAAAAAGTTTTGGTGCATTTAAAAAATGTGATTAAAATCATTTTAATCGTTTATCACGACCTCAATAATGTGCCAGGTCTAACTTTTTAATCTTTTTCTTTAAATCGAAAATCATTGTATTTTACTTCACATTCGTCAACGATTGCTTTGGCTGGCACTGCTTTCAGCAATGCCTAAACTGTTTAGGAGGCTTTATGAGTTCTATATATTCGGTGGTAGATTTTAATTCCATTTGATTGTTATTTATTTGAAGCTATGCAACCTTTAAAAGTGGTTTCTTTTTTCTAACTTCTTGTGGTATTTTTTTGAATGGGGCAATCCATTCAATAGATTGTAGAACAAAAACCAATGTGTTTCATTATGGGGAAAAGGGGTATCATTATTCAATTTGGGCGCATGGTGGGTCTTCTGCTGGCAGTGTCAATTTAGAGTAGATTTACTGTGTAAACTCCAAACATTTTATTCAAAATTTCGGTGTCGGAACAATCTTTCAAAAAGTACGATTGGTTGTATAAAGTACGCGATACGTATGAAGTGATCGCTGAGGTTGCCTCCATTTCGAACCCAATTCGTTTTAAACGAGATTGTGAGGAAGGCAGTAATTGGAAATTTCATGAGATTAAGTGTTCATATAAACAGGGAAGTTACTGCACTAGAACCAGATAAAATTGAATTGGAAAAGGATACAGTCGATTTTTCAAAAATGTGCAGTTTGCTGTAGTTTGGTATGATTATTATCCTGCTAGCAGAAATTTAGATTACAGCCAAGCTGAAAGTAACGATGTCATTTTACGATTAATATTTTCTTGGAACAATGAAGCATTCGCTAATTTCGTTTTTGTAGGGCGTGAAGAATTAGAGGAAGGGCATGGGCGGTTTTTTAACGATCAATTTAAACCGTTTTAATGAAGGAACTATTTTTATGCCGCGGGAAATGCGGTTTGGGTAACGATGATGAACGATAAAATCCCCTTATGATGATCCACCCATTTTGTTGGTCTTTTAAGCAAGAATATTTATGAAGGACGGAATATTCAATTAAAGTCAAAGTTCGAGGATTTGGGTGGTTTTTTATTGAATATGAGTTAATGACCTCGTAACGTGAATAAGTCTTTGTATTGTTTGGAATATTTAATTTTAGTTAGATAGATGTTTTTTAGTTAATATGTAATGTTATTTTTGCTTTGTTACCAGGCTTTTTGAGTTTCATTGAGCTGCGTTCGAAATGAAGGATAGGAAAGGAATGATATATTATTTGACTTTAGAGTCCCACTGGCGGAGTCCGAAGTGGGCTTAGTCCCGATTTAGGGCAGTCGAAATGATACATTGGACAATAATACTGTTGTGCCAAATCAATCGTTTTACACACATGATTCCTTTCTTTACCTTCTAATTTTTGATACGTTTATGGACTCATTTAGGGCCTAGCATCAATTTTTAATAGTGATGCTCGTGGAATTTTCCTCCCAGAAGATTACGCAAATTTATGATAGCATATACACTGCAAATTCTTTCCCTTCAAGCAATTTTTTGATTTAGTCACTAGGAACAATAAATTTGAACATTGTAAAACTGGGCAGATGAGTCCTTTTCGAGTTTACTTCTTAATGTCGTAATCTGTATCCATCTTTAATCATGTGATTTTTCTATAGTAGAATATTTGTCCAAAATTCACGATAAATACCGATTGTTAAACACTTCATAGGTCCCAATAAGCTTTTCACCCTATTGGAGGATATAATTGTTCTAAATTCCGGGTATTATCCCTCTAGTTAGCTAGTTGTTCAAAAACTCCAAACTGCTTTTCAAATTTTTTTTTTCTTTTTTGCTCTTTGTCTCTATCTATCTTCGAAAGGATAGAGACATGCTGGAATCGCTGCACGGTGAATACCCCATCAAAGTTCGTCTATCCTGTATTGCTTCTAAGCAATCATGTAATCGCCTTTTTACCGACTTTGGTTAAAACAGGGTTAATGTTCCGAAACATCAGTGAAGACTGGCCAAAAGGCCAGAAATTAAGGAAGTTGTGGAAGTGTTTCGCCGTGATTGTTTAGTCTCTATTAAAGTCCCCGGTTTATTTGCTCATTCAGTTTGTAATCAAACAACAGTTGAATGATTATGCCTCTATTGTCTGGGTTATCCGTCTCAGCAACGTAATTCTATACAGTGGGTAAGTTTGCTTCACTTCTGTTTATTAACCCCGTCTAGTGCTTTCTTGACCGGTGTTGTCAATATTAGAAAGCAATATGAGTTTTTTAAAAGCTCTAACTTTTGCTTATGATTTTTTTTTCAATGTTGTTTTTAGTTACGAATAGCCGTATACGATTATTTTTATGATATTAATTACTATTGACAAATATAGCACTTCAATCCGTACATGTCGGTCCACATGAAATGCTTTTAAGAATAATCTCGCTCTTCCATGGAAACCACTTTGAACCCTTGTCTGCGCCAAATATTGTTGTTTTATTTGATTGAAATAAATGGTAACCCGAAGGAATTCTTATTCTTTTATTAGTATTGATTTTCATGTGTAGGTTGCCATTACCATCCAATCTACATTTTATATTGTTATTCAGAACCTGTTTAAATTGAATCATTCTGTATCGTCTAAACCCAATTGCTTTCTTCCTTTTGGCAATTGTATTACTATTGAACCAACAGTTATCACTCGATCATTCTTTTCTGCTTCTTTATGATGTTTTCTTTCAATAATCGAAACTGTTACCGAATGGACTTAATGAACTTAGGGCGCGATTATTTCACCTTATTACGCTGGAGTGACGATCTTGTGCCATTCCCCAATGTATTTTTGTAAAGCTCGTATTTAGAAGTCAATTCCTGAGCTTTGTTTCATCGCCAATATTCGTTGTCCGTCAGATGTTTTAAATGTCTTCTTTGCTTTGTTTTGAAATCTCCCCAATGTGATAGGCAACTTTTCTTTATAGGAAGATAATTCCTTTGCGTTACGCTCTTATTTGCTATTTCCTATGCTTATAAAACAGTTAACCGCTTCTTAGTTTTAGGTTCTATTCCAGTACGTTTGGCGGGCATAATTGAATGGCAATTCAGCAAACAGCTTTGTGGCTACTATAGTACAGGTATGTGCCAAAGCACTCTCACCGCTCGCTTTTGATCAACTTTTGTATGCGTCTGCCAAACTTCCAAAGCCCCACATAATAACATCTATTGGTCTGTTTTTTAAGGTCTGTTGATTCCTAATAGGTCAGAATGTTTTTTGAAAGGAAATGGAAACGTCTTAAGTCCACAGGAATGCCCGATTCGTTGAACTTCCATTTTTTGCTCCAGCAATACCTTCTTATCCATGTATACTAATTTCATTGCACGTTTTGGTTTGGTAATGATGCCTTATTGCGATGACCCTTAAGTTGTTTATGATTGCTTCGCTATCAACGAATTTTTGAATGGGTTCCCATATTGGTAAACTAGTCGATTGAATTCATAGATCTTTAATTGCTTGTCAGGATTAAATTTCCCATAAAGTATCCGTCGGGAGTTTCCTTTATTTCTTGTGTGCTTATTCTTTCCAAAACGGGAAGAGGAGATGTCGGTGCTGGCCCGTCGGCAATATATTATGTTGGTAAATTGAGCCGTTGTGCTTGTATTTCCGGCTACTTCTTGTCTTTTCAATTACAAAGGTATGACGACTGATTGTGGTTGTTAAATCATTACTTCTGGCGAATCGCAATTTTGCTTGAGATTTTATCCCATCTTTTGGCTTCATTTGGGATACGTAAAGCACACGGTCGGCATTGATCTCAAAAAATTTCAGGTAATTCTTTGAATAGCTTTGCCGTTTGGTCATGGTGCTATGCTTTTTGATCACATTGTTGTTGTCCAAACACTTGCGACCGCTTAAATTCATTCAACGGTGGGCCACATCTTGATTTTGACGTACAGGTAATAAGCTGGTTTTTTCTGTTATAATTTCCTCTTTACACAATTGATCGAAACGAGTTTTTACCAGCTTAACGAAGCAGCAGTTATTTGCTTTTGACCGCTTTAAGTGTTCGGATTTGAATAACTGTAAAAAAAGTAAAAGGATTTTCTCCCAATTTATTTTTTTTAAATCTTTTTATTAGGATACGGTATGAACGTGATGTAACTAAAATGACTTTGTTCGCGCACTGTCCGAAAGCGCCGAAAAAGGAAATTATTCGCCCCATTGTTAACGGGTATAAAATATAAAATAAGGGACAGATATTTAAACTAGTTCCGCTTTTTTAGCCATGTTAATTCTGCCCAATTCAGTTTCCAATTCTGTCTTGCGCTTCCACAGTAGAGACCATGTGAGGGTCCCAATGAATTTTATTTTGTGTTGTAATAAATCAACGTTAGTTTTTGGTTCGTTGTTTTCAAAAACGTCTACCAGCATGGTTAATTTTCCATTATCTAACCGCTTTCGATTAATGCGTTTTCATCCAACACGCTCTTGCCGCGTTTCACATAAAATCGGGCTCGTTTTTCATTAGTCAAATGAGCTTTTCTTATTGATTGAGTCTGCTACGCAGGGCGTATGCATACTGATGAAGTCGCCTGTATTTTCAATACTTCTCCATGAAGGTGCAAGGAGCAATGCAACGAAACTATGTCGTGTCCTTTTATTACGATATTACATTGGTGATTCCTACTGGAGCAGAAGCCATTACGTTTATTCACACCTATGCGTATGAGCATGCTTGTTCCAATTCGTCAAACCAATGATTCCTTTTTTGCGTCTTAATTCGATGCCTTTAGGCTACGCTTTGTTCAGGGAACTTTGAAGTTTTCGGCACCGTTCAATTGGCATTGACCCCCGGTTAGAAGATCCAAAGAATCTAACTGCCAAATTAAATGGAGCCATTACTAATTTCAGGCTACCTTGAACTAGAAAGAAGCAGGTTGTGTTGAACAACTAAAAGGCCTTTATTTCTGATAGCTACTCAACTTATTATACTTCCAACACCGTCCAATCATTTTTAGTTTTGGACACTGCGAAGTTAATTTCTTTTTCGAACTGTTGGTTGCATTTACCCCAACTACTCTAGTTTTCATTGTTAGATTGCAATCAATTAATTGGTCTTGAGGAACAGTTTCAGTTACTACGTGTATAACCCGTATATTCTAAATATTGTTTTTGCCTGATGGAGCAATTCCTCGTTTGCGTTAAAATTTTTCATTTTTATTGTTTTTGAGTTGTCTATTTATTATTAACGTTTATTTTTTCGGACATGCTTGCATTACATCCACCAATTATTGACACTGTTCTAGTGGCCAAAGGTTGTACATTGATAGCTCTGTATCACCTGCGACGGTGACTTAATTCCACTGATATTTGCTGCTTTCCAAGCTGCAGCAAAAGCTTCACTTTTAGATTCGTCGGACCCCATGTACAAATGTTGTTCTGTTTGAACGACTCTTCTTTTTTCTACGATTCCTTTGAATTAATGGGTTTTTATGTCAATTTCAGTGTATTAAAACTGGCTTTCTGATTGTTGATTCTTCAATCCATTTCACACCCCCCGTTTTCTTTACCACTAGTAGGTTAAAGATAGGAAAACATATCGGATTAAACAGGGAGTATTGAACATTGATTCTTTGTCGATATCGAATTTGTAAATGCCACATAGAAGGAATATCTCTTCTGTTTTGCTTAAACAATTATCTTTTACAATATATAATGTGTTTCATTGCAGGCATGTTTACTCTTTTTGTGCTACTGCGTAAATCATTAAGTCGAATTAGTAACTTCATTTACCTTACTAAAATGCAGATGACATGTCGCAGATTAGGAACATTTGTTGAGGACTTTTGAATTGTGATTCCATTATATTCGTATTTTTTTAGAAGTGTAGTGTACAAAAGATCTGCATCACAAAGCACCTTCAAACAACGATTTAGGTACAAGTTGTTAATTCTTTGTCTTTACTTGATGCATCATATACTGCTCAAGTTTTTATGCTTCTTTTGAGGCTTTAGCGTCCATAAACCAGTGTCGATGTATGGCCTTTACGTCTTTTTTTATAATTTATCGCTGCATGTAAAAAACTAATCGGCCGACATTGTAAAAACAAACGCTTATAACCAATAGGAAATTTTAAAAGTTCTTTAACTAGGCGCAAACTGCAATTGTCCCATTACCTCATAAAAATCATTATTCTATGGAAGAAGGAATTAAAGATTGAAGATTGAAGGTTATTGAATTGATTACAGCCTCGATGCTTGTTTTATACTTCTTGTGGCAGGATGCAAGGTCACTGCCTATAATGTGAACTTTTAGTCATTATGAGTTTGTTTTTATATTTCCTTCAAAAATTGCCAAATTATTTTTGCAACAAGCGAATTAGAAAACCATTAAGGTTAAATAATTTATAAATTTTACATCTTTTAATTTTTTTTATCAAAAAAAAGTAAGTGTAAAAAATAGATGTTATATCACTATCTTTGGTCCTTAAAGTTTTTAAGGAATTAAGGATGAGAACGATATCCACCCAGAACAAATATAGAATGGTAGTATTTTTAGGACATGTCTAACGGCTATGCCTTTATGATAAATTCAACTGCTGAGACAACAGAAACAATTAGAGTGGGAAGATGAGGAATGATACCCAGTTGTTAAATTGGAGATTTCTTAGTAAAATATCACCATTTACACAGGTAAAAATTACAAATTGATCGATTACTGCAGGGCGTATGATAAAATTTTAATACGAGATAAGAGCGTTCAAAAAGGAAGTAATCATTTCAAGTTAAACCATAATTAAAAGGCTTCGATTTGTTCGAAGCCTTTTTCTGTAGTTGTCTATAAGTGAAGTTTACATTAAAATGATTTGAAAGAGTTTCTATTTTATTGAATAGTATGTTTTCCAGTGCTCAGTATTGCTCTGACTTAGCAAATGTTTAGCTGTTCATGGGCAATCTGATTTCTCTGAATCACCTAAGTTGTTTGCTTCCAAATGTGTGATTCTCTTCAGAAGGCCAGGCTTCTATATTTACCTAGCATTCCAGATGTTTCCGGTTAAGGTTACGCTATTTTTATGTGATTTGGGATAATTGTTCAAATACAATTCCCTAAGTCAGTAATGGGTTTGTCTACTCAAAGGGCATCGTGATTGGCACGAACATTACAGTTTAAGCTCCCATTCTTCCAACTAGGTCATTTTATGTGATCAATTTGTCCTTCGTGGTTCCAAAATAGTTCGGTCGTGTGCATTTAAAAAGTACTTTCGCAGGATTAATGTAAGTTTCCAGCCACGACCTTGGTCACCAACTCTTTACTGTTTTACTTTACTTCTCTGAACCGGAGTTCTATTTACTCTAGCCCGGGTCGATCATCTTCGATTTCTAATGGTGTGATCCGTTTTACAAACCATTTACACCCTTTGGGTAAGCAGAACTAAGAAAGCGCATTTTTGATGAACGATGTCATGATTCAAATTTGAATCATTACTTTTCCATTCCTTTACATTGTGGTTAAGTTGTCTTTTGTAGCTATTGGTTCGGTCCACTTCTTGATGGTGAGAAAAATTAAGAGGAGGATTCGAACTAAACATTGAGAAACTAAAGGAGATAATGGGATTGCCTCTTTATCTATAATGCTGCGCAATGCACATAGGTTTGGGCCTATCGCAGTTGTAATGTCTTTGTAATTCCAGGAACGGTGACTGTCTTTTGGATTTATTTTGATCATTTAAGAATTATTATTGCTGAATTCAAATTTAAGGTATCGAAATGGGCTTTGAAAGTATGTTTAATGGAATAATTATTTTTTCATACACTATATTTTATTTGAAAGTAGTCTTTGCCTCATGGTTTAAAGGAAGAGATTTATTGGGATGTGGTGAAATTGGTAGGACCGCTAGACTTAGGATCTGTGCGCGAGGCTTGGGGGTTCGCAGGTCCGTTATCGCACTCAGGAATGGTATAAAGCGAAGGAAATTTCCTGTCGTCTTTGCATTTTTAATGTTAAATATGTTTAAAGATTTCTATTTACATGGAGCGTAAAGAAAGACATCGATCAGTTAATTGCAAAATTACGTTAAAAGCTAAACGCCTGCGATTATTCAGGATAAAGTAGATTTATGCTGGTATTAAAAGAACCACAGAAAAGTCGACTATTCCTGGATTTTAGAAGATGGTTCCAATGGGTGTGATCAAAAACAAGGTAGGAACAAGTGTTTTATAAGATGCAATCAATAAAATTTTGTTCAGATGAGTTGTATAAATATATCAGAAAAAAAATTGTATGTTGGGTTAATCAATTCCAAAGCAACAGTAGATTGACTTTATTGTAACGCAACTAACTTTGAATTTACTTACGGGAAATTGGAAATTGCTCCCTGATTTAAGTAGAAGTTTTGACAAGATAAATCTCGATAAGTAATTGTGAAGATGGAATAAATATATTCGATCAGAACGTAAATGAGATTTGCTAGCGGTTACGGTTTTAAAATTGGAACGCTGAGTTTCTAAACGCAGACGATGCTTTTGGAAGTTTGTGGAGTTGGCGATGGACAACGAGATGTGAAGGGATGCGGGAATATAACAACAGCAACATGTTTTGAATATTGTAACATTTGCTGATAAAAAGACACCTGGTTTAAGGGAATATGACAGGGTTGGGGGGGTGGGCGGAACTAAAAGGAAATCCTTCAGAAAGTGAGGCTATGTGTAATTATGTGAGTCTTTGGTAGGTGTAGGACGAGCTGAGGGCCGGCATTACAATAATTGAGCGACTTTAACTTTACAGTAGAAAATTTAACAGAAATCGGCTCCTGCAGATTGAACCAAGCAGTTTTTCGATAAGCTTTATAGGTAACGTTTAGTGAAGTTTCTGAGCGCAGTCAGAGATAAGATTAAAGAAGGTTAGAGGAAGAGTTTTTTTTTAATCAGGAATGCTGTCATTATTTGAATAGGAGGAAGTTCAAGATACGTTGATCGAGAAAGACTAAAATTTGACTTGCAGCATGAGTTCTTGAAAAAAAAGTGGTTGATGGTAGTTAACGAAAAGCATGGTTACTAAAGAGCAAATTGAAATCAGAATACTGATCAATATGCAAGGGGATTAAAATGGCAAATTTGATTGGAAAATAAATTCATAAAAGACAATTAAGTTAGAGTGAGCCGTTTGATTGCATGGTAGAAGTACACGTAAATCATTATTCAGCAAACCAAAGGCTGGCGATGGGCAAAATTATGGGATGATGAGCCAGAATTACAGATACTGCCCAACATTTTTAAAAGAAAAAGGGTTAACAAAATCAAGACGAAGCACGTCAGATTTAGGTGAGCATTTATCAGCAGAAAATTTAATCGAGTTGCTACAACAACAATTTTTAGATTAAAGAGAAGTCTGTTACTTATGCGAATTCGTTAAATTTAGCAGAAAGCTAAAAAAAAAGTATAAAACGCGTTAAAATAAGAGATACTATTGTTCAGATAAATAATGAGTTTAGAAAAATTTGCGTAAAGGCACAAGGCCTAAGTTTGGAATGCACGTAGATAATTTATTATTATGATCATGACCTGTATTTTTATAGGAGGAAGCGTCAATGCAATTTGCTCAAATGGGGCTTTTTCTCACGGACTATGATGGATTAGGAATTATCTTTCTAGGTAAGGAGTAATGGATCAAATGCAAATATAATTCAGCCCAATTGCTTTTCTTGATCGGTAGACAACAGAAAGACATTCAAATTATTGAATTCAACAGGAGGATCTGTTTATGGAGGTTTAGGTATTATGATACTGCTACATGCCCAGACGTTGGTACAATTTGTTAACAGGAAATGGCATAGCCTTCTATGGGGTAGCAGTTTATTGTTGATGTGCGAGCAGAAGTTAAAGGGGACAGCGTTGCCCCATCAAGAGTGATGATTTCACCAAACCAATGAGTGGAGCGAAGGTCAAGGGCAACTGTATGGAATTGCAGTGAAGAGGTGTGAAGATGGAAGAAGGAATCTATATGGACATCATCCGCACCATTCTAGCAGCCTTTTGAGAAGGTTGAGAAAGATTCTGATTCTGATATTGTTGATGAGCGGATGGGGCTAGGTATGGTATGGATCGGAAGTGTTGGTTCGAGGAAATAGTCCCTTCAGAAAAATATTAACTTGGAGCCGCTCGACAAATCGGGGCGGCTTTTAATTTCAGTAATTAAACCTATGGCAGAGAACAAATAAACATTGTTCATTTTGATGGAAGAGATAAAAATTTACACACGGTATTTGATCGGCAGGAATCTGGACCAATCTGTGACAGTTGTATTTCCCCAAAGCGGAAAGGCCAATTGTTAAAGGAAGGAATTAGCACCAAAACAAAATTCTTAACGGCGTATATTAATCTTAAAGCCGGAAAGATTATTAGACCATATTTAGGATGAGACGATTAGTATAATCGGACAAGATGAGGGCCAGGAAAAGTAAAATTGGCAGGTTGCTGGATTATTATAATCCTATTAACGATTTGATCAAAGCCGTTTTACTTTGATGATGAAAATTTGGAGATTGGAAACTCTCAAATTTATGTTTATTGGTTGGTGAGGGGACAGGGAAAATGGGAAAACAAAACTTTTTTGCACCAAAACAATCCGGCAACAATTTAATTGGGAAAATTGTGGTTCCCCCCTTTTTTTGTTATTTTTGGGCCGGATGGGGCCAACTGGTTTGTATTTTTTGGGGAACAGAAAAAAAAGGGGCCAGGGGCTAATTTCCTCTCT
>Ga0163217_1040156_pt1 | contig 12046 bp, 11 predicted proteins | sample SynspAceP_FD_185933 | JGI IMG/M metagenome (GOLD analysis project Ga0163217, IMG submission 185933) | Saline lake microbial communities from Ace Lake in Antarctica - Synechococcus sp. Ace-P (PacBio error correction) | ecosystem: Environmental > Aquatic > Non-marine Saline and Alkaline > Saline ... | reverse complement strand
CCTCACAGCCGGCCTGCGAGAGGAATTCACTTCCAGGTGTGCGTGGCATGCGGCGGGTCGAGCCTTGGCGAAGACCTAGCATTGCCCAATAACCTCCGCCTGTTGCGCCATGGCCGTTAGCATGGTCTCAGCGCTTGACCTTGCTCAGCGTTTCCTTTCCTCCTGTCTCCGGCGTGCCAGGCTTGGGGTTGCACAGGGACGCATCGCTGCGCAGCACAATTCTTCGATGACGCCCTGCAGAAAAGGGGTGATCATCGAACGCACCCATCAATTGAGCTGTAATGAACTGCTTCGCCGCAGTCAGGGGCCTCAAAGACCCACAATCCGCGTTTGCTGTCGACCGTGTCCTCAGACTGGAGGTCAGGCAAGCGGGCCCAGATCCCTGGATTCGCAGTGATGCGCCCTTAGGAGCCACATGCCATTGGCGGCCCTTCGCACGAGGGGCCAGTCCCGGAGCCGCCACCTGATCGCCGGGGATCCTGGATCAGAAGCCGTTTCCTGGCTTCACGAGAAGTTTGGCGGCTGGTCTGGCCGCGCCTCTGTGGCAGGCCAGAGCAAGTGACGGTTTCCTGTGTTGGCAATGGTCTTGCGCTTTCCGATAGAAGCTGTCCTGCTCTGTTGTTCCCCGGCGTTGTAAGAGTTCTGCGAGCAGCAGGCCGACTTGCAGCGCCTTGCTTCTGGCGCTCTGCTTGCTGAGTGATTGGACGCGCCTTTGGCGCCGCCAGCTGGCTTTGGCCTGTTCGCCCCGCCCACTGTCGAATTTGGAGCAGGCATCAGTTTGCAGGGTCGACCGTCGGGCTTATGTTGGCAGTGCGTACCTCGGCTCGGTCTTCCGGGTCATGCTTCCGCCGCCTTAGTTCGCCAGCATCAACGCGTGCAAGCGATCGGGCTGTTGATCCCATTTCGCTCCAGCACGGCCGTGAACTTCGCATTCTTTGGGCAACAGCTTCCAGCAACAGCGCTCTTGCTTGCGTGGGCTTTGCGTGCTGATCTTCTGAGCAAAATTGACTGCTTGAGCGCTTTTTGCTCGGACATCAGCGCCGGCACATTGCGAAAGCGCGCTGCCCAGCCAACCAAGCCGGCCGAACACGCAGGCAAGGGCCGGAGAAGATCGCAGGACTCACCCAAGCCAGAGGCCGGGGCCGACGATCCCATCAACGTCAGCGGGAAGCCATTGCTGAATTCGTTTGCCCTGAGTCTGCGCCTGAGCCTGCTATTCGCCACTGGGCCATGGTTCCCCCCTCACATAGCGTACCATCCGATTTCCCGGTTAACCGAAAACCGATGCAGTCCGGTACTTGCTTGGTCCGGTTCATACGTTCCGACCGACGCGAGCAGCCAGCCGCTGTTTATCGCCGGCGCCCGAGGATCACCGTTTATGGGTCGTGGCTCCAGCCTGGTTCGCACCCACCTGACATGCCAACTCCAATCTCTGGTCAGTCTACCCACGTCTGCGCGAAACCGACAAACCTCCACTTCCAGATCGTTGGCGTCTGGAGCGGCACCTCGACTCCCCCATCAGCCGCTGAAGCTGTGGAGACGGCGGAATCGAGCCAGAGCACGCGATGAACTTCCCGAGGGAGACGGACTACTTCTCCGTTCGCGCGAGTTGATTACCCGACCTGAGATGGCCGAGGTTGGTAATCAAGATCCGCCATAAGCCCCGCGCTCGACGGCAAGACGCGTTCACCATTCAAATTGACAGCTCAAGGGCGAGTTCCCCGGAGCACCTGGTCATCTTCGTTTTCCTGACCTACGTCGTCAAGGGCACCATTCTGTGCCGCGGAGCGCTATGAAGTGATTCGCTCCAGTGGCCCAGCGCCCAGCAACCCGCAGAGCAAGGATCGCGCAGTAACAAGGAAACGGCAGTCCAAACGCGCTACCCAGGCGAAATTCAGCACGCGCGGTTGCGCAGCGCGATCATCCGGCCGGGGGCTAACCTTGCTAGGAGCGCCCAAATCACTGAATCCCTGGCAACTGGTCGTTCGCCAGAGGACAACCCGGCGATCCCGGCGATGGCCCGTCGCCACGCTCGCGCTGCGTCCCGGCCGCGTGACGCGCTGCGTGTTGCCACGCTGGGATCTCCCTGTTGATCCCTGCGGCGGGCGGTTGCCTTGTGGCAGTCACCGTTGAGGGTGCGGTATGGTGGCGCGGGGGATTTTGCGCTGAAACCATGCCAGACGCGCCGCTCGGCGACATCGCCATCCCTGAGGCGGCATTCGCTGCTGCTGATGCCAATACCTGCCGATCCGGGGGTGTTTAGATCGTGCAGCCTGGCCTGCCTGCGCCGTCCTCAACGTCAATGGCAGCAACGAATTCAACGCCAGCCCACGCCAAGTTGCTCCAAGATCTGAGCGTGGACGGCGGGTGCTTCCACCGGTAATCGCCGCGAAACCTGCTTCTATGGGCGCTCCAGAGCGGCAGGGCGATGCAGGGCCCGCCTCGGGCGCTGTGGGATTTCGGTTTGATTGCACAGCCCAGCTGGCAGGGCGGCGCCACGGAGTGAGCAGTTGTTGCGCCGCAGCGTGACCAGCTTCGAGAGCCGCGCGAGAACTGCTGGCCGCATCCCCCGCCTATGCGCTGGAAGCATGGGCTGAGCCCTACCTCGATTGCCCAACCGCGTGGCGCGAATGTTGCTGGCGGCCTGTTCGATTGGGCCTGCCCCATTCCTGTGGAGGCCGTTGGCCAGCTCGGATTTGCTGCTGCTACTTGCCTTACAGCGCGCAGTGTGGGCTGCGCGTTCCCTCACCTGAGCTGTGGGCGCAACGCGAGGCGACCTGGTTGACTTCCGCGATCAGCGATCGCCCGATCGATCCTCGGGAGACAGGTGCTCAAGGTGTTCGGTTGTTGGTGAGGGCGAGCGCGCGTCACGGACATGCGCGGAGTCTGTTCTTTCACTAATGGGCGTGGATGCGTTGTCGATTTGGTGGGCGTCTGCGCGGACTTGCTGCATTCGGCGTTTGATCGCGATCTGTCGCCGCTGCCGCAGGCCATTGTTCGGTGACACGGCCACGCCTGCTTCCTTTGCCAGCTCTCGTGCTGATTGCCGCGTCATCGCATCCCTTTGGCGGTGGCGGTTCCGCCTGGACGAGTGCCACGGGGCCACGGTCTGCCCTGATTCGCCGGCCTGGCCGAGAGTTTTGCGGCCTTCGCCGCCGATGTGCGCTGCCGTGGATCCCTGGGCCACCGGCAGCTGACCGTCCCATCTGGCTGGCCTCATGGTTGGCGCAGAACCCGAGTTGCTGACGCCCATCAAGCTCGATGGGCCCCGTTGGAAGACGGTGCTGTGCAGAGCCAATGGTATGACGCCAGCCGAGGAATCTGGCCTCCTGCCGAGGATTTCGGCTGCTTGGCCTGGAGGTGTACAGGCGGCCCAGATGAGAAGCGCAGCGCCTGTGATTACGCTGGTATTTGCACGCCTGATCAGCCGAGGGCTTGCCGCGATCTGGTGGGCGCACAGCAGCAACTGGGTGGCGCGAACAGCTGCAGCAGCGTGCAATCTGCCGCGGGATGCGGCACTGGCACTCCCTGGACGGTCCGGCTAAGTGCCCGATTCCCGATCGCAGCGAGCGCCAAACCGAGTACACGCCTGCGCCCTGGCCGGGGGAGGACAGCCACGCCTCAGCCGCGCCACCTGCGCGATGCGAACAGCTGCGTCTGGCTGGCATGGCGACTGCATGCATCGGCGAATGACACGCTAAGACAATTGCTGAAGACAGTCGAGTGTTGATGCCGACGTTCCTCCCCCTCTCTTTTCTGCGCGTTGGCGGCCTGGTGGCCAGCACCCACTCCCGGGTGGCGCGCCTGGTGAGCCGCTGAGCTTCGGCTTACGTCGCCGCGCCCTGTCGGCAAGGGCCACTACTGCCACGCGCCTCGACCCCAGGGTTGGCTGTGGCTGACGATCGCATCGCATCAGCTGCTGAGCTGGTGTCAATGTTCCTGGCTGGCGGTGGGGTGCGTGCCGGCTTTCGCTGCTGGGGACGCCTGGTGCTTTCTACCTGCCTCCAACCTGCTTAAGTTTTGCCTGGAGCATCTGGCACTGGCGCAGGGTGCAACGCTGCGGCTGGGCGAGCAAGCCAGCAAATGGCGAGCCGCTTGCTGAGTTCCCAGGCTCGAGCTGACACGCACTAGGCCCTGTGCCGTGCTGCTTATCCAGATATCCTGGCGGCCCAGTGTGCCCTGTTGTGATTCCCTGTGGTAGCAGGCCGGTCTGCGCTGCTCCTCGCTGCTTTGGTGTGGTGGTCCCGCTGGCTTAACCCCTGCTCGCCGGCTGGAGTGGAGTCGGGCTCGCCATGGCTTTGGAGCTTCCGCCCCGACGAGTGAGAGCCCTGGTGCATTCGCCCTGCATGGTATCGCTGCTGCCGGCTACTCCAGCTGTGGTTTAGTGTTGCATGCGTTTCCTGGGTTTCGCCTCTGTGTAGCCTTGCAGCAATGAGCTTGGCCTGGCCATTGGTTGCGGCTTTTGCTGCCTGGACCGTCGGTAAGTCTTGGTGGTGCGGGCGCGCCAGGCGGGCTTGGAGAGTTGTTCAGGCTGTGCTGTTTGTTGCGCCTTGGTATGGAATCCGAGCCCACTGCTGGCGGTTGCTCCAGTAACGTGCTTGTTCCCCTGCGACGTGTGGGCGGCTCGAGTCTGGCTCGATCGCCCTGGTGCACCCTGGCGCCGCTCACCCGGCCGCAACCGCTCCATGCCAGCGGCCAACGGCTTAAGTCGTCAAAAAATTTCGCAACTGCTACTATTGAGAACGACAGGGTTGTTGTGTCTGCCCGTACACCCCTCAGCGGCGAAACACTGAGGCCACTGAACTGGCACCAGCCTGCATCCAGGGCGCAAGAGACTCACGCCCCGCGGCAGAGGTTTTCTGCCTGTTCAACGCATCGGCGAGGTAGTCACCTCAGCGTGAGGAAGTGCAGGCTGCTGGGCAGAAGAAAAGTGTCGTGGCTTTACGGTTATCGCATCATGCGCCTTGCTCAGGCGATGTAGCTTTTGCGGAGCTGAACTGCCGATAGGGGGCGGTCGTTTGGTTGTTCCAGTGACACCCCACCGCGAACACCACATCTTGTCGCATCGCTGCGGCGCACCGCAGAATTCGAGAGTGCCCAGGTGCTTACCGCAGCGGCAGGCCGCAGGCCCAGGATTTCGCCTGATCGATGCGTTCTCAATGTCAGGGCCGCTTTGCCGCACTGCCATAGGCAGCAGGCGCGTCGGAGCGCCATCCAGCTTTAGTCGCCGAATCGGCCGACTTACGCTTAACCGCAATTGTGAGTTGCGAGCCGAATCGGCAGCTTTGTGGCGCTCAGCCGAGAATTGTGGCCTGCGCTTGAACGGCAGCAGCTTTCAGATCACCAGGATTCGGATCATGGCGTTGAGTTGGAATCGGGTCGCTGAAACTCTGCTCAGTCTTGTTGGCCCAGCGTGCGGATCGCCACAGATCGTGGCTCCAACGCACCAGTCATTTGCAACTACCATTGCTATTTAGACCACTTGCAAAGAAGCGGTCGATTTAGATTGCGATCATTACGCAATTAGCCGACCGTGCTTTATCCTTTTTGCCTGACACCCATCGCTTCCGTACGCAAGCCGTCGGCCAGTGACTGCTGGGATACCCACACGCGCTCCGGTCCTAGGGGGTCACTGCATTAAGGCTCGAGGCATCTCCGGGTGTTTTCGCCCGTGAAGAATCCGAGGCATGAACCCTGGCTTTCTTCAGGGCCGAGTGACCTGTTGCACACACGTCGCTCTGCAGTGAAGTGTCTGGCCGAAGCACTCACGCCTCTCTGTTTCCGCAGCGATCAAGCTCTCAGCCGGGGACGGCTTCGAGCCTGTCAATGAGTGGACGTTGCAACTGTGCGCTCCGCCACCTCGGCGCCTGAGCAGGCTCCTGCCTGCTTGCCTGCTGGTCAGCGTGGGCCCCGCTGCGTATCCTGGTCGACCTGGCCATCGCTCACCTGATAGCGATCGCGTATTGTGCACTACCCGAGACCACCACCGTTGTCTCCGATCGTCAGGCTACTGCCTGCCATCCCCAGCCGGCGAAGCGTGTGCGTACTGGCTCCACGCTGTTGAATCGGCCCCGCTCGAAGGAATAACATGATTTGACAGCCAATGATCTTGGCTCCATTTAAAATATTCACAATGAAATTAATTGTGCATATTGTTGGTGAACACCACTTTAACATTTGGACTATCCAAGGCTGATGCAGACCGGCCTCCCCTCGCCTTCCATAGGTCGGCAGCTTTGGCGACTCTGCGCCGAAATGGCGGTACCATGGCGCAACAAAGAATCGCCTGATCTGGCAGTTGGCCAGGCCAAGGGTGCTTGCTCGCCTACGAGCGGAAACAGCACAGCTTCCGCAACTCAGTGCGACTGCGGCCATTGCCGGCCAGCTCAAACAGAACCAATTCGACCCGCTCGGATTGTAAGTTCCTTTGGAACTCACCGCGCAGCAATGCCGAGCTCAAGCTGCCATGCTGGCGTGGTGAAGACCTGACGCGAACCAGTTCGCGTTCGAGAGCAGCGGCGCCGGATTGTTTCGCCCAGCCGAGCGTCCCGAGCAGGTGAGGCGATCGCCTCGCCCGTTTGTTTTCGATCACGGTCAAGAAGGTGTGCCACGTCACGGAACGTTCGCCATGCGAAAGCTGCTTCAGGAGTGGTGACCTCTTTTCATCTGGAATACAGCGCAAACCTCTTCGGGCTGTCCAGTTCTGGGGGTGTCGATGCATCGGGCGCAGGCTGACGCGCAACCAATAACGCAAAATCCGCGTTCCGCTTCCTGATTGATTCTGCTTGAAGTGAGCAGAACGCGAAACATTCCCGCCGGGACCAGTTGCAGGCCTGTAGGCGACTTGGCATTGAGATTTCCTGCTCAGGTTGCTGCTGCAACATCAGGCAGGTCTTCGAGGGCTCGGAGCGGCCTCTTCCCCAGGTCCCCAGAGTTTGGACGCTTGTATCTCTGAAACCATGGTGGTACTGAATTGACCATCAGATAGGAGAACCCAGCCAGTTTGATTCGACTCTAGCTTGTTCCACACGTTGTTCATGACAGGGTTAGGTCGCCAGGGTCGAGTGTCACACCCGTCCCAGACCACCATCATGCATAGCCACTTCTGGCGACTGCACCCGTCAGCGGGAAAGCTCTCGCGGATCTCGATGAAGGTGCATCAAGCCCTTGCGCACAGCCGGGATCCGCCTGCGTACGGCCTACATGGCTCTCGTTTCGAGAGCGGCAACGTAGCGGCATGCGGATCGACGAGTTGCCCACAGCCAGCGCACGCCGATCCGCACACTCCAGGCTGTAGACCGCGCCAGCGCTGCACCTCGCCGATCGCAGGCTCTCTGTGCGCCACCTCCACGTGTCGCTCATAAGCTGGGCCTGGCCCTGAAGAACCTTTGACCCAAAGTCTTGTTCGTCGCACCAGTGGAGCGCGACATGATCCATGTCGACATCAAACAGTCTGCCAGCTTTGAGCGGGTCGCCCCCGCTCACCGCGCGTCGTCAAGCTCTTCCGAGTCGCTACGAGAGGTAATGTCCGATTCACGACGCCCGCCTGGCTACGTCAAGGGCTGGTATATGGCAGAAGGAGACGACGTTGATTCTGGCCCTCCGTCGGTGTTCTCGCGGGATCACCTGTCGGCGATCTTCAGACAACGCCCCTCCTACCGCTCTGAACTGCGAAAGCCTGTCGGCGCCTTGGATCTCAGCCCATGCCGCACACAGCTACAGCCGCAGAACGGGAAGCCGAATGTTCATTCAAACCATCTGCGATGGCTTACTGATCGCTACCAAACATCGGATGACGCACCGCTGGCTTACGCTATCTGGGGATCTTAATCGGCACAGTGCACATGGCTCTCGTGCCTCAAGCCTCAGCAATCCTCCAGCGCTGCTGATCGCGAATGACTCGTAGAAGACATTTCTAGCGATCTCGTTGTCTTGCACGCGCGCATCGCCGCAGCTCCAGACTGACTGCATGTGCTTCCGAAAGGCTACGCATCGCACAAATCGTGCAATAAAGGCGAGAACCAGCCGAATCGCAGTCGGATGGGTATTCACGAACAATCGTCTCTGTGGTGATCATGGGCTGGATTCTCACTCTCAGCTAAAGTGAACCATCAATCATTGCGATTGATGTGGAGAACGTATGAAAAGATACACGCGCCAAGGCAGCGCTCGCGGCTTCGCAACTTGATCCAGAGTGTTGAGGAGGCACTGTTCCATCACATCTCCTGGTATTCTGGCATGCCGGCATCCTCCAGGTCGGCTGAGAGCGAGAGACGAACACGTTCCTTGCACCAGTCCGAGGACTGTAGCTGGTTTGTGGCATGAAGATCTTTCGTCGTCTCTTGAGCTCTTGAAATTGATCCAATCAATAGAGGCCTCTTACGTTGCTCTTGACTATTGTCCAGACGTTTGACTGTCAGACGTTCATGACAAATTGTAGATCAATGGCAATATGCGGAGCCCATTTTCAACGGCTCAGGTGACCTTTGGCCGCACTCCGCAGATCTGAGCTGCGAATTGTGGATTGACAGGATACGTTTTGGCGTGTCTGCTGAGCTTCCGGCTCGGCACCAGAGCCATGGTGGGCAAGCCGAGACAAATGACATACGGCAGGGCCATGGCCGCCCCACCCGTTCGTTGCTGCGTTACTTGGACCCCGCCCAGGTGTCGAGTCGAAGGGCGCGCGAGGGGTCACGCAATCTTGGACAAATCACGAAACCAGCAGCTGCCACACATCGGCCCTTACAGAGGCAGATGTGGCCTGAGCGCCGAACCAGGACGACCCAGGCTGGTGGCCGATTCGTCATGTTGGGAGCCGCTCCAAGGCGATCCATCTGCTTGTACACTGCCAAAAGCGCACCCCGTTACCCAGATCGAGCATCAGACTGATCCATCGGCCACAACAGCTCAGGCCAAGGCGGCACGCGCAGCACGCGTAGGCCATGCGCGACAAACTAGCTGGCGACCAGGTTCTGGGGACTCCGCGCCTGATTCCCGTACAGGGCGCAACGCGGTGTTCACTGTGCAAAGGGCCGGCACCGACTGCGAGCCGCGAGGGAGCGGTCTGGATGGGCTCGTTCCCCATTCCATGCCAGCTTCGGCGCGGACCCGAGGATCGGAATGGTCAATGTGCATTGCGGCCAGGGCTGTGATCAAATTGGCAGCTAAGCACGCAACCACCATTCCCAATTGCTGGCTGCTGCCTTCCCCCATTCAGGCGCCGACTGCGGCGACGCAGGTCGCTCGCGACACCAGACACAGCACGTCTGCAAGCGATTCGCGAAGCGGGCGGCCCCGTGGATCGCCAATCACTGCCGCATCGAAAAATACCGCTGAGAGCGTCGAACTCCCAGGCAAGCGCACGCACAAGTCATTGACCACCATCCATCGCCTTTCTAGGGCACACGGCTCGATCGAGCAGGGCCGCGGCAGTGCACCCGCCGAAACTGCGCTGGCCCCACCCAGACTGCGGCTGCTTCGAGCAGGGGCTTGCATGATCGAAAAACTTTCGTGCTCGTAGAAACCGTAGCTTTACCTGGTCAACGTCAGGCAGTCAGAGGCCACCGCCTGACGCGCAGCAGTGGTGGCCTGCCCGTCCGATAAGGGGTGGCGCCGCAGAGGCGGGAAGGCAATGGATCGCTGGGCGATGCGCAGACCGGCGGCCCGGAAAGCTGCAGGCGCGTGAGCCAGCCGTAGGCGGTGCCCACACGGCCGGAAATCCTCCCACCACCAGTTGCAGCAGTTCCGACATCTGAGCTGGCCGTCGAGCCGAGCCCACCCCTCGCCCGCCGCAAGCATCACGCAGCAGCGAGGAGCGGGCACCAGGGCCAGTAGACAATCGCAAAACGACATCACGATGCTGTAGCTCCCCGCTAGCATGGACCGGCGGCAGCCAGCCCGGCTGCGAGAGGGGGGAGCTCATCAGCGAGTGGGTAACCAGGGGATTCCTCGCGGGGTTGGGAGGCGCGGCTTCTTCCGCCGTGTCTGCCTCATTCGGGCCTGCTGTGTGTGGCCAACTGTCAACGCTGAACCTTCGAGCTGTGAGCTTCCCCAGTTGTTGGGTTGGGTGTCACGGACCTAGTGGTGGTATTCTTGTTTGCGGGCGTAGCCCTTGCCTGTGCTAGTGAGCCGAACTCGATCAGCTATGGGGCCGCCTTGGGATTCTGGAGCTGTGGTGACCCGGCTGTGACGTGACGTGGGTGGTTGGAAGACGACGCGATGTTGGCCGGTCGCTCGTTGCAGGGCGCTCGGTGAGACATGGGGCAGTATATGGTTGCCACCGTGACGCCGCATCACCATTGCGAGGCGCGCACAGTCGCGCTGTGCTGGTTGAGGTGGCGTTCACCGTTGGCCCATTCCTTCACATTGCGGTGCGCTCGCCTCTTAACAGCCTCCACCACCGATTTGGTTGTATGACACTGGCCCTGTTGCCAGCAGAGCTTGCCTTCAGCGGATTGGTCAAATGCCCGTAACTGGACCTGATCAGTCACCACTCAGGGTTTGACCATGTACCGAGCCGGTCAGGCAACCGTTCCCCTTGGATCACGCAAGTCGCGCACGTCGCGTTCAGCTTTCGATTCGATCGCTGAAAACGGTTCATCCTGGCCCGCGCCAGCCGGGCCGCATCCAACCAGCACATCGGCCGGCTGTTGTTTCCTCGGTTTGCCCCGCAATTCTTCCTGGCTTCAGCAGTTCACCTTGATGCAGTCTCTTCGGTACTTTGTAAGCTCTTTGTCGTGTTGTAGTGCCGTCCGGGTAGACTCACTCCTTCGTTGTGCTATTTCCGATGGTTGCAAGCGATCTCGATCAGGGCTCGACCGTCGCACACCAGCAGGCGAGGGCGCGAGCTTTGTTTGATGGTCAACGTGGTGGCATGGGTGAGTTTAGATGTGCATTAGTAGTGCTGGACGCTCCTCAGATTGACGCCGGCTTCGGCTCAGGCGTAATTGGCTAAGTAGGACCCATAACACGGTACCGTCTCGGCACTGACGTGCTTTTGCTACGGCTGTGGTCGGCTTGATTTCAAGGGAGCGCGCCCAAAGTCCCATAAAACCCCCGATCCAAATCGGGGAATGATGGTAGCGTCAGCGGTGTCGATTGAGGGGATCGGATCGGACAAAGAAGGCTGATCAGAACCTCGAGTTCGTCTCGAGTCGGTGTGAGCCACGCCGGGCCAACAGGGCGAGACCGTCAAGAGCAGAGTTTCAGCATGTCCGGCGTTTGTCCCAGATAGGCAATCCGGCGGCAATTTTTCATCCGTTTTCAACCGAAGCCGTTACGGCCCCGACGCCGCAAGGCCTCGTTCTGGCGGGCCGAGACCGCCCCAGCGAGTGGCCGTCCAGGAGCGCAGGGTCGGACGTGCCGAGCTTGCGCAGCCCTACATGACGCAACCCGGGTGGGCAGGGAAAACCACCCAGCCACCAGTGCTACTGGGCTTCATGGCATGCAGCATGGTACCGACTGAACTCACCACAGGCCCGTAGAGGGTGCGGCGGGGCGCGGCTGCGGGACTGGCGGATCAGGCGACGAAGCCGGACGCCGGGCCGCGACCGTTCGCCAGGGCAGCTGGCACGCTGGGGCCAACGGGAGCCAACGCCCCGCGCTGCCAGACTAAGGCAAGCGTTGAGCTGAGAAGTAGGCCGAAAGCCCCGACCCCGACCAGCCGCAGGCAGTGATCAGCCCAGCAGCGGGATGGTGAAACCGTGCCAACCCCGGCGCCGGCGATGGAGGGGCGGAGGCGTTACCCGATTTTCAGGATCAGCCCCAGGCCGCGCAGCGAGCGGAAGTTGCGCCAGAGGGACGGAACAGGGAAGAAAGGTTTTGGGGCATGGTTGGGTTTACGGGACCGGTTCGCGCCGCCGAATTGGGATGGAAAAGGGAGCGAAAAGGCGAGCGTTCTGACTGAGGGAACAGGATTCAGCCGAAGCTTTGGACCGGGTCCCATCAATCAGCTTTGCCGGGTAACCAGTGGCCGGGGGGGGACTTGAGTGGTATTTCCCCCCTTGAAATTCCTCTCTCCTTTTTTTTTTTGTTTGTGTTGTGTGAT
>Ga0163217_1089269_pt1 | contig 12047 bp, 14 predicted proteins | sample SynspAceP_FD_185933 | JGI IMG/M metagenome (GOLD analysis project Ga0163217, IMG submission 185933) | Saline lake microbial communities from Ace Lake in Antarctica - Synechococcus sp. Ace-P (PacBio error correction) | ecosystem: Environmental > Aquatic > Non-marine Saline and Alkaline > Saline ... | reverse complement strand
AGATAGGCCCTGAGTGGACCAGCGCAAGGCGCAAGCTCGAAAAAAACCCTGGTGCATAAGCACGCCGGCCGTGTTATGGAGCGTTTGATATAGTCCCCCTGAACGCTAATCTGAACGCTGAAATTCCGAGCGATCTGTGCGTTCAGTGTCTGGCCGCCGTATCCAAACCATGCCCAACCGCATCGCGCCACCGCATGCCTGGGGCGGCTAACCCGAAGACCAGAGACCCGGTGCGTGTGCAACTGTCACGCTGACGACCCCAGTGGCGCCGGGTCTTGGCCAGGTCCACTGGAGCTTCGCCCGGAAAGCGTCGTTAAGGAAATCAAACAGCGGGCAGTCACAGCTGGCTCTTCGTGCATTGCTTCCACCGAGCAGACCCTCAATGACGTCCCGGTCGTTGATGAAGGATGCACCTGGCGGCGCCCTGCTGAATTTCGTCTCTCGGCAGTCCCTGCCCATTCGCCCTGCCATTGCGACTGTGCTTCACTCTGGCATCGAACGGCCGGCCCGGCGCGTCAAGAGGATTCGTAGTTGGACGGCCCCTGCTGGCTCCATGCCGCCATCCGACCCGGCCTCTCTGGAAATACCTCCCCGCACCCCGCGCGGCTGCCAAGGCGCCTGCGCTCTGGTTGTCAACCCCCTGAGCGTGATGATCCCCCTGATGTCCGAGTTGATCGAGACCTGCAGGACGGTTCCCCATCTCAAGCCGGTGCGAACAGGCCGGCTGGATATCCTTGCTGCCAAGTTGATGGGGTAGCCCGCTGGTCTCCATGTGGTGTTCGGCGTTGACGCCAGTGAGGCCTGCGCAAGCAGCTGTCGAGCACGCTGCGCCAGAGCGCTGGTAGACCCCGCAGCGGCGTGTCATCTAGCCGCTCACCATCGATTCAGAGAAGTGCGGCGCTGCTGGGTTTTGCATCTCAGCTCACCAACACCGCTGCCTATGCCCTCACCCTTGCGGCGATGCTGAGCGATCGACCCGCTGCTGACCCTGGCACCTGCTCTTCCGGCATGTTGATGTGGTGCGCCTTTCGGCGGCTGATGAGCGGCAGCAACGCGGCAGCGATCGCTGGCCCATCCTCCGATCTGATTCAGAGGATCTCTCTGATCAGCCCATCAAATCTACTGCAGGAACAGTAACGAGCAGAAGCCTTCGCCGAAGCGCAAATTCGCGACTATCCGCGATTGGCCTTCTCTCCCTGGCCCGCACCTCGCAGCACCCTGTCCCGCGCTGAAGAATTTCCTCATATCAGCCTGCTGCTGCTGCTCGCTTCGGCAGCGCCAGCTCGAGAAGCGCCGCTGAAGATCGTCAATCTGGTGGCCCTGATCCTGTTGTGACGGTTGGTCTTCCCACCGCCTGATGGCTCACCTGAACCCACCTTCCGACCGGCAGGTGAGCCTGGATCGTGAGGACTGCTCTCCAAGGGACGCCGCGTGGTCTCCCCGGTCAGCCGTGCGGCTCGTGCAGGCCGTGCATCGAGCCCGTGCCTCACGTCGTCCGGACGCGCCCAGCGCGACGCTCGTTATTAGCTTCAGCCCGCATCTCCGGCGAGCTGTGCCTGGGCCGTGGATCCGCAGACCACCCTCGCCCGGCCTAGGCCCATGTGGAGTCCCGCAACGGGCCTGTTCATCATGTTCGACTCACCACCTGCGCTCCATGACCTCCCGCCGGTCCTGGTGACCCTGGTTCCCAGAGGGCTATCTGTTCACTGCCTCCTGCCCGACCAACCTGACGTTACGGCATCCAGACGCCGACTGGAGCGGGTGTAATCTGTGGCGCGGGAAGCGCGCCTGAGGCGACATCGGGCTTCCGGACGCTATCAACTCTGTAGTCGAACGGAGATCACCCTCACGGCGGCCACGGCAAACGGGCCGCCTACGCCGCGCCCTGATGGTGGACGCCCCGCTTGCTGTGCTCGCAAGCCCTGGAGCAGTTGGACAACAAACACCCCGCCGCGTTCTGAGCTCAATCGTCGAACAACCGCGACGCACGATTCCTGATGTCATCCACCCAGACTCTCGCACGCGCGGCCTGTTAGATCGGGTTCTGTTGCTCGACGACGGCCGCCTGCGTCAAACAGGGCCGCCACCAGAGCTGCTCGCTACCCGGCAATCCTACCGCCCCTCTGAGCGGCAGAGCGCAAGCAGCTGCAGTGGCCAATCCACACCAAAGACCAGCCGATCCGGCGATAACGATAGGCCGAACCAAAACGATTTGTTGACGTGAAGCGATAGACGCTCCAACCGGCCTTACTGGATCGATTCCCGTGTTCACGCCATGAGACCACCAAGCTACAAATTGCGGTCACCCTCACCTTCTGCACATCATACTGGCCCAGGTGCGATCTGCTATTCGGTTATCTTCTGGCTGGCGGCGGGCCTGCCCTGATGGGCTCGACGCAAACCCATTTGCCCTGGTGGCGTTGCTGATCCTGTGCTCTCGCTGCCGTTTCTGCTTTCGCCTTCACCACCACCCTGCTGAACCAGTCTCCCTGGATTCGGGCACAGGTCGAAACCCTGCCGTAGAGGTTGCGCATGCAGCATTTTTCGTGTTCGGACTTTCACATCAACCGGCCAGCAGCCCCAAAGGAGGATCGTACGCCGCCCGGAAAGAAGCCCTAGCCTGGCGGCCAAGCCCGATCGCCACGGAAACACCCATCAGTGTCTGGCGCGTCGCCTGAGTTCAACTGAACCAATCAACAGGAGTTCTGTTCGGTTCGGCTGTTTCTGGGGAAGAAGAGTATTCTGGCCGCCTGCCCGGTGTCGTGGCACGGCCGGCTTGGTTTATCCGCCGCCATCACGGCCGAATTCCCACTCGACGATGTCTGGCTCGGCCGAACGGCCGAACATTACCGAAGCCTACTTGCGGGTAGTCTGAACACACCGGTGGTTCTTCGCGATCTGCGCAAGCTGTCAATCGGGAATGCCACACCCACCCAGCGCATGGCCCAGAGGCCATACACCAGGCAGCCAGTCCGCTCGGCGATCCGGACCCACCGCAACCGCCGACCAGCTCAACCCTCGCCCAGCAGCGGCCCCCACTACCAGGCCAGGCTCACTGCGCCCGCAGGTTTTGAGAAATCACCAGAGTCGTGGCGATTCCCCCTTCTTCTTTGACCAAATCCATCACGCAAATACTGCGACTGGCAGCCCCCCTATTGCTCCGCCCGCCCCAGCGAGTGCTGCTCACGCCTTTTCCAGCAGTGCCTTTCCTGCTGGCGCCCCAGAGCTCTGGGAGCAGTACGACCTGTCGGTGCAGCACCTGCGTGTACTCGCGCAGCGCTAAGCACCACCATCGCTCCTGAGACATGCAAACCCGTTCACGCGCTGATCCACCACGCCTTGCTCTCGGGCCTGCCCCCCAGGGCCAACCTGGCCGTGGGCTCTCCTTGGGATGGAGAACTCCGACGCCGCGACAAAGTTTTCCTGCCGCCAACCAGAGCAAGTGATTGTCGAGCGCACGGACGCCCAGGCGCCTGATCTCCGGAACGTCACCACCCTGTTCCGGAAACCTCACCCTGCCTGTGTGCCTTATGCAACGCTTTCCCTGCAGCCTGTCCTCAGAGCATGAACTCACTGTGTAGCGTCTGCGAGCGATTCAAGTGCCTGACGCACACCAGGCTGAGCGCTCATGGCACCCTTCCTGTCGCACCGTGATTCTTCGCTCCGCGCCCACCCTGGCCTGTTTCGCCATGTCTCTCTGGTATGCCCGCAATTGAACGGGCCGGCTGGAACCACCCCTGTTGTGAAGAGGGCCGGCCCTGGAGGCCCCGCCCCAACGGAACTCCAAGCCGCAAGGTTCACCGACTCTCTGAACCTTCTTGGATCTTACCCCCCAGGTCAGACGCAAACGCCACCTTCACCCTATGCCAAAGGTCTCGTTCGAGTCTATGGGCTGCTGCCTCTGTTCCGTGTCTGTGCCGAATGAGCATGGGCAGGCTTGCCCTCGAGAGTTGCCAGGCCAAACGGCAGGGCGAAAGAGCCATGCCCGTTGGCCGCCGGCACTGGCGGGCGTCAGCCCGGCTGCGCCTCCCGCTCTGACCGTCCCAGTTCGGGCTGCTGGCACCGCCTACGGCTCTGGGGCTATGCCGCCTGGGCTGGAGCCGTCACCACCAGACCTGCAGCAGCCGAAAGGCCCCTCGCCACTGGGAGAAATGGTGCCCCAGAGCTTGATAGCTTCCGCTTCAAAACCGGGCGTAACCCAGCTTCGTAGCGCAACACTTTTGAGTAGTGGTTGCAGTGGTATCAAATCCCGCCGCATCCGATTCCACAGGTTCACTTTTTTGTTGATTCTGCTTCTTTCACCCTCAGCCCGCCCTGGCGGGTTTTTTTGGCGCGGTTTCACCCTTGCCCTGCGGAGCTCGCAACACAGCACCACCTCTTCCCCTCGCCAATCACCGGCGCATTCATCGCGACATCTCCGCTTCGCTGATCTGCCGCTAGACCGATGAGCGCGGGCAGCACAGATGGCCGGCGCGCAGGCGCGCATTGAACACCGCATGGCTATAGCGGAAGTACGCGATCGTCGATCTTGAGCTGCGCAAGCCAGGTTTCGATCAGGCCTTGGTGGATCGCCGCCAATACATTCACCCGGCCCCGCCAGGCCCGGGTTTATGAGCCCCAGGTCCATCATCCAGGGCGCTTCCTTGAAGCGCAGGCCATTAGAGCCGGCAGCGGCGGAGCCACTCAGGGCGCTGAGAAACTCAAACCGAAACCCGCGCCCCACTGCGCGTAATGTGCGGCACAAATGGAAGTTGTACCCAGCCTTTGCTTGGTCTCACGGTCAAAGATCGCAAAGCTGTTCTCAAACCCAGGAGGGAACATCTCGAATCGAAACGTGCCTGGATAGAGCGTCCTGGCCCGCTCTACACCCGCCTCCGCCCGCAGTCCAGCCCCGGTGGTCCGGCAGGGGCCTATCAGCACCGAACCCAGCCGGTCCGTTGTATCCACGTCAGCCGGCCTATTCCGGAGCGCACCGCCTCATGGCAAATACGGGTTGCCACCAAGGCGAAGTCACGGCGCCGCGCAAGTTGGTCTGCGCTCTCGATCGCTGGCCAGCAGTTCCCCCAGCAGTAGCTGCTCTGAAGGCTCTTTCGAGCAATCGCAAGCTGGCGTGCTCGCAGCCCTGCCAGCCAGAGGCGAGCTGCCAGGCAGGGGCAGCGACCCAGCCGGCGACACGCGGCACTGTGGATGAGAGGCCCAGTCGAGCCAGCAAGGCATCACCGCCCGCCGACACCGCCCCTGCAGGATCAGGCCGTTGTTGGACCGTGGCAATGCCACGAACAGAAAAACGCCAAAGCCTCGCCAGCACCGATCGCCCGGCGATCGTCGCCACCGCGATCTAGCACCATGGCCACCGCATCCCGGCATCAGCACCGCAGGCGAGCCCGGCCTCCACCCGCAGAGCGCTGGCGGGGGGGCGACGTTGAAGCCCCAGGCCATCGCCGCCTCTTAGCCCCTGCGCACCAGGGAGGCCAGTGACCTACCCCCGCACAGGGCAGCAGGGCAATGAGGCTGAGGCGGACGATCGCGCCTTGCCCCAGGCGACCCACCAACGCACGTGATCAGCACCCCGAAATCGTCCAGGCTCGAGATCTCATGATCGCCGCTTGACCCGCAAGCACTGGCCTGCCAAGGCGCGGCGCCGCCCTGACCAGACGCCCCAGGGGCAAGACTGATCGCCAGCGGCCTGCCAATGGCCACCCGCCACCAGGGCCGCATTCCTCCAGGCAGCGGCGCAGCAGCTTCATCGGTGAGAGTCGCTACAGGACGGCATGGCCCGAGGGCGCCTGGGACAAGTCTCGCCATGGAGCCCACTGCAGGCGAGTCTGGAGCAACAGCTGCCTGCAAAGGCCGGCTGCTGTCATCGGCGAGTTCAGATCTATTCCGCCTGCTCACGCACTGACCCCAAGCGCTTGCGCTTTCTGCCAGTTCGATCCAGCTGACTGCAGGCGGAGCAGGACCTCGCGGTCCATCGCCCCAAGTAGTCGTCAGTGCCGCCTCAGCACCTGCAGTCCATGAGATCACCGAGACAATCCTGAGCTCTTGCTAATCCGCGTCCAGTCGCGAGGACGGCATGGCCGACGTGTTCGAGTATCGAAGGAATCAGCGCACCCCCTTGACCCCTTGCGCAGGTCATGCAGGCTGTCGTCGCTGGATCGATACAAACCAACGCCCTGCAGGAACAGAATCGGACGCAGCCGTCTGCCACTCAAACAACCAGCGAGCGGCAGGCGGAGCTGCCCATGCGTGAACCTGGAGAGCGCTCCACTTCTGCGCTTGGCGAGCAGCGGCGAGATAGGGGCTCCCGCAGGGTTGGGCAGCGCCCTCAAAGGCCCGCTTGCAAGGTCCCGAGCCCTTCAGTGCCTCGAGCGCGCTGAGGTCTTCTGTTCCTTCCGGGCAACTGCGCAGCCATTGGCAGCACAACTGGACCCCGCACACCTCGAGATCACGGCTAGCCCTGTGCGGCCGCCACCTGGCTAATGCGGCAGGTCCTCAACCGCGCCGCACAAACCAGCCGCCGCCTCGAACAGCCCAGGCCTTCGCATCGCCTCAGCGTCACCCCGCAAGTGAGCTGCAGGGCTTCGAGGTCCGATCGGCACACCTCAGCCTGCAAGTGTCGAGGCCTGCGGCTGCGCTGGTTCAAGCCAGCGGCATAGGCGCCGCTGCTGAATCAGGCTTTGGTCTTGCTGTGGAATTTGCTGGATAGGTCTCTTGCTGGTTGGGCATCATGGCGCACTGTTGAGCAATGGCCAAAGCCGCTGGAAGCCGGCCTTCCATCCATAAACCACCGATCCAGCACCTCACCATGCCCGAGCCAGGCAATGCAGATGGTCGTTCCTTAATGCCAGTCGTCAGCACGTTCTTGAAGCGCCGTTCGTACTTTGGCCCACTCATCCTGAAAGACAGCCATAAAGCTGCCTGAGGGGAGGAGTCGCATCATCACCCGACTGCGGCCGATCAACTGCCCCCAGAAAGCCTGGGCGACTTTGTCGCGAGCGCCGGTCGCTTGGCGAGAGTAGCGTCTATGAGCCTATCTCCTCTCGCTGAGTTGCTGGGGAGGTGCTGGCCGACGCCCCCAACTCCGATCGCCCTTGCATATGCCACACCCCGCCCTGCTGCGAAGCTACGGGCTTGAAGCTGTTGCTGGTCAAGCTGACGCACTGAGCGGCTGTCAGCCAGCCCCAGCCAGCACCGCCATTCAGGAAAGTTCTGCGCTGCGTGCGGCACCCTTCAGCGCAGCTCCAGTGATGCCCGCACGCTCCCACATCTTAGCCGCTCGCGGATCAGCCCCGCCGGAAACCAAAATCAACCAGCCCACCAACCCAGCCTGGCGAGCGAATCGCCCAGGCATCGCTCCACTGAGCCTCAATCACGCCAGATGTTGCCGTCCAAATCCACGAACCAACCGGCCAGAGCAGGTAGTCTGACAGCATCGATGAAGCTTCAATGCAGAGGGCAGGTTAAATAGCCGAATGCAATCCCAGCTCCGGATTCACTTTGAAATTCATCCATAGATGCCGCGTATAAAGGAGCCGGCGAAAAAATGCGGACACAATCATGAGCGTTTTCTCAACCTGATTCCATCGCGGATTCCTTGCCATGTAGGCATCGGAAAACGATCGCACTGTGCGCAGTCACTCGGTTGTTCTCGAAAATCAAGCGCACATGCATGTCATATCCTCCAAACCGCGGCCTACGTCCAAGAACGCTCGGTCTGGCGCAGCGATCAGGATGATGCGCAGGCCAACCTGTTGGTGGATACGGCGCAGACTGACCCGGGCCTGATACAGCGGCCACATTTCGGCTGGATCGCGCAGTGGCCATCTCCAAGCGATCGAGCAAATCGGAGAATGCTCAAGTCGAAAGAGCTATCCGAGCAATCTCATCGATCAGAAAGTGGAGAAATCGTCGAAGATCCTCCCGCTCGGGCGCGTCAGGTGGCAGCCACAACGGGTTGAGCTGGGAAAGGAATTCCTGCTTGGGCACCTCCTCCAGGCATGATCAAGAGGGTTGGCAACAGCAGCAGGCCACTGTTCGTTATCAGCTGGGGCGGGCGTTTGCAGGCAAAACCAAGCCTGGATCCACCACCACACCGCATCGCCCGCCGCATTTCCACGCGGTGTGCTCTGGGCGGTCGGATCAGGGGCCTGCAGCTGGGCGGTACCCCCAATTGGCCGGAAAGATCTGGCGGCACAGTGGCCGGATCCTCCAGTCCTGAGCGTCACCCGAGCGGAATACGCTGTCATCAGGGGAGCGATCTCGTCGCCGCTCCAGCTGGATCGGAACCATGCTCCTCGGGTTCAAACGCCTGACCGAGAGCCGGTTGGCACGACTCGCCCATGGACAAGAACAGCTGACTTAGCAGATGGCCGCCGCTTCCTCCAGTCCCCTGAGTGAGGTCGCGGAGGTCGGATTTTCTCCACGCGTTCTAGCGATGCCGCCTCCCGGAAGGGGACGGCGCTGCACGACGGCCGTTCGAGCCAATGCAGACACTCAGCAGGAAGCCCGGATCAAAAACACGCAACAACCGACCTAGGGAACGGCAGTTCCAAGACGACCCACCATGGCAAGAACACCCGCGCACCTGATTCAGCGCCCTGATCGCTTCCTGCTTGCTATCTGGTCAAAACCGATGTCAGCCTACAGGATCACAAGCCCTGAACCCTTGCTTGAAAGCGCTCAATGAGCCCGGTTTGGATTGGCGCTGACCCTCAGGCGCATTCCGGCCGATCACAAGGCCGCCCGGAAGCCGCCACCCGCCGCTTCCCGTTCACCAGCCGCCCTCCAGCCTTGGAACGGATGTTCCAGCGAAAGCCAGCCCTGGGCGGGCCCTGTGCCGCTGTCGTAAGGAAGCTGCCGAGTAAAGTGCGGAGTCAAGGCCAGCGGGCGAGCAGGGCTTCAGTCGTCGCAGCCCGAACACCCTGAGCCACAAGAATGCAATTCGTGAGGCGCCAGTGGGCCGCCCAGACCGCACCCCGTAGGCAACGGCAAATCCCCGCCACCGACGGGTGGCGCGCAGGCTGGCGCTCGCGCGGCCAGCGCAGTCTTCCAATTAGGACTGCAAGCCCAGTTGCCTAAGCGCATGCGGCCGCCGGCCGAACCACTGCGTCGAAGGGAACGTTGCTGGGCCACCAGCACTTCGGCGCTTCAACCAAGCTGTTGAAAGGTCGAGGCCTGGCGCCAGGGCTTGATCCAGACCGATCTCACCGCCCTCGGAATACCCTTGATGGCCTCGCGTCATTTCTCAGCAAGGCCAGCAAAAAAGGAGACCGGTCTGAGCACCGCCGATGGTAGCACGCGAAAACGCACGCTCCCACTTCGAATGACAGTGCAGCTGGGCATGATCCAGCGGTGTTTTCCGTATCGAGGATCAGCAGGCCGGTTCGGAATACCGCGCTCCCGCTAACGGAACCTGAGCCTGAGCTGCGGCTTCAGCAAGCGAAGGGGCAACTGCGACGACAGGCTATTTGCTCCGCGTTCACCAGCGAGCAGATTGCGTCTGCTAGCAGAGGCTTGCCCGTTCCACTGTTTCTGGCTCCTCCCATGGCAACCCCATCACCACCCCATCATCCCAGACGCGGCAAGGCCGTGGCCCAGGCAAATCTAGCTGAATTCCATACGTTGCCTGATTCCGCGTGGCCAACGCCATCCCAGGTGGAATCGGCTCCCTATGCACTGAGCGCATCAGGAACGTGTCGAGCGTCGCACGACCCAACCTCCAGGCCCACCCCGGTGGTTTTTTCCATATTCCAAGACGACACCCCGCTGCACAGCAAAGCTGTGCCTTCCCTAACCACCACACACTCGATGCACTCGGTGCCCAGGTTGTTGGCTGACGCGACGACCCGGCAGCCACTGCCGCTATCGCTGTACGTCCACCAGTTTGTCTTTTCCCCTACCCCCTGCTTGTGATCGAGCAACCGCCTGCGCCAGCCTTCCGCTGTGCCCAACGCCCTTCCTGTTCCTTGGCCCGACCGCGTCACCTACGTATCGACGGCCAGGAGTGGTGCACACCGATTCAGGCAACCTGCCTCGACGGGGCCGCCACATGCCGTGAGCCGCTCACCGCCTGCAGCTAGCCTGCAGCCTGAAATCCCACTCTCCCCCGATCCCCCCACATCAAACCGCTGAAGCCACGCAGGGCACTTGGTGCCTTCCCCGCGGGGCCACGCCGGTTTGACCGATCGGAACGGTCGAGTTCATCGGCGGCACCTTGCGCGCACCAGCCCACCAGAATCAGCTACCGGCGTCCTCGTGGAGCCCTGGCTGTTACCGGGCTGGCGAATCGGGCCTGGAGTTACGGCCCGGTTCTTCACACCAGAGCCAGGCCACCGAAGCTGATTGCGCGCCTTCCGCCGGGGCGCCAGCTCACGGGGACCGAGCAACCGCTGTGCGGTTGCGCCCACAGCCTGGCGTTGCAAACTGCATCTGCTTGCCCCGCACGCGGGCCGCATGCTGCAGCGGTTTGGTGGCGATGTGCTTCAACATTTTTTCTCCGCCGGACGCTCATTTCCCCTGCTTGCGCATTTCTGCCCCACGCCGGGTCTTGCGCACCGAAGGGCCAGCCCCTCACCAAGGAAAAACCCTGCGGCTGGTTTGGCTTGCATTTTACCACAGCCGCGCACACTGCTCTTTTCGCTCGGCAAACGGAGGGCCTTTGGACAAGCCGCGGCGGGAGGCGCTTGGCGCCAGCCGCCCCGAGGACGCCACCCTGTCAACGTCCAGGCGAACACCTCACCCAGCCAGCGACCGGCGTGCCCATAACATGCTGGGCCTTGGGCCGAAGACCCGCGGCCACGCACCGGCAATTTCGACGGCTGGGCCGAATTCAACGCTTGATGGCTGGAGGCCACGCTACCCAACCTTCCAACAGAAGTGTTTCAGACGTGGTGACTTCCGCCCTTGGCGAGCACCGATTTCGGGGATTGCGGCCCGTCGCGCCCGGCCGAGCCAGGCCAGCCACGGCGCGCACACCCGCAGGGACAGCGAGCACGGAGGCGAGTCGGCACAGGAGTGCTGGGTGTGTGTCGCCGCGCACCGCGCGCCCACGCTAAGCCCTTGAGGATCGGCGCAGGAAGTGTGCCGCTCGTCGGGCAGGGCACGCGAACGAGCGCATCGGGGGCGGCAATCGGCGCCGATATTTCGGCCACTGCTTGCCGTTCGGCCAGTGCACGCCGTCCGCCGGCGGAGACCGGGCTGCAAGATTCACGAATGCGCGAGCCTTCCCGGAGATCGCGGGCGGCCCACCACGCGCTGTCGCCACGGCCGGAGTGGGCTTCACCAGGCCGATTCATCCAGCGACCCATGCCTTGCCCAGTAACGCTGAGAACGGTGTCGGCGACGCGCCCATTCACAGAAGTAGCCATGCGGCATCACACGGCCCGTTCACGCAAAATACAACGCCGGACCTCGCGCCCGCTGGATTTGCTTTCCAGTACGCGTGCGGAAGCGCTCGGATGCACCGTGAACCGGGCGCAATCATTTCCGGCACAGGAACGCACCGCCAGATTACCCCCTGCATCCACGCGACGCGCGCCGCGCGGCGACCACGCCGGCACGCGAGCGGCCTGCATGCAAGGGTCCGACCCGCGGGTAGGAGGGCCGCCGGCAGGGGCGGAGAATCACGCCGCCGGGTCGGCTGCCACCAAGGTGCGAGTTGAGCGAGCCGCGCCAGGCCGTTTCACACCTTCCGAACAGAGCCAGCTTGTCGGGGTTGAGTCAGTCGCCCACCTGCCCAGGAGCGCAAAGCGGCCCATGTCGTTGAGTGATTCGGGCACCTCCGGCCCGAACGCAGTGAACACGGTCGCGGAGCGGTATAAAACAGGTGCACGTGGTGCGCCGATTCACCTCCACAGAAACGCACACCAGGGGCGAGGCCCGGGGGCGCCCAGCGGACATACCCTCACTTCTCCCCCAGCGGTGGCATCCGGGGCAGAGCGACCCATTGAGACGATGGGCTGGGCGTGTAGCAGCCCACCGTTCCGTCGCACAGGGAACGGCGTGCGGCGCGCAGAGCCAGATCCATCTCGATAGTACTGGGGCCCAGA
>Ga0163217_1004963_pt1 | contig 12047 bp, 14 predicted proteins | sample SynspAceP_FD_185933 | JGI IMG/M metagenome (GOLD analysis project Ga0163217, IMG submission 185933) | Saline lake microbial communities from Ace Lake in Antarctica - Synechococcus sp. Ace-P (PacBio error correction) | ecosystem: Environmental > Aquatic > Non-marine Saline and Alkaline > Saline ... | reverse complement strand
TTACTCGGATCCGGTATCCGTAGGGCATCGGCCACCACCCCTCCAGCATCAGTGCTGGAGGATTGTGCGCAGGCCTGTGCGATGGCTATCGTGGGTCGGCTAGTCGATTCTCTGTGGCTCACTCAGCGGGCTCGAAGGTGATTTGAGAACGGCGCGAGGTGCTGTCCTCTCGATGGCTATTGGATGATCATACCCGCTCCAGCACGCAAACCACCGGCCGCAGCAGGGTGGCATTCATAGATTCGTGGCTTGAGCTGGTGTAGGCGGGGGTTTGGTTGGCTTCGCCTCAGCCGGCCAGGATGTTCTGGGCCTGTGTTCCTGGTCTCGATCCAGATCTCGCTCTGGCGGCAAAAGGTGCCGCCGAGGATCTCGGTCAGCACGATCTGGCTGCGTAACTGCCTCCGCGTCGAGGGCTCAGATGCCGAGAACGCGCATTTTCCCACTCATGGCCTTGCTGCGCCTGACCGATTGTTCCATTGATGGGCAGGAGCTTCCAGGCCGACGATGTTTCACAGGGTTTGTCCAGGCGGGGGGGCGATGCGAGCGCCAGCCAAAGGCGTGCTGGTGGAGGGGCTGTGTCTCCGTCCATCGCTCTATTTGCCCTGGGCGTACAGCGTCGCTGGTCGGACGGCGCCTGCCTGGACCTGTTGTCTGAAATTCTGCACAGCTCTCGTGCTTTCGCGCGCCTGTTCATAAGCGAGGGACTTCAAACGCACACCCTTGGGCCACCAATTGGCGCTGCGGGCAGCCGCCTGCTGGTGAAATCTCGAGCCGGGGGCCCTGCGCCTTCGCCGACCGGCTCGGTGGGTTCACGCGGTGGTCTGCGCTCTCATTGTCGACCGGGCTCGCCCATGTTGGTCGCCATCAGCCAGCAACCGGCCTCCTGGAGGCTTGGGAGCGTGCAATGGCAGGATCCGGCCTATGGCCGCTACATCTGTCGACAAATTGTGCCATGTCGTGCCGTGGTCGTGCATCAGGCTTGACTTGTGGCGGGATTCAGCTGGGGCCGGGGATCTCGGTTTCGGTGTTCGCCCGGGTATTTTCCGTTCATTCTGGACCATGACCAATACATTTGCGACAGCGGTCCGGTGGGCTTGTATGCGGTTCTCTAATCTGGTAGCAAGATCCTGCTGGCTAAATACACTAGCGTTGCTGGCGGCTCAACAAGCGCCCCGATTTCGGCGGGAATCCGCCGCCCATTGGCTCGGGATCGGTGGGCTCATGTCTGGCGAACACGGCTGTTTTCCTAGTCGTTGAAAGCCGTCCCTGATTGTTCGGGATCCGAGTGATGGAAGGCATGACGCGTGGGAGCATCGCACCTCGATTCGTCCGCCCTGCGCACCTTCACCAATCTCTCGCCTGAGGTAGATCGTGGATGATCGGGCTCGGCGAGCTGTTGCTCCTTATTCTTTCGGTTTTGGTGGGCCTCCGTTCTTGGGTTCACGGCCGTTTGTTGGCTCTCGCCTGGTCTGGTTGTGTGAGGATTCGTTCGGCCTCTTGTCGTACAAACCTCTACGCGCCAGGCAAATTCTGAGCCGCCGGCTGGCCCTTCGCTCGTGGTCTTGGTGGTCTCTGGACCTGTTCCTGGTCACCGGCGCCTGTGGTAGGATCAGCAATTCCGTGGCGCCGTTGGGGCAATGCGGCTTCCAGGTAGCCATCTGCTGGCTCTTTGGCGATTCTCGGGGGGGTCTTGTCAGAATCGGAGGGTGCTTGGTGGCCATTTGCTGTTGCCGCCAGCACAAGTCAGGCCGTGGTCGGGGGCTGGGGATGTGGCCAACGCTGATTCACCCTGCTGCGGCGGCGTCTTGATTCCTGACGTATTGAAGTTTCTGGAGCAGACTCTCAGTGATGGCTGTGCTCGTTGTGCTGTGAGCTTCCTGTTTCAAGCTGGGCATTCGACCTTGCTCGCCTTTCAGTGCCCATTCATCCATTTGGTCTGCGAGATGGTCAAAGGACTCAGCCCATTCCGCCATTTACGCGAACCAACTCGAAGCCAACCCCAGGACTGCATTGGCTACTGGCATACAGCGAAGCGATAAAGGCCGGTTAGGGCAGTTCCGGCTACGTCGTTGAGGGGGAGCAACCAGATCGAACCGGTTTCCGCGTTGGATTCTGGATCTGAATAACTCCTTTCGGTTCGAGCCCATGCTGGCGTGGTGTAGGCGTTGCCGAGTCATCAAGTTTGCCATTTTGCTCTCATGGGCTACCCGGGTGCTGGAATTCAGCCTGGCGGTCCCTTGCTGCCCACTGCCCTGCATGCTTGCCTGGGCGTTGTTGCCGCCGAGACGGTAACCCTTGGGCTTGCCAACCAAGGTCCTGTGTTAGGGAAACTCTGTCTTTCAGTAGACGCCCTAACCTTTGGGCTGATAGTCACCAGTCTCTTGAGCAATCTCTCTATCTTTATCTGTAATAACTGCTGAGGTGGTTCTCCCTTCTCAAGTGGCTCCTTTTCCACTAGCATCTCGCTTTTCAGTCCAAGCAAGGCTTTCCCGTCTACCAAGGCTTCTTATTCATGCAAATGATTGTTCCTTCTGGGACATGGGTTTGGGGCTGGGTATGATGGCGGTGTTCCAACGCTGATGGCCTGACTTTTAGGCCTCTGGTCTCGAATAGCAGTAGGACTGCTCGGTGGATTGGGGAGCTATGCAGGACCTCAGCTTCCCGGGAGAAAGCCGCTTGGACAGGATTAAAGTGTATTTAGAGGATGCCTAAGAGAATCAACCAGATCACAGCCACGATAGTAGCCTATAGAGTTCGTCTGCTTCGACAGCCGATATTTGTGTGCTTCATGGTTTTTGTGATAAGGTGACCCTGGGCTTTGGCGTGGTTCCTGCTCACCCAGACAATTCAGGATCATCATTGTCGGCTCCCAGGGACAACGTTGCATGTCCCGTGGAAATCCGTTGAGGCATAAAAGGTGCTTGGCGTAGAGGTTTCGGTTTGAGGTCGGTAAGGGTCAGTGATTAAATATTCGACTCGCATTCTGTACCTCAGCCAGTAAGGCCATTTTCCCCAAGGCTCCTCGCCCTCCGTCAGCTAGCAGCCAGGCGGCGAGAAGGGCAGATGGCCTGTCCTGCTTCAGTGCGCTGGCTGGCTATCGGTTTTGGGATTAAACGTTGTTATAAAATGCTCGCCACAAAGCTAGGGGGCTGGTGTTGATCTGTGGGCAAATTACACTCTTAGTTCCAGTTCGTTAGATCCGCTCCCAGTGGAGGGGATTCACCGCCCGAATAAACGTGAGGTAAGCGGCAAAGAATCCGGCGAAGGTTCATTCGCATCGGCACCAGGATAATTGGTCAGGCCCGAAACATGGCGCCACCCGTTTCCGCTGTGGTCCTTCTTTCGTCCCCTCCTTTGCGGTGTTAGTGAAATGTGCTGCGGGAGTTTCAAACGATGCTGCTCAGCAACGGTTGCGTGAGGTCTAAGGTATTCTGTCGCCACAGCTTGGCAGCACTTTGATGATGTTTCGGGGGCGGTTTTTTGGTGTCAGTGCGCGGCTATGGTTGTTGGGTCTGGCGAATCGGATCATCGTGGAAGCTCAGCGATGGTTGGGTGGCAAGCCCTCTGATCCTCCTTCTCGACTCCGAGACCAGAAGTGTTGCCCGTTTTGGGTGGACTTGAGGTCGATTCTGGTCTTCTCAGCCGACTCGTGCGTTTTTAGCCGTATGGGTGGTGGTCTCATAACTCGGCGCTGGTCCTATCAGGTTTCTTTCCACGGTGGAGGAGAACTGGTCATTATACCATTTCCTCTCGGGATGGTTCAGACTGCCCTCCATGGTTGTTATAGGCCAGCACCGGGCCGCGAGGCACTCCATGGCCACATTGATTAGGATTTATGGAAGGGTTGCTGATCGCCATCAGCAGGGCTCCCAACTCACTGGCTTGAATCTGGTTTTTCAACATGGGTGAACTGCGGGTTCTTTACATTCAAAGCACTGCGGCGGGGGCATGCCATTGAGGCCAGCTATGTGCTGGGTGGGCAAAGCAGAGGTTGAAACCAAATTGTAGAAGGTGAGCTGTCAAAGTGGCAGGCGGCCCCAGGTGTTCTCGTTCAGCACGGCTTGCCGTGAAATCTTGGGGAACAGTGGATAAATCTCGATCCAAACACGTGACGGAAGGACGGTTCCGCCATAGACGATGCTAGTGAAAATGCCCGACTAACGGAAGTAGGTGTCTGTGGACATGAATATTCGAAGGGGATGGGGCCGTGGCACCCCTCGGTGTATGCGGACACCGAAATCGTAAAGTGAACGATGGGAAGGACAAGGTCTGAACAACATGGCGCTGTTCTGTGCGATTTTGCCGCTCTCCAAGTGTGGCGGATGATTGCCAGTTAAAGGAATTGATGCCGGTTGATATCGGTCGATGAGGGCCTGGGCAATCGTTGAAAACAGGGCATCAGAGGGGGGCGTACCGTCTGGTGAACTATGTGATGTGGCCTTAGACTATTCAATTGCTCGAGGGGAAAACTCCAAGCCCCAAGAATTGGATGGTTTACACCATCGTTGGTGTGTAGGCGAAACATGGGGCTTGCGGGCATGAAACGGCAGATTTCAGGACCAGCCTCAAAGGCGGTTTGAAAGAACCATGATGGTAACCGCGGGTGGAATAGAACCATGAAAAGGTTTTGATACACCACCGCATTGCCTCCCAATGGCGGGTTTGAAGAATCCGGATGTTTGGTGCGATGATTGTCGAAACTGTGAAGCAACACCTCAGCGTTCCTTGCTAGCAACCTGTGTGTTGTTGGCGAGAAAACCCACAAGGTAAATATACTGGTGCCCTTTAGCATCGTTCCATCCAGTACATGGGGCAGTTGCATCTATTCTTCAGCCTGGTGGCGACGCAGCTTTCAAGGATGGTTGGTCTTAATGAGGTTTTGATGCCCCCAAAAATGGTAAACTACCGCCCAGGTTAGCAAACACCACTGTTCAATATGCCAAACCACTTTGGCCGGCAGCGGGAGTGGTTGAGGGTTGAGCGGGGTTAGGCCGTGCAACCGGACTGGGCCTGCTACCTCTATATGTGAAGTAACCTGGCAATCAGCAAATAAATCCAGCCGGGTGGAATCATCAGAAAGCCTAAACGCATGAGCCTGGGGAAACGCCATGTCCCGGGTCCTACATAAAAAGGATCAGTAATTACCGAAGGTTTCCATTCATCCATGCAGTGGCACGTATTCCACATAAAAAATCATGCACCGTTCGATTTTGCATAGGCGTTGAGCATTTCGTGTAGTGTTTCCCTGGGAACTAAAATTATTCGGATTTATACGGATTGCAAAACAATTCCACCCTGAATTCACGCGCAGGCGCTCTCCCACCTGGATAGTAAAAGTATTTATAAAAAAAAAAAAAAATACCCCCGGTTCACCAATGTATTGCTACCGGGCACTTGTGATCGAGGGCTGAAGCTTTGAGCATATACTCGATAGCCAGCCTTGCGGCTCTTGTAACCCCGGAGGGATAGCTTTGCGGGTGGAAGTCTGGGGGGGGAAAATAGCCAGGGTCCTCGCAGGGGGGCTGGGGTTGAATGGGGAATCAATATAAACGCTCTGGAGCCGCCCTCAGGCGGTGGATCTTCTCGGGCGTGCCGAGCCACCGTTGCCCGGAAGGTTGTTGAATGCCAGCAACGATCGAAGGCCTCCGTCTCGGGGTTAACCACCACTTGGTGGAACGCATCCCGCTCGTTTGTGTACGTGGTCCGCAGGAGTTCGGCGCAGATGATCGGATACCGGTCCGGCTCTAGGTGGGGGTTAAAGGTCAACATCGGTTGGACTGCCCGGGCTGATTCACGTCCTGTCTTCAGCGGAACTCAGGCACCAGAATGGCATGAGCACAGGCGCGCCTCCATCCGCAACTCATCCTGTCTGGCCGTTTTATTCGGTAGTGTGTCGCGCTGATGAAGTCGCGTCTTTCGGTGGGTTTATGTATAAAGGAAGGCGATTGAAGAGCCGTTACTCGACAGTGCAAGGACGCCGAGTGCTTTCACCAGAAGCAAGCATCCGATTCCTCCCCAGAGGGCGGGGGTTCCAGCCTCTTCCTTCTGATGACGGACACTGGCTTGATGCGACTGGAGAGTCCATTCGTCCCATGCATTGGATATGGGGCATCGGCGGAGAGGGGGATTCATGCTGCCCATCCGGTCATAGGATTGTCGTAGCTTGTATATGCCGACAACAACATACGATTGCGTGGGATGGCTGGTTTCCAGAAGATTCAAGGCTGAAGATTTCCTTCCACAGCCACACCATTACTCCAGATATCACCATCCCGCTCGCCTGAAACGCACCAGGCTGAAGATTCAACAGGCCAAGGAATTCCTAGAAAAAAGGTATTGTGCGATTTCGTGAATAAGTACGGCGAAGAGTTCGATCATTATCTAAAGGGGGCGTTCGTAACTTGTGCTGGCTTTCTGCTTATCGCGAGGGAGGTTGATTATCTCGCCACTGCAAAGACTCGCCTCGCTTGACATCAGGAGACGCTTTACCCTGTCCTCTAATTGCGCAGACAGAGCGGGACTCCGCCGCCAGCTCGCTGCTCCTACTCTTCACCACAGGTTTGAGAACTGGCGGAGGGTTATGGAGCACGGGACCGTCAGCAGTTTTTCACTGGTTGCACCTGGCGGAATGGCTTCAGCGTCATACCTGACCTCGCTTGTCTTAGCGAGGCTGCGCACGTTGGACACGCGTCCTGGATGGGACTGACGCAAACCCGCGGGCTATGGATAGAGGGACGACCAAGTTATGCCGTGTAAGCAACTTATCAATACACTAACTCGCGTAGTCGACAATCCCAGGCAAGTTGACTCTTGCCCTCGTGCGAAGCACAGGGCTTTGCCCTGTAGAGATTCGCGCGCGACGCTTGCGCCTACATACTGGCAATCACGCGCAGCTTAGGCGCGGGAAGCTTTAGATCGCGGCTTGGTTATATGCGGTTGGCTCTCACGGAGATCGAGGCCTGGGCATGGCTGGTGTCTATCTTACATCTCCCAATTTGGTGTATTTCGATCGCCGTGCGAGACGCCTGTGTGTTTAGCGAACTTGCTTTGCTCGGGTCCGACTCTGTCACCAGGGCAATTCACGCAAGGGTGTTTTCAGGCTGTGTGCGCGCTGATGAGGAGCTCTGCGGACGTTCGTGTTCCTGTGCCCCTCGCTGGAGTCGCTCTTGGCACCTGCGATACTTCAGAAACTAATCTCTGGCCCTCGGTGCGGCAAAAGATTCAGTATGTCGATGGGGTTAACACTCCAGAGTGCGATATTCTCCGGCTATCTGCAGTGATGCCCTTCTATTGTGGCAAACCAGGGGCATTGGCAACTGTTTTTGGCCTTGAGTGCACTGTGTGTCAGCGATTCGATCTAGGTTTGTGGCTGAGAAGAGGGAGTGTTCTCCTCCAGATTCTCTAGCCTGGCTATTGCTGCATCTCGCGCGCGCTCAGGCAGGCGACAGGTGCGCTTTCTCGCACTGCTGTTGGCCTTTTCTCGCAGGGTCAGTCGCCCTCGCGCGCGCTGGCGCCATAGCGACGCGCGGCCTGCACCCATCGCAGTACTTGTGCGGATTCGGTGCACAAAAGCACACGATCGAGGTCACTCGGCGTTGTCTGATTCTGACGACCCCGCGGCTGCCGTTAGATAGCTAAAGGACTGGCTCGTTCGTCGGTGGGCCTACAGGACGACAAGCTACCTTTCGCCAGAGGCCTGTGGCATTGCGCGAGTCCCAGGTAACCCAGCCTCTTTTCTCGTACGTCGACTCGCGGGCGACCCAAGAACCTATGGTTTATCGAGGAGCACAGTGGCGTGGGGCCCGCAAGGCGACGCGTGTCTGGTGGCGGGTGGGCCCCCCGCGCTCAGCTGGTTTGGCTGTGTTCATCCGCCATCTCAGTGGTAGCCCGCCTGAGGAATGGCAACAGACGACATAGGCAGGGCAATTCATGGTCTCTCTTTGCTGCCTCGAACTTTAGTCACGGCGCCGGAGAAGCCGCCAGTGGTTAGCCTTCCATCGCCCACTCGCCACGCTTGTGGGCTGACAAAGAGTCTCGACCAATGAGGCGTATGTATTTGTGCTGGATCTGAGGGGTGGAATGTCGCTCATAACTGGGCACTTCGCCGTGCGTTCGCACTCTTGCGCGAGACGAACCTGCGCCGCTTCGCGAGGCCGCAGGATCGCAGTCACTCTCATAGTATGTCATTACATTGACAACCTTGTGAGTTCTAAGTCTTCTAGTCGGATTACGTTTGTCTAACTCTCGTGTGCAGACCGCTCTGGGCCGTTAGCTCCTCACATCGTTTCAGCGAAGTTAGAGCACAGCCTGATGTGACACAACGCTTCAACTCAAGGGCAGTGCTCTATTTGCGTGTTGTGGTGGCGAAACGAATACTTCATACCGCAGTCTGGGATTTGTTCGCGCTGTTGAGAGAGGCTTCATCGGGATCCAGCGCATCGAATTACTTGTTCCTCTCCGCAGCAGACCAGCTCACGCGGAACCGCAATTATCTTCCCATTACAGTCTCATAGCGCTCAGCGATAACAAACTCACTCGACTTGGGTCTCCGCGAAGCAGCGAGTGTCCCATCGCTCCTCTTCCTGGCTGGCGCTCCTTTGGAGACCCTTGTGGCACAGTGTACGCGCCGACGCGTGCTCATTTGCTGGTCATACGCACGCCAAGGGCCACGCCAGTATCGACTTGCCTCCGCCTGTGACGTAGGTGAGCCTACATCCAGCCCTCATACACCTGCTCTCGGCATCGGAATTTCTCCAGTCGCGTGCCCACACCACGGCCCGAGACCATGTCTATGGGCCTGATACACCTGAGTTGGGGCTCGGCATTGCATCGCTGAGACCCTTGGCCATGACAAGCACCGTGGGCTCTCTCTCGCGCCAGTGCCGGGTGACTGTGGCGCGCTCCTATGCCGCTCGGAACGCTGGCGACGTTTTCAAAAAAAAAAAAAAAATAAATTTTGGGCCCCTTCTTTGGGAAGAGAATCTCGATGGCCGCGATGGGGGCGCACCAGTTGGCCGTGCCCTTGCCTCGGTCGGCTTTCTTCCACCAGGCCTTCTGGGCGGGCGGTCGCCCTCAACCCTGCCTCGTCGCTGCTGTTGATCGTCGGGATGTGAACAGCCTGGCGGCCTCTCTCGTTGGCTCGGGCTATGCAGCTACTGTAGCTGCTCTACACAGGCCGCTCAAACCCCGCACCACCCAGAACATCGTCATCGTGGCGTCGCCGGTGCGATTCCCCGCCTGGTGGGAGCCGCCGTGCCAGTGGGCATTGGGTCTGGGTGGTTTGGTCGGGCTGTCAAGGCTGGTTGATGTCTGGAAACCGGCCCATTTCTGGGCCGTTGTGCCTGTTGCTTAGCGGAGGCATTACGCTCGGTGGGCATTCCGATGTTGCCGGTGATCAAAGGTGCCGCCCACCACCACCCGGGATTCGGGCATTACGCCAGGTGTTCCACGGCCTGATCAGCTGGCTTCGGAGTGCTTGGCCTTGCCCACTGGTGGATCTGCTCTTACGTGGCTGCTGCTGCTGACATTTCAATCCAGGGCTGCTGCAGATGTCACGCTCTTGCCCAGGCCCCGGAAGACCCCATGGCGCCCTAGGGTGTTTTCGCTGGATCGATCCTCGTACCTGTTCGGCATCTGCCGGTGTGCTTGTGATGGCCCGCTTACCCGGAGCCAACGGGTCAGCCAGCAAGAGCTGGGAAAACCTGCTTGGTGGCTGCCTACCCGTTCCTGCTCTGCAGCGCTCTGAGCCGCCAGGGTTGCACCTTCTCCTTGGCAGTGTTGCTCCATCTTTCTAGATTAAATGAACCAGTCGTGCCTGGCGAGAGTGTCACAAACGGGAGAGAAGCCACGGGTGTCGAGCTCATTTGAGCTACGCAGGAAACTACGGCCCAGTCACGGCCCTGGCCGGCCTCTTCCTTGACCGTGCCCAAGGGCTGCCTGTACGGGCTGCTGGGCCCAACGGTGCGGCCATACGACCACCGCCCTGCGGCCATCGCTCTGCACCCTGCTGGCCCCGACAGCGGCAGCGTCAGGGTGGCGGCTCGATTGCCCTGCCCCAGCCCAGGGCCGTGTCGTGAACTGCTCGGCTATGTGGCCCAGGAGGTGGCGATCGACAAGATCCTCACGGGTCGGGAACTACTGGAGTTGCAGGGGGCGCTGTACCACCTCAACGCCAAGGCGCCTGCAGGCGCGGATCCTTTGAACTCAGCGGCCTGGCTCGCATGGACGAAGGGCTGGATCGCGCTGTGCAGCTTACTCCGGCGAATTGCCGGCGGCTGACTGGCAGCGGCCTACTTCACGATTCCAGCTGTTGCTGGTGTCTCGATGAACCCAACCGTTTTCGGCCTGACATCGAAAGCCGTGCGCGATCTGGCAGGTGTGCGCAGTCCCGCGATCAGGCACCCACCGGTTGCTTTGTTGAGCAGCCACTAACTCGAAGAAATCGATGCTCCTCGCCTGATCGGCTGGCGATTCATCCGATGGTGGACAGGTGATTTGCCGAGGGAACGGCCACAGTTGAGGGCGCCCTGGGGGGCGATCCGGGTCACCCTCGCGCGTACGGGAATTCAGCAACGCCCCTGAAGCTGAACGGGTCCGTGAGGTGCTGGAGCGCTGCCCGGCGTTCGCCAGGGTGGTGGTTGAACTGGCCCAGGGCATTCCGCTTCAATCTGTTGTTGAGAATGCACAACGTGATTGAACCGCTTGCGGCGCCCAGCTGGCGCGGCCGATTCTCCAGTGTCTCTCTCTCCCAAAGCCGCCCCAGCCTGGATGATGTCTATCTCCAGGCCACCGGCGCACCCTTATGGATGCGGAGCTGCAAGGTGGCCGGTAGCGTGATCCAAGCGGAGCGCAAAACAGGCGAATGCGTTGATCCATTGGATCCGAAGCCCTTTCCTTCCTCGACCGGCGATGACCAGTGTGCACCTTCCATGACCTCCACCGTTTGCCAAGCCTGGGGCGTCAATCTCCGGGAATTCAGCCTAGCGATCAGGGCAGAAATCTCGCTCTGGACAAAACGGCTGTGTCCTGCAATTGGCCCGCGCCCTCCACGCTTGTGGGCAGGGGTGATGCAGCCCCTGATCGGCTGGTGTTGTTCGGCGCCATGTTCCGCCAAGGCGCGAGGGTCTGCTGCCCCGAGGCATAGCTACGACTCCGCTTCTCGGGGTGGGGTTTTGATTGTGTTCACGGCGTTCAGCGCGCGCTCAACGCCGGAATTCAGTTGATGTTCGATTCGGGAATTCGCGTTTCTGAACGTTGCTGGTGGCACCGTTTGCGATCGAGAGAAGTTTCGATCCGTGATTGCCTCGGTGCTCTTACATCACCAGCCTCAGCCTGGTCCAGAGCCTGGCGATCATGGGAACGCGGCCCTTGCTCGGATACGGCTGGCCAGGGGTCTACGGCCTTTGTGCTGGTCCCGTCACCCTGCTGGCTTGCTTCGGTCTTCGCCGTGACCGGGATTGAGCCTGGCCTCGCCGTTTGCTTTGCGGGACACATCGAATTTGATCGCCGTGATCTTCGTGGTGAACCTGCCGCTGCTGTTCGCCAGCACCGCGCTCGCGCCGTTTCGTTCTTTTGCCACTGGTTTGGGTGGCTAGCGGCCCTGAATCCACTACGTTCGCTATTTGAACCGATTTCGTGCGCCTACGCCGGCCCAAGTTTCCTGTCAAGTCGTTGGTCTACAGGCTCCACGGCGCCTTAATCAGGGCGCCCACTGCCTGCTGGTTCTTGCATTGCTGGTGCGGCCTGTTCCTCTGATCGGCATTGTGGATCGCAAACTCAGCTGGTGCCGGCCGTTGCCCTCCCTTTTTCCCCTCGGACCTGACCCTCGCGCGCCTGCTTGCGGAACAGGGGACCATGCGCCAGGGAAACTGAATCGCTGCCCTGCGCCGTCAGATCCAGCAGGGCATTGCCAGGCTTCAACGCGCTGGGGTCCCATCGCCATGGCGTCGATGCGTTCGGACAGCTGATCCGTGAGCAGGCCGCAGAAGCCCCCGCAACCAGGCCAACCGCCCTGCAGCTGGTAGTTGAACTCCCTCGCAGGGCCCCGG
>Ga0163217_1073784_pt1 | contig 12049 bp, 11 predicted proteins | sample SynspAceP_FD_185933 | JGI IMG/M metagenome (GOLD analysis project Ga0163217, IMG submission 185933) | Saline lake microbial communities from Ace Lake in Antarctica - Synechococcus sp. Ace-P (PacBio error correction) | ecosystem: Environmental > Aquatic > Non-marine Saline and Alkaline > Saline ... | reverse complement strand
ATTATTGGCAATTCTACTTAGCCACTGCCGGGGCCCATTGTTGAGCCACGGGCTGGGAAATAGTGCTGTAGGTGCCTGTAATGCCCAGATTTGATGGGACAAGGTTTTAAAAGCCGCAATTAAAACTCTATAACTTTGCAGGCCTGCCTACGCCCGAGAGAAAGTCCTCTTGACGATCATTTCAATGCTTTCCTTACGTAGGTTGGCATTTAATCTTGATTAAACGTCATCGATAAAAAATCAGTAGTCATCCAGCAAGGTTCCTCTGCATGGCTGGCTTGAATTTCGCTGTATCTGTGGGGTCAGAATGATTCGGTTGTGCGGAAGGGACGTCCAGGGTCTGTTGAACCCACCGCTGAGGTTTTTGGCATCTAAATAGAGCCCCAAGTCTTTTCTCTGGATCGTGGGCAGCTGCTTCACTTAACGGCTGATACTCGCTCGACAGCTTCAACCCATTTCCTTTCAAATCGGTTATAGTTCCCTCATCATTAAGGCAGGAATAAAGAGTCACCCAGCTCAGCCTGCTCCTTCTGCCTCTTTCCAAAAGGCGTATGACCAAGGTTTCCATATTCTGCGATAAAGCCTCAAAACCTGCTCTGCTAACCTCTGATGAGATCGGTCCACGGGAAGATCGCGATCACGAATCCGAACTTTACCGCTAATTCGTGGCAAGTCCAGGCCTCCCCCTTGGCCACTTAGAGTTTATTGTTCCATCTACAAGACTGGTTAGAATCTGAATCAAACCCATGGCAATCCCCGTGAACCATCGTCTCCCCTTTGAGCAGCAAACGCGGCTCCAAGCACTGCGCGTTTCAGAAACTGGGGCAAAAGATTTGGAAATCAACGCCGGGGGGGCAGCTAATAAAAAAAACTGTCAGTCTTGAGGCCGATATCCATCGACTTGGCAGGTCAGCCAGTGGCAGGTCTTCCACTTAACCACAGATAACAATATTGATCTTCGCTTCAGATTCACAGGGAAAAACGAAAAGCCGCTGCATTTCCTCACCCTACGTCGTTGGCTCGGCGTTGGAAGGTGACTTGGCGCCCATAATCCCGATGAACTCTATTTGCATTGATGATGGGGATTGGTGTTGTCGATTCTTCGCGATGCATGGCTTGTGGCAAAGGAACCATTGCGAAGGTCTTGACCTTGGGATGGTGTGTCATTTTACGAGATCGTCCATGATTTTCTTCATTGCAGTGCCCACTGATGAACACTGAATTCGCTGCAAGTTTAATGAGCAGCGATGGCTGGAATTCTTAAAGCAACCGGCTCCTCCACTCAGCGGTGGTCAAAAAAAGAAATCCATGGATGTAGGCCTCGGTCCATTCTTCACCATAAAAATCTTGTTAGCATAACGCGGGCAGGATCTTTCTCGCTCGGTAGTCGAGATATCTAAGTTTGCCCCTCTTTTAATTGCTTGCATCCGTTGAATCATCCACTGGATTGGCCTCTGCAATGAGATTCAAGATTAGAGATCCAGATAGGCAACCAAATGCAGCCATCAAGGCCTTCAATTCAAGGTCTCACTCTCTGCTGTCAGTGGCAACCGGTCCAGAGAAAGCAGGGAGAGAAGTATGGTTCTGCCTCATCAGGATAGGGCCTCCATCGGGGTAACAGTGCGCGGAAGTGGTCAAACACCGGCCTCAATCTTGACCAGGACAGCCTAGCGTATGGAGACGATCTCGTTTCAAGACGGTTTGGAAGATCCAGCGATTCAGGTGACCTCCCGGCAACGTCACCAGGGTCAGCACCAAGAAGGGAAGATTCAAAGCGGGGGCTCCGGGCTGATTCACAAGATTCAGCACCTGGGGATTCGGCTCTGCATCACAACAGGCAGCCCTCGCCTGACGGAGTTTGCATTTCCGCCACTCCCCAGCTTGTGTCGTACAGCGATCGGCTTGCACGAGACCCGTTTGCTTACCCACCTTTTCCGCCATACCTGCCGGAATCGGATAAGGCTCCAACGCGTAGAGTTTTTGCCGTGCATCTGAGTCACAGCATGGTTGAAGAAAGGTTCCCAGGCGCCAGGTCAGTTTAAGTGTTTGACAGGAGTAGACCACAAAAGAAGAAAGGGGAAAAGGAACGCTCGCATAAACGATTACTCCATCCTCCCCAAAATAACTGGTAATTAAACCCGTGGGCAGGATCACGTTCCGCGCTGTACTGACGTAAGCACGCTGCCAGAGTTCGACCGATCACTCTGTTCAGCGTGTGCTGGACGCCTCTAAGTGGCATCGCCGCATAGGCCTGAATGATTTTCCTGAAAAAGACTGCTTCACAGCGCTCAAGCTCGGTGATAGACCCCGCGCAATTTAAAAAGGAAACGGGCGAAAAATTATTGATCTGCATCGTACGCACGCATCGCTTCACCAGCAGCCAGGCTGGATGGCGAGCCTGAATGCGCTTTCAATCCACACAAATACCGCTCGGCATAGCTGCTGCCTGCTCCAAAGGTTGGAAGTCATGACAGCAACCAACTTTATCTCGAACGGCCAAAAACAAGAAGATCGATGCAAGAATCCGGTTCCTCCTCGACGAATTCAGGGTAGGCCACGCATTGAGAAACTTGGACAGCTCACGGCCATCTTAGTTGCGTCACTCTCCACCGGCGAATACCTGGCGCCTGCCAAGGCTACTGCGAATAATGCTTTCCTTTGCGTGGATTAACCTTTGCTCCAGCCAATCAGAATCCAAGGGAAGCTGCGTACCTCCTAACTTCTAATTTGCTCAATCAGGCCTACTATGCAATGGTCAAACATTAACGGCGAGCTCCATCCAAATCAACCAGCAATTCCAAATCCAAATTCAATGAGTGCCTCAACGCCTCCCAATTCAGCCGTCCCGGCGGAGGGCGTGAAAGTCTTGCATTTCATGGCACCTAGTTTTCCGTAGAGTAACGAACCAAGATTGGGGACCTCCTCCCATCACCTGTGCGATCCCACGCGGACTCGCGTGTCGTCACTCAAAACCAAAACAACGCTCCCACCCCAGAGTTGCGATTCATATCTGTAATGGGAGGTCATCCGCCAGCCTCACTGATATCGTAGCGGACTGGCGACTGCCAAGGCCTTCAAGATAACCAATATCGCGATACTCACACCTCGAGTGACATTTCTTTTCGGGTCAGGAATATCCACCAATACGCAGCATTTTATCATGACGATATCCATCTTCATTTCGTATTGCTCTGCCAATAAAATTCGAGCGCGCTCCTACCAGGCGCCTCCGCCCGAAAATGTTGGAATTGCTCAGACACCCGCTCCGGCAGGATCCATCAGCACCGAATGGAACAAATGGACCAGATTAGAACATCAGACTCATTCATCGCTCTCTTCGAAATGGTGCACGGATCGCATGTGACAGCCACATTCAGCGCTTTTCGCCTGGAACTCTCGCCATCGTTGCGCGGGAGAGGTCAACGACCTTGATGCAGGCCACAGACAAATCGTCCTTTGTTTGCATGCTGCATTTGATCGCGAAGCAGTGTTCCAGCAGGCCTAACAGATTTTTCATGCCCAGAACTTACGTGCCGCAGTCCTGCAGGAGCGTACCTTCGCAATTCAGGACCTAACCGGTGCCAAACCTCTGCCGTGCCCGATCTGAGGGCCGCCAGGACCTTGCGCGGAGCCCGCGGACCAGCGCGCCTGAGCCAGGCCCGCTTTACGACTCGCGACCACGCTGGCCCTGAAGGGTTCGACTATCGCCACTCGGTGCCGTCGCCCCGGTGCCAACCTGTTCTGGAAGTACCCTGCACCCGCGACCTGCGTGGGATGGATCTGCGCGGTTGCTCGATGCTCGGCGGCATCTCAGTGGTGCCGATCTGCGGGAGCCATTCTCGAGACATCTCCTTTGTGGCGGCAGACCTGCGGGGGGCTCGTTTTGCCGGAGCCTTGATTGGCACGCTGCCGCTTCCGGGACACCGAGCTCGTAAGGCTTGCGACTTCCGCGGGGCCTGACCTGCGCGCGAGCCGATCTGGCCCAGGGCTCGCAGCATCAAAGGGCCGGTGTTCCAGAAGCGCTGGCGATCGAGGAATGGGCCCCTTCCTTGCTGACCACGCTCCAAACCAGGAACTTGGATTGCTGGAATCCCCTGGCGCGTTGCAAGCAGCCGCGACAGCCTTCTCACTCCGTGGACGCGGCCGATCCACCGACAAAACAGCTGATCATCAAACAGCTTGATGAACCATGGGAACAGGCGCCGGACATCTGGGTTGGGTTGCCGGAGGGCAGGCGCCTGAGGCTGATTGGCAGCAAACAAGCTGTTCCCTTGGCTGCCGGGGGTTGCCACGGTTAGCAGTGCGTACGGGCAAAACAATCGGACAACGGCCTCTTGCCTGCTCGGATCCGGATCCAGGGTCAGGGGCTGGGGCAGGCCCCCGTGGCCAGAAGGGCGAGGCAGGCCCGCAGCCACCCACACCAGACCACAAGCCATCGAAAGACTTCATTACTTTCTTCTGTTTGAAGTTTTTGTTGGTGGGTCCCTTGTTAACCCGTTCCGGGGGCGAGAGACCTGAAAAACTCTCCTTCAAGTGGACAGAGCGGTTCTTTTCGTTCTATTCACTGCGTCATCATCCTTGTTTTCTCCCCTAAACCCATGCTCGACGCCTTCTCCCGAGCTGTTAGTCACGCCGACGCCAAGACCGCACCATCGGTGAGTCCGAACTCGCCGCTCTGCGCCAGTTACGTGGCCAATTGGCAACAAGGCCTTGATGCCGTCAACGCGATCGCCAGCAACGCCAGCTGCATCGTTTCAGGACGCCGTTTTCGGGGCATGATTCTGCGAAAACACAGGCCTGATCCAGGCTGGGTGGCAAACTGCTATCCCAAACCGCCCGCATGGCTTCTGCCTGCGTTGACGGCGAAATCCGTTTCTTCGTTACATCTTCCTACGCCCTGCTCGCCGGGCTACGCTTCCGTCCTCGACGACCGCTGCCTCAACGGCCTCAAGGGAGACCTTACATCGCTTTGGGTGTGCCCCTCCAGTCCGCTGGCGTGCGCCGTTGCCATCATGAAGGCTTCCTCCTGCGCCCACAATCAGCGAGACCAAACACCCCAGGCATGTGGTGGCACCCGCTTTCAACAGGATGGAAACCATCCAGGTGGACTGTCTCCTCCGCTGTCGCGTCAGAAAAGCCGCCAGCTACTTTTCGATCCGCCATCATCAGCGCACTCGGCTATTTCATCCAGCTTCTCTGACTGAATCCTTCCCCAAACCCATTTCGCTTCGAAGTTTCCAATGAAAATCTGTCGTTACCACCGTCGTCACTGCCGCTGACCGCTGCCGGGCGCTTCCCCACCCCACGTCCGATCTCGAGTTCGGTCCAAAGGTTTTTTTTTTTCCATCCAGCGTTCGCTGCTCGCCTTGAAAGCTGCGAAAAGACTCCGCTGCTGGCTTCGGACAAAGTGGTGCAGGAAGCCGGTTGATTCGGCACTGCTTTCAAGAAGTTACCCCTTACCTCAAGCAAGCCGGTTGAAGCTGGTGAGAAATACAGCGTCAAACCGACAAGTGTGCTACCGCGACAATTCGCCACTACCTGCGTCTGATCAAACTTACTCCCTCGTCGTTTGGCGGCCACCGGTCCTATCGATGAGTGGGCATGGCCGGTGCTCGGAGGTCTACCCGCGCCCTCAACCTGCCCACCCCCCGCTATGTCGAGGCCTTCTCCATACACCCGTGAGCGGCGCCTGTGCTCCTCGTGAACATGACCCTGGAAGCCGCCAAGGAGTTCCAAAGTCGCTCCCTCCTCCTATGTGATCCGAGTCCCTCTCCTGATCCATCAGCCTGGCGCCTAGGGCAAAGGCCTCCCGTTGCTCTTTTGCACCCCCTTCTGCGGCCCACCTCGGGGCCGCCTTTTTTGTCTGGCCAGACTTTCCCTATCGCCTCACAACAAACACCCCGGTTCTGCCAGAAACTCTCGATCGGACGGACTGGTTCGCCAACTCAGCCATCCGAATCCCCAACCAGCGCGACAGGCTGATGCATTGAAGATCATCGCCAGTGGTATCGAGCGTCAGCACTCGGCTACTTCGGCCTTCTGATGCTGAAGATGTGAGCCTGCGCCGGAGCGCAGTTACGGGCGATGGGGGCCATCGGTCCTGCGGTGAGCCGCTGATCCGGGACAAGCTCGGCGAGGCGGTTCGATCCAAATCCATCAGCGCCAGGTTGCTGCAAGGCAGGCCCAGATCGCCACGTGGCTTGCCGGATCACATTTTCAGCGCCGAGGACGATCCACTGTTGGTTTAAAAATGTCTGGGAGCCCAATCCCGTGGTCCAAGCTGACCGCGTGTGATGGCACTCGGGAAAATGGGTTTCCATTGGCTCTGCCAGCCCTGGAATCTGCTCTCAAAGAGTTGATGATCTTTGCTGTGATCATGGCCCAACACCTGAATGGCCCTGGCCTCCATGAATTTCATGCCGAGGAGCCAAGCTATTGTCGAACAGCTCGTCGGAACATGTTCCTGGCTGATGGGCCACAGGCGAAGACAGCATGATTCAGCAAAGCGGCAACCCAGGCCCTGGCAATCGCTTCAGCGAACAGGGCTTGGCAGAGCTGGATTCAATCGATTTTGATGAGCTGCTCAAAGGCTGGCGGAATAGCCAGTTCATCACGGGGATCACACTGGGGTCTTTCTCTGCATGGGCGGCACTCTCAACCTGGCTGAGCACCACCAGGATTCTTTGTTTGACGAGGAGCCAGTTGCTGCGACCCTGCGCACAAACTCCAGATGAAACGCAAGCCCGATTAGAAGCGAGGCAGGTATTGAGGATCGAGCAGATTACCTAAAGCCGTGACAACCTCAGCGCGAACATCGCCGAAGGATCCGAGTAACACTGAAATCAGGCAGTTGCGGATTCAGTTCAGCCATCCTGACTGGAGCGTATCTGCTTTCCGCCAATTCACCTCCCACCAAGGCCGCGCCGCTGATCCGGGTTCCCCTCTGCATGTTTTTCAGCCAAGGGCCCAACCTCCCTAGCGGCCAATAAACGAGAGGGCCCACCGGGGCCAATCCTTTAACGATGGCACCCGCATCAGGGTCCTGAAGTCAGTTGTTTTCATCAGGAACGGAACCGCGTCGGCGCCCACAACGGGCCATGGCACCAGCCGCCGAGCCCTGCACCACCGGATCGGGGATCATGACTGAGGCAGCATCAAGATCTGACAGGCTTCTGGGGCCTCAATCAGGTCAGCGATCTGCCAGCAAGCACGACGGAACCGCCACATTCTTCGTGCCCGCGGCAGGGCCTTTGAGCAGGAACGGAATGGCTGGCGGCCAATCGCTCCGAGCGTCTCGGCGAAGTTGAAAGCGCACAAGACCGCGGGGATCCGCCAATCCCTCAACAACGCGCGCAAGGCCTTCGGTCATCGCCGCAGATTTGACCGTTGGCAGGGCAGAGCGCACTTCAGCCCAGCAGGGCATCATTTTCCTCGGCGGAACTGAGGTGAAAACCGTACGCTCATGAGAGTCCTGGTTCTTTGGAAAGGCCATTCTCCAACATGCAAGCATTCACCTCGGTATGGATCACGAGTTCTTTGAAGAGTTCTTGCCATACCAAAGCCTGGTCCTAGATAGGGCCCATCAACAGGCCCAATGTTCGCAAGTATGGAAAAAACTGATTCCAGTGGCTTCACCAACGCCCCTGGCATTCCTTTACCAGAACCGGGAAATACCCTACTTTTCAGATGAGTCTATGGGCTCGGCAAAACATGGCGAACCAACAACTGTAAATAACTTTGATTCGGGTTTCAAAAATTCTTGTAGCAAAACTCAGCTTATTCTGAACTTCGCAAGCAGGGCCGCACGGCAAGCATTGACCAATGCAGGAAAACTTTCCAAAGCCAAATTGATCGAGCGGACTACTCACGAGGCTGAGGCCCTACAGCTTCGAATCAGGCCCGTCTAACCTTGGTCCTGCTCAAAAGCAGTGGGCCCTTGTCGTTTCTTCCAAAGACTGCTCCTCAGACTTCTGGGCCCAAAGCTTTCATTATTGGTCGTTGCCAACTCAGATCATGCGCTCGTTCGATTGGAACAACAATCGCCTTCGGCGCACATGAAAGCACTTGATCGCCCAGGCTCGCCTATTTCACGCTGCCAATTTCCTTGGTCACTCAGCAATGAGCACGTCCAATACCCCTTTGAGGCGGATCAAGCGAATAGCGACTGCTGCCATGGCGGAAAGAAGCTCCAAGCCCTCTGTTAGCGAATCAACAGGCAGATCAGCGAAGACATTCTGATATTTCCAAACGCTTGATGCCATCGCTTTGGAGCATGCCCAAATTCAACCCTTTCATGGGCAAGTTCCACAAGCTGCTTCACAATCGGGCGGTCCCTGCCCACCACTCCCCTATCGATCCAAGGCTTGTGGCGCGAATCTCTGGCATTTCTGCGCATCGCCCAGCTATGGCGCAGGCCATTCGGTGAGGCGGGCTTCTGCGACCAGCAGGGCTATTGCCGCGACCATGGAGCTCTATCGGCTGCGTCGATTTCCGTCGCGCCCATGGCTTCAGCCCTGCTGGGACAATGGCCAGCACCTATCGCGGCAGCTCCCAACCTTCAGCCATCTCCGCCCACCCAGCAGCTGTTTGCTCTTGGGCCTCGCTGGCACCATCGGCCCTTGGAGGAATCACCACTTGAGCTGGAGCACCACTGGTTTAATGTCCTTGGAAACCCAGATTATTGGCTTTCCCCGTGACGACTGCATGCGTTAGCGCGAACCCACAATCAGATAAAATGGAATCAAGACAGATCACCAGCTATGGCCACTGACACCAGCTTTCGTGATTTCTTCCCACAACTTTCCAGTTACGAGCGAGAGAGCTACGCTTGATTACGGGGAAGCCCGCCTTGTGAGCTTCTCACAGACGCGGCTGGACACCGGAAATCACCACTGGAGCGGCCCAATGAATCGCCATTAAAGAAACTTGTGCTCACCGGCATTGGCGCGGCCAAGGTAACCGCACCACTTGGAGCCCAATCGCTTTGGCCCGCCTTTCTCGGCCAGGACCTTGCGCCAACCAGCGTTGTGCGGGCCGGGGAATCTGATGCTTATTACCGTGTGCTTTTAGGAGGCCGGAAAGGATCAACCAGGTCAGCTTGGGATCCTCCACTGCAGCTCCGGAGGGTGGGGTGTCGACCTGGTGAACCAACAGTCCCGAAGCCTTTTTCAACGGGGAATCTCCTTGGGCAGGCCCTGAAGGGCGCTTCGGTCGATCGATGCCAGTCTTCGAAAATCGGGAACCTCAGTGCCAGTGACTTCAGGAACCATGTCAGATCAACCGTTTTTTCAACATTATCCACCGGCTCGGCAAGGATGAAGCCATCTCCATTGCTGCTGAGACGCTCAGATCTCGACCTTGAGAGTGGACCGCTACACGGCAGCGCGCACCTGATCAATTTTTCCTGGAAGAGGACACCGAAGCGGCACTGATGGCCTGCCTCAGGACCACGACGGGGCCCAAGCCCAGAGGATTGCGCGGCGCAAATCAGGTAGAAAACCCCTGCCGGCTGGGCTGCGGCGTGCCACAGCGGGCAATCGTCGACTGTCTGACAAGTCAGGGGATCCCTATTCTGTCGAGAATGCAGCCTGGGCCTTGGGTTCAACTGGGCGCAGACGATGCGGGGGGAATCCAGGCCAGCCTTGATCGAGTTTGCTGGCCGACCCAGCCAGAGCAGGAGAGTCATCGTGCAGGTTCTCGCCCGCCAGCGATTGCCAGGGCCCCGCCCTCGAACCATCGCGGCTTCGTGGATGCCGACGACGGGATGCTGGCCACGGCCGCTATCACAGGCCTTGCGCATTTTGATCTCGGCAAATGGCTCAAGAGTTGGGCAATTGGAGCCGTTTCCTGTTTCACCCCAATGTGAACGTCAGGCGAGGCGATCATCCAAGACCGATGGACGGGGTTGGCTGCCGGCCATTTCCACGCCATCGGACAAGCCCCTGTCTCGCCTGTGTTCCGGTTACGGGAAATCCGTCATCTGGCCAGGCCTTTGCGCCGGCAACACAGACGCGGCCTGCTTCGCGAGCCTCTCTCCGATGAGCTGGCTGTTAGATGTCCTCGATCGTCAAACTTCGATGATCGCCCCGAAAGCTTGCAACTGGTTCATCGTTCGACAGCCCCAAGCGCTTGAATCCTTTTGGTCGTAGAGCTGTTACGGAACCGACTTCGAGCACCCCTACCTGGCGCTTCGTCTCCCTTGGAGGAGCAGTTCGCGCAAAGCGGCCTACCGGCCCTGGTGTAGCCAGCTTTTGAGCGGAGGCTGGAACGAACTACGGAGCCCACTTACCACATGATTGCATCTCTTCGGACGACTGGGCGACCCGATGCTGCTGCCGTTGGTGATCGATGGGCTCAACAACCAGGCGGCCCCAATTTCTTGAAAATCCCGAACGGCTGCAGCCCTGGCCCTTGGCACGGCATGCAAACAACGGAGGCGAAGCGTGTTGCAGGAAGCATGCGGTCGTGCCAGAAGCTGGGAGCTGCGCACGGCCTGTGTGATGGCCCTGGAAAGCCTCCGGCCTCTAACCCACCAGAGGCGTGCTTGAGCGACGGAGATCGGCTGGTTGCCTACGGGCTAAGGCGTTGCCGGCGCGTTGTTGGCCCAACTGACTGAGCAGCTGCGTCAACCTTGCCTTAATTTCGGGATGCTCGGAGCAGGTCACGCTCCACCCCCTGGGAAGCTTCAAGCTTGTGGGCCCATGGTCATCACGTTCCTGCACCAACCGCTGCCGGGTTAGCGCCTGGCATGGTCTTTGAATGGCGAGCTCAAGCTCCCCCGGCCTTCTGAACTGGGATGTGGAAACGATCGCTGAGGTCTGGCATCAAGGCTTTTGGGGCCCAACCGACCCATCTTCCCCCTGACTGGAGTCGGCGGGCTGGTGAAAGCTTTTGCGCTTTGAAAAGCTTGTTACGAAACGAAATCCTATGAGTCACACCAACTCAGGGGGAAAGGGAAAAACCGGAGAGATCTAAGCCTTTTCGGGCGTACAGCCGCCAAAGGTCTCCAAGTTTTTGAGAACCAAACCTTCGACCTTAGGGATTGCTTTAGCGCCTTGGCGGAGCGAAGTGTCGGTTTCGGCATGGCCACGCTGCCGCTAGCACATCGGTTCCTCACCAACAACCCACGCCGCTCATCACGACGCGGCTCACCCTCTTTTCAAGAACCCATGCTCGGACGCCTTCTCCCGCGCTGTATCAGCGCCGACCGCCAAGACGCCACCATCGGTGCAGTCCGAACCTCGCCGCTCTGCGCCAGTACGGTGGCCAATGGCAACAAGCGCCCTTGATGCCGTCAACGCGATCGCCAGGCAACGCCAGCTGCATCGTTTTCGGACGCCGTTTCGGGCATGATCTGCGAAAACACCGCTGATCCAGGCTGTTGGAAACTGCTATTCCCAAACCGCCGCATGGGCTTCCTGGCCTGCGTGACGGCGAAATCGTTCTTCGTTTAACATCTTCCTACGCCCTGCTCGCCGGCGACGCTTTCCGTCCTCGACGGACCGCTGCCTCAACGGCCTCAAGGAGACCTACATCGCGTTGGGTGTGCCCCTTCCAGTCCGCTTGTCGCCGGCCGTTGCCATCATGAAGGCTTCCTCCTGCCGCCCAACATCAGCGAGACCAACACCCCAGGCATGTGGTGGCACCCGCTTCAACAAGATTGGGAAAACCATCCAGGGCGTGACTGCCTCCGCTGTCGCGGTCAGAAGCCGCCAGCGCTTAACTTCGATCGCATCATCAAGCGCACTCGGCTGATTTTCCTCCAGTCTCTGACTGATCCTTCCCAAACCCATTCGCTTCGAAGTTTCCAAATGAAATCTGTCGTTACCCCCGTCGTTCACTTGCCCGCTGGGACGCTGCCGGTCGGCTTTCCCCACCCAGTCCGATCTCAGTCGCGTCCAAGGGTCCAATTCCAGCGGTTCCGCTGCTCGCCTTTGAAGCTGCTGAAAAGCTTGCCTGCTGGCTTCGACAAAGTTGTGCAGGAAGCCGGTGATGCCTGCTTCAAGGAAGACAAGAGAGAAAAAAAAGTACCCCTATCTCTCTCTTTCTT
>Ga0163217_1063545_pt1 | contig 12049 bp, 7 predicted proteins | sample SynspAceP_FD_185933 | JGI IMG/M metagenome (GOLD analysis project Ga0163217, IMG submission 185933) | Saline lake microbial communities from Ace Lake in Antarctica - Synechococcus sp. Ace-P (PacBio error correction) | ecosystem: Environmental > Aquatic > Non-marine Saline and Alkaline > Saline ... | reverse complement strand
GGTAATAACGGCACACAGTTCCCCTGGATGATTGTTTCAATAGTATCTGATGATTATTCTTTCAGCTTTCGTAAATGGTCCAATGGACTTAATTTCGGTTTACAATTGGTCCGTTCATAGTAGGAATGCCACTCCCCTAATTAAACCAAGCCTGCAATCCTTTTGGGCGTTAATTCGTGATATTATAATATGACTGAACGATATTGGTTGTTCCCAGCGTCTAGTGCTCCTTTGTCGGTTTAAGTAGTTGGGGTCGTGGCTGGTCATTGAAAACGACAAGGAAGAATATCCTTAGGTAATATATGGCGTCAAAATGTTAGCTGTTCACTTCTGCATGGCCAGTGAGGGTCAATACCAGAACACACTTCCCTATAAGTTGTTTCCCGGTGCATTTCCCCCCGTCATATTCCTGGAATTATCTTCTGTCTTTCTTACACCATTATTTCCTGAAAAAAATGCGCTTCCACGCACAAAAGCATCCACCTCCGAAGATGGCCGTTTACTCAATTTTTTATTTTCAGACACTTGGTGTGCTTACCTCCTTTCTTTAATTATTATACAGTAGCTTTCAGTAGCATGATCCTCAGCGGTCTCTTATATAGATCCACGATAATTATAAGCACCTCCTCTGCGTCGACTGTCTCACCTATACGATCAGTAAGTCGGAACAAATGCTTCGTACGCATTACCGTAGTCAGTATCTATATCGTCGACGGGACGGCAGTTTTTTAGTCGATGCGACACCTGTATCGCTTCGCGCGTGTTGCGTCCTGCTGCTGGGCAGTGATATATACCTGTAAGTGGCGAGCCTTGTACCTTCACTGAGCTAGAACCTGACTAACCAGGATTCTCCTGCTGCCCTTCCGCTTATAGTCTTATGGTCGGCCGTATGGTGTGTAGATCTCGTTTGTCTGTGTATATAGCTACGCGCATAAGACAACAGTCGCTTCACTTATGCTTCCTAGCTGGTATCACTCCGCTTACTCTGTGATCAGTGATCTCTTCTTGGGCGCCGTGCGATCAATATGCCAAGATGGGCCATCACACCAGGTATGGCACATTACTTCACTCTTACCATACCAAAAGAGGTAAGGTCTTGTATTGTGATAGTTAAGTGCAGGTTTTCTTATTAATAGACGATGTTTTAGTGAGGGGAAACTGGGCCAATACCTGTTCCGGAATTGAATTTTTATAGTAGAATTCGTAATAAAAGGAGAGTGTCACGCTATGCAACCTAGCTCACTCTTCCGTCCTTTGCGGATTGCTCATTTGGCGGGTGCTGCCCCCCTCACCTGGTACTCAAGATGTAAGTCTGACAGTAATCAACGACGACGTCATGTATGGGCAGTTCTCGCGACTGTCAATAGTGTAATACGATTGTTTTCATCCGAGCGCTGCTTCAGTTCCTTTCTTCTGGTCAATTTCTCCAATTGTTCGTGGGTATAGTTAGCATTGTTCCATTCCTCTCTGTCTCAACCTTTATTCAGAGTTGTGGATTGCCCTAACCACTGAAGTTGGATAATATCGTTTCCAAAAGTCAAATATATTCTTTTATTTTTAATAGTGTAATAGGCTATCCGCTATTGAAGCTAGTGGGATATTTTTTTTAGGACATTTGGCGTGTGTATCGAATAATCGTTCCAATACGATTTTTAGTGTCTCTTATTGGGTCGTACTGCTAACAACCATTAACTTACTAAGGCCTCAGGAGTCCGGTTGCCGTTCTCTCATAACGCTCTTCGTCTCATTCTCAATTGTCACTGAGACGATGTATCTCACCGATATTTCCGCTACATTGAGATCGCGCGAATGTTCTATGTTGAACGATTGTTCACATGACTACATTTCTCCCGATGTCCGAATATCCGATCCATGAATCAACCGATACGGTATAAATCTGAAATATCGGAAGGCACCATAAACCGTTTTAGTCGTTCACGATTTGATTCATAAATCTCAATAACCAATTGGCGAAAAATATCGGTTGGCCTGTAAAAGAATGGTGTTGAAATGTCAGGCATTAGTCTCTTTTATGGAAATTTGGAGTCAGGCATTTAAAGGTCAAAAATGTCGGCGTTCCTCACTTTTACAAGTAACAAGTCGCCAATTTTTAATTCATAATATCTTCTTAAGAATCCAATACTTTTCATTGTCTACTTCAGGCGAATCAAGACTTCCGTAGCGACCAAAAAAATATCCCCTTCCACTCATCTATCAACACCTTAAATTCTTTGCCATTTTCTCTTGGTTTCAATTCAAATGAATCCCAATTCTGAAGGTCCATGATGCGACTCTGCACCGGACTTTCTTTTACACTTTGGTGGAACTTCATCTTCTAATTTGTGTGCATGTGTATTCTTCTACTGAGAATATGCTTATAAATGCCCCTAATATCGGATTCAAATCTACCTCCTCACCCATTTTCAACAATTTCTCGTTATTTTCCTTTCGGTGTTTTTCTCTCCGAGGTTAACCAACAATTAATGTTTGTACGAATAGCCAATCCTGGCCACTTCTTTTTCCGAAACTTCCTCAATCAAAGGGCAGTGTGTTTTTCGCTTTTCGTGCGTTCCTCTTCGCATTGACTTTCAATAAGAGTCCACTGATTTGTGCTTGCAAGGGGAATATCATGTATATGACAAATTTATCTCGCTCACGCATTCACTTCTAAACATTCTTCGGAATCCTTTTGGAAGGCATTTAATGCTTAACCGATCCAACTCGATTCCTTCCACATGGCAGACAATTTGCGAACAATTCTGCAAGTTTTCTTTTCTTGTAAAATAGTCTAATCCGCGTAATAAGTCAAATCTGAGCAATCAAAATTCAACTCTTTTACGGCCTTGTGCGGCCAATGATTGTGCATTTTTCTATTTTGGATGCCATTGTTTCGATTAGAAATTGTAGAGAAAACGTTTTTTCTCGTTTCCACTGCATTAACGGATTAATCGCCAGACTCGAACAAGGACGATCACAACCTTCTGACCAATCTTTTTAAGTAAGCGTATGCTCTTTGGTTTTGTGCGCTTATAGGGTCGCTCACATATCCCAATTCGTGCTTGCTATATCAGCTTTCTTAGGTTTTCAATACACTGAGGGACAACTCGACGAGTGTCCAAAAAAGGGAGATCTATCAAGAGGCATTTCCTCTTGCAACTCCCACGTAGCGCTCAGCATAAACACCTGTTACAATTAACCACTACCAACTCTTCCGTCTTTCTTTACGCTTCCACATAACTGATGATGGTATTCAATCGATTCTGCTGCTGGCATTGTCGTATAAATCCACAGGTATTGATGATCACAATCTCTGAATTCATTCTTGTTGCGTTTCGCTGCTCCACCTCAAAAATGTTCGCTTTTAGCTGACCGCATACAGTCACTTCTGTGGAGAAATCAAAATTATGTTTTTTCAGCACCTAGATGTTATTAACTAACGTTGACTTATGTTTTTTCTATATAATGCATTTTGTCTTTTTCATGTTTACATTCAATTTGTAGGGGCCGCCAAAATCTATCAGAAAAAAGAGGTGCTTACAGAATGGATTAAAGACTAGAGGTTTCAGTTAATGTTTGTTTAATGAGGAATGGGAGGCGATTCATCGTATATGAATTCTTCCAAATTTAATCTTTTTTTTCCTGCCAACAAACAAAGCCAGAAAAATTAAATTATCCTTTAAATTCAACCAACTTAAATTAAAAAACCACGGTGACCTAAAGATTATCATCTGTTAGCCAAACCCCTTGCGACGTTTAAAGACGAAGAACCAATACAATCATCATTGAAATCTCTGTCACGTCTAATTCCTTATCTAATAACATACTGAGCTTTTTAGAGGAGTTCTTGTTCCACTGCTATTTTTAAGCCGTTGAAACAGGAATGAAAATGCCATATAAGAAGTAAACAACTGAATACTCGCAAAAAGGCAGTTGGATCTATTAAAGGTTTGAGAAGGAAATGATGAAAATGTAATTTTTAGGAAAATGATTGGCAAATGAATGCTTTAATGATTTTCGGCAATTAGAAAAACTTGACAATTAGTCTATATTACTTGAGAAAGAGCAGATAATTTCCATATTTGGACTTTCTCAGGCCAATATTGATTACAATTATCGAAAATGGAAATTAGATAAACTACGCTATTAGATATGGTCTGTGGCAAGAGGTTTGGAATTCAATGGAACTTTATAAATCATGGCATGTTTTGATTTTTACTTCATTACAATTTAGAACTGATCGTTGTTGTAGAAAAGCTCGTTTGCTGGGAGAGTCTCTAAAATCGAATTAATATTTTGCAATAAAAATAGCTTAAACCATGATTTCTTTTATTATAGTTTTATTACTACATTTGTAGTCGTAAAACTATATTTGTAGAAAATGGAACAACGTCAATACCAACAGAATTGCAAATCATGATAATACATTGTGGAACTTAGGAAACCGCAATTTTATGAAAGACATTTGTAGAACAATCCTGAACCAAAACCTGCAGTTAACCACGATCACCACTTAGCGTCAGCAGAATGGTAGTGTGGCAATATGAAAAGAAATAGGTACAGTGCGGATTTTGAGAAGTTAGGTCGGTGTACGCAAAGGCCAATATAACTGTCCGTATTTTAAGAAAGAACAATTTAGGTTACGTGAGAGTAATCAAATTAAATTGGCATGATTAAGGAATTTACTTCAAAGCGGTCTCTCCTCTTTTTTCACCTATTGATGCCTCATTCTTCACCGTTGGAAATCTTGAATTTAACTAATGACCAATTAAGGAATTTGCCAGCAATCTATCCAATAAAATAGTAGATCAAAAGAACTAAACGACATTGATTTGTACATTACATACAGCATTGTTCTTCTCAGCCATGTCAAGAATATTACTTCGGTATCGATTTCTGGCTGAAGCCTAAGGAAAAAGACGTTTCAATGTCAAAATCGTTACTTTTATTGCAAACATTACTCGCTTCAGTATTTCTGCCCGCTTGTGGAGATTGAAAGTAACCTTGCTTTTGATACCAATGTCCTGAACACTACTTTCCACTATTGAAACTCAACTTCAACACACCAACTTAATGGAGTACCAAAAACGGTTACCTACTCGCTATTCAGTACACGGATATTCTAATTTTCTTTATAGGTATTATTGCCTCTACTCTAGTTGTTCCGTGTTTCACGAAATCTCTATCGATTTATATCAAACTTATTCCAAAAGTGGAGAAACGAAAAGGCGCTTGACAATAGTATTCAAACACAAAAAACCCGCTTTATAGCTTTTTCATTTATTTGATTATTATTAAAACGGGTAATACCAGAGAAGGTTGTTTCAGATTTTAGTAATCATGCCACGAATTGTCATGCAAAGAATGGCATAGCATAAGTATCATCGTCGCTGAATTTCTAAAGTGTATCGTTTTCTGGTTTAATCCAATTTATATGGTTGATAACAATGAAATTTCGGAGAATCTGAATTACATCGTGATACAAAACGATTCAATCAGGTATAGATAAAGCAAATACCTCAAACATTAATTCAATAATATACTAAAAACTCCACCGAAACCATTGTGGTTGTGGCATTAGTTTGATCAACCAAAAAAACAGAATTAAGATGAGGAAACCAGGCAAAATCAAACACAAAAAAAGTGAGCGTAAAAAATTGCAGTTGTATTTTCGCTAATCGTGCAACTTTTGTTTTTAATTTCCTTCAAACCCCAAAAGTGTAAAGACAACCACCATAATTTTAAATGCTGGGTCATGGTGGCCATGATTCAGGAGCTGAAATAATGGAGTGTTTAGAAAAAAAGACATTACGCTTAAAATTTGTCGTAGCATTTCAAGAGTCTGTAAAAGCAAACCCGATCAATTATACTAAAAGTACGTTCGATCTGAGGATCAATTTTATTCTCATTAGGAAGATAGAGTCACAAAAATGCAATTCTCTAAAAGTGTGATCTTTTTTTTACACCTTTGGTTTATGGCTCCTATTCAGCCATAAAGTTTTAATAGAGGAATCTTCTATTCAACTTAAAATTACAGACACACTTCTTTCAATATAAGGAAATATGCCACTTCAGCGTACGGCAGTTAAAACTTGTACACCATTAAGTTGATCCGAAAGGGTAGATTTAATCGGCAACTAACTTTAATTACTTCACGATCCAATTGTCCAACATTTCTTTGTTAACATTTCGGATTTATAGCATGATGATGATCGCAAATTATTGCAGTCAGCACTTACATTTAAGATCTTGCAAATAAGACATTAGATGAATTATTTCGGCTCAAAATAAATAGAGAAGTTTTTTACTTCCATATTATCTTCCCAAACCTTCAAGTGTTAATCCTCCCAGATTATTAAACCTTTGAAGGTTTTTTTTGTTTTTCACTTAAATTTTACAATTGTTTTGCTCTTAATTTGCACACTTGTTTAAGTATTCATTCGAATCCTTCAATTTGGATTAGTGCTATAGTTTAAAAAAAGCTTTCTTACGGTGCAACTACTATCTTTATGTTATTTTTTCATACGCTTCCTTTCTTCAAGCGCAAAGAAAATAAAGAATGATTTCTATTGATGATTAAATTCTCAACTACTGGGCTCTTCAAATACTTTTAGTGAAAATTCACGATTCAGCTTTCCTACTTTTCGTTCCAAGATACTCATCGAGAAAAGGGAGCCCAAGAGGTCAATAGTAAAATGCGTGCCATCGCGACTCCACTTCTTTACGGAACATCTTTACCAGAAATTCATAGATGGATTCAATTTACAGGCCCTAAGTTGCGTGTGCGGGTAAGGATAGCTTAACCCTTTTCAAGCAATTAAAAAGACAGTATATGGGAAGCAAGAACCACATTAATGATCGGCTTCTGTTTACAGTGAAAAATGGATGATTTATTTCGAAGAGAAGCAATCGAATTGTTGTGGATATCTCTCCCCAACGAGAAGTGAGCGGTGAACACGATTTGGAGCAGTTCGCAGGTAGTAGTATTTTCCACAGAGTAAAAATCACCATTGGAGTAGCCTATTATCAGCTCGGTGATAAAGAAATGCGCTTGTTCTATTTTCAAAGGAATCTTGGCCGATTTCTAAAAGTCTATTTGGATTACGGACTAGTTTCATTAGTCCATTGATTTAACATTGGAACTGATTTATGGCGATATTGGGCAATTATTAATGAAGCTCTTAAAACTATTATGAAAGATGGCAAAGTTGAAGCAAATAGCCACGTTAAAAAACCAATTCATTTACTTAAACGAGCTCAAAATTGTCCGGCAATAAGGATCCACCATAGTTTCATCAGTTGGGCGGACTTGAAATGTCCATTCAGTAATCTTGGAGCCCCTCGGAGGCTCTAACAGATAGGTCTAAAGAGTTGAATCAGCCCTCCTAGTGAAATTACCTAAAACTATAGTAGGCATTCGCAAAGAGAGGGCTTCCAATTAAAAGTTATTTACGAACAAGCCGCCCTTTATGCTGACCGCAGCGTGCACACATGCTTTAAAGCGCATTCAAGCAAAGCGCACCAGTGAAAGAAAGCGATTAGAGTAAAAAATTGAGTTACATATGGGCGCATATAAAATTGGATATAGATTCTTCTATTCCATGTTTCCAAGGAGTTATTCCTTACAAAGACAGTTTTGCTAATCTCAAGAGGAAAGACTCTCTCGCTCGGCTGCCTTTTGCAGGTGGAGTTTGAAACTAGAAAAAGAAGGAATTTAAAAATTAGAGAATCATAAGTAAAAGCATGTGCTCTTATCAAGGAAAAGCAATTGCAAAAGCTTTTATTTATATTGAGGTTTTCGGCTATTTTCTATTTTTGGTTTGCCTGTTTTATTTTTGTTGTATAACCGACAAAAGTTAAAAAGTCCAAGGAATGCTGAAATGAAAGAAAATGATTTCGAGCAAGATTTGGTTCCAATCTGACTGAAGAAATACTCAATTGGGAGCGGAGGAGCAGTTCGCGATAAAATCGGCAGAATTGCAACTTACCCTTTCTTATGATTCGTAAGAATGACAACTGACAAGCTGGAAAGCAAATCTCAAAAATTAGATCAGAACTGATACCAACAGCATATGAACTGAATCGACAAAATGAGTGGATAGTGAATTGCAGGACCATCGATTGTGTGGGGAACAATTTCAATGCTCTTCTTGTTTTCCAAGACTCTTCATCCTGAATTTTACGGGCAACTTACTTGGAAAAACAAATGGCACTATCACTCAAAGTGAATTGCGCAACTGCGGCATGATAAAGAATGGGATTTATCCAATCGAGAAGATTGCAAAGTATTGTACAGGGGTCAAGTACGATCAGTGATAGACCAAATATCGCGTTGAAGAAAAAAATTGCTCAAGAAGTCTGAAAGAGTCTAGTGGGAATTCATCCCGGTCGATTTGCCAGTATTGTATTCAATGACCTTAAACTTTTAAATGATTCTAATAATAAATAGAAAGATTAACTCCTATTTAGACATTATCTGGTAAGACATGTAAAAAATGATACTTTAAAAATTTTCCAGAGTTTTAATGTCAGGAAAATGAGAATCGAAATTTTATGAAAAAAGTCACTCTCCTTACTTTGTTTTTTCTCCGGTAAGGTTGAATCATGTAATTATTTCAGCGTTGAGAGAGAAAGAGGCTCAAATAAATGCTGATATACATTAACTGCCATAGCATTAGAAGGAGGGTGCTCTTACACCTCACAGGGCGATGTGTTTGTTCTACAGACTTCACTCTCTATTCCTTTGATACTTGGCTCTGGAACTTTGGGAGATGGAAGTACCAGCCACAAGTAGAAAACCCAATTCATTCTTATCTTTCAGCTGTGGGGTTTACGACGTCACACTAAGATTTTCTGATACCAATACAGGGCTACTAGTACTAAGTTACTTCCAATGCAGTGGATAGTTGGAACATCGGGGCTGCTGCATTCTCTAAGGCCTCTACCTTTTACATTCGGTTATGTGGATCCATTTGACAGTTTTAACTTTATATCAAATGACTTCATTTCATCGGCTGACATAAGTGTATTTACATGGACATTTCGCGCAAGATGGAACGAACATCCAAAACATTACTCGAGGATTCAATGCGGATACTATTATAACATCCTCTGGGTTTTTACACGACTATCTTGACCATGACTACAAAACCCAATGGGTTGGCATGCATCTGTTACCTAGGAACTAGAAGCATACTATATACAAGTTAATGGATCCCATTACTGTAAACCTCGTCAACCTTCCGAAACGAGACAACTCTAGCGCAACACACTCCAATAACCATTAAACTTTAATGATTTAAACACTTTTTCTTCCTGTTACTGTGGAATTGAACTTTGGTGGATGAAACCACTCAACTCTTCATAACCTTTTGCGTGGAACGCGTAGTAAATCTCTGAATGATTCTTTGTCGATGTCGCTTTAAGAGTAAAATGAATCTAAGTTTAGTCTCGTGAGGAACCTCTTCACTAGGAATAATTTACGTGATAACAAGATTAATAGTACCCACCTTAACCGTTATTCCAATGTCTTGTTTGCAACGTGGCAGTCGATGGAGGTGGATTCACAGGGCTTCTGCTATCGAATGGGTAAGTACCTTACTCTTATATTTATGGATTCATGAGGTGGACAAACTCAGGCCACTGCAACAGGACTTAGCTGGGGACCGGACCATAACAAAGTCACATATTTCTGATGACAAACGGAACTACAGTTAGAATTCAGTTTACATATTACTGAGCCTATTCGGCTTAATACGCTAATCTACCGTTTAGACAGACAATGTAAGCTGCAACGTCTTTACAAAATGGTGGATAGCTACAGCTTCCGCTTACAGGATGGAACTGACATCCGATATTACTTTGAGTTGAGTCAAATTTCAGGACTAGTTTAAAATAATATTACTGAGTTTAAGCTGGTACTACACAGTTAAATAGTACACTGGATTAATAATGGTGTCACAGCTAGATGGAAACTGCGCCCTAATTAGCAGAACCATTGGCTTTAGCGACCAACAAACCACGTTCATACGCCAATGATTTTACTTCGTCTCCTGATGGTTATCTAGACTGGTTAATGTTCGGCGGCTTAGTGCCCACCGGCCTTGAGGAAAACTGCTCCAATACAATTTTACTTTTGAGCAATCGCTGTCACAACTGCATAGTGCCAAAACAAGGAGCGGAATATTACTTACGTGGGACGTTATTCTGTAACCGTGACCGATTTAAACGGGTGTCCTCAATTGCATCCTGCAGCACTATCGTTTTTAGTACACCATTAAACCAACTGTTTTGCCTTCAACAATGTCACTGTGTTATTTTAGATGCTATCAGGAAATGTGACTATCGCAACAATCGAGACATTGTGACAATGGAGAAGCACTAGATGCTGGGGCCAGCCCCTGCAAATTATAGTATTTGAGTAAAAGCACACTTCTTCTGTGCTCAAATGGCTCGGAGTAATTTTTCAACTCCATGTGCAACGGAATGTAAACAAAACATTGGATATCTTCAAGTTCTCCTATTATGTTACTGTGGTGGACACCATTAAACCAAAGTCAAGTTCTTAACAATTTCACAGTCACTGTCTATTAGGATGCTTTGCTGGTTTAAATGGCGTCAATATACTTACATACCCTGTGAGCTAAATTATCGCTCAGACTCATTTATTATCTAGTGGTGACTCCTACTTTGAGAGCTTGAGTAAAGATTGTGTATTCAACTAAGCGCTGATGTAGGAACTACCAATACCTATTCAAACTTTCATTCGCACAAGAATTGTAAAATTAACAATATAATTCTGCTGTTGCCTGTCTGGTGAAAAACAGTAAGCCAGAAGATTACCCTCGTACCTTGATAGCATCTCAAACCGAACAGTTAATAATCACAAAACGTCCTCACTGTCTTTTAGATGCGTCGCGTCAAAGCCCTATTTCTTACTTCAGATGTTTAATTACTCTACATAACGACATTTGATGGGAATTTCAAGTAATCACATTAAGGCAAAGACTTTAGTTTCGATTGCTCGAATTTTATAGGAAGGCAAACACTGTTTAGCATTAAAAGCTCTGATGGAACATGAATTTATAATTCCTATCTACGAACATTACAATTCGGTCAGATACTCATCAAACCAACTGGGTAATTCACAAACAGATGTAACGAAGGTAATATTTAGATTCCAACTGGAAATGCGACCTACCATCACTAACTATTACTGATTTGACAACGCTGTTCTTTGATCGCTGTGGCTCCCAACTTAACTAAGTTTAGAGCTAAAAGCATTTTCTCTTGTACAGAAGTGAGCAAATTAGCCATTTCAAGCCTGGATCGCAACGGATTGCAAAACATTCAACATTTGACTCATTCAAAGTAGCAGTAGTAACTGTAGTTGATTACTATAACAAGCCAACATAATTGCGCAAACGTAACAATTATGTTAGGACGCGTCAGGAACTGCAACTATTCACTACTTACTGATATTAATAATGGCAGTTTTAAGATATTTGTGGAAAGCGACCAATAGTTAAGTTTGAGCAAAGTACTTCTCTTTGTGCGGAAGGTGTTTGGGAGGTCACAAAATACCTAGTTCATACTCTTATTGGATGCAGGAATTGTTAAACAACAACCTAGATTCTCTCATGATGCAGTAGTAACTGTGGTTCGATATCATAAACCAACCGTATTATCACAACACAAATATCTCACTGGATCTACTTTATATAGATTAGAGACAAGGGTAATGTCACCTGTCGGACTGCAGTTCCGACATTAATAATGGATAGCACTCATTTGGACATTTGTTGGAACTCTACCTGGGTTTGAGCGTTAAAAGTCTATTTTCTTGCTTGATGTGCGGGGGGCCAATACCATATCCCAACTGATTGCTAAAGGAAAAACTGTAGCACAACGATTGATTCTGTTCAAGCTGCCAATTGTAAACTGTTGTTGATGTACCATAAACAACAGTATAATCGCAAAAAATCCATTACCGTTTACTTAAGATCGCAACCTGAGAAAATGCTACCATCCCCTTGCAATTGATATTGATAAC
>Ga0163217_1050325_pt1 | contig 12049 bp, 12 predicted proteins | sample SynspAceP_FD_185933 | JGI IMG/M metagenome (GOLD analysis project Ga0163217, IMG submission 185933) | Saline lake microbial communities from Ace Lake in Antarctica - Synechococcus sp. Ace-P (PacBio error correction) | ecosystem: Environmental > Aquatic > Non-marine Saline and Alkaline > Saline ... | reverse complement strand
ACCCAGTTAGCAGTGTGCTAGTTGCGTAATTTCGCTTATTTTTATATGCTATTTGGCAGGGGTCATGTTATAATTGCCCTGGGCCGCTGATCATAGATTCTGAAGTGGCATTTATCATTAAAGCAATCGCCTCCCATGAGAGATATTATTTTAAGGTGTCATTCATGATAGCGTCTGTTTTTACAGTCTTGTGGATGTCATGGGCCCCGCTAATGCCGGCTCATTTTGTGATATTGTCGTGTGGTTGAGTTGTTGATTGTATTGAGTTTATCGTCATTAGTTGTTCTACAAAATTGTCATAATTCTTTTGGGGCGGAGGTCCTCCCAGTTGCAATCTTTTCGTACTATAGATTATCGGGGCTTTTCTGGCCGTTAGATCGCCATACCTCTCTGCGATTTTCACGGGATGTCTAAGGGAATCATACTCTTCATTAACTCATTTCGCGGTGATTTGAATAGGGATGATATAACCAAAAATATCATGCAATCATCCAAAATCTGATAATATATATGACCATTGCTATTTCTGATTGAGTGCGTATGCTGTTTTCAGTTTTGGATTTTTCCAGTTAGCCGGTTCAACGATGAATGGTTTGCTATCGATTTCTCCTCTAGCTAATTAATATCAAGTATTCCTTATCTTGTGAAAAATTTGTGTGGTGTTCAGTCAACTGAAAAATTTCTTGTGGTAGTGTTTGCGTGGTTTTTGTGTCGGCAGATGAGTTAAGTTGTTTAGGCTATCTGTTGGAGGAACCATAATAACTGAGAAATATATAGATATTGTGAGGCTCCCTTTAAATCGTGGAAGGTGTTGCTCAAACCTAGCTCACGCTCCGATTGTTCTCACGACACGGTACAGATACTTATGAAATCATTGCGCACTGCTGTACTTAACTTCTTGAAGATTCTGTTTCTTCGTCCACGCACACTCCGTCACCGGTCCACCCTCCATCTTCTCTCTTTCGTCACTCCACTCTCCTTCGAAAATTCCTCCTCTCGCTCTGCATTTTAACACTTCAGACATCGTGGGCGTGATCATCTAATCTGCTCTCCGACTCTCTTCCACCACCTGCGAGGTCAGCGCTGTCTCACTTTCTCTTGTATCACTCCCGCCCACAGTTGTCTCCTCGCCTTCAACTCTTAGCCCACTCGCTCTCACCACTCACGCGACACGCCCTTCTCCACTCCCAAAGTACTCCGTCTCACACTCTCTCTCACACACCACTCGACACTGCCCATTTTTTTAGCACACTTCCAAGCAAGCACCCACCCGCCCCACCCCCTCCGACCCCCTTCACTCCTGCACGTCACACTCACCCATTCACTGTAAGCCGAATCCCAGAGGGAGCTCCCGCACACCTCGCGCGCCCGCTCTCTTACCGGCAGGGACTCACTTTCAGGGGATGTCTCCCTAACCGTGCATTTATCTTGCGCCCTGACTGGCAGCAACGGCCACGACTATCAGACTATCGTGATCTACCTCCGCACTTGATTTTCTATTCGTTGTGAGTGCACTGACTCTCCATAATTCAGAATGGGTAAGTCTCTCCAGCAGGATGCCGGCCAATCCAATTCGTACTGCTTCCTCTTGCGCTTTACGCGTAGAGAGGATATGGATTGCCGCAGTGTTTCACACGCCTACAACCCTTGTATCTAGTGACTTTGTCGATGCTTGCTGTCACACCTAGTCTATTAATCGTCACATCGCTCAATATCACCATCAACGCACAAGCGCCTGTCAACACCGGATTATTCGTTCTTGGCTGTGTAATTCTTAAGCCTATTGGCTGTCCTCCTCCTACTTTCAGGCGCTGGCCTTATTGATCATCGAAATATTATCGCGGTTTCATCTCGTTAATATGCCGGTCTGGTCAGCGTCATCCTATGTTGATGGATGTAGCTTATTGGAGTGGTGAGTACGAACAGTGTCTCTCTTCCTCAAGTTCATGTTTCGGCGTAGTTCAACGGTTCGGTTCCTTTTTGAGTGTGGGTTTGACTTTCTGCCTTGCGTCAGCTCTCCTTAGCTCCTTTCCGGTGTTGTTCGCGCAAGTGCTGTGCTACGCTGCCGAATGCAAGCGTGCTACTCATGCCACTCGCTGTTACCGGATGACAAGCTAATGCCCTGGGCTAACAATTTATTATATTAGCAAGTTGTTGGCTAGAGGGTTTGCACAAAGATCAAGACCAAGCTATTACTGGAATATTACCGAAGAAATCACCCAAGTATCGGCGTATCGCTTGATCTGGCAGACTGTACTATCTCATCACAGGGGTAGGCTGGTTAGTATTGTCTGACTCCATAGCTTCATTCCCACAAGCGCAGCCATCTCGTTAGAAATTCGTCCCGGGACTCTGCAAGCCCCCAAACGCGCAATAGAGTCAGGTTTCATTAAGCAATAGAATGCCCGAGAGGCAATTAGGGTGATGTTGAAGCGTCAAGAGAGATCAACAGCCGCGCAGCGGATCCTACTCAAAGTATTATGCTCCGAAGACCTCATTAGTCCCACAAACTCAACAAAAGAAGCCCATATTTACCAAAAATCAAATTATGACAGATATATTTTTGTGTTAATACAGTGCGGGGCTATTCTCGCTGGATGCGCTCAAACAGATTGCAAGGCTCTCTCGGGTTGAGTATTCAAGCACTTTCACGACTGGAGCCGTTCCTGGCGCGTTTGCGGATTCCACCTGACTGAGGGCGGTGTGCCAGTCTGATTCCAGATCCGTGCCTCAGCCTTATCAACTGGGATAAGGGTGGAACCAATGATGTACTGGCAGCCAGAGAACAATAAAAAGACGGCGGCTGACCAAAAATAAACAAACGTGACGCTACCCAGATGTAGTATAAGAATGTGTTCATCGGTGTTCAACCAGGTGGATTCACAGAGACTCCTTTCGCCACCTTGGATTGAACTAGAAACCCGCCTGGGCCATCACGACCAGACCACAACAGTGACGATGCAGATTGCGCGTGTCATGCAGAGCCAGCAACAGGTGGTGACCATGACGAAACTATCGCTCTGGGCAGCGACTTTCCCATCTCAGGAAACGACATGCCAGTTTCACCGTGCTGACGGACACCATCAGCATCACCGCGACCGGGCCGCCATACGAATGCGCGCTCTAGCCAGCCGCTCAAGTGTAGATCACAGGTATAGACAGTAGACTCACCACCTGGGTGTGCACTTAGGAGTGTAGGCCAGTCTTAGCCGGGGGCCGTCCGGATTTCGATTGTTGATCACTCACTCTGGCCAATTCAGCGGCACCTGCCTTGCGCCAAACAAGGCCGGCAATCGATAGTTGGGCGTCCCTGAGTGCCCTTGTTTCTGGTTTTCACTAACCGAGGTCTTCATCCCCAGGCCCTTCCACACAATTGGCTTGAGAAACGACGTGCCAGCAGCCCAACAAAACGAGCAAATTCTTGCAACTCTTCTGTGGCATTCTGACTGGCGAGGCTGTCGAAGAAGCCGGTGATCCGTGCGGAGATAATAGCCAAGACTGCAGGTTCGAAGAGAAGTTGGCCCAGATCCTCCCACGCGGCACGCAAACTGCCACACCTCGTGCGACACTGCCGATCAACCTACAATCGCACCAGGTGAGAGCACCGTTTGTGAGGCGGGGAATCCTCAGATGGATCACCAGCTCCAAGTATCGCACATTGAGCCCACACGATCGGCCAGCTCACACCTCCGACCCCACCAGCGGTGGAAGGGTGTTCAACCATATCCAGCGGCTCAAAAACACCTAGTGGGGCAACTGGGCCAGTAAGATCAGCACTCCCGATTGGATCACGAAGCCCAATCGTGACGCCGAACGGGGGCACGAAACGAATTGCTGGGAAGGCTCAGCATTAGTAAACCCCAGGCCATCTGAACACGGAGCCCGCCAAATATACAGCGGAGCGAGCAGAGTAAGTTGAAGCCATTGGGATTGCACTACCAAGACCATCACAGAAGAGCCACTCACCAGGCCGTGCAGGCCACCGGACACGCTATGCCCTGGCTCTTTTTCGCCCGCAGTGGGCTACCCACGATTCAGAATGCAGATCGAGCCAACACGACGCACCTGCGGCATCCACCCGGCCCCGATCGAGAGGCGATGGCCTCGGGGGATAGATTGGTCCTCAGGGTCACGACTACTAGGGCCAGCGAGTAATTCCATTGAGGGCTAAACGCTTGGCGATTGGGGATCAGTGACCAGCCGTGGGCAAGCTACAGGAAAATACAAAGCTGATTGAAGGGCCATGTTGAGATTCATGCTACACGTCGGGCTCTCTATCGGCTTAAACACAGTAGACACCACGAACCACGTATAGATCATTAGCGCTCCGAGAATTAGCTTGCAAAATCATTTTCAGGTTGAATGAGATGCTCGATAGGCAATACTGAGGCCAAGGGAGCCTTGTGACTTGTTCCGGATAGATTGCTCCTACTAGCGAATCGTGAACAAAGAAGATTGACAACAGAGTCTGGAATCCACTAGGCCAGTGGCGCAAGGGTAACGAGATGGTCCTGAACTATCAATCATGAATCCTCTAGACCTCTTCATGTCCCCTAAGATGGTGGACTGTCATATCGCGCCAATCTAGGCCAGTGGCGCGAACGACAAACACATTCGTAGATGAAGTTGTGTTGGCTGATGGCTATCCTCAACGTCCCTTGGCACGGCTCTTCCAGACACGTAATCGTCGATAGACGTCCAGAGCGCACACACAATACACCGCAAGCACAGGCACGCGGTGCAAAGGAGTGGGCCATACGAAATCGAAGTCATGTCGCTCGTATGCTCACATAACGATTTTCCAGTTTGGCACTGATGCATGCGCTGTGTTGGTGCCGGTATGAAACAAACTCCTCATATCCTCTCTTGAGCTTCAGGCCATTCGCTCACTCTCCAAACAAAGGCTGTGGTCGCCACTGAGCGCCACTGAACGGCTCAAGGAAGGACGTCGGTTTCGCAGCGACGCATCAGCCCTCCCTGAGCTGTATGTAGAATGTCATGGCCTCGTTCTCCTGGGCTTTGATCCTGAATACTAGGTACCGACTCGTCATTAAAACTGGCTCGCCTCATGTGCTCAGGCAGCAGGTCCGCACACGCCATTTAGGCTTGGTGAAAAGGTCACGAGCGACTCTTTCAGTGAGCCGGCGGCATCAGAGGACCCGATTCATGCGAGCTTCGGATGGAGCGGACGATTTGATGGTGACGGACTGAACTTTCAAGCAGAGCGTCGGATCGCTAGCTGACGCACCGAAATCCTACAGACAGAAACCAAGAATTTGGTGTTGGACAGGCGGCGTAGCCATCGACAAGGGGACCAGACCCAATTGGTGGGACGATGCCCGCTCCGGTTAAGTCTTCCACGCACAAAGCCCCGATACAAAGAGCCAACCATCGCACGGCCATTAAAGATTTCGGCTTCTTTTGAGTTGGTCCAGCTATGGATCTGCTTCGGTGTGAGTAGTCGTTGAAGTTGCGATTGCTCGGATTTATTGTCATCCATTTTTAGTTGAGCAAAAAAAAGAATTATGATTGATCCGACCTGATCCGGAGGACGGATCATTGAACTTAGTCAGCAAGCTGATCTTGGCATGAAATTTGAGCAAGAGTCCCGGAAGAAGCTACAACCGATCTTTACTGCACGGCGGACGGAACTCTCGCGCGACTGAGAGATGATTGAATTGAATGGAATCACCATTGTTATTGACACTTCAGCGCTGATAGGTATGCAAAACGCGAGAGATGCAGTTGGTCGGTAAAAGATGCTAGACCCACCGATGAGCGGTGAGGACCACCACAGGCCCCGACATGCTGGCGATGGCTGCCGCTGTAATCACCATTCATGTCTGATCAACCCAGCCGATTTGCTGAGGATTGCCGTTGTCCAGTGAGCAACGTTCGGTGCCGAGAGGGCCAGAATGACAAAAGAAGCATGGCCGCGGGCCATTCCAGGTTTCAGCGAAGCGCAAACAAATCGAAGCGGGAAGTCGGAAAATAGCGATGAGGTTTTTGAAATGCTGCAAATCACTCTTGTAAAACAGATCGTAACGGAGCTGCGTTGGGTGGCCTCTGCGTGAGTTCCGATTCCCCCCCGAATCCCTCTTATCTCCGTTTACGCGCGAACACGGGCGAGAGGGCCCCTCAGGCGGGGTGCTGCGAGAATCATCGGACACCAACGGGAGCTCCATGATAAGAACTATGACACTGTCCCTGGCTGCTGGAGGCTGCTGGCTCGCGGCGGTGCTGCTGCAGGCCCCAGCCAGCTGAACCTCTCGGGCACGGCGAGCTTACCGGACGCATCCCCGTACCGCCATGATGCGGTGTTCGAGGTCTGGTGCTTTGAGAGTGCCGTAGCCGACGCACGGCCCGGTGATCGCCGTGTGCGCCTGAGCCGGCGGACAGTCTGCCGTTTCGCTCTCTCGATCCCCTACGCGAAGTCCGACCTGACCCCCTGGCGGGCGCTATCAGTACGCGCAGCGTGCGCCAGGCGGTCTCGGCTTCCTGTATTTCACCCAACCCGTTACGAATCAGCCCAAGTGCTACCAAGGCCTGGGAGCCCAGCCCAAACTACTGAGCCTGCAGATGGTGCGGGTAGGGTGCGGGCCGTGAGCCCTCGCCGCAGGTATGTTCCTTGGCGCCGCTTTGCCCTGGCCGCTGGGGGGGATTCTGCCGCCGCCAGCTGGCAGCAGCGCTGGCAGCTGCGACCTGCTCACCCGATACAGCAGCTATTCGCTGCGTTCAGACCTATTCTGGATCGCCCAGCGCCGAACAGCTTCGATGACATCGCCGCTGGCGTCTTGAGACGCCCATGTCAACCCGCCTGGGTGCTCAAAGCGGACTTGATTAGGCGCAAGCTCCGCAGGCAGCCGTTTGGACCCTAGGCTGGTACGCAGGTATACCCAGTCGTCACTGCCATGGCTATGAACGGATCAGTTCAGGCCAGCCTGTTCGCTGCCCAGTTTATTGCAGCTCTACGAAACGAGCAAAATGTTGAAGTAGGCCTGGAACAGGCGCGGGGCCTGATGGGTTTCGGGTTGCCCAACGTCTGATGAGAGGGCAAGGAGTTACGGGCTCGATGATTTGGCAGGCGCCACAAAGCGTATCAGTGCCGGAGCTGTCGTCATCAAGCCGCACCAGTACACGGCCGGGTACCATCTTGGAGGCACAAACTTAAAGTTACCTCTGACACTGAGTTCTGCTTCTACCTCGGCCAGCCAAGGACAGGAATCTCCTCACTAGCTCTGAGGGCGTCATCTCCGGTGTGAACTACCGAACGGCCATGGTGCTTCAGTATCAAGATCATGCAGGCAATGAAAGGAACGTGATGGCGGCTAATGTCGAGTCAGAGGAAGGGTGCAGGTAGGATGATGTCTTAGCCTTGGCGGAGAACGGTGTGGTGCAGAGGCCTGTCGTGCGATCGGAGAGCAAGGTGCCGGTCGTGGCAGCCGTCTCTGTCGTGATGAGGCGGCGGCCACTCGCCTCATATAAAACTTGCCACCGAGCCATCGTTCGCTTTTGTGCGCTATTGCTGATCTGGGCCCAAGATTCACCTGGCGATAGGCTGTGAAGTTGATCTCCGATGGGCTGGCTTGCTTATCGCGCGTTGCAGAATTTCGGTTGCTTCTCATCCTTCGTCGTAAAGGGTCGTCATCCATATGAGATATCCAGTGTCGATATTTCCGTCTGATAATACACGGTGCTCAGCAAATCTCGTTGGTGAAAACCAGACTTCAGCGGCAGCTTCTATGCCCTCGCTTCGAAAAGTACGCTGATCGCTACTTGGCGCCTCAGCTACGCTTCAATCGGCTCGTTTCCTCCAATGGCGACAATGACGAGAAGTGTGTTCAGTGTCCATCTTGCAGCTGTCAAGCACGGCCGATACGCTCCTGAGGTGTGCGGAGTTTCTACCTATCGAGAAGGCGGCAAGGAAGCGCACCGTTTTCTGCAGGCTCTGGAGGGGCTCGGCTGTTGCCCCTGGCAAACCGACTCAACGGCGAGCGATCGTCGCCTGAAACGATCGTCTACAGCGCTTGCCGCACCCGTAGCTTGCTGGTGCCGCGCACCACCGGGCGATGGATGTCCGCTAATCTGGGCCTGATGCGCCACACATCCGTCTCTGCGCCACCGGCACCCCCGTGCCCCTACCGGTTTGGTCAACCAGAGAGACCGACTATTCATTCTCAGTATGGAGGAAGGGCTTACTACCTGGGCGCCCTTCCGGCTCTCGCGCCAACAGAGCCGCTGTTTGAGTAGATGGCATCGACGGGGTATTAGCTCTCAGCGCTCCCCTCAGCTGAGTCGGGCCGGGGGCCGGAACGCGCACGTGGGGTGTGGTGAGCTCTTATTGTGGGGTGATCCCTCTGGCAACGGTTCTGCGACGCCCGGTTTATGTGGCTCGCTTCATTAGCGGCTTCAAAAATCGGCGCGTGTCAGTCTTACCTTACGCCCAAGCCCTCCCTGCCGCGGCCACCTCGGCGGCTGAGGCCCTGAGGGCGAAGACCGGACCCAAGCTGATTTGCCCCGCCAGGCCAGCCGGTGGAGCTGCAGCTCGATGCCGAATCGGGGCGGTCCATGCGTGTCAGCTGGCGTTTGCAAAACGCCTGATCCGGCGGCCTTCCAGCGGTCAGCATGGGAATGAACTTTGCTCAGCTGTCTCCAAACTGGGCTTGGCATCACGAATCGATCGGCCTGCCGCCCCCGTGTGGATTTTGAGAGCGCCGCTACAACACGGCCCTGGCAGTGCGCCGCTGGAGCCTCGGACAAGCAGAACCTGCTGCTTGCAGAACGAGCAAGGGCGCACGCTGCTGCATGTTTCGGAGAGCCACGCGGCCACTCAGCAGCGATGACAATCACGCGGATGCACAGCTCGTCGTCACGGTCGCTGTGGATCGACTGATGGTTGTCGATGTCGTTGATTTTCTCAGCTCAGCGTTTCGTATCACATATGCGGTTGATGGGTGACCCCTGCGAAAGCCTGCTGATAGGCTGTCAAACGGGGAAGCCCAGGCTCCCAGCTCAACAAAAATGGTGGTCGCCTGAATTTCGAACTCAGGACAATCGGTTAAAAAGGCGAGTGCTCTACCGCTGAAGCTAGCCGACCGCCGGCATGGGCAGCCCTGACGGGCACCAACGGAAGTATCAGCGGTGGACGTGGGAGTTGAAGCCTGCGACGCCACTCAACGGCAGGCAAAAATAGAAACGCCAACACTATCCCCGTGTTCTGGGCCGTCGAGTCTGCGCCGACCAGGCTGATCGCTCGCCTGGCTCAGCCCCTCGCCTGGATCGGCCGCTGGGTGGCACGCCGCTCAAGTGCCGTAGGTGGAAGGGGGATGTTCGCAGCCCTGGCGAGCCTTCTCACCACCCGGTGCAGTTCTAACTCGCGGCTGGCCGTGGCCCGGGGCGAGCTCTCTGGTGTGCGTGCCATCACATCGTGCGGCGATGGCGGCGCGAGAAAACACGGAAATGCCTGCATGATTGAAGCCAGCGGCTGCTTCTCCATTTGGCGATCCGGGCCATGGGCCGGTGTGAATACGGCCGTGACAGTCACGGCTGGGGCATCGGGCGGTTTTTGGTGCATGGGGCCGTTCTTGGCGTGGGCTGCCTGGATTCGCATATCGGGTCGCCGTGGGTGATCATCAACGGGACTCCGTGACCTGGGGGAAGGACCTAGGTGTGGCCTGGTGCGCCTGTTGGTCACAAAGACAGTGTGCTCGGCATGGTGCCCCAGACGACGCTTGGGTCGTGGCGGGAAGTGTCCGCCATGACCCGCGGCTGCTAACTGAGTCTTGAAGGAGGTGCTGCCAGCGGGCAGTCACGCTTTGCCGGGTAATTCGCAGATCTGGCCGTCCGGGGACCGCCCGCCGTTGGCGCAACATACACCTGGCGGTAGTAACTCCAGACCTAACAGATTCAGCGACATGACGCCTCACGAGGGCTTCTGCGCCCTGAATGCTGAGTTTTGGATCAACCCGGTATCTACTCATCGACTCCTGCAACTCCGGCGACACAAGACTTCACTGAGTCCTAGATGAAGACTAACTTCGTGCTGCATAGCGACACTATATTGTCAGTGAAAGATGGCGTACACGGCTTACCTGTCTTAACAGTAAATACCGCGATCCTTGCGGAGCCGTTTCGGGCTGGGTGCCCTGCGTTAGTTTCAAAACAACTTGCCCCGGTGTATCGGTCAATGTCTCTAGGCTTCTATATACAGCTCAGAGCGAACTGAATGTCTTCCACGAAAGCCTGCCTTCCCAGACGCGCGCGTGTATTGGTGTTGGTTCGCATACTGGGGTCGTCCGCGGGCCATAGGCCGTGTTTTACACGAGACCCCGCTGGTAGCCTGGCCAGAATGCCCGGCCCGGGCCTGGGATTAGAACGCCTAAACGGCCTGTTGCAAAAAACGGCCCACCATTTAACCATATTGTGGATGGGTCGGCCCTCGGCCACGGACAGAATGTGAAGAATAGGCGATCTCTGCCCCGTTCCACCACAGCACATGCTCACGTTGCGTCCGACCCGTATGCCCTCCCACGCACGCCCAGCGATCTGGAGTTCGCCATACCTAACGAGTTCTCTACTGGACCCCGAGCATTCCCTACACAGCTCCTATCTGTTGGGGCCCATATATGAGATTCTCTCCCACAGACGGAAGACCGCGTGGCAATATTTGCCTTCAGGGGACGTTTAATTATGCTTGCCGCCGGCTAGTAGGATATGTGCCACCACACTCGCCATTTTGATCTCACGCGCCAAACTCTCTGAGACCACATTAGGATCGCCAACGTGCAATGGTTTCTCGCCCGGCGGGATTGCTGTCCTTGTTAGTCCGCCATGGACTTGTGTCCTCAGTGCCTGTTGGTTAATTCAAGAGGTGTTGTGGTCCAGAGATAGCTATTTGTCTCTGAGCCCAGCATATATGCGGCCTTTGTTTCTCCTACAGCTGCTCGCGCGTCTTGGAGGGTGGGACTCACCGAGAGTGTTGATCAACGCGTGGGAAGCGCGGGCGAGCAGCGGCCGCACTTTGACCTCGCTGCCAACGAAGATCTGCGTTCTGGGCCACGGTCCGCTTCACCAGCGCATTGCTCTCGCCGAGCAGGTAGGCGGCGTTGCACCGGCCGGGACGACTTGGCCATTTCCTTTTTGATGCCGCACAGCCCTGATCGTGGGAAGGGGAGGCTGATCTCTCGTGTTGGCCTTTTCCGACTGGTTCGCGCTACGACAAGAGCGATGCCGACTATCATCAATTCTGCCCGAATGACCCTGGGCAATGGTGGGAGGGCCTTCCCCGCCGCGCCTGCTGGCATAGCGGAGCAGGCGAGCTCAAGGATTCGGAAACAGAGGAGCGCCCACCTTTTCGAAGCTGCCTGCCGAATCGAGGAGCTGGCCCGCCGCGGCGACGGACCACCATGCGCTCGGGCCGTTCCAAAACGATCGGCCTCTAGGGTATCCGCGCTTGAGTGAGAAAGTTCGAATCCTCTTCGATCGCTCGAAGGGTGCCCGGGACCCGGCGGGCCTACGCGGTGGGGCAGGCTGCGTCCAGGAAAGATCCGGACGGCCGGACTCGTGGAATCTGGATGGGCTTCCCTCCAAGAGGACTAAACCTCAAAACTGTGACGAGCGTATGATTCGCGGTAAAGGCAGACGGAGCAAAGCCGGGTTCTTTCACGCGACACTGATTCCTGTTCCTGTAGGAGACACGCCACGTGTTTGCTTTGTAGAGACAGATTTAACGCTCTCGGGCGTGCTAATGCTCGTGACCCCGCAAACAACCCTTCCCCTTGTGTGAGGCCCCACCAAAACTGCCTGATTGCAGACGCAGCTAATATCGCCTGACATAGTTTCCTCAAGCTCTCTGAGGCGGAAACTACCCTCAATTACCTCTAGTGAACACAGAATGCTGTGCATGGTCCCGGCCGGTCAGTTATTCACCTTTGGCCTATACCAAGGAGGGCGGCTCTTAGCGCGTCGTGTTTAGCAGCTCATTATCAGTGCTTGCTGTGTTGTGGCTGGTGCTGTTTCTGCAGGCACAACAGACAAATATGGCTACGGG
>Ga0163217_1043845_pt1 | contig 12049 bp, 5 predicted proteins | sample SynspAceP_FD_185933 | JGI IMG/M metagenome (GOLD analysis project Ga0163217, IMG submission 185933) | Saline lake microbial communities from Ace Lake in Antarctica - Synechococcus sp. Ace-P (PacBio error correction) | ecosystem: Environmental > Aquatic > Non-marine Saline and Alkaline > Saline ... | reverse complement strand
TTAGAGGATGAGCGTGGTTAGGTAAAAACCGCTTGGCGAACTAACTTCCTTAGGATCTACCTCAGTTATGTCCCAAACCGTGAGAAAATCCAGCGGTATGACTCATCAACATGAACTGCATAAGGATGGGGATTTTGGTAGGTCCCAATCCGCCTGCGTGCCGAGTTAGCATCTTTTAGCAGAGCCCCATATAGTCCCATATAGTACCCATGCCCGGAAGATGGATAAAAGTTTTATACAAGTGGGTCATTTAAAAGCTGAAAATATGCCCTCCTTCGTAAAGCATCAGTAAATGCAGTTGTCAACAAGTTGGCTTGGTTACATGGACCTGCGATGTGAAGGGAAAAAATCTCGATCGAACTGTCATTTTGCCGACTGTAGAGATTGCCCAAATCTGAATGAGAATCCGGAATACGTAGTTTTCATGTAACCTTATTTTTTCCAGTTTTGACGTTTTAGATCAACGCTCTATTCTTGCCCAGCCTATTTCACTACCATTCACAACTGTCTACTTCTTGTTTGCATACGATAGGTGCTGTCATCAGCTGGCTATAGCGTATCTGAAATCAAAGAGGTTTTGTGCCCGTGGATCGAAGCTCGATTAACCTGGAAAAAGTAAGTTTAAGGGGCAAAGTGAGTCCAAAGCGTACAAGAGATTTGCCAAAGCCCACCCCGGCGAAGGGCAGGCATTAATAAAAAATTTCAAGTTTCGGAAGGATCCATGGGATCTTTCGTTGGTGAGGTATTGATTTCGCCCATAGCGATGAATTCTTTGGCGCGCCACAATTCTTAATTTCTTGTCAACTTCAAGTAACGTGTTTTGTGGCCTAATACGTTTTTTGGTCAATGTATAAACGCACTAACCCGAAACTCGCTAAACGAAACCCACAGATGGGGAGAGTATAGCGATTTATTTGCAAAGAGCTTTGGAGAACGACCCGAATCTCCAAAAGCGAGACGAGGGTGCTTCTTGGCGTTTCTATCAGGGCTTTGGGAGAGCACAGCGCCGGTCGGTATATACATTTGTCGGAAAATGCCTAACTTGAAGAATTTACTCAGGCGCCCCTGCGCTATCACGGCTTTTCACCCTTTGATGGGAACGGGAAGGGCGAGAACATAGGCAAGCGTCTCCCCCTGCTAGTGAGGGGGAAGGAAGGGGAAACCAGCACACCGAAAACACCGGATGCTACTTTGATCCTCATTTCAAAAATGTGTCACCTGCTTGTAGTAAGACATTGTGGCACTTCCAATTCCTACCAAAGGGCTTACCGGTAAATAGACTGCAAAAGCGTATACTTCCCGGAGTCCCAGCTTTTTTTATAGGGAGCACTAGTATGTATGGGGAGTTGGCAATTAGTTGCGGCTTACAGTTTCTTGGATTTCAACCGGACGGGGGCCCGTGCATCTAAGCCCCTGTGCCGGCACCGCACGTGTGATCTTGAAGGCTCGCCGCGCAATCAAAGGAAGCGAGAAAAACCATCGCGACCGTTGCTACTTACAGGATAGCATTATTGTAGCGGGCAAGTCCACCGTAGTTAACAATGAATTTGCAGTAAATACTTCCCCCGGTTCAACAAGCCTTTGAAACCCGTCATGAGGAATGGCATTCGACTAGCTATGCTTCAAGCAGACCTGTACGATTCTGGCCGGCTGAAGTAGGAAAAAGTGATCTGAATGAACAACACCTTAGTCGTACACTGACTCCGATCCCCGCTCGCAACCGCAAATGACGTTATTGCTTATGATGGGAAGTAATTCAAAAAGAAGAGCAAGAATGAATTATGACTCTTCCATACTACTAGATTGCATGGGCTCGGCTGATGGAGTTGGACTAATCCCAAAAGGCTCGGAATATTCTTTGTTGGAAAAAGGCTAGGTCCAAGAAGACCGAAATCTTGAAAGTATTTCTGGCGGACTATTCATGAGTGTGGATTTATAACTGACTAACTCCTGCAATTATCGAAGACCGGAGAACGCATGCGCCCCCAAAGTCTTTTTGATTTTGGAGTTCATGAGAATTGCCAATGACATCCGATTTCCCTATATTGGCAAGCCCCCGGCCGCCCATCGGTGAGTCATTACGGGCGAAAATCGGGCCTAAAGGAACGGCATTGTGTAGCATGCTTCAAAATATTTAGTACTCTCTCCTGTTACTAAGAGGCAATTAACCAGACGCACTCCTTATTTATACTCAGTGTAGTATAAAGAAGAAATTAGATTCTGGAGATGTAATTTTTGAAAAATCACTTACGCATTATTCAATTAACTGTATTTTGACTAAAATCTAAGCTGTCTTTTTAATCTTACTGAATTATTGAACTACTACGGAGTTGACAGTGAATAAAGGTTCTATGTACATGCTGTAGTCAATCTAACATTTTGGTACGTTTTATGAAAAATTTATTTATTCTAGAAATTTAACAATTTTAACGTAATAGTGCTCACGGACATTTGAAAGCCCGTATAGTTTCAGAATCGCCTCATGAATTCTGCCAAATTCTCGGTAACAAATAGTATTTAAGGTTCAAATGTAGTGGCGCTTCTATTTTCAATATAGATTTTTTGGAGTAAATCTGTACAAAATCAATGCCCAGTCTTATAGAATATATCCACATCTAGTTGACTTAGTCTTAAAAAATTAGTCAAACTTATGACCCGCTAAATTTTAGTCTCTTGATATTAAAATCTTATTGTCCAAAAAGTTCTTTCAAAATCCTCGGCTAGGCTCTGGCAAATCGTATAACGGCTGACCGCTGGAATATCTCAAGCTCGGTCATCCACTGCTGAAACCTGCGCCACAGGCTAATGCAATCCCAAACGCTAGTGATTGGCAGTTAGACTGTTTACCAAATAATTGCGACTAATAGAGATCAACTCAGATAGGAATCCCCATTTTGAAGGTGCTGTTGAAGAAAATTTCCCAGATGGAGCCTATACTTGAAGACATAAAAGGACTACATATATATTATGCGAAGTCGAATTCCAGCCCGACCATCGGAAGAAAAAACTATGGATATTCTAGGAGTAACCTCTGCAGTGAGAAGCACACTGTGCGAATCCTTTCCACCAAGCGAGATGTTACAGCTCCACGTCTTTGGCGAAATATGCACCAATAGTCCTTTTGGGGGCGCTTCAAAGCCCATGCAGCAAACTATGCACATAAACACCGACATAATTTACATTTTCTTTCTTCGAGTCAACTGATGTAGCTGGTGAGATTTTCTACTGCTATCTACCATCACAGTACGAATCGAGGTTAAGCTTCGAAATGCTGTGAAGTTTTTACGATATCTAATCCAAAAATCCCAACTCCAAAATTTTTCTCACAAAAACGGAGATTGGTTTTGAACTAAAATACGCCCCTCTTTTTGTTGTCATTTCCGTGTTTTTTAGAATATCGAATCAAGATAGCCAAAAGACTAGAGCTTTTTAGAATGATCACGATGTTGCCATAATTATTCATGTCGTAGACCAGACTGTTAGCCTGTGTGACCTTGGTCTGAGTGGATATGCAATCGTGTGGTTCTTAGGTAGATGATCATGTCAGTTTGAATGGATCTAAGAAGCTACTCGTATACGAGGACAACATTCCTACTGTGTCCTCCATCAGACTTATTTAGTCATTACAGGCCTACGTTCTAGTGTGAGTGCGAAATTCTATAGGGAGCATCATCCGGACTCAGTTCCAAAGGAGTTATATGACTTCTGCTGAACAGGATGTAGGAATTCCAGTACTACAGAATCCAGATAACTCATATTGGTAGGATCCCCAGTTGCTAGTCAAAGCAGCAAGACGATTCATAATGTATTAATACTATTCGCACGTATATGCTGCATTTGGCTCATGAATTGGAAAAAAGGATAATCAAACTTTTAATCCTTAGCAGAGAATCTCATACAGGATGCGGCAAGCAAAAATAATTGGAGTCTACGGCATGAACAAAGAATCCACAAGGGTTAGATTTTCTTCAGGATAACGGAGAATAGAACAAAGTTGCCCTCTTCAGCCATGTGGCCTGTATTTTTCATTTTGTTCTCGAGAACAACGTGTAATTCCACCGTAGAGGACATAGGACATCACATCGACAAACACGCAAGTCTGCGGACAGTCATATATCCAAAGTTCCAGAGAGAAAACCCAGCTGACTTTCATACGAATTGACTTCGGGTGAATGCTCCACAGGCATATTAAAGTTGGTCGTGAGAAATTTCAATTGATATACACGGAGAATATTTTCTTAACAGTTGGGCTATGTCCTAGAGTGAAATTCTTGGTCGATTTAAACCCCCTGCTCACTTAGAGTGACGGAATTGCTCCCAATGGGCGATCACCTCCTCGCACTAATCAGAGAACTTGAGTTGCAGTAGAGTCTCCCTGCCCAAGCCTAGGCCCCAAATATAGTTGTTTCCCAATTTCCTGCCGTAGGCCAAGGTACACAAGAAGGATCGTATATATAATCTTATGGGATCGACACATGCATTTCCATTTCAATCTGCTTATGCATTGTTGCCGATTTATAAGATAGGGATACTATGGGATTTCCCCATGCATATTCCTCTTGCCGCAAGCATTAGTTCGCAGTTGCGTCTTACGCGGTAAGTGGCAACTGTGAACTTAGCTGCAGGTCCTAATTCCAATGATGCAACAAGAGCAAAGCCGGTTATGTGCTATGAGTATTCCGAGATCCCTCGGTAACGCAACTGCACGCCAGCTAAATTTGGTCGACTGGACCTCGAGAAGACGTGAGAGAAGGAGCATAATTTGTACGTTTATCTGACTCTCAAGATGGACCCAAGATCTACGTTTGCGCGGTCTTTGTGTAAAAATTATTACACAAGCCAGTACAACCAAGCTATGGAATTTCAATCTGTAGCATGGAAAACATGAAAAAAATCCCCTCAATTAGAACTGATCAAGAAAAACCTCTTAAGTCATGCGATTGAACTAATCCGGGTTTCCGATATAGACCCAGTTCACCGCTATTAGTAAATCTAAACTACTAGAGGAACAGAGCGTAAGATTAAAGTCACATTCTTTGTTACTCTTCCTAAGATTTACAATAAACTCGAGTTCGCTTACTTTAAAACTCCTCATTCAAATCGATATCTCGAATCGCGTGTATCTGAGTGTGCGCATTGCTAGATTCCAAGAGTGGCGATAGTTCTACAAAACACCCTTTTGTACTGTGTTGTGAGGATTCCAATTGGGAAACCAGACCATGCACTGAGTTAATATCCAAGTTCCGCTCGCTGCCAAGCCATATCACCCACAAGCCATCAAAATGTTAATGATTTATCTTCGTGACGATCTGATTCAATCAAACAGATTCTAGACTCGATTCTATTGAATGAGTTTTACAGTGTGAATGTCATGTACCAAGTTGTCATGAGTGAATCATATGAACCAAAGTTCGCTGCTGCACTCAGAGGCAGAAGGAGTGATCCAGAGAGATTTATGACCTCTAACCATATAGCTTCATCGCACCCAAGCGATTTCTATTGAGCAGTGAAACTAATTGCGACTTCGTTTTTTAGAAGCTGACTGCCGAGGCCAATCAATCTAGACTCCTCAATGGGAATCTTCAAGACTGCACCTATTGTGCAGTTGGGTAGCGAAAGAATTTATCAGATACAATTTCTGAGTAAATTCGAGGTTGCTGCTCTAGACTTTCGCTTATCCAATTAGTGCAAAATAACAGTGATTAATATATAAGAGACGCTCGTTGATTGTGTGTCGCTCAAAGCACCTTGTGATATCTACTTCGAAAGTAGCTCATCAAATATATTATCTTACAAAGATATTTATTACCCCGAAGTATAATTCGAGACGAGGACTTTGGTGCTCTGTCACTTCTGAACAATAAAGTTTCGCAATATTATAATGGTTCATAAAAGAATTTTGTGTGAACTAGTGGTCATTTTCATATATACCGAAATCTTGCTCAAGTGGAGCTACAGTTAAATTTCTGAGGTTTACCAAGATTCCTTCTCAAGAAAAATCCATAAAATGTCTCACGCTTCCGTACTCTCGTATTTATTGATTTGCAAGCAAATAATTGCGAAGACTAGTGAGAATCTAGGAATCAGCCTTTAGAAAGACGATCAGTTAGAAGTCACCGACCTTTCAGAGCTGACAGGTTGAAAATTGCAGTTTCTCTGTGAACACAAATCACATTAGACGCATATTATATATATAATGACGATCCGGCATCCTAATGCACGTATTCAAATTAAAGTCGATTTTGACATGGTTCCATGTTAGCAGCTTTTTAAAATTGCTTTGGCTCAAAGACAGTATTATTACTGTTTAGATATTTAGCTATTACTGGACTAGTCTGGCCTTGAAAGTGTAAATAATTAGTCTATAAATGTGATGAGTAAAACTAGTCTTATACATATCACAGATATTATTATTAATTAGACTCCAAAGTGTTTTCTCTTTTGGTGTAGTAAAGCATGGTCATGGATTCACATATTTATCTGTCGATATAATTTCAGCCAAGAAGGGTGCCTTTCCTAATCGCTTATTATCATCATTTGATTCAAATTTAATTTTATAGGAATATTTTTTAGTGGCATCCCGAGTAAAACCCATCTGTTAATTCAGGATTCTCAGAATTGCAAAATAAGGAAAGCGAAACCACCGATTGGGGTAAATCCCGCTTTTTATGGAGTTGGTTGTTACCGCACCACATTCCCACCCAATGCAACTTTACGAAATTTTTGGACAGCCGTTATCTAGCCCAATTGCTTCTTTTCGGCTATGAGTTGGGGATATCGCATTCTATTATCAGGCTCACGAACTTCGACTCGGAGGGGATTGAGGTGAGCTCAAGCACGAAAACTTTAGCGCAAAATTCCATTGTCTTCATGTGTTATAAGGACCCATGAACTACATTGGACCATCTAGTCATGTTTCGCCTCTTCGGTGCAGCGGAAAATCCAGATTGTGAGTATCGTTTTGACGTGCTTATCGGACGAATCCATGTACTTGAACAAGGCGGGCTTCGCGTCAAATCCTTATCTCGGCTTTAACTACCTACATTGAATTTCTCAAACATAACCTTACACTCAAGGATAGTCCTGCAAGTTGTCTACTATTCCTTGGAAAGCCGATAAATGAAGACCTAATCGTACGGCTTGGGATACTTAAGAAATAAATTTCGGCCCGCCAGCAGTCGACGCTTCTGGTGCCAATTGCCAACTGGTACAAGAGGCGTATCTCCAGCCTATGAAAGTTTTGAGCCTCATGATGACTTATCTTGTTTTTCATCGCGCTTACCCAATGAGGAAGATTTCAAGAAATGTTATCTAGTTTTACCCCTATTAATCATAAGAGCTTTAATGTTGATTCATGATTAAAAGACTAGGGTGGAGACTCAGTCCACCAATAATATTTACTATCTAAGTATCACAAGTATTCGAGAAGGGGTGTTGGCAAAGTGCTTCAATTGCCTCTTATGGAAGCGCTGGAGGAGTTGATAATAAACAGTCACCCATAGATCTTCGTGGTGCAAAGAAACGATAGAGGGGGCTGTGGAAGGTTATAAAGCGCCAATCATTAGCCGTCTCCGTGCTGCTGCACCTTTTTCCCAAAGAATGACATAGTATATGACCTACTACTGCCAATAACCAGGGTGCACCGATGAATCTTAAGATCTGATGCTGAGACCGCCTGCGTAGATCCGCAATCTGGACAAATGATTCCTCGACAGCTCACGCCTGTGAGAGAAAGCAGAATCAATCATATTTGACAACGCATAAGCGGTCACAAAGCTCTAATAATTCCGGACGTTTAGAAGAATGGGAAGCGAGCCAGGACATTTCAATATGTCCTACTCTCGGACGGATTCCTCCTCGAACCCGTTCACACCGACGGATTCAGTATAAGGAGCTTGCCAGTTTAAGCTAGTCCTGATGCCCCCCGGCACCATCAGCGAGCATCCTGTCTACTATGAATGCCATAAGTTCCTCTACGCAGGCACAAGTTTTAGACCAGCTCTTACCTAAAGAGATGGAAAGCCACGTAAAAGCTCGTTATCACTTACAAAGATCTTGACAGGGTAGCGTGGCTTCTTTAGAGTACCACATTCGACTGTATTGTAGTTTCATTCCCAAAGAGTTAATGCTGGTAATTGACATACAAGTAGACTCTTGGGATCAATCAGACTCCTTTGCAAGAAAATCAAACAGAACTAAGAAGTCTGAGAAAAGAGTACTTTATTCTCGACATCCTCGGCGAGGCATCAACAGAACGTCAGGTGGATGTTTTCATCCCTATGATTCTGTTTCAAGACCTTCCATCCAATATTAAGGATCAACAGCAGACGTAAGTTTAACCACCTCTTGAGGCTTTCATTCAATGGCCAAAGGAAATTTTAATCTTCTTTTACATTCGACTTGAGCACGGATCCTTGAAAATGAAGCCATCTCCACACACTCGTGAAGAGAGAACAGTTCTTAATTTAGACAAATAAGTACTCAATTGAATGATATATTTTCAGGACATATAAAAGCTAGTATGATAGTAGTGCTACTTGCGGACAAATATCTGAAAAATCACCCTAAGACAGCCCGAAGTGCACATTTGAATTTTTACCCCTTTCTCGCAAAAAATGTTCATTACTCCGCGGCATTGATTACATATATTTACTAAAAATAAGTAAACCAACGAAATTTAATAGTGAAACGACACGATTTCATTAATTTGACAAAGATTTCTTCGGATGAAAGATCATTTCCGGCAATGGTCTTGGCAGACTCACAGTTGATCTGGTTTTGCGGCCATCGCTTTGCACACCCGTTGAAGATGAACTTTAGCTCACGCACCGATCCAGAACTTACGAGACATTGCAGTCAGATTTTTCTTAATCTCTGCGGTAAGGCGCAACAATAATTTCCCTTGTACCAACTCACATCGAATCAGATGCGTAAATAGTCGCCTACACACTTGCGAAAAAGACGAGGGCGCAGGTTTTTGTCACTGTGGCCAGCCAAAATCAGAGGGGGAACAGGCAACAACCTATTAAACGCGGTATAGAAAAATGTATTACACATAACCGCTAAGAATTCCGCCGTATTAATGCACTATTAGTAAAAACTTACATGCTGCATTGTTCTCGAGTATAAAATTATATAATGTGTCGTTCTCCAAACTTGCTTTCTTCATAAAAAATTCCAGGGGTGTTCGATACCATTACAAATACATTAAAATTTATTTAATGTACAGATTATTGTTTGTGGTTACTTTTCAGCTTAATGTTAGTTACAAGAGGCTACTGGAGAAAGAACAAGATCGAAAGCACCGCATATACTATGGTATTTATATCGAGATGGTTTATGAGAAATCGATTTTAACTAAATTTACAAAGTACACAACTTTCTGTGAAAGAAATATGTCTGTAGGATGTTTTTTATAATAGTCCTTTGTTAAGAGTAATTAACTTTTGCCAAAAGTATGAAGTGTCGGATGCATAGTTACTGCTCTACGAAGTCGTAGTCAAATCAATTGGATTATGTCCTTCATAATTTTATACTCTCTCAGTATAACCGGAAATGGATGATATATTCAACAAATGACTTAGCTGTAACTCACCATCATCGAAGCTAACTCAGCCACACTGATATGCTTGGCACAGCAATTGCCGATGCAGATTCTATAGCAGACTAGCATACTCACGCTTACTCAGTACTCATTGTTCCCTCTATCAACGCGTACCACTTTGTGTGGGTCGATATTGAACTCTAAGGGGAGGCGTTAGCCGAGCGGTGAGCTGCCACGTTCTATTATGGCACCATGGACAAGCTCTCATAATCGCTCTGTTTCTCAGGAAGCAGCTACGTCCTGAGACGAGAGTAGAGCGTATACCTCATATCCTCCAGCGTCCAACTCTTCTTATGCGGCTCGAAAGGCGCAGTACACTAGAGCTCACAATAACTGTCTCAGGTTATGAGAAAATTCACTCTATGAAGTAGAGAAGAGGCCTGACATTCTTTCCAGTCTCCTATAGTTAGGTTATTATAGATACAATTCGGTGCCAAGAGGTTCTGTCGTATTACACTAACGCGCAGCGAATCCAATTCGTAATTGATTTCAATGCGAGAAGCGCAGCATGTTTAAACACCAACTTGACCCGAGCTTAGATCTTAGTGAGCCTCGATCCCCTACACCATTAATAGCTCTCGCGGTAATCTATGTATCCTCCGACATGCAAAGTCCGACACATAACTGATATATACCCCCACTAATGGAAATTGAAATTGGGTATCGAAAAGCGTTTGAGCCTGCTAGTTCTCAGGAAGACACTCCCACCAAAGCCAAGAAATGGTCTCTGCATATTTATTTAGTTAATTTAGAAAACTTGGGTATACAGATTGAGGAGAGGTTGTTATAGCATTTAGTTTTTTTTTAAGTAAAAAAAGTATTCTGAAGACAATAATTCCGACGGCGGCGGGGGATCCCGAAAAGCTTAGTAGTGGTTCGAATCTGACCATTAAACAACGCTACAGCGAGTGGTAGTTTTGCCAAAAGTCACGTATTGCAAGGGATAAATTTGCAAGGTGTTAATTGAGACAGAACGAATTCACCGTTCTCTATTCCACCCCCAGACAAGTTTGTGTTGGACAGGCCGAAACCCTGTGAGTTGAACGGGAGTCCGCGAGGGCTCAAATGCCCAAATAATTGTGGGCTATCCGCCTGGATGTAAAGTTAGAAAGAACCATCTTACTGCGAATGATGGAAGACTTTGGGCATCATCAGACTCAGCTTATATTCCGTTGCTTTCATGAGCATATTTCTTGTGGACCCAATTCATTCATCCCGCAGTGATACTGGGAATTCTGCGTAATCCCCCCGCCCAATGACTTTTTCTAAATCCCTAAAACCTGATTTATTGCAAGTGTTGTGATAGCTATCAGAAAAGTTCCAGTCTACGACTACTTAATGGTGTCTCGAGCCACCGATACCACGGTGCTATACCAAGAAGACTCTCAATCTCGGTAGAGCATAGCGCAGGAACTTTGTGATCGAGTTTTAATTCTCTGGGGAGAAAAAAAAATGCATCCTGAAGGATTCAAGTTCCGAATGATGTGGTCAATGCGAAAATTATCATTGTAGGCGTAATGAAATTACTACCAAAAACCAGAATGTAAAATTTACAGAGAACTTTCTCATCATCGTAACTATTCCTTCTTTCTCGAACCCGCAAATCCAAGGATTTAGTCATCCATTGTGGCCAAAGGTCAAAATGCCTCCGCATGTTTCTTCTTACCGGAAAGTCGCAGAGTTGAGTGATTAGAGCAAATTGCGTGAGTTTGGCTACCTCGCTCTATATAAGCCTATCTGCTAGGACTTAGCACTTTGGAAGATTTGTACGGGGCTCATCAGAGAAAGAGTTATTTGAAGTTCTGGCAACTGCTCGAGTCCGCTGTAGGCATACGAATAAAGGGCCACAAGATGAGTTGACTCAAGGTCGGTAAGTCTTCTTCCAGCACAGTTTCATCTACAAATACTTTATCTTATGAGTGGGAGCTCTATTGAGTACTACTCTATATCTGGGTTTTGTTTTTCTCTACATCCTCCCCGTGCGTTTGGGTTATACAGGATGTACTGTTATCGGAAGAAGTTGGGCATTGAAAACGAATCCAGCTTATATAGACTTTATAAACGCCTCTATTCTGCCCCGAGGCAGAATATGAGAAATACATCGAATCAGAATATACTTTCTATTTGATTTGAAGTTAGTAGCCGACTAATTCACTCCTGAGACTTGAATAGGCAAACCTAGACAAGGCTGTTCGTGAACACTTGAATTAAAAAACTTCAAACCTAGCATCATTGAAATATTGCCAGAAAATATCATAGCAAAGCCAGTTATTTATAATATTGGTATGATGGATCGGCTCAAATGTGTTCGATAAGTCCTTACGAATTCCCGGACATATTACGAGGATTGAAAAGAGCCCTGCGCATGGCTTGTCGTATCGTTTAATCGCCCATTGACTCTAAAGATACCAGGATCCAGCAAATATTGAGCCTGCTATATCGGGA
>Ga0163217_1024878_pt1 | contig 12049 bp, 9 predicted proteins | sample SynspAceP_FD_185933 | JGI IMG/M metagenome (GOLD analysis project Ga0163217, IMG submission 185933) | Saline lake microbial communities from Ace Lake in Antarctica - Synechococcus sp. Ace-P (PacBio error correction) | ecosystem: Environmental > Aquatic > Non-marine Saline and Alkaline > Saline ... | reverse complement strand
TTCAATACTTCATTCCAAACTCACGTGCACGTAAAGGTTGGCCATACAGCGTTTGAAAACAGCTATCTGGTTATTTGACTCGTCGTTAGTTGACGTTGCGCAAGATTGGTTATTAAAACCCTTGACTGTGCACTTTCGAAGTGTTAAAATGACACCCTTAATCGAAGTGGTGATGTTGTAGAAACCTTTACGCGAACGCGTATGGTCGTACGGTTGCTAAGATGTAATAAAACAGGACAAAAGAATTTTACTTGAACGTAATGTCTCTAGAGAAGCTTTGGTTGATATGTTGGAAGTGAACTCCGTTGACATGATCATGGTTCCGTTCGGTTATCAACTTGTGGGGAAAACGACTTGGTGTATGTGCTTAATGTTTATGGCCGTGACTTGGGCTCGTGGACACATAGTTGGCTTTGGGAGGCGGTTGGTTGTATATCGCTGCTCAGTCAATCGTGAAACCCGTTACACAGCTTACCATGCGTACTTTCACATCGGTGGTGCGGCATTCCTAGAGCTTCGCTGAAAAACAACGTTTCAAGTTAAAGACAACTGGAACGCTTTAAGTTAATAACGCTTAAAATTTACGTATACAGATGATAAAGTCTTAGTATCTCGTTCAACTGAAATCATTATTATGATGATCAGGGCCGCGAAAGAAAGAGCGTTATAAAAGTACCTTATGGTTGCCATTCTTACTGTTAACGATGGTGCAAATCACCTCTGGTGAAATCGTGCTAAACTGGGATCCGCACTCGCATCCTTTGGTACTGAACGTGCTGCAAAAAATAGTTTTGCTGATATCGATTGATAGTAACACTGAATGCAACAAGATGATTTGACCGGTTTTGACCGCGTAGTCGTAGTTAACGATTTGCTAAGCAACGCTAAGAGCCTAAACTGATTCTTGAAAGTGAAGGTTTGGTTTACAAGAAATTCGTCTGCCTAGTTTTCACACTATCGAAGCCACTGATGGCATTTGTGGCGAGCCTGGTGATTGTATTAGCGCGATACCGCAAAAAGCTCAAAACTCGAGATATTACCCGGTGGTTTACCCCGTGTTGTGACTGTGTTCGAAGCACGTAAGCCTAAAGAGACCTGCTACTTAGCGGAAGTCTTGGATGATCGGCTATTGGTAAAGAGGACTTAGGGTAAAAAACGTCTAGTGATTACGCCTTAAAGAGGTGAACACTATGAGAGATGATACCCAAATGGGCGTACTCACGTATTCGAAGGTGAAACGTTGAAAAAGGTGAAGTATTGCTGATGGTCCAGATGTTCACCTCATGACATTCTACGTTTTGCGTTGGCATTAGTGCGGTTGTCTAACTATATCGTTAACGAAGTCAAGAAGGTTTACCGTTGCAAGGTGTTAAAAATTACCGATAAACATCGAGTGGTTATTCGCCAAGAGTTGGTAAGTGTATTGATACTTATGGCAGTGATACCTTCCTTGGAAGGCGAACAAGTTGAAGTTCTTAACGTTAGATTACAAAAACCGTGAATAGAGAAACAAGGCAAGATACCTGCTTAAAATATGAAACCCAGTTATTGTGGTATCACTAAAGTTCCTTGTCGACTGAATCCTTTATTCAGCAGCGCTTTCCCAAAAACAACGCGTGTTCTTACTGAAGCAGCAGTCAAGGAAAGAAGAGAACTACGTGCTTGAAAAGAAACGTTATTGTGGTCGTTTGATTTCCAGCAGGTTTACAGGCTTTTCGTTATCATTCAAACGCACTGCAGCTAAACTTGCCAGCACGTAATCCGATTCCAGAGCCTTCAGAGTATCAGTTCTGATGCAGAAAGCAGCGGTAAGTGAAGCGTTAAAGCAGAAGTGAACCAATTCTTCTGAAATTGACGATTAGAAAAATCGATCAGGTGAGATCTGAATAGATTAGTTTTAGTCTCTAAACCCATATTAAATTGCAGTTTTTAGAGGCAGACTTACTTGACAGCTCCTGCATTGATCATTTAGACTTCCGCGACCCAAAATTGGTTAACCAAATCGAGGGCGCGATTTTTTTTCGCTTATAGACCCCGTAAAAGGGGTTATTCAGTCGTAACATTAATCAGGAGCTGAGTAATGCAACAGTTAACCATTAGTGCGGCAAGCCACGCCCAAGCACCAGAGACGTAAGAGCAAACGTCGCTGCTTTTGCAGCTTGCCACCAACGCCTTTGGAGTATGTTTACCGTGTATATTACCACCACACCCAAAGAATGCCAAATCTTGCATTACGTAAGTTTGTCTGTTCGTTTGACCCAACGGTTTTGAAGTTTCTTCATATTATCGGTGGTGAATGCCATAACTTTACAAGAAACACAGTGTTTTCTTATTCTGTGCGGTCGGTTAAAGATTTAACCAGAGTGTGCGTTATCACACAGTGCGCAAAAAACGGTACTTAGACTGTGCAGGTTGTAACGAAACGTAGACAAGCCCATTCAAAGACGGCGCAAAAAGGCCGGAGTTTAACGGTCCTCCGTTAGTAAGCCAAACTAAGTATTTAATTGAGTTTTGGATATTCCTGAAAAATTCTACGGAGAATTGAAATGCCCAAGAAGAAGAGTTGTAGTCAACGAAAAAATCCTACCGATCTAAGTTCGGTCACAGTTACTCGCTAAATTTATGAATGTCGTGATGTTAGGACGGCAAAAAATCGGACGCTGAAAAAATCGTTTTACGGCGCACTTAGAATTGTTGGCTGCGAAGCTGCTAAACCCACACTTAGACATATTTGAAGATGCACAGACAAACATTCGCCCCAACGCGTAGAGGTTAAAATCTTCGTCGTGTTGGTGGTTCTACTTATCAGTACAGTTAGAAGTCGTCCTGTTCGGTCTTATGCACTAGGTATGCGTTGGTTAGTTGACGCTGCTCGTAAACGTGGCGGAAAATCAATGCTCAAACGCCTGCAGCTGAAATGCTCGGGGACGCTGCTGAAATAAAGGCTCTGCGGTTAAAAAAAACGTGAAAGACGTCACCGTATGCTGAGCTAACAAAGCTTTCCTCACTATCGTTGGTAGTAAGAAAAGTTATGGCTCGTATTAACCCCATGTTCGTTATCGAAAATATTGGAATTGTTGCTCACGTTGATGCGGGTAAAACCACTACAAACTGAGCGCTTTTGTTCTACACCGGCTGTCTCTTCATAAAATAGGTTGAGGTGCATGATGTGCGCCACCTATGGATTGGATGGAGCAAGAACAAAGGAACGCGGCTATACCATACGTCAGCGGCGATCACCTGTTTTTTGGCAGGCATGGACCAAGCAATACGAGCAACTCGTATTAATATAATAGAACACGCCAGGCACGTTATTTTCACTATGAAGTTGAAACGGTCCTTGCGTGTGCTTGATGGTGCCGAGTCGGTTTTTTGCGGTTCCTCAGGTGTTAGACCTCAATCAGAGACAGTTTGGCGTCAAGCTAACAAATATAACGTCCGCGTAGTATTTGTAAATAAGATGGACGCGCTGTGCCTATTTTAAAATAACGTTGTAGGGGGGTCAAACCAATTTGCACTCGTTTGGGCGCTAATTGTGTTCTATTCATTTTTTAAATATAGGCGCAGAAGAACGTTCAGAGGAGTGTAGATTTTAATTAAGTTTAAAGCGATAATGGAATTGATGCCGGACCAATAGCGGGGGCGGTTTTTATTCCACCTTTTGCAGTCAGTAGATTCAATACTTCATCTCAACTCACGGTGCAACGTAAAGGTTTGGCCATACAGGCGTGAAAACAGCTAACTCTGGGTTATTGACCTCGTCGGTTTATTGACGTTGCGCAAATCTTGCTTATTAACACCTTGACTGTGGCACTTCAAGGTGTTAAAATGACACCTAATCGAGGTGGTGATGTTTGTAGAACCTTACGCGAACGCGTATTGGGTCGTTACTGGTTGCTGAAGATGTAATTAAAAACCAGGGCACAAAAGAAATTTTAGTTGAACGTAATGTACTTCTAGTTAAGCTTTGTTGATATGTTGGAATTGAACTCGTTGACATGATCATGTTCGTCGGTTATCACTTGTTGAAAACGAACTTTGGTGTATGTGCAAGTGTTATGGCCGTGAACTTGGTCGTGGATCACATGGTGATTGTGCTTTGGTGGAGGCGGTTGTGTGTTATCGCTGCTCAGTCATCGGTGAACCCGGTACACATGCTTTACCATGCGTACTTCCTACCTATCGGTGTGCGGCATCTTAGAGTGTCTTCTCCGCTGAAAACAACGTTCAATTAAAGAGCAACTGGACGCCTGAAGTTACATTAACCGCTAAATTTGTACGAATACAGATGTAAATCGTATCGTATCTTCGTTCAACTGATCACTATTTTGATATTTAGGGGCCCGCGAGAAAGAGCGTTATTAAAAGTACCCTTTATGGTGGCCATTCTTACTGTTGAATTTTTATTCTATCTTCTTGTTGTATTTTTGATCCTTTCTTTCAGTTATGAAGCGTGCCAGCAATTTAGTTGAGCAAGCAAAAGCGATGGCGTACTGGAATTAGTTGAAGCAGCGGCCGAAGCAAATGACGAATTGATTGGGGGGGGGGAACTAAAGTATTTGGGAGGCGAAGAGCTAACTGAAGAAGAAATAAATTTGGTTTGCGTTAAGGCGTACTCTAAATAACGAATTGTGTTGGGCCACGTGCTTCTGCTTTTAAGAATAAGGGGGGTTTCAAGCAGTTTCGTTGACTCTGTCATTGAATATTGCCAATCGCCCATCGAGTGCCGCCGATCAAAGGTGATACTCAAAACGATAAAGACGGAAACTGCAAGCAGAGAGACCTGCTGACGAGAGGCACCTTTTTGCCGCACTTGCATTTAAAATTGCCAGTACCCCTTTGTTGGGACACTGACTTTCTTCGTTGCTACTCGGTGTGGTAAATTGCGCACGATCGGTATTATAACCCATTAAAAGCCAAACGCCGAGCGCTTTGGGACGAATTAGTGCAATGCATGGCAAAGGATCGCGGTCGAACTTAAAGAAGTTCGGGCGGTGATATTGCAAGGCCGCTATTGGTTTAAAAGATGTTAGCAAAACGGCGGAATACTTTATGTGATTCCAAACCATATTATCACCCTTGAAACGTATGGAATTTCCAGAACCCCGTATCTCGTATAGCGGTGAAGCACGTTCGGCAAGGCAGACCAGAAAAAAATGGTATAGGCCTTAGGGTAAACTGACGGGCCGAAGACCCTTCTTTCAAAGGCAAAAACGATGAAGAATGCCGGACAAATTATCATTTCTGGTATGGGTGAGCTTCACCTTGATATTCAGTTGTTGATTCGCATGAAGCGTGAATTTAACGTTGAATGCAATGTCGGTAAACCTCAGTAGCTTACAGAGAAAACAATTCGCTCTAAAGTTGGATGCTGAAGAAAAATTCATTCGTCAACCGGGTGGTAAGGGGCAATTGGACATGTATGGTTGACACTAGAACCCCAAGAGAAGGGGCTGGATACAAGTTTGTTAATGGTATTAATAGGAGGTGTAGTTCCAAAAGATTACATTTCCAGGCGTCGATTAAAGTATTCAGGAACATTACCCAAAATGGTGGTTAGCTTGGGCTATCCCGGGAGTTTTACTTTGATGGTCAGGTCACCCTGGGGTTTTGGGATGGGCTTTCATATTCATTGAGTGACCGATGCTGCAAAACATTCGTGACCTCATGGTGAATCGATATTGATCTTAGGGCAGCGGGTTCGCACACTCGCATCGTCTTGTTTAGGTTTACTGGAATTGCTAGTGCAGGGAACATTTATTTAGCATGATATCGATTGGATTTTAGTAACATGCTTACATAGTGCCCAACAACGAATGGACTTAATTGACCGGTTTTGACCTCCGTAGTCGTAGTTTAACGATTTTGTCACCTTAAAGCAACGCTAAGAGCCTTAAACTGATTCTTGAAAGTTGCACGTAACTTTATGGTTTAACAAGAAATACGTCTGCCATAGTTTCTCTACGTACTACTACGATCAGCTAGGAGGTAGCATGTATGTGCGGAAATGCCTGGTGAGGTTGGATGTTATGCGGTCGGTTGAGGGTAAACCGCGAAGCTCATAATAAAACTTTCTCGCAGTCCGAGTGTACCGTGTCTCACGCCCGATGATTATGCTGATATTTGTGTACGGAAGCACGTATAAGCCTAAAAGGGCCTGCCTCCTTAGCGGGTATAAAGTCGTCTGGTTGGATGAATCGGCTTTTTTGAGTAAAAGAGGAACTTAGAGGTTAAAAAATTCGGTCTATGTGGGATCATTACGGCACTTAAAGAAGGAGTGTTACAGCCTATGCGAAGATATGGTCTAACACCAAATGGTGCGTTATAGAGCTTTCTTCAACGTTAGTTCGTGCAACATGCGTGCTTAAAGCAACGTTGAAAACACCAGGTGAGCCGTGTAATCGCTGATGGTGATCTCAGAATGTCACGACCTTATGACATTTCTTACGATATTGTGTGACGTGGCAGGGCGAAGAGCGCCTAGTATACCGTTGGTGCTTCAAACAGCTCATGATCATTATGGATAACGGCATGAACTTCCATCGTATATGCTTTTACCAGATTGCAAACGGTGTTAAATAGAGTGTAACCAGGTAGGAATCATCAATCAGTATGGTCGCGTATATCGCCAGAGATGGTGTGCGTAAGCTCGACTATTGTTATCTTACGTAGATGCAAGGTGATTAGCCATACATCCTTGAATGGCGACACAAGTTGAAGATATTTCTTATTATCGTTATTAGATTATCAAACCGTGACAACCTAGAAGAGAGATTACTATAGGCATGATATCTCTGTCAAATGATGGAGGAACGAACCAGTTATTGGGTAATCCACTAGAATGCTTCCTATAGATCCCGACACTCGGTAATACTCTTTATATTTCAGCAGTGCCACGTATTCTTCGACACACAGCTAGGCGCCGCTGTTGCGTTTAAATAGACAGACCTTAGACAGTGCCAGACGTGTCCAGAAGATGTATCTTTACTCTGGTGCAAGAGAACTTGCTATAAACAAAAAGTTAGTGCTGTGGCTCCTGGCGACTTTGCCCAGTCTGACGGGTCACTCACGGTCAATTTGTCTCACCGCTCAGTACATAGCAGCGAAGACTTGCACTGGCAGCTCAGGAATCTTGTCAACGCTAACTGCGCTAAAAATTCGATTCACACTGCCTGAGCACTTTCGGAGATCAACACTCAGTGCTCTACTCGATATGGCGCGACAGACGTTGAATGGAATTGGCCAGAGCTCTACAGTGCAGAGTGACTGATATATATACCTATGAAATACTATCGTGGATCTGGATTACGTCAGAATAGAGAGAATCGAGTCCGACGTGAGATCTGTGAATGATGGTTTGGGTTCAGTCTCTAAAAACAGCGCATATAATATGGTGCGTTTAGACAGCACAACCTCTACGTTGGACAGCGTCCTGCATTGAACATTTGTTAGCGTGATTCACGTCAACGTGTCCCGACGACCCAAAATGTAGTTAACCACAGAGATCAGAGTTGGCGCAGGATTTTTCGCGTTATAGAGATGCACAGTAAAGGATGTAAACCATTAGCGCTCAGAACGAGAATTACTCGAAATAGTCGAAATGTTATTCAGTACCGTTGATACAGTGATAATTCAGCGATCGATAGTAATGACAGAACATTTGCCTTAAACCAGTGTAGTGCAGTGGCAATTGTACCTCATCGCGCAAGAGGCACTCACGAGACAAGAAGAAAAGCAATCGTCGTCGGATAGCGTGCTCGCCAGCCGACTGATTCTACATACGCTCTGCCTCTCTGAGCGTCCAGAGTGTTACTCTGTGAGAGATAATAACTGTGAGTGAGCAGCCGACACCTCACAGAAGCAAACTCTAGGCATTGTACTGGTAACGCTTTGTCGGTGTGGGTCGACAGGGTATAGATTCTCACACTAGAGGCGTAGTCTTGAAAGAATATCTAATTTCCAATATCGGTGTATGCAATCGGCTCACAATCTGACAAGATACTCATCGTTGTTCTTATTCGTGCGTCAGTCCAGCTTGTGATTTAAAGTGAATCTCGTACACATCGGAGTGTTGTCATTAGAGTACCGACACCAAGTGACGGTGCCTTAGAGCAGTAGACATATATATGACTTCATCGTGCGAGGTGTGTGTGCGATAGTTAAACCTATCAGCGTATGACAGCCCGCAGTTACCAGACTGTGCGCGCACAAATAAGGCGTCTAATCGATCTTCTTAATCGTTGTCACGTCCTTAGCAACCAAGATGAGTCGCATATTATAGGTTATATGTAATTGAGTTTATAGGTTCGGCGTGATCGCTCGAACAATGTCTACGGAGCAAATGAATGACGAATAGCAGTAGAGAAGAAGAGTGTGTTAGCGATCTAATCTACAAACTGCCTACGTCTTGATTGCGCGTGATAATGTGTCGATGTGAGTATCACCAGCTCTCTAAAGCTTCACGCTGTAATTGTGTGCGATGTTTATGACGAGTGCCATATAAAGATCGACTGCTCGCAAAAATTCGTTTTATACGTGCCGTCCACTTTAGAAGATTGTGTTGCTGCGAAATAGACACTGCACTAGATAGCTACGACTAGTTAAGCACAGTATCTTGGAAGATAGTTACCTCAGGACATAACAGGTCAACTCGCCGGCACTGAGTACCGTATACGGTTTTATTATCCGTGCGTCGTCGGTTGTGTGTTAACGTTCTAACTTATCATTGATATCTCTGCCGCTAGATATGTCTGATCAACTTGCTACAGTGGCTTAAAAGTCTGCAGCGTACGCTCATATATTTGAACTAGATATATGCCTCGGTAGCTCTCTGGACTGTGATTATGACTCGTAGAAGCGTGGTCGCATAAGAAAGTACAATTCATACGCATGTGCGCTCAACGCCTCTGGTTCAGCTCGTGAGGGCAGATGCTTCTCGCTGCGCTAGGAGTCTGAAAATAAATAAGTCCTCTGTGCGGTAGTTTAAGATGAGAACACGGCGCTCAGTGGACGTTTGCCACGCGCTCATGGCTGAACAAGCATGATACCAAAGCTATATCCTGTCTGGCTATGCGTCTTAGTACAGAGCTTAATATAGTGTAATAATTCAGCAAGTATATAGGGCTTACGTATTCCTCCATCCATGTTGCGTCTATTCGTAATAATTCACTCTCATGGCTTCTGGTGCTCGTATAGTATTTGGGAGAGAGATAATCAGCCACAACCTAACAACATGCAGCAGCTCCTATATTGTTCTACCACTCCTCTTCTGCGTCTCATAGCAGTAAGGTTATGAGGTGAACGTGTGTCATCGTGTATCTGTTTATGCGTGTCGTTAAATCCAACTCGAGGAATTGGCTGTGCAGCACCGAGAATCTAAAATATAGAAGCCCAAGAGACAGCGATAATTCATTACGTCAGCCTGGTCGTAAGAATCGACCTGTTTTGCGAGCAAGGCCTTCATTGGAACATATGGAGCAATTCAACAGACAAGCAGTAGCATCTTCGTATTGACAATCTCATAATAAGAGCACTAGCCAGGGCATACAGCGCTGTCGAAATATCTACAACCACTATTTGTGAAGTGATAACAGCGTCCTTTGCGCGTGCTTTGAATTAGATGGCTTTTATTCGACGCTCGGTCTGCGATATTATTTTTAAGCCTCGTGGTCCTCAGGATGTTAGCGCGCATCCATCACTACCCCAATTTAAACCAGACTTTGGTAACAGTCTCATGGCGCGTCACTTCTATCTTACATCTAGGGTCATATAGAGTAGATCGATTCCGCGTATCTGTTACATTTTTGATCAAATTATAGCCTGCATGATTGACCCCTTCGCGCTCAGCGAGTTCGTACTGATTGATAAATTTTCCGTTCTAGCAAGTCCACCTGAAAAGTATCGCGACGCATGTTGTGTCCGTCTTGTAAAGAACATATCCTTGTGTGCCTATTCCAGTCATTTACATATCAAGAGCGCGTCATGAAAGAATATCACTGCTTCTTATGCAGTTCTCGAGTCAACTATATATAGATTATATATGCGATTTAAATAGACGCTTAACATCTGCTGACCAAGAACATAGTAATGACTTATGCCAATCTTCATCAAGTTTTGACTGAAAGAAGGGTCTTCGGCGTCAGTTTCCTAAGGCTTATACCCATTTTTTCTTTGGTCTGCTTGCGAACGTGCTTCCACGCTATAGAGATAACGGGTCTGAAATTCCATTACGTTAAGGGTGATAAATGGTTTGTATCACATAAAGTATCGCGCAGTGTGTAACATCTTTTAAACCAATAGCGGCCTGCAATATCACCGGCCCGAACTTCTTAAGTTCGACCCGATCCTTTGGCATCGCATTTGCACTATTCGGTCCAAGTGCTCGTTTGCTTTAACTGGGTTAAAATTACCGCATCGCGGCATTTACCACACGCCGAGTAGCAACGAAAGAAAGTCAGTGTCCCAAACCAAAAAGGCGCACTGCAATTTTAAATGCAAGTGCGGCCAAAAGGTGCCTCAATCGTCAGCAGGGCTCTTCTCTGCTTCAGTTGTCGTCTTTTATCGTTGAGTATACCTTTGATCGGCGGCACATCGATGGGCGATGGCAAATATTCAATGACAGAGTCAAGAAACTGCTTGGAACACTTATTTCTTAAAGCAGAACCGCACGTGGCCACACAATTTCGTTATTTAGATACGCTTACGCAAAGCTCCAAATTTAATTTTCTTCTCAGTAGCTCTAACGCCTTCCAAATACTTATCATTAATGTCATTTTCTTGCGGCCGCTGCTTCAAGCTAATTCAGTACGCATCGGCTTTTGCTTGCGTCAAAACTTAAATCTGCTGGCCACAGCTTTCATTAACTGAAGACATTACCTTTGTCGGCCATCATTCAATTTAATCGCTTTTAAACTTAATTGAAAATCTAGTCATCTTCTGAACGTTTCTTTGCGGCCTATATTTAAATGAATTAGGAACACAAGTTAAGCGCCCAAACGATGTGCCGAATTTGTTTGACACACGCTTTATAAAATCAGCACCAGCGCGGCCATCTTATTTACAAAATACAATTCGCGGAACGTTATATTTGTTAGCTTTGGACGCCAAACGTGTCGTCGTGATTGAGGTTCTACACCTGAGAAACCGCAAAAAAAGAACTACCGCACCCATCAAGCACCACGCAAGACCGTTCAACTTCAATAGTGGAAATCAAACTGCCTGCGTGGTCTATTATATTAATACGATGTTAGCTGCGTATTGCTAGTCCATGACCTGCCCAAAAAAAGGGTGATTCGCCGGCTGACGTAATGTGGTAATGCCGCGTTCTGTGTTTCTTGCTCCATTCCAATCCATGGTGGCCGCTACCATCAGGTTGCACCTTCACCTATTTTATGAGAGACGCCGGCTGCTAGAACAAACGCGCCTCAGTTGTAGTGGTTTTACCCGCATCAGGTGTTTATCGTGGCAACAGATTCCAATATTTCGATAACGACAATGGTTGGTAATACGAGCATAACTTTTTCTTACTACCAGCCGATAGTGAGCGAAAAGCTTTTGTTAGCTTGCAGCCATGCGGTGGACGTCTTGCAACGTTTTTTTAACCGCAGAGCCTTTATTTTCAGCGGCGTTCGAAGCAGTTTTCAGCTGCAAATGCGTTGAGCCATTGATTTTTCGCCACCGCTTTACGAGCAGCGTCAACTAACCAACGCATTACCCTAGTGCATTACGACGAACAGGACGAAACTGCTACTGGTACTTGTTAAGGTTAGAAACTATCCAACACTGACGAGATATTTTAACCTCTACCGTGGGGCGAATTTGTCTAGTGTCATCTTCAAATATGTCTAAGTGTGGTTTTAGCAGCTTCGCAGCAACAATTTCTAGTGCACCGTAAACGATTATTTTTCACAAGTCGATTTTGCCGTCTAAACATCACGACATTCATAAATTTAGTCGAGTAACTGTATTCCGAATCTCTTAGGATCAGGAGGATAGGATTTTTTCGTTGACCTAACAAACTTTCTTTCTTGGCATTTTCAAGTCCGTTAGA
>Ga0163217_1066785_pt1 | contig 12050 bp, 13 predicted proteins | sample SynspAceP_FD_185933 | JGI IMG/M metagenome (GOLD analysis project Ga0163217, IMG submission 185933) | Saline lake microbial communities from Ace Lake in Antarctica - Synechococcus sp. Ace-P (PacBio error correction) | ecosystem: Environmental > Aquatic > Non-marine Saline and Alkaline > Saline ... | reverse complement strand
TAGAGCGTGAGACGGACATCGCTCGGCCAGCGAGGATTTACCTGCTCTACCCCGTGGCGCGATCAGCACTTTGGGCGGTTGTTGACTCCCAATCCTCGCGGCGCTCAACACGGGTGTATGCCTGCGAGCGGTGCTTTGTCCGGGTCATCCGTTCGCGCTGTAAGTGTGGCTGTGCCCATGGCCCTAGATCTAGTCTGACGGAAGCGCGCCGTCCAGCGCGCTGCCTGGGGCGATATAGGCGCGCAAAAAGCGTTCCGTGCGGTCGGGCGTCTGGATGAAGCATCGGGCCGCGCGGCGAGGATGTCTTGCCATAGATGCCGGTGGGCGGGGGTGGTGGTTGTCGATGGCTGCCTTTCTCCTCCCATGTGCCGAATGTAAATAGTCGTAGCTGAAGGGGCTGTAGAACTCTCGGGTCTGGCTAGCGCTGCATCTGTGGGGCCCGCCGCCGAATGAAATGTCGCCGGGCATTGACTTCTGAGTGGGCGTTCCAAGGCCTTATCGCCTTGCTTGCAGGTTTGCCCCGACACGCATTAATTCGGGCACCAGTTCAGGATTTCGACGTCGTGATCAGCTTCTCGCTAAGCCCACGGTCAAACCGCCCTCCAGGCGCCAGCCGGCCGCGTGGAATCACCACGGTCGCACGCGGACATTCAGGGCACCCCAAAGGCCGAACTGGCGTCTCGCCTGCGGCCCTTGCACATCTGAGATATTGGACGCGCTGCCCGTGGCCCCCGCGCGCATGGCAGACCGATCAGGCGCGCAAGGTGGGCCTGCGCCGAGCGGACGCGCGGAGGAAATGCTCGGGCGTGCGAAACACGGGCCGGCCCGATTTCAATGTCCACGTTGGATGGTGAAGGTGCCGTAGCACAAGGCGCCGGGCGTCAACAAGCTGGGTTAGCGTTGATCGCGGGCCAACGCTTCAGTATGGCTCAGGTGATTCGCGCCGGCCCACGGTTGATCGGGCCATCGCGCCCATAAGCGTGAAGTGGCGTCACGATGGAGACTTGGCCCAGCCGTCTGCGGGGCGAAATCCATCAGCCTTGGGCAATGGGAGAATGTCGAGCTGCCCGTGGTGAGTTGGGTTGATGATGGCATGCTGTTAAGCAGTCGGGGAAGGCGCACGCGAACCTTCCGCCGACAGGCCCGAAATCGCAGGAGTATCTCGAAAGGCGGACTTTCACTTGCGGGGCGTGGCCGCGTGCGTATACGAAAGCGCACTTTGTTCCGACAGGGTCAACTGGTCCTCTCCTCCAATCTCGCGTAGTGGGCGCAGGTTGTGGGGGACATCCTGTCGGCTCTATCAGCGTTGGGTATCATTGTCAAGCAAACGTCGAAAATGGTGGTCGTGAGTTTGCGTAGAGCTTCTATGTAGGACGCCGCGGATCACCGGGGACGGGCCGACCATCGAATGCGGGTCGGTGGGCGTTGAGCGGGCGCACCTGCACCTCCGCGCTTGGAAGACCAATTGCCCACTTCCAGCACGATATCGCCGGGTTCGCGGCGCGCCCCCGGCAAACGGGGGGTATGGATTTGGGGGCGGTGGACAGCGCGGCGTCCACGATTCGCGCCCGAAATATGGACCATCTGCGGAGCTGTATCGACGCGTGCGCCTGCGCGCCTGAATGCTCGTTTGCGCGTCGGCAGCCAGAACCTGATCCTTGGGTTTCCAGCAGCTTTCAGCGCGCCTTCATGCATCGCCGGCGATTGTGGTCGTCGGGAAAGCCCTGGTCTCAATTCGGTAATCGAACTTTGCGAACCCGGACCTGCGGCATCGGCGGCTTTGCGCGCCGCTCTCCGCCAAAGCCCTCACGCCGCGCATCGCTTTGCCCGCCGCGATCGTTAAGGCAGACGGGCGCGATGACTTTGGCCGCGCGCTCGACCCCCACGATATTGGGACGGTCAGGTCGGTGGCCTTTCCGCCGCCAACCATCGCCAGTGTTACCAGCGCCATGCCAGCACTGTGCCGACCGGTAATGGCCGTAGCCCCCGGAGGTCACGAAGCCGACTCTGATCACCGGTGTGTGCCACACAGGCTCGTAAGCGCTGGATCGGCATTGTCTGCCATCCACCTCCAGCGTGACTTGCCATTGTTTGGAGAGGTGCCGATCGACGCCTCGGCGAGCGGCTGCCGCATGCGCCCGATTGAAGTCGGGTTTTTGCCAGTCGCATCCAGCGGTCATTCCGGTCTATGGCCCGCATGTAGCCTCTGGCGGAACTCGGCGTTCAGATGCCGAAGCTTTTTTCCAGTCGCAGTCGACAGCATGGCGTTGAAGCCGATCTCGACCATCCCCTCATCAGCGCCGCCGCCAGCAGGGTTCTTGCGCAGCGCTGAATGTGGTCGCCACCTCCGCAATGCCATCCTCCCCGTAGCCCTGCCTCTGCCCGTGTACACTCAGCCGCCCCGACCTTGCAAGCGCAGGCATTCCCGAATCGAAATCGCCACAGCCCCATGACAGGCAGATCGCCACGGGGCCGTCGATACGATAGACGGCCCTCGTATTTGGTGGAGCCTGATAGGAGAAGCCTGCAATTTCGTCCCGAGGTCTTTGACCTGCACCAGCTCTCGCCATCGTGGTCGTTGAACCAGCGCATGTGCCAGCGGTTCCGTAAGTAGTAGCTGCCCATCAGCCAGTAGGTGCCGCGCCCCAGTTTGAACAGGGTCAGGAATCGCCCCTTGAGTCGGCGCGTCGTCGGCGAAGCATTCACGGCCAATCGCGCACGGACCCCGGTTTGGGGGCAGCCTCGTGGACAGATTTGGTTCAGCCAGTCCTTCCGCGCCCTCAGCCAGAAACTCGAACCGCTGAAGATAGCCGGAAGATGTCCAGAAGGGCCGGGACGCCCGCGCGCACGGCTTTGCACTCGCGCCGCAGCGACCAATATCGAAGGCGTTGAAGCGCTTGAGCGATGGCACTTCCTCAATACACCCTTCTCGCGAAATAGAGCCGGCACTTCATGTCCCAAGCTCTCCCCCATTTGGCACCGGCTTCCGTTCATATCCGAATAGCCGGGCCATTTTCAAAGGCCGTCCGCGGAAGTTGTTCGTTCGCGACTTAGGTCATCACGAAGCGGGCGAGTAGAAAACTTGTCCGTGGTATTTCCTTGGAGATATGCTTGATCTCGGCCCAGATTGCCGTTAGCGCGCGACGTCCATGCCGTAGACGTCTGCCTCAGGCTCGGCCGTGGATCATCCTTCGGGCCAGCGATTTGCCGACACGCCGCCCTGAAGGAAGCCCGCATGAACCGCACACGCGGCTCCCAATACCCGCGTTTCCGGGGGAACGGGGCCGACCAGCGGATTGCGTCGGGGCTGAACGGTAAACCGCGCTCGTTAACCATGTTTGACCGCGACATCTTGCAAGGCGGGCGGGTAGCGCGCAAACCCCCAAGTTAGCTTCGATGCTCGCATGCCGATCCGTGTCTCTGTTGCAACACCTCAAACCCATACTCCCACGGGGCTCCGTCCATCATCCCAGTGCTCGCGTGGTCGACTCGAGATTCCGCAGCAGCACGCCCTTTTGGGTCTTGGCGCAGACTAGGTGAAGCCTTCGAGATCGCGGTCATCGCACTCGAATCAAGCTTTCCAGCGCGGGATCGTGTCGGAGATCAGGTAGTGGTGGGTTCAGCGGCGAGACGGCAGCTCCACCCCGCATCCTGCCCACCCTGCCTTGCCCGAGAGGCCCGCAGCGTCTGACCAATGCTCGGCATTGAATTCGTGCCTTTTTCGGTCAACGACCTCCCAGCCCTGCAAGCGCTGGTTCAGCTCAAGCACGCGGTTTATGTTTCGATCACGGTGCCCACGCGCCTTTTTGGCGGCCCGGCATAGCGTGGGACGGTGCCGGTTGGTTGTCGATATAGCCCTCGCGGTCGGCCCACATCCCGCCCAAAAGGCCCTCGCCGGACATGATCGGTTCAGCGCGACGCCTCTTCCACGGTGACAGGACGTGCAGTCTTCGATCCCGATTGACGAACGTTGCGGTAGGCCGATTGCAGCCGATTCCAGCGGTCGGGGCGTGCCCGCCATGGTCAGGCCGCGCGTCATGTGCAAGGGCCGATATTTTGGCCGGATTCTTCTCTCGAATCGTGGGACAGAAGTCGATGGTGTAGGCTTGCAGGATTGCGCGATTGGGTTCGGCGTTCAGCGCGTGGATGCCGCCTGCGGGTCGTGCCCAGCTAGAGCCTGCGCTATTCACCCAGTCAGCACCGAGCGCTTCGACTCAGGCACACGTCGTCCAGCCAAATCTTGGCCGAGCCGTGATAGGCAGCAGCGATGTGCCCAACAAGCCGCCTCCGATAACGACACTCCATGTAATGCGATTTCATAAGGTTGCGCTCCGGATTGTCTGGTGCCATCTTGGCAGGTCTGCGGGGGGACTTAGACCGAGGCCTCTGCGTCTAGACATAAGTGTCTAGGCGGGGGCAGATCCTTAGGCCGAACAGCCGGGACGCGGGCGATGGGCGTGAAAAAATACTGCCCGCGCCGTCTTCCCCGCACAGGGTGAGCGCCGTTCGACGCGTCAGGCGGGCAGGGCAGGATTGGGCGCATAATATGCCGCGCCCTCGTGTGCGAATCGGTGTCTTCCTGTGCGCGGCAGCGTCCGGCATGCGAGGGTCATGTGAAAGGCAAACGCCCTGCCATCACATCGGATAGCCCCAGGCGCTGCCAGCGCCTCTGCGCCAGCGGGCTTTTTAGGCCCTGTGCCCGTCGCCGCAGCTGTCTCGGCTCAGTCAATTGTTGGCGCGCGAACGGGATCGAAATGCGCGACCATATTGGCGCGCGAGAACCAGATCTTTTAACGCTGTCGGGTTTCTCGCCCACGGGCACGCGCGGTTCAGCACGAGGAACCGCCCGGTCTTGCGTGACCTCCAGCCCGTTCGATCATTCAGCCGGGGGCGTTGCGCGCAAGACCCCGCAACGCGGCGCGCAAACGCCGTTCCTTCCGGTCACCGCCTCAGCCAGTTCGATAACGCGCTTTCAACGTTCCGTGGAATACCCAAACGGCGGCGGGCCGCCACAATATCGTCTCGGACACCCAAACACATTGCTGTCACTCCAGACGCCTCGGTCGCTCTGGTGAGGCGCCCATTCAGGGGACCGCGGGCCGAGCTGGCGGTTGGCCGGCCAACAATGAAAGTGGCTTGGCCGCTGGCTTAGGTGGTGGTGGAGGAACTGATTGGCCTCCAGCTCGCGACTTCTGCGCCTCGCAGGCCATCGACCCGGCCCTTGATGCACGGCAGTTCGGTTTCAAACTCCTTCATCAGCCGGCGGCACGGTTCAGTTCGTCACTCAGAGGGGGTGATCCAGCGTCCAGGGCAGGCGTAGACTTGATTCATGGCCCCGCCTAGCCGCGAGCGGCCGGGCGGCCTTCCCAGCGGCGGCTCGGCGGCGGCGCGCTGATCTCCCACACGAGACACGCTCCTCGCAATTCGTGTGATAGCCAGCCCACGCCAAAGTGCGCCGGGCCCAAATTATAGACGTCCAGCAGGGTTAGGAAGAGAGGCCTGGTACGGCCCCACTTCGGCTAGGGACTGCAAATAACTGAACCTGGTCTCGACTCTGATAACATGGTGACCGGTCTTCCTCTTCGGGCAGTCCGAGAAGAGACGTTACCGCGCGTTGACAGCCGCGTGCAGTCACTCGCCTTCTGAGCTCGTAATAGGGCTCTGGCGCGTAGCGCGTCCATGTGTTCCGGCGCGTTGCCATAATGTCGACGCACCAAGCTGCCAGGCGCCAGCAGCATTTTCGGAAAAGGGCTCTCTCCCCATGGAGATCGCTCCTCACGCACACCCGGAGATTGGCGCAATTGGTGGCGCACGAAAGGGGCACATGTACCATCGTTCCCAGAGACGCCGCGGCTTGTGGCTGGAGGGACGCAGGTCATGGACCAAAGAACGCCGACACATTACGATACCTTAGGCAGGTGCCCAGCAGCCTGCGATGGTTTCAAACTGCGGCCCGTGTCGGCACTGCACGTGCGGTCGGCGAATGGCACCCCTCGCCGCGGCCTGTCCCTGAGCAGTCTCGCACTCACACGTAAGCGTCGTAGTGGCGTGTCGGTGGCCTGGCGCGCCCTGGCGACCCGCATTTCTGGGCGTGGGTGGTCCTCGCGATTTGCTACTCCGGCGCACCAGCGCCTCGTGGCCTTTGGCAGCTCGAATCTCAGAGCGGACCTCGGCGGCGGCACCTGGACGAGACTCCAGGCGTTACTCACATGCATACGGCCGGTCAAGCGAGTCCTCTGGCTGGACTCATCGGGCCGCGCCTGCTGTGCGGCGTCCGGCTGTGCCTACGCGCGACGGCTCGGGCACGGAGCCTGGTATGCCGTCGTGAGGTCTGGTTTACTACTCCACGCGTCGAGAGAATTCTCGGTGCGCGGCCAGCGCCCGGGCGCGTCGCAAACGCGACCCGTGTGGACGGCCGTCGCGCTGAGCAGCGCTTGATTCAGGCCAGCTAGCAGTGCGCAGCTGGCGTGCATCTGGCAGGCCAGTCCGCAGGGGACGCATGAGGGCCGAGTGGGGTGCTGGCTGCTGGAGATTGCTGCGGTGGCCTCTGCCTCGGGGCGCGCAGCTGGTCCTGTGGCGCCCGGTGTGATTCGGCTTGGCTCCCGTCGCGCGCAGAGGCGCGCGTGGAGCCACATCTTCAGAGTCGGCCGCCCTGTGTTGCCGCATGAGACTCTGAGAGAAGGAAGATGCGCGTCACTCTCCTAAGCACCTCGATGGCGTAGTGAGGCGCTCTGTAACGTCGGGCGCCACCTACGGACTACCGTGGGCCCTGTGTGGGTGTGCGGTCGGCCTGCGTGGCAAAGACACCATGACCTCAAAGCGACGAGAGGTGCGCGCGTCTGTGAAGTACAAATGCGGATGCGCGCGCCGGCACACACTACGCCGGCCTAACGCGGCTTAGGCGGCGGGCCGTGCTTCGCGATCAGAGCATAGCGAGCCCTGTTGGTTGCTGGCTGGTGCGCGCCTTCAACGCTCGGTCGGTGGCCAGAAGCCCTCGCTCTCCCAGGGCTTGGCAATCAAGAGCGACCACCGGGATGCGGCGGAGTCCTGAGCGTCGGCGCTCGGTGCGCCCGTTAGCCGCCACCGTAGCCTTGGTGGGCTATGCTGCCTGGCTACGCCACAACTGATCACCACCAGTCCGGCACGGAGAGTACACACAACCCGCGATGGCCGTCGCGAGCACAGCCGGCCGGACGCACGAGACAAGTGAGCGATTCTACTCGCGTCTCTCGGCAGACGCCCCTGGGCATGGAGCCTGCCTTGATACACCGCGTCGTCTATCTGCCCAGGGCACGAGCCTGGGCGGTCCTCGGTGATACCACGCCTCAGCATCGCGCCCTGCGTCGCAGGGCCGCTGTGCAAATGCCTCGGACCCGAAGGAAGCGCACTCTTCATATATGCGAGCGCTGCACGCCGAGCTGCCACCAGAGAGCAGAGTGCCAGCAAAGCCCAGCGCGCAAGACAAGCCTACCACGCGATACCCGGCGCCTTCCTGCCGCCGAACCCCGCGTGGCGCCAACGGCTCGGTGCCCCGCGTCGCGCCGGCGGTTGACTCCCTGGAGCTTCTGCGACAGTGCTCTACGCGGAGCTGGTGCTGCACTTCACGAACACTTGGCGAGCTCACTAACAAGGGCGACTGCTCCGCTCGCGACTGACTGGCACCGCCGCGGCATGCGCCTATGACTGTCTGTGTCTTTGAGACGCGCGCCAAGCGGGGATGCTGGGTGATGCAGCGTGAATCGCTCGGCTGGAGTGGCCCAGGCGGCCTGGCGTAGAGGTTCTACCCCGTCCATCGGGCACCCAGTCTTTCGATAATCACCGGTCGCCGGTGCGGCGGCGCACGCCTGCGGAGCGGAGGAGTCGTTCCGTGCGCATAGGCAGGCTCCGGCCACGGCGAAGCACCACCCGCAGCATTCGCAGACTGCAAACAGCCATCCAGCCGACCTACTCTCCGAGAGCCACGAAAGGCGCATGAGTCGGCCAATCGGGCGAGCGCAATGCGTCGCGGCTCAGAGCCAGGTTCGTGCGGCGCACCAAGAGCGCTGCGCCACCAGGAGATGACACCCGGTCACCGTTGGTGAGCTCGATGTGTCCGACGACAGCGGAGACAGATACATCGAAACACATGCAGCCTCTCTGCCACCGGTTCACTGGGCAGCAGGCGAGATATTATCGGCGCACGGGCCACTCGTCGTGCAGCGATTAACAGCATGGCACCAAAAACCAGCGGGTGAGCACGCGCGATCAGTCTCATGATCTGCCCAATACGTAGGGGCACAGCATAGGTCTAGGCGCGCTCGGCTCGCCCCGGACCGCGCGAGGTACGCGGGGCCTCGCGCAACCAGCGGTGCAGACGTGCTTGCGACGCAGGCTGGCTGCCGATCAAGCTGGGCGAGGTGCGCGTCCGACCACTCGGACATCCCTCCCTGCACGCGTCGGCTCCAGACCCACAAGTGCTGGCCGACTCGGGCGATGCGTGTGCAAAGGCACGTGGGCAGCTTGGAGCTCGGGCAGCGGCGAGGCGCTGATGCGTGTGGCGCCGCCCTCACTTCGCAAGCTCGACTTCGACACCTAGCGCGCTCTACATACCGCCTCGCCCAGTGGTGGCCATTATAGAAGGTCGCAAGCGCAGCAGATCGGTGCGCGGGCCACCCGCAACGCCGCCACGCTGCTAGCGTGCCGCAGTGGATCTTTTAGACGCCGCGACTCGCCGCTGGCCGTTGCCGCGGGGCCCCCCGGAGCACCACACGGCTCGAGGATTGCCAGCTTCCCTCCTAGCCACCGAGATGCGGGTTCAGGTGCCTGGCATAGACAGTGCCGCGGGTCTCAGCCACCGACCAGCCGGGTCCACGACGGACGACGGAAGCCCTGCTGTGTGCAGAGACCTGGCCCTGCTGGCCGGGCGTGGCCCGGGTGTCTGTACTCGTCGGCAACCGTGTCCCCCAGGTCCGACGGCCCTTCGCGACGCAACGCGGTCGTGTGATGACGCACGCGCGAGCGCGCGGCGCGTGCCCAGCAGCGTGGTGTGCCTCCGACCCTGTCTGTGGCGGCTCCCTTACGCCTACACGACCACGGGCGTGGGCCGACTGCTCTCAGAGCGGCCCATAGTCCACCGGCCATTCACGCGTGCTGCGGCGCCAGAACGCCCGGTGGCGGCTCGCGGCTGCTGGAGGCCGGCGCGCGCTCGGAGCACAAATCCCAGTCGCGCCGCCAGGATCCCATTGCCGTGGCGCCCAAGGCGGTCCGGCCAGGGCACGGCTCACAGAGCACAGCCAGGCACCGCGCCTGTGGGCTGTCGCGACGACCTCGTGCGCCCGTAACTTCCCTCTCAGAGTATTGACCGATCGCGAGCGCAGTCACCCGCGAGCCTGCGCGGAGAGGGCTGTCTCTCGCGTCTTCGCGCTGGAGCGCTCGGACGGCAATTCGCAGAGCGGGTGACCCACGGCAATCTCGCGCAGAGGTCAGCCGGCGACCGCACGACCAGTGATGAGCCGAGCCACTAGTAGGCCCCGCCGGACGGCTGCCGATCGCGCACACTCGAGGTCTTCGGGTGCTAGTGTCGCTTGGTGAGGCTCGTGCGCCCTGCTGATCCGCACACCCCGCCGGGAATTCCGCGATCTTGACCACTCGGCTGACTGGACGCCCAAGTGCCGTCCCGCCTAGGGGGGCAGCGCGCGAGCCGCGGCTCGCGCAGCTGGTCACAGAGACACCAGGAGCCCTAGTGCAGCCCCCTCGCCCAAGCAAGCGCCTACCACTAGGCGCCAGCGCCTCCTCACTTGGCCGACCGCCGCACACTGAGGGTCCGCAATGAACGAAGCCGCGGTGTGTGCACTGGGACTGCGATGCGCGCGGCCCGCGCTCGGCGAGCCCTGCGCGCAGCATGCGCGGCGCCGGCAGCTTATATAGCCCGATCCAGGAAGGCATCGCACAACGGAATGGCTGGTGCGGCTGGCCACCAGCCGCTTTTGCTCTCCAGGCCTGCTTGGTGCCCACTGATCGGCCTGCTTTCAGCTGCGCCTGCGGTCCAGGCGAGCGCCACCGCGCCGTCCCTGCGCGCCCTGATCGCCGCTGACCCTGTTACCCCTGAAGCCCGGCACGGGTCGCACTGCCATGCTCGATGGCGTCCAAACTGCTGGCCATGGTTGCCTGCTCTCGGGTTGGGCCTTTGCTGGCGTGGCCCAGCGGCGGCGAGCCAAAGCCGTGGGCTGATCGCCGGTGGGTTCATCGCAGGAACTTCCGCCAGTGGCCTGCTGCTGCACTCAGAAGCGCCGGTCGTTGCTGGCCCTGGTGCTGGCCAGCGCGCTTGCTGCTGCGCCTGCTTGACCGCGATCTTCGCGCGGGTCTGTTCGACTGGGCCTAGGCTTGGCCGCCTGGCGCTGGGCCTGGCCCCTGGCCTGGCCTGGCCGACGGTGGCATGCTGCTGCAGCGCGGTGGATCAGGAGCCCTAAGGTGAATGTGGCGGCGGCCAGTGGGACTCTCGCGCCTCAACCACGTTCTGTGGAGAGCCACAGCGGCGGGCGATCGAAGGCCCTTGCTGAGGTGCTGGAGGGCGGCTGGCCCTGGTTGCCGCTTGTTGGCCCCTTCGCGCAGGCTGGCCCTGGCCTGGCGGCAGCGGGCGAACGGGCGGGTCGTCTGGAAGCCGTTGGGTTGGCCTGGCCACCGCCTGGATTGGTTGTTTGCCGTTCCAAAGCCATGCTTGCCCTGGTACCAAGCCTGCTGCTCTGGCCACCGTTTCTGCCTGCGTCTGCGCCACCTGGGTCTCGCCTTCGATTCTCTCCTTGGAAGGTCACAGGGTTCTGCGTCGTCTTGCCCTGTCTGACGGGCTTGCTGGGCCTTGGTTCCTTCTGGCCACTTCGCTGCTGATTCTCCCTAGCCGCCCCAGCCTTCTGCCCGGGCTCGGGGCCTATCGGTTTCCTTGCCCTTTCCACAGGCCTGGGCCTGCAACGGCGAAGCCGCTGCTGCTGGTTCAGGCCTTCCAAGCGGCTCGCCGCCGGCAGGGCTGATGCTGCTTGCCGCCGGCTTGGTGTTGTTTCGGCTGCTGCTTTGCTGTTTATCAGCCCCGCTCTGGATTCTGGGCAGGAGTTGAATGAGCACTGGTCGGTGTTGCCGGCCGCAGAGCTGGCCAGAAGCGCGGCCGCCGCCTGGTGACGCCCAACCCTTGGAGATTTTCATGGAGGGGAAAAGCGGCCAGAAGGCCAAGCCTGCGCTGGTATGCGCCGGGCAGGGCGATCAGCGTTACGAAGCAAGCCGAGTGGGGCCATCCCCGCCGATTTTCCTGCTGATTCGTTCAGGAAGCCCAGCGGGCTTGCCAGCCGCGCCTGCTGACGACGCACCCCTTTGCCGACTTGAGGCCGTTCCGATCAGAGCTGGCAAAAGCGTTTGGCGCTTGTTCCACCAAGGCCCCGGATTTCTGAGAATTTGAAGCTCTTGAAAGGTTATGAAAGCGCAGCCCTTGAGGCGACAGCCAAACGCACTGTGCTGTTGGCTGCCGCCGCTATTTGCCCGTGGTTGGGCTGCTGCTTGATGTGGCGGGCGGTCATCCAGGTTGCTGACGGCCTCCTACGACCAGGGCATTTTTCTGCAGGTTGCTCTGGAGCGCCTGCAGGGCCACCCGTTTGAAAGCACGCTCTCCTCCCAGCTCTCCCACCAACGTTGATCCATGCACGTGAGAGCTTGCCCGGCCGTGGAGGTATCACCGGCTCTGGCCAGGCACTTCACGGCCGATCCTGCTTGCTCTTGGTTCGCCGCTGGTGGGTTCGGTGTTTGGGCATCTGGGCCCTTCCCCTGCGTGCAGGTGGGGTTGATCACCGCCGCCGGGCTGGTGCTGGCATCGCGCCTTGGCACGCAACACGCTTGTGGATCCCGTCTGGCGGCCTTCGGTGGCCTGCAGCTTCTACGGCCGCCAATGCGGTGATCGGGCCCACCTGGGGCAACTTCACCGGATCTCTGACCAAAACTCCCCCTGGCCCTTTTTCCTGTTTGATGCTTGGGGCTACAGCGGCAGCGCTGGTGGGTTTGGTGGCCGTCGGCCGCTGGTTTGCCCCTGCCGC
>Ga0163217_1111121_pt1 | contig 12051 bp, 10 predicted proteins | sample SynspAceP_FD_185933 | JGI IMG/M metagenome (GOLD analysis project Ga0163217, IMG submission 185933) | Saline lake microbial communities from Ace Lake in Antarctica - Synechococcus sp. Ace-P (PacBio error correction) | ecosystem: Environmental > Aquatic > Non-marine Saline and Alkaline > Saline ... | reverse complement strand
CCGAAACACAAAGCCCACTTATTTAATGGTCACAGCCGGAAACATCGGATTGAAATGTCATGGGCGCCATCGAATTATCAGCCTGACGGCTACATACGAAAAAACCCTTCTCTTCAAGCGGTTTTACAAAGACGCCTCGTAAATTATTAGAAACACAAGAAAAATTGCATGACGTAAATGTTGCGCTTGATTCAAATAATTACGAAGAAGCGATAGCCGCCCGCTAAACGAGTAATAAAAAAAACACCCTTCTCTAATTGGTAATGTGAACAGTCATAGGCGAAAGGCCTGCTAAGAGATAAAAGAATACAAGAAAAGCACTGCTTTATTAATAGACATGAAAAAGTCGAAATAATGCCTTGGGCATGTTTGGCAAAGCCAAAATCCTTTTAGATAGATTATTTTTATGGTGGAATATGAAAGAGCAGAAACCAAAATTTTCAGGCATTCAATGTTTGATAACCGTTCTTTGTCAGTGCCTATGATGGTGCCAAAATTCAAATCATTCAGGGGGAAAACCTGAGGAAAGCCCAATCGACTCTAGTGGAAGCGATGGGAAATCAACCTAAAAATATCTTTCGCCCAAATCGAGTTAGTTAAAAATCAGTTTTATCGTAAAATGATCCGTCACCGCTGAAATGGCTTACGAGAGCGGTTTTTTTGGCTAAATATTCTTGTTACAAAAACGACGTGCTGAAGTCTATCTAAAACACTTGGAATCCCTCGCTAGAATAGCGGAAAGTGGCCCATACTCCACGACAAAAAGACAAACTTGAAAGCACTCTTAAGGAAAGTCCATTGAATCATTGTTGATGATATGGAGAATAAAAGCCAAATCTTATAGTTATGAAATAGACATTAATATTAGCAGAAAAAAACCACATTGGCATCCAAAGAAAAAATTCGAAGTTGTGCTTAGTGAAGCGGCGTCAGCGGGTATTAACGACACCCGCCAACAAAAAACAAAAGCTTGCCTATAGCAACGCTTTTGGAGGCTAGAGATGAAAAAATTGAAATTATTAGTAACATTCTTGCCAGTGCAATAACACGAAAGTAAAAATCAAGTGGGCACCCTTGCTTTATCAGCTAACAGGGTCTGAAAGACACAACAGACGAGTAATGACCCAAACCAAACTAAATCGATTGATAGAAGAGTCGCTTAAAAATTAAACGACGAAATGTTGAGTATCTCTACCTCTTAGGTTGCGTCAATGGTTATGATCTCCACGTTGATATTTTTCGATCGTAGAGTTTTTAGATTGATCAAGTATTTCGCTTTACAACCGTTCTGCCAATGCAAAAAACCTAGTGCTAGACTACCATGCGATACCAACCTAACGGGTTAACATTTGATGAGCGATTAATGACGGCGGTCGTTAGTACGGCTGTTTAATGCTTTTCGTTTGCCAAAATCAAAAATTAATTCTCAGTGCAAGACGAGAAAATGAGTTTCTAGTTAATTTCTGTAGAAGACGATGAAAGCTTTATGCTTAAGAGGAGCAAGCAGAAGATATCTTTGAAGTTAACACGGCTTAGGAATTGTATTTTGCTGAATTATCAGCCTCAGCGCACGTTGTTGATGAGGTGTGTGGCTTTATAAAAAAAAGAACTCTTTCTTTAACTACTTGTGGTGCAAGCCTTTACCGTCTACCTCCCTCACCTGCCAAAGAATTCATCCGTTAGAACAGTAGTTTAAGCGGGAATGTTTTTTAGCTATTTGCGACAACAATTTCAGCCTGTTCAATGTGCTGCCTTCAAAATAGTCGAGTGAGCCTGTGTTTTTTATGACATCAAGTAAGCGAAGCAAAAAGCTTCGTGCTGATCCTGACTTTTTGATCGATTAGCCCAAAGGACCCTATTGGAAAGCCAGATAGCGAAACAAGCCTGTTTATTTAATCCCTCCACGACTCTTATGGAGTGTCGGTCTATTGGCCGCTTGATTACAAAGCATTATGAAAAACTTGCCAGGTAAGCTCCTCTCGTCCCAAAAATGTAAAATTTCTCATGGCCTAACGAAAAGAAAGCTCTCGCTTCCTTTAACATTCTTTCTTGAATATTATCAAAGACGCCATTTCAAACAAAAGATATTCTAGTTCAGCCCGCATTTTAAAATAAAGTCCTCCGCCTCTTTCAATTAAGATCGGGAATCATCACAACCCGCATTACCGTGACAACCAAGCCAGCCTCGGCTCTTTAATGATAGAAGCGCATCTTCTAACGGTATTCGACTCACACCATAACGCACTGACAGTTCCGCTTGACGAAGAGGCACTCCTCTGGAAGTTCGCCATTCATATATGTGTCCTTAATTTCTGGGGTAATATCCACTAAAGCAATACCTTTACTGAGTTAATATTTGACTTAGAAGACATAGAACACCAAATAAAATCCCCCCAAAAAGCCGACGCGATACCACCAAATAAAACACCCGAAGACAGGTGACTAAAAACGTGACCAATGCCGCTTCTCGATTAGAGTCATCCCCATGGCATTTTTTTAAATTCATTCCCCAATAGTTCCCATAAGCAATACCAAGCTAAATCCGCATCATAGTTGCAGGAAAAAACCGAGAATAACCGCCACGTACTGGACGTACCAGCCAAGGCCCGCCAACAAATAGAAGAATAACCGGCTGATTAGCCCTGCAATAGTAACGTCGTTTAGGGTCTTTATGACATCATCACCAGAAACAAATTGCCGGCGTGATCGCCGCTAAATTGAAAGGCAAAACCACCCAAAGGCGCTTAACAAATGACGGTAAAGCAGTTCCAGCTAATTGAGAGGAGGAAACTGGCGTTTGATAGCCATGCGTGCGCATGACTGCGACACCAGGCTATTTTGAGACGTCATAGGTCACAATATACAAAGGCACTCCGAATGCCGACAGCGCCGCTAATATTCCATTCAGCCAACCCAAATAAAACCAATGCTCAACAGGAATTACTAGACATAAGCTGACCAATGCTGACCTTCCAAGCACAAGCGCAAACACCTGCCACCAATACAAAACGCACAGCCCCATAAACGAGGATAAAGTCGCGTTGCCACCAAATAATGACCAACATAACACCGACAAGAAAAACATCACTCCATCATGGCGTCCAAAAATAGAAAAATGGCCACATGATATGTTCGGAGAATGAAGATAGCCAACCGACAGAACTCCTACTGGAAAACCCCATTACAGCATCAGGTCCGACGCAAGCAACGAGTTCCGCTGCTCAACAAATACCACAGCATAGAACGAGAAAAGACAAAAACGCTCCCCGAGCAATCTTGTTTGCTCAGTGTGCGGCTCCATCGATCGAGGCAAATCACAAAGGTTGATGCGCCATGTGGGCCGGCGCTCGTGATCTGTGATTCCACGATTGCCGGCTCCGCGATCGCCATCTCCGCCACGGATGCCGTTGAAGCGTGAAGCCGGTAATCGGTGTAGGCCCGCCCAGGATCCGGCCGCAGCTCCGTCTGTGTTACCCTTCAATCGCCTGTTGACTGTATCAAACAAACCTGAGCACATCCTGTCAAACAAGGCACAGCACCTCGTTCCTGCGCCCCCCCGAAAGAAAAAGATAAACGACGAGCTCTCAGAATCGATGGCCTTTTTCAGCGTAACAGGTCAACATTCGCAAACCAGAGCTAAATAGCGTAGATGGTTGGTGCTAGCAATGCGTTGGCGATCACGACCCAGCAGCCCTTACACCGCAGCGGGGCACGCCCGCGGCCACTAGTAAGTCGGTCAGACCCATTGGTGGAACCCTTGGGCACAAGGGGCACCCCTGTTTGCGGCCTCGCGGACCATAACGCTTCTCTGGAAATGCTGCTGGCCGCATGGACCTTCAGGAGTTTCGAAAGCGCCTTATCCTGCCAGCGCCCCGGCCGGCCGAGTGGATGACAAGTGGTGGATTCGCGATCCTATCTTGGGCCTACCTCACGAGGGCGGCTCTTTGGGCTCTTTCGCCATGGCGTTCGGCATCCGAGTCGGTGACCTATAAGGAAATGGGCACGACCGGTAAAAAACAAGCCGAGAGGCGACCAATTTCGCGACCGTCAGGGTGCAGATCGCCCCCCGCCCTCGACCCCGTCGAGCACCGGCGGCCTCGCGGAGACCATGACTGGTGGGCAAGGAAGGTCAACTGGCTGGGATTCGCCGTCACCACCAGCGCGATTCTCCCGCGGGCGGTCGGAGCACCAATGCGGCGTTGGATTAGCAGAGCCCCGCCATACCTAAGGTGTTTCTGTGCTTCCCATCACGATCTCACTGAGCACGTCAATCCCAACGAAACGGTGCGTATTCGTGCCCCGCATGTTAGGCCCCAGCCGGTGTGACTGTACATCAAGCCGTGCCGATCGTATCAGCACCACCTCCTCTCCAGCATTCACTGTTTCTGTCGGCGGCTGTGGACAGAGACATATCGCGATGCTCCCAGCAGGACTGTGTTCAGCTGAACTCGGGCGCTCGACAAACGTGACATCGTAGAGGTCGCCTCACGGTAAGCGGGATCCACCTCTCTCCTATCTCGCATATACCAAGAAACCCTGGCGGGAAAAGCCAAGTAGACCTGGCGGCTACGACCTCGCGTTCATCTCGCACTGCACACACTGGAACACTGGTTGAATATTTTAGACAACCTTATGCCCGTTCATGTTTGAAGGCCATTACAACCTTTTATAGCTTCACCACGTTCATTTTCAGATGAGTACTCACTAATATATTTCAAAAATTAAATTGTGCGTTTGGTATACCCCATTGGCTTTTTATTTGGTGAGCCCCGATTGTTTGCTCTCCTCAGGCCATAGGGTTCATGGCTTGTCCTATGCTTTACACATATGGAATCCTCTCCAAAGCTCGATAGTACCAAAGAGCAGTGAACCCCGCGAGATTTACCCGGTGCGACCCCATTGGTGGTTGCCGGTGCCCCAGTGCTCTACCAAAGTAACTGACGTGGTCACCGAGATATTGTCCTTCATGAGATATAACGTGCCGAACTTGACCCAGAGATCTGATGTGTTAAGAACGTGTCCCACCTATAGAGCAGGTATAACACAGAAACCATGGTCAGCTATCCCAAACCGAAACTTTGTAACCAAACTATCCCGAAGACTGGTCATCGGCCACTCTTTCGCAAGGCACACCAGAAGACCCTCGAACCTGATGCGAACAACATCCGGCACCTCGTTATTAGTGGTGCCCTCCCACCTATCATGTCACGCCGCTGCGGTCGGAATCGAAACGCTAAGACACGACAGCAAAAGAACAGGGCAATGATGGTAGTCTGCAGCTACGAGTCTGAAGTAACAGCCCAATAACATGAGGACATGGCAATAAGGTTCACTATCTACAGACAATCACTCTGCTGCGGAAGAAGCGGACGGAGAAATTAAAGACTCGCCCTTACGTGTAACAAGCCATTCATGCACTAAGACGCCATGGGGCAATATAAGAGGCGTCGCGCATCGCAGACGCGGCCATTATGACCTTACAAGGTGCCACAACCGTCGCCACCATATAGCGTACTGCTCCGCGCCCTGAGTCATAACCAACACTCCAGCCGTCGAAAGGACCCACGAGGGAGATGGATTAAAATCATTTGTATAAAGACTAGCCACAAGCTGAGGTTACTCTGACCGTTTGAGCCTTTATGCTAGTTGTATATACGCGGCCTACAGCGACATAAAGAGCTCGTAACCCGTGGCCCAAAGAAACAATAAAGCAGGGTCTGACCGGCTTGGCACACAAAATTGCCGTGGGGGCATCCCACCTTCCCGGAGACACACAAGCAAGATAGAGGGCACCAACAATGACGAAGAGCACGCATGCGCCTCGCGGCACCACAATGGCGATACTACACCGTGCATTAGATTCAGAGCTTCTACCATTCCACCAAAGCCGACTTTAAATACGTTCAAAATGAGGATGGCGCATATCGATCCCCGGCCTGGGAGCGAGGCGCTCAAGGGGGCTGTCGGGCGACGCCGAGAATCCAGATTGCTCACACGCTGCAGAACAAGTTCCGTTAAGAAACGATCTGAACGCTATTTAGTGGACAGTGTTTGGGTGTCATTTTTACGCTGGGTCGAACTCCACGTCCATGAAGACGCCATCTGCTGTGCACTGACTCCAGGTCGGATGAATACGTCATTTGTCACGGCTAAAAATAGGGCGCGCGTCGTAGTAAGCGCGCCTTTGGCGTCCGCAGCTTCTCTAATTACCTATAGTAACACCGATTCGTGTGTCGTGTGAGACGCTTCCATTGACTATTGCGAGAATAATGCCGGCAGCCTTGTTTCTCAATAGTCAACAGCATTTGCTAGACGGCTCCTTGGGTACCTCTTCTTTGTCTCGGGGTTGACCCGAACGAATTAAAAAGGATATACTTCTGCCTCACTTCCTCGCAATCCTTACCGACCAAATCATGCGCCCCTTTAAATCAAAGAGAAGGCGAGCGGAGCACACTCGATCGCTGCTTTCCGCCAGTTCTTCAGTAGCGAGAGCAATTGGAGTACATTTCATGGGCCGGCCTTGGCTTTTGATTACCAACAACATACGTAAACACCCGTTTCCGGTTCTTTTCACACACGACTTTACGAATGTAACATCCAAGACACTCATTACTAATTTCAGGTTCACCGGGTCTAAAAGCGCTGATGCCTTTGGGTTGGCATTCGTCGGCGAGTAAGGGTAAAATATGAGGGTTTCTCGCTAAAGAAAAAGGTGCCCCACGAGGCTAATACCCACTCGTTTGTTTCCCTTGAACCACCTGGACTAATGAATCCGGCTTTGGATGCATACCCAATACCCCCGCTTCGGCGTTATCAGGCCGCATAGGGAAAGACAACCAACTTTGCTGCTTATTTGTAGTAGTTTTTTCTGCAAAATTCCCGAACCTCCAGCGCTTCTGGGCGCCGTGAGAACACCTTTTTTACAACGTCTCATGTGGCTCGCTCGTCCTGTTTTTTATATTGGGTTGGCGCTCTCACTGCTGTAAACATATGAGACCGGGAGATACCGGCAAATGTAAAAGATCGTTCTGTTCCCTGAAATTGGACCACCGACGCATGTCCTAAGCGCGTAAGGGTTGTAGCCCCACAATAAAACGCCCCGGCAATGTTCTTATGCCACAGACCTCTCGCCGTAACCAAAACTCCCTATGGTTCTCGGTGGTTCTGGACGCGGTCAAGACTCCACTTGACCGTTCCCGGCCAAGCGCATATGCCAAAGTGAGCATCACCTGGCTAGCGTTGATGGATGGTACAACCATGCCATCGGATGAGCCACTGTTCTAGATGGTCAAAATGCAAAATTAGCGCGAATTAGCCCCATCCAAGGATTTGAGTTATGCAATTTAAGTCTTTACTTTTAGCCCGAACCAGCTTGGTCCGATGGATTGCGCGAGCGACTTAACATTCTCGTTTTCTTTTTCCAACCTTAAGAGTTCAAAAATCACTTAAAAATGTCGTTTTGTCATCCAAAGTGCAAATTCCTCCTTGTTTGAATCGCACTCCGTTTGATACCGAGGCAATAATTGGCGTACTCATTCCTAAACTAAAAAATCCTTCTTTTGGAAAGCGTCTTTCACCCTGATGGAGCATACGTAGGGCTCCCTATTTTGTCTAAGCCAGAGGACTACAGGCACCGAGAGCGACTAACAACCCACCGATGGGAATTTTTAGCCCAGAGCGCACCAGGGTAAAAGCACGGAGACGGAATCCCTACTTTGCGGCTTCTATGGCGCCCGGAAGGTTTTTCTTAAGGCGCCGGAGGTACCTAATTAATCTTGGTGCCGGATCGCTGCAAAATGGTATGCAAAACAATTGATCATAGGTCGGCAGCGAACCAGGCGCACCAGAACATAAGTGGCCTCAAAGAGCGTCCAGCTTTCTTTGCTCATTTCAAACATGGGCTGCGAAATGATCGTCTTCGCACTTCCCTGTTTCCGCCCCGAGTGCCATTGCGGTTCCTTGTCAACTTCCCGGGGGGTTCTAGGATAGTCACCTACCCCGCGATCACACTATGTGCCACGTGTACAGACCCAGTGGTCGTACATGATAGCTTTTAGCAGGCCCATGAACGCACAACGACCCGGGAATATTACTTTTGAAGCGACCTCGCATAACACATAGTTGTCAAAGGTTACGAGCTAGGCGGTCCTCTCCGCCCAAGCGGGGACTTGCGTCCCCACTTTTGGGCCCTTTTTCTAAATGCCATCAATACCACTAACGGAAACCATTCCTCCTTCTTGGCATATTAATAAAGCTAGCATCCCCATCCGCCTGACCTCATTGCCTACAGGACGGCCAGAGGCATGAAGAGATAATTATTTTTTTACCCACTGCGTCTGTCTCGCAAGTGGCCGCTTACATACTCCGATCCCTAAAATGTCTAAATCGCATTACGTAATAAAGAGAAGAAAGAAAAGTCCTGCACGCAGGAAAAGGGCCGTACTACGAAATGAAATTCAAACAGGCCCCAATAAAAAGGTCGTAATACGCTAATGTCGGTTATTGTTACGACCGCTGTCATCCACAAGTAAGGCAACCACCAACCCATCACAATTGCAAAAAATACTACCCAGGCAATGTGCGCCCCGCCACGGAGTAAGGCACTTTTGCCGCTGACAAAATCATGGAGTCACGTGTACTATTGATTATAGAAACACCGAACAAGGAGTCAGCAAACTGCAAACCCATGTCGATTGAGGAGTCTGTCGAAGCCCTCGCATCCGAAGCCGGAACCAACCCTAATTAAAACGTCTGTTACTAAAGGGCCCTGTGAGTGTCTTCCATTAAAACGCCTTCTAATTATATATAAGAGGTATAGAGGTGAGAGAAGTGTGAGGCCATATAAACAAAGTAGGCAAAATAAACAAACAACGTATCCACGCAAAACACCCTCCCAACCTGTGAGTATAACATGGGTTGATTGCGGCTAAAGCATTTTGGCTTGTAAGGTCGGCATGATAAATCTGAGCCACACTAACGGGTAATCAGAGGAAGTTACTGTAATACTCGAGATTGGCCGGCTTGTGGCACTAATTACACAGTATGGCCCATAAAGTTACCAAAGCACCCGACAAAGCGTCGAAAAATCAGTTCATCTGAACACTCCAAAAGTGCGCTCCCGGAGCACATGAGTGATTGCGCCACAGTCGTTGAGAAGCTGATGACGTCGAAACTTTAGAGGCAAATTCGGGAGGTTCATACTTGCCCTGTTTGGACTGATGATATCTGCGCCCTGACGAACGACTTCTGTACCATAAGCACCCAATAATTTAAGCCCAGGCAAACGACAGCCGCTGCTCCCATCTGCATACAATGTTGCGTTAGTAAGCCAAAAAAAAAAAATGGACATAACACAAAATAACTCAATACAACTGAACGTAGTGCGATGTTACGCCACCACGAAATAAATCTCGAGATGTGGTAGAGGCATATTGGCAAGATTGTTTGAAGGGTTGCTGCGAAGCTCCGTAAAAGGACGAATCTATCCGTAGAGTACTAGTAGAAGGCCAATCTACATATGATGAGGAAACCTAGAAGGGCAAATGCCATTGCCACGCAATTTCTTATCCATTGTTGCAAACGGCCCCCTGGGGGAGTATCGGAAGCAGAGTGTGTCCCTATCGAGAAATGATCCCCGTATATGTGAGGTTCTAATTCCCAGGAAAAATGAAATATGTGTATTGACACGAGTTTTGCCAGGCAGTCATGTCCCACCTAGGAGAAGTTATGCCCTTAGCCGAACCTGCATGTCAGTGGCCGAATTCTTATCCATGGCAATATGCTCTTTAGTGATCAATAAAGCCCTATTCAACTCGGTGTTAAAAGCGTTCACGCAAGTTGCAGAAGAAGTATCTGACGGACGGAAACCGAACACCATCCGTATTAGCCTTCAATGGGGAAATTTTAGGACTCCAAGGTGTGCCAGTCATTAAAGGCTGTAAAAGGTTGCTGCACTAAGATTGCCAACGCTGTATTACATTTGCTTCCTTTTGTTGAGCCAACGGATGCCCATTAGTTAAGCTCGACTACTCGCATAATACGCGTCATTCAACCTGTACGATTTTGATTTAAAAAGCGCAGCTAAACACAGTTTTTAGTGGTTATAAGTATCTCGAACTAACCGGCCGTTAGGGAAATTCACGACCTCTTTGCTGAATGATTCAATACCTAAGTCACACGGAGCATAACCGTACTCTACGAGATAAGTCCAGACATCACGTCCTGAAATTTACACGAACTTAAAGGCGCTGGCTCACTTATTGAGGATAAGTTCCGTAACACAAGGTAATTAGTATTCATAGTCGTCCAGAAGGTATGCGCCCCGAATCCTTCTCGTTTTAATCCACCAACAAGCCTTTTTTTTCACCAATACTATAGGTTGGTTGGCAGAGATTATGGTATGAACAAACTTTGCTCCAGAACCAACGTTTCTGGCGGCCAATGTACAATACCCGCCCTGCGCGGGCCAAAATGCACATTCATAGTATGACAGCTGGAACCGAGGGCGTCTCAATAATGAGCCTGATGAGTCAAGGCATACACCAAATTCGTCAGTGCCCACCTAACCACCTTCTACATTATCCACACCCAATAGTCCCATTTTATAAGCACTATGTAAAACCGACACCTCCCCGATGTATCTAGGGCGCAAATTACCAGCAGGCTTTCACCATCAGGAGGTCGTTATATCATGAATCGTGCTACTTTCGCAATTGGCAACATCAATCCCTTTGAGTATCAATCCCCACCGGTGTTTACAGCCTCACTTTTTTTATCTTGAATCTAATGTCATTTTGGCAGCTACACGGATACCAGAGAAAATAGCCATTGAGAAACTAATTAGAGATATAATGTATTTGCGAATCTGGTGTTTTTGTGAATTCATAAATAAAGCCTCATGTTTGTTAGGCAAAAACATGTGCACGCGGCGCCGCACAGAATATAGATCGATAGCCAGAAAGCTGTCATATTGCGACCACGTAAATTAAACAATATCGCACACCCTTAAAGGATTTATCAAGGAACTATTTTTAGTGATCCATGTATTCATTGGTTTACTCTTATCTAACTTATAATCTCCCATTACATTGCGATTAAAAACAAGAGGACTAGAAGTAGAGGTATCCAGCATTTGAAAAAATAGGAACATCCGCACTGAAGGCTGAACGCTTATCTTGCATTCCCCGCATAAACCCCAGCGCTCAGATAAAACAATTCAACAGTGTCCTAGTGCTTTGTTTGACTAGTTGAATATGGCTTATAGCCGTACTTTAACCGGCATATAATCCGGCCAGTATGAGTATTGGGCTACCTGTACTTAGCAGGTAAACGGGCTCCTAAAACTTATGGGCCCGATACACCTTCGATCAAGCATTTGATGGACGCTTTTCTTTTTTATGTGCTTCTAATTCACTTAGAATGCTCGTTGCCAATTTCCGGCAGGGAGTTATATTCGCGAAACTAACTCGTGTTAACAAATATTGAGAGATTTTTTGGGTATATTGCCGTACCATAATCGTCTATCCGTTATATCAAAACAAATGGAAAGAAATCTGCAGCATCGTCAAATATTGATAAGCAGGCTCAAGTACATGCGATAGTCCTAAAAAGAAGATGACCCACCTTACCTCTAAAAGCCATTAATCTTCCATATGTACCCAAACGCTGTGCTTCTCTAGGGCAACGCTTCCAACCCTTATCCATAGAGCATTAAGGGATAGATATTGCAGTGTGCTTGCGCTCCCTGCTTGACTTGCAGGCCAGCTCACTGTGAACGATGGGCTGGCCCCAGAACTTTAGAAGTGGACGAATGTGTTAAGAAAATTAGTCTCCGACTGGCCAACTGTCTGCTTCCCATTAAAAATTCGATTTCCTACTGCATTGCCGCGATTTGTACACCACGTAATCAGCAATGGTGGCTGTGCCCTGGCGTGCGGCACCACTCATTCCCTATGTCTGCTCTACTAAATCACAGTCCGACCTTCATATTGAACAGCCCTTGACCAGTACATCACCGGAAACTAGATGTCCTAGGCATACTGTCGTCCCGTG
>Ga0163217_1085958_pt1 | contig 12051 bp, 12 predicted proteins | sample SynspAceP_FD_185933 | JGI IMG/M metagenome (GOLD analysis project Ga0163217, IMG submission 185933) | Saline lake microbial communities from Ace Lake in Antarctica - Synechococcus sp. Ace-P (PacBio error correction) | ecosystem: Environmental > Aquatic > Non-marine Saline and Alkaline > Saline ... | reverse complement strand
TTCAGAAAAGCTGAGGCGATCTTACATTTAACAAGAACTGATCTAAGCAGCTCCTCATAGAGGAGCCCAGTCTTAAATGGTTACGTGAAGAGGAGCAACTCGATGCATTGTGGCTTAAGCAATATTCATCGGTCTTTAGGACCTGACGCTCGTAGTCCTCGCTAATGGCGCCCGTTTAGGGATTAGCCATCATATACGGGCACTATGGGTGTAATTAAACTTAGCCCACGGTTCAATTCGTTGATGATCGGCGCCTATGTTGCCGTGGTTTCTGCAAGCCAGTTTTGGTATCGGCGATTTTATTGTGATTTACCGCTGATTTTTCATAGCGGGCGCCTTGCTGGGTCTCGCGGTAGAGCGACGATTATCTCAAAGGCTCTACACACGCCCGTTGGGACACAATCTTGGCAACCTGGCGAAATTGGTATTCGTACTTGAAACAGGCTGGTTCGACGGACTTTTTGGCGGGGTCAGATTCAACCGCTACGTTCTCGCACACCTGAGTTTCTGGACGGAAATCTCATTACTGCCCGGTGCCACATGGTCTACTTACGCGGTCTTCTTGATCATTGGGTATCGCCAGCTGCCTCATCTTCGCAGGTTACGTGGTTTCTGCTGTTTCGCGCAGAATTGGCACCCAAGCTTCGCCGCGGTTATCCAGACAAAGAGATTTTCTGAATTGCTACGGCGTCAGCGCAAAACCGTGTGTATTGCCGGTGAACATTTGCATATGGGCGCGGGGACTTCGCAGCGAATCGCTGGCGCGCTGCTAAACCAACTGGTCAGTGTTACTCGACCACTTGGGCACCGGGGTCTGTGCGGTAGATTGCATTTCTATGGTGCATCGTTTGGCGGTGTAGGCAGTAATTGTCGGACTGCGGGCGGCAGCACTCTGATTGGGAGCAACGGTGCGGTGGCTCCGGTTCCCTTATGGTCTGAGTTGAAACCACGGACGACGCAGTCCTGATTCTGTTTGGGCGTTTATAGTTCTGATTCGTTTTCGTCCGCAGAGGGAGCTCTTTCCCGATACAAGTGCCGGCGTAAAGCGAAAATTTTTTATGGAACAAAGGCTTCGCTATAGATTGTATGGTTTATGCGCTGTTTGCAGTATTTGTTGTTGCTGATCATACCCTTGGTTGGCAAAAATTATAAGCGGGTTACGACCTAAATGTTACGCTCGCATATCTCGTCTTTGGGCTCATGGCGCAGGCATGCTGTTTCGCTTTGGTCCTGGGGCATGGGGGTAATTCTCAAATTTCGAGGGCCAAGCACTGACCTCGCATCGGCAGTTACATCATGGCGATGCATTTAAAACTTAAAAGCCAGTGGAGCTCAGGCTGGAGGCATGACCAGATTTTATGGGGGTGGACGAATTATGGAGGGAGTTTGCCCTGGTCTTTGGGAGCGTTCCAATCAGTTTCGTTCACTTGGCGGCTGGGGCCATTTGAGTTCCTGTTGCCATAGCAAGTTTGATTGCGCGGCTTCATGTTCCGTGGCCGGATCACCGGCGTGTTTGTCGCGATTATACCTTGGTCTCTCATGCTTGCTGTCCAACTCTGGATAATAGTGAGCAGCGTTTTCACTGGTGGTCGAAAATGGGCGTTACGGGGCTTGGCAGCCCTGGAGCTATTTGGTTGGGTCGTAGATGTATATTGGCCTTTGGCTTTTATTACATTGGTCGCTGGCTGTCTGCTGGTCGTCTTACGCTTGGGTTGCTCTTCTGCGCAGCAAGGCTGGACTTGTACTTCGTGGCCAATAAGGTTGATCCGGAAACGAACTTGTTTTTTGGCTACGACGTTTCTCACCTTATTGAAAACGTGGCTTTCCACCACCCTCTGCGGGAATTGCCGGAATAAGCGGGAAATGCCATAATGATCTTACGCAAATGAGTTCTAGGATTCGCTCTCCACTTATATTGGGGTCTATCTCTCAGTTCTCGCATTTGATTTGGGCTGCGTTGGTGGACGTGGAACATATTGTGGCAGCAACTCTGGGAGGCAATCGGCGTCAATATGGTGAAGGCCGACTGTCAGAACTATTTTTGATCAGTGGACCTTGATTCTGGGGCGCGTTATTCATTGTGCGTTGTCGGTCTTTTTCGGCTCGTTATGGATTTACGAATTAAAGCTGGATCCCACTTTACGGCAAAACCCCGTATTCCGAATGAATACCGTCGTTGGGACAGCATTCGGCGCTTCTTGAAACCACTGTCTAACCGCGGGAGGGTGAACACTAATGGCCTGCTTTTGACATTAGAAAACTGGACTGTAAATTTGGCGGACTTGTGGCGGTCAATGAGCTTCACCTGCACATACGCGAGTTGGGTGAGCGCGCTGTCTTTCTCCAGGGCTCCCATATTTGCGGGCTGCAAGGTCAAAATCCAAGCACGACATGGATCTGATTGCGGCAAACGCTACCTACCTCTGGCGGATTCTACTTGGCGATCAGGATATTAACTCATTTCGCCGGAATTCAAGCGGCTTCGGGCTGGAGTTGGGCGAAGTTTCATCCCCCCTCCCCCCCCCCCACCCCCCCCCCCCCCCCCCCCCCCCCCCCCCCCTTTCCCCCCCCCCCCCCCCCCCTAACGGCCGACGGTGATTTAAGGAACTTAGCGTCTTATTGAAACACCTGGAAATAGGTCCGTTCAGCCGTTCCGAGTAGTTTCAGTACAATGCGTATTTTTCTTTCGGAAACCCTATCCGGGCCGAATCCGGGAAGTGGCTTTGCCTTGTTGGTTTGGTAGTAGATAATATACCACAACGGCAGAGAATCTTCTCAGCGGGCCAAACCCAAGTGGTTGGAAATTGCTATGTTGCTGATGCAAGACTGCCACGTCATCTTGATGGATGAGCCAACGCTGGTATGACCGCCACAGGAAACCAAAATCAGACAGCCTTCACTTTCAGGGAATTGCAGGTGAACTACACCATGTCGCTAGTATGAGCACGACCATTGGCATTTGTTAGAGATATCGCCGCATCGTTAGGGTGGATGGACGGTGGGTTCGTACTAGCGAAGGGCAGATAAGCTGCAAATTGGAGCTAATGCCGCCGTGCGGGAAGCGATATCTTGCTTGATACTGGAGACGATGATGCTTGAAGCGAAAAGGTCTGTACTCTTTTTACGGAAAAGTCCGCATTTTGCCAGGATATCGATTTCCATATTGAGGGATGCGGTTTTTGGCATCGTCGCGATGAAATTGCGTTTGGGTAATAACAACGTTACTTCGCAACCATTCATGGGCTTACGACAGAGCCGAATGGCACGGCTTCGTTTTCAGAGCTCAAACCTGTTGAAACATGTCGACGCCAGAGAGAGCTGCAACGCGTATCTGGCCTATATCCCCCAGGAAGGGAAGTGATCCCACGCTTTACGTGTAGGGAAAAAACCTACTGAGGGCATGTCTCCACTCGGGTCTGGCAATGTCTCGATCCAATTTCCTGAAACATATCTTCGAGGTTGTTTCTTTATCTATTGAGTTCAGATTTATTGAGCCTGCTCCTTGGCGGTGATCTTTCAGGCGGCCAGCAACAGCACGCTGGCTATTGCGCCTCGCGGGCTTTGGACGATGTAACGCCCGAGGCCTCATCTTAGATGAAGCCTTACCGAAGGTAGTTGGCAGCTCCTAATATGTGCAAACAGACTTGGGGAAGTTTATCGGAAAAGCTAAACCGCGGATAATGGGATTACTATTTGTACTTGTCGAGCAAAACACCAGATTTCGTGTCGTTCAGGCTGCAGATCCTTTGTGCGTTTGGACAAAGGGCGGGTTGCGTTGCGAGGCAGGGCGAGAGCTGACAGTGATGTCATTGATTCAGTATCTCGCTATTTAAGGGATAATCGGACTCATCCCATTCGGGACATAGGCATAAACTGTCTCTTCGTTTTCTTTCCAGAGGGTCGGCCACACTTAGGATTTGACATCTAAAAATGAATAATTACTTTGAACGTGCATGCAATAATTATCATTTTGAACAAAAGAGGTTTGTATGTCGTTCGTTAGGATTCCAGGTTCAGCCGAGATGAGGGATCAATCCATCGAGTGAATATTTGGAAAAAACTTGAGAAGTAAAAAAAGGAACAAAAAAATCCAGGTGTTAAAATGCAGAGGCAAGTCATCGACACGCGTACATGAAGAGCTGAAACCTGTGCGAGCGAGGAGGCAGGCGGGTTCCGCCAGCTGACGTGGTTTCACCTTCTCTCTGGCCAAACATCGAACTAGTGAGGCTATACCTTATGAAGCGCATAGTCGGATTACCCTTCCTTACAGGAAGTGCGATTGTCTTTTTTCACGATGAAGGCTGGGTTGATAGACAGGCGAGCGCTGCGATCGACAAGCGTCGCGCCGCTGGGGAATAACTAGGACGCTGGCTGCTCTCAATTTCCCCGTCGGTCGTCAAAGTGACTCGCCGTATGGATATCGAAGCGGTGCTTTCCGACCACCGGTGGCTGGTCGCTTTCTTTTCTTTATAGCAAGACGGCGGCGCTTGACCTGCTGCCTGGAGAACCGATTCTCCGGGTGGCACGCATGCGCAAAAGCCGACACGCGTGATCCTAGGTCATAATGCACTAATAACATGCACGGTGCTGCTCTCAGACTCCACACTGGCGCCGCATGCCAATGGTTCATGGGCTGCGCATCTATTCTTACAATTCGGTTGGACCGAGAGTTTCCACCCGGTGCAGCCAGCACCGGGACCGCAACTGCGCGCGCTCGGCGGACAATTTCTTGCGTGCTCGGACTGGCGGAAGAAAACCGTTCGCGGCTCGATTTCAAAAACCTGCCTCGGCAGCTAAGGGGCCCTTGTGGGCATGAAAGCCGCACTCACGGACTCGTTTCTCTAATACGGGCGTCTTTCCGCTCTTCCAGCCTCGTCGGACGTCGGTCATGCGGGTCGCCCGCGGTTCGCTAGGGCCCATCGCACGGTGTGTTACGCGATGCGGCACTGACCGCTGGACGCGGCGTTGCAGGGTTCTCGATGGAGGGATCGCACCAAGACCTGGCATGCGTGCGGCAAGAACGTTGCCGACAAGGCGGGCTATAATCGCGAAGATTGGAAGAATGCGCTGAAGGGGGCAAGCGGATTGGCTCTACGGCCGGCTGGGCGCGCTTATCGACGTTTTCGAGGGAGACTGAACAGGCCTTTATGGAGCGCGCACCCAAGAAGAGTTGAAGAAAACTTGTCGCAGACCTTGTAAAGGATCCTTTCGCGGGTTCCGCGGTTCCAGGAAACTGGAGCAAGGCGGTTTGCCGGGGGCCGGAGTTCGACGCGCGTGTATGGAATCAATTGCAATGAACATAGAGAAATATTCTCCAGCGCATGGGTTTCGGAAAGTCGCTCTGAAGACGTTTCGCGAATTCGCCAAAGGCACGCAAAGGAAAGCGCGTTCGGGACCAGAGCTGGTGGTCAAGCTATATGAGCACGTCGCCGTCGAGTTCGTTGCTAAGCACCCTGAAGTCCTCACTCCACCCGCCCGCTCCGGATGACCTATCGCGAGCTTCGCTTCCAATCGTCGCCTGAGGGCAACTATCTCGATATATTCAACACGATTTTTGGACAAGCCATAATCTCGATTGCGGTCATCTACCCGGCAGCAGAGATGGCGGGTCCCCTTTAGGGACCGCTGCACTTTGGAGGACGAAGCCAGTTGCAGTGGGCCTATCGCGGTGGTATCAGCGGAAGGTCTAACATAAATATTGGCGGCCTGCCGGCGCGTGACGTACCGGCTGAGCTCTACGCCTCGGGGCGCTCGTTCAAGCATGCAACAATCGTAGTGCCCTTTTTCCATTCAATGACAAAAGCGGAGCCGTCCTTGCCTAATTATATGGTTATCGCTCGTGAAAGGTCCGGGATTATTCTTCAGATCTATAGAAACGCTCTTTACTCGTCTCTCGGTTTCGCCCTGAGCAACCCTGGGTGTTTTTCCGATTACTTTCATCCGGCAGAATAGCCGGTCAACTTGGCTAAGGCCTGTCGGGTTATATCGTAGTTCGTCTGCTCGAGCGCAGCGTTTTAAGATCTGGAGACGAGGACGTTCTTCGGTACACTCCATGGCTATGACTCTCAGCACCTCGTCAAATACAGCCCAACGTCCAACGGCAGCAAGCGCACGCAATGCACCGGCTACACAAGGCGCTCTATAAAGCCTCAACAGAAGGCTTAATTATAAAACTCTGATTAATACCCAGGTAAAACGCCGCCTTCGGCTGTCAGAAGTTGACCAACAGTGTTCCCTCAAAAAGGGAAAATCGCCCACATCACGGAACCAGCACCCCACATCAGTCAGCAACCAAACCGAAAAAGGATCGTCGAACGTCGACAGCGCCCGATCTGCGCAACTAGTGTGCGTGTACCCACATAGTGGGCACGACCCGCCCTTTCCGACTCCGAGCTCGAAAGATAAAAATAGGGGTACATTCAATATAACGAAAGCTCGCATGCGCCGAGTACGTACTCGCTCGAACATATTACTCTAAGCTAACTGCCCATATGTGCGTTATTTATGAAAGCGAAGTATCGTCACAAGGCGATTTTATGGGTGATTCATAAAGACGAGTATGTAGGTCCTCAGATTCATCACAGATTAAATGCCACAAACCTCAAGGACCGAAACATATTACGTGTGTATCGCGGCAGAGTATACTCAGACTTCAAACGCGTTGGACTGTCGGTGTCCCCTAGCTCTTTTCGTCCCAAACTGGTCGCCTACAGATCCATGATATGAGAATCTACGCCTAGCTAGAAAAGAGAAGATCTGTGCTCAAGACAATAGACGAGAATAAGTCAGCCGGCCCGGTATAGAGGGCGCGCATATAGTCACCCTGATACTTGATCCAGCTTCAAACGATAAGCAATACCGCATTTATGCCGCGGCCAAAATGTTATGTTAGATCCACGAATGACGTATTCTTGGATCGAATACATCCTCTACCTCTCTCGACTGAAGCGACGGATCCCCCCCGTCATAAGAGCCGCCAGCAACGGCCTTTCTTCCTCCTCGTCAATCAAACGCTGCTATGCGGGTTTAGCAGGTACTCGCAACCACGAAGTTGTCCCATATATAGCATCGGTGGATCGCCGGACCCTAAGACTCAGAACCACATGTGCCTTTAGCGAATTATCTATCTGAGCGATTGGTAACAACGAATTTCCATATTTAGATTGGATCAGCGAATATATTATATTCCTCAGGGAATCAATCGAGTTATGCGCAAGACTCGATCCAGCAGCACAGAGTAAGGACGGAACCCACATAGTGCGATAGGGAAAAACCATATATTACGCTCCTGGAACCGCCCCGGCGCTCGCACCGGCCTCAACCCCAAGAGCAGTTTCAGAAGGATTCTTATGCAAGATATTCGAGTTGAGGAGCTATTCCCCCAGCCGCACAGTAAATTTCAACCCAGGTAGTTGGAATCGCGACAACGGTCTAACTTTTACCCACTGCTAGTAGCACTGACAGAGTGAGACGGTGACTGGCTATGTTCAGTAGCCCGAATTGCAGCCCCTAAGCAACTAATGAAGTGAAGTCCGCAAATCACTGGCCGTAGGCCAGTCGGCCCGCCGGTCACATAACCGCCGCACCCGTTGATTTCCGGGAACATAAACACCGGAGGAGACAGTCGCTACAGCTTTCCTAGGTCAGTACTATCTGGCGCGGGAAGACGTTTGGGCGGCGTTTGAGGATGTAACCAGTCTGACTGGCGAAGCGAATACTCACAGAATGCACTCTATCGCCAATTAAGCATTGCTTCGAACTGGCTCAACTGCGGCACCGACTCCAACTTGAGAGCGAGAATCCTTCGAGGGCAAGAGTTTAGAAGGCTCCCCCGGGAGGCGATATAAGACATTCTCCAGACAACAATCAAACACACTCACACTCGCAGTCGCGAGATGACCGAGACTACCGGAGCACGAGAGCTAATCGCGTGACCACGGGAGAGCCGTAGCAGAGACACTAATTAAACGACCGCATATATCTGGCAGGTCGCAAAACCCTGAATGATTGCGCAAACATGCTCCTATGGGCCACAGTTACATGCGAACCACGACAAACTCATACGCAATTGCGTCGCGCGTTAGAAATGCTTCTTTGTCCTTCAATCCCAGCAGACAGTGACCGGCCGAAGAACCCTCCTTCAGCAGCCTTAAATCGTATTGGATAGCTCGTGCGAATGCCCCTCATTGGCCCCCACCACAGCTGCCTTCAGCACCCGCGCCGAATTTGACGTTACTGAAGTCGCGAGAAACGCCGATCGAAGCGTACCAAATTACCTCGAAACTTACCGGCAAGATACCCGGCCCAACCCCTGTTGGGTCTGGCTGGTTACCGAGAGCCCTCAAAGTATTGCAGAGACTCTTATCGACCTTGAAGCCGGATACGCTGATTTCTCGGACTAAGACACCGATAATCGACCTCCTATGGTGTGCTTACGCGCCACCATCAGCTTGCTCGAAGAAATGGCAGCAAAAAGCAAAACAAGTACAACGAAAAATTGTTGCAGAAGACTAAAGAATAAAGTACCGAAAACAGCCATAAGATGAACCACGAAGGCCAAAACTCCCTCAACCAACACCGTCCTCATGAAAGATATCAATGACAACTCAATGAGATCAGGCTTTACAGGCGACTACGCAAAACAACGATAGAAGTAGCAGAAACAAACACCCACAGCTGAGAGTTGCCAATAGCATATCATTGACTACTACGCCACCTGGTTTGCATCATTGCAGTAATGTAGTGCCAACTAATCTCCAGACAGTATGTAAGCTTCTTTTTAACCGCAACCGGTGAATAATACTCGCCATGAAAACGTACTGAGAGCACTGTCGGCCTTGTAAGTAGTCCACTTTAGATTAAACACCCAACACACTTATATGTCGGCAATACCGGCAAGACTGCGCTAACCAATTCCGGTATACACCGCTCGCGTTAATTGAGACTTCCGGAACACCCACTCATTGGAAACAAACAGTAAAATGTAACCCAGCAAAATATCACATCTATAGAACTACATCGCCCCTCCGAACCCTCAGCCCAATAACCAACAAAAAAACAAGAAAGATTAAACGCCCAGGGGACTCGTTGGCACGGAACCCAAGTAACTTCCACCGCAAGCAATATACACAGCAGTACCCCTCGAGCGCACCCAGGAAGACCCCTTAGTACCCCAGAGTGGGCAACGCAGTGACCTCAGTGTAAAGGCCTCCACGCTGTCTCCCATGCGGTGATCCTAGAATGCCGTCTTACACGTAACCGCCTCTTGGGTCTAGTTCTGAAATGGAATGAACATTGCGCCCGCCCAGCCGTATAACGACCCACCACGAAACACGGCGTAGCCGAGCACAAAAAAGGTCAATTGACAACTACGGCGAGCCCGAAATAGAAAACATCCCTTCGTCAGACCTAGTTGTCCAGTTTGGCGATTTCGCCTAAAATTCACTGCTCAAGTTAGGCGGTATGAGGGAAGTCGTTTCTGTCACTCCATTCGAATGAATGTAAAGCAACCGTGCTGAAGATAAGCTGCTTTGGTAGAAGCCACAGAACCGCTCCGGTTGTAATTGGTCACGATGTTCCGCAGCAGAGGGTAAAAGACGAAGGGTGCAGAAGATTGAAAGTTAATGCGGTCTAAATCAGCCGTCAAGGTTGATTCAAGACAACCATCATACTGCAGCTCACCAAATGCACTTCGGAGTTATTGTCCGTAGATTCCGAGGTACTAACTTCAATATTATAGTCTGAATTCACACCTCACTATGCGCGAGTGATGGCGAACCTAATCACCAGACGCCTACAAATCCATCCTCGACACCCTCGAGCGTTCGACCGCATGCATCATGCTTATGCGCTGCCCCGGTTCAAATGGTCCTGTTTCCGGACAAAACAACGAAATCCTAGATCAGTCTTTCGTGCCCAAAATCGGCGTTTCACATCGGTCAAAAATACTGATCAAATAGGGATTTTTTAAAGCATAGATTTTTGGAACCTCAAGTATTTGATTTTCCGATTTAGATCGATTTCAAACCCGCTTACAACACGCCAGACTTAGCGGTGCTTCTCCGAAGGCATGTTGGTCACAGGTTCGAATCTGTTGCGGCGGCGCCATATTTTTAAGAAGGCCTTACGTGAAAGCGTAGGGCCTTTTTTGTTGTTTGTCCAGATTTTTAAAGTGTTTTTTTTCTGAAGCTAGTAACCAAGTGAATTTTGGCCCCACTTCGACACGCGGCACGCCCCATTTGAACAAACAGTCCGGCTGTTCAAACCAAGGATCAATTTGGCAGGTGATGTCGGAAGATGATCTGCTCTCAGACATTTTCAATGACTGAAATTTTCATCGTCAGCGATAACACGCGTTTCCAAGATTCCGGATCGATTCGACAATTCATCAAAGCTCAGCGGGGCGGCATACAGGTCATGCCCCTTGCCGTCCCACCATTTTTCTCATAGTCTCCTCGCAAGCCTTTCCAAAGCCATCTGTCGTATCCGTCAACAGGTTCATCGGCCGTCCAGACAAGCGTCATAGTCCGCGTAGTTAGTATGAAAGAAGACTTTCTTGTGTGCGAACAAAACTTCCTCAAACAGTTCCCTGTTTTCGATGGGCTGATTGCCCTGGCAGGATGCTTTGCCAGCCATGACCAAGTCATACAGTTGCCGCGGAAAACCGCTCGCCTCGCTCTGAGTCTCGCCCCCAGATTGCCACTCGACACCAATGGGACTAGATGCCGTGGCCTGCTTGTCGCCAGAATGTCCTCTCTGGACGAGTTACCTCCCCATTGGATAATGACAAGCCCTCTAGTCAGCCACTTCGCGGACATCATATGCGCAGAAACGTATGTATCGTCAGATATAGGGATCGATAACGTTCGCCACCCACCGAGCTCAATTAAGCACCCTGCGGGACCTATGGACGTATTCGTTCTGTCAGCACTCCAGACAAACGCGACGGGAAACGTAATCCACGATCTTTTCGGCCTCCACCGTCCACTTCAACGGTGTGTTCGTGGCAGGCCGTGTGCGGTAATTTCGCCAAAACTCATTCTTGAAGGTGTGCGGCATGCTGACATCTGTGCGTTCGCAGTAGTCCCACTGTAGTGCGTTTTCCACCATAACTAGCCGGACGAGCTATTCTTTATGTTTTCTTCGCTTTTACGCCGACACCCTGGTGGCAGTCCGTCATTCGAGTTGCATGGGAGAGTCGGCTACCCAGTTGCAGTAGCCCATCAAGTAGTCGCAAATGTCCCCTTTCCTTGCGCCAAGATCAGGAAACCCCAGGACCCCCACGCTCGCTGGCGCAAAACCGCGCTTTTCCCTAGCGAGATCCTTAGCAGGCCACCAGGGGGACAATTGGTTACCCCCAATGGCTTACCGCTTTTTTAACACAGATTCCACGAAGATCACCCCGGGACTCGTCACGCTTCTATATTCATAATAGGGTGGTCTTCCGACAAACCACACAATCGAGCATTAGTTCTTCCATGGCGGTGATCACCGACCAAGCGCGGCGGATCTCACGCACGCGGGCCCCCACGAGATTCTGCCCTGCCCTCATGCGCATATATGCTCAAGCTGCAGGTCTGGATACTTCGCGCTTATTGTTCTTCCAACCTTTGGTGGCATTCGAGGCTCGTCACCCCCCCCCCTCGATTTCAGGGTTGTTTCACCGCGCACGCGCCGGGCCCGCTCAAAAGATTATGTTCTTGTGTTCCAGGACGCCGCTCGCGCGCACTTGCACTCGGGCAGGCCGACCAACCTCGTGTTTCTAAGAGTCGCCAGTTTTTCCAGCTTCGGCGATAAATCGCGCCTGGAGGTGGGGTCCGGATGCCTCCGCAAAGTCCTGTATGACCTTGTTCGCGGTTGTCCAGCGGCTCACTAGATACCGAATGCTGGTTAATCCTCGCCAGACCGTCGTCTCCGGGGCAATGCTCTCCTTGCTCCAGCACCCATGGGGCAAGGTCGTACGCCGGAAGGACAGACTGACCCGGCCGGCGCGCTTGATTCCACAAGCAGTTTTCGCCCGGGGTTGTCACTTGTTGCCGATTGTGTAGTTGA